>Ga0194063_10000680_pt1 | contig 24097 bp, 27 predicted proteins | sample SepL3720m_MetaG_FD_155459 | JGI IMG/M metagenome (GOLD analysis project Ga0194063, IMG submission 155459) | Anoxic zone freshwater microbial communities from boreal shield lake in IISD Experimental Lakes Area, Ontario, Canada - Sep2016-L373-20m | ecosystem: Environmental > Aquatic > Freshwater...
ATATATTGTTTAATGATTCGTTCGTTGATGCCAACAGTAGATACAAAGTAGCCATCTGACCAAATTCCATCTGTTCCCCAGTACGCGTCTTTCAGAAACGGGAATTTTTGCTTCAGTCTTCTGGAGGTATTGGACTTAATGATTCGCACCACATTACCCACACTCATTGTTGGCGGGATGGAGATTAAGAAATGGATATGGTTCTTGTCGTGATTGGCTTCCTTAATTTCAATTTGTGGGTAATGTTCCCTGACTTCTTTCAGCTTGATGTCAAAGTAAGCAAAAATTCCCTCGTTGAAGATATTCTTGCGGTACTTTGACACCAACACTATGTGGTAATCGCAGACATATGTACAGTGACTTGTTGTTTTGCATTCCATGACTACTTTGTATTATGAGCCAGATGGATGCTGGAATCAATCCATCCCTCGGGCTGACGCCCGGGGAATTACCTGGAAGGGAATAAACAGCTTCAAAAGCTATGACAACCAACAACACGACAAAAAACTACACGCAGTACGCAAAAGAATATGAATTTGCTGGCCCGCAATCGTTCTACCACAAATTCATTGAAAAACCAGAAATGTACCGCATACTGCCTGATTTGTCAGGCAAGAAAGTTTTGTGCATCGGGGTTGGTATGGGAGACGAAGCAGAATATTTACGAAATTTAGGAGCAGAAGTCATCGGAATAGACCTCAGCGAAGGTTTCTAGAGATTGCGAAACAAAAATATCCCAAAAATAAATTTGAACTTATGGATATGGACAAGCTTGATTTTCCCGAAGAATCGTTTGATTTCGTATATTCAAGCCTCGCATTACATTATTCTGATAACCTTCCTGCTTTGTTTAAAATGATATTTTCAGTCTTAAAAACTGGTGGCAGCCTACAGTTCTCAATTACTCACCCATTGCTAGGAAGCACAGAGTGCTTTACTGAGGGGAATACGAGATACAAAGTTATAGGTTCTAAAAAAGATATAATTACAGGAGAGTGTTGTGCGCTGGGTGATTATTACAGCAAGGGAACAGTGCAAGTTAAATGGTCTGATGAATTTATCGTTGAGTTGAATCACCACACAATCGCCGAATGGCTGAACAGTATGATAGCAGCGGGTTTTGGAATTACAAAAATATCAGAACCCACTCCGATTAAATCAGCAGAGAAAGTTGACAAAAATAAATACCTGCAGTACACAAAGAAACCGCTATTTTTTATTGCAGTTGGCAAAAAAGACTAAGCATCGACCTCAAGATTTTGGTTTAAAAAAAACTCCATCTCGTGATGAAGTTTTTTAAATAAAGATTTTCTTGGTGCGGCGCTAAGCGCCGCTTTCACCACGCTAAGCGCGGTGGAACGCCTGGGGAATCTCACGCGGTTGTCCGAGCACGACCTTCTGAAAACCCACGGTTTTCAGCCCGCCTGCAACGCTTTGCGAAGCATTGCGGGCAGGTGCTTTCCTTCACGGGAGACCAACTGCCCACAGGGTCACCTTCGGAAGTTTCTCCCGACCCCACTCGTGTTCGATCCCCAATTACCAAGAAGAACCTTCATCTTGTGACAAAGGTTCTTCTTGGTGGAACGCCTGGGGATCGAACCCAGAACCAATGGCTTAAAAGGCCACTGCTCTACCATTGAGCTAGCGTTCCAAAAGACTGTTTACAAAGGCTATAATACTTTATTTTTGCCTCAGAGTCAATCGTGCTATGACTTTTTTCGCAAGTTCAGAGCAAACAAGATGACTGGCGGCAGGACAAGCAATAAACTTTTATAATTCAACAGTTGTGTCGCGACTTTTGACCCTTCGATCAAACGCATTCTAGTCTCTTCGGGCAGAAAGCCCAAGACAGAGGTAATAACGATGCCAGAAGTGAGTGCGCTGTAGATAATGATTTCGATAATAGAGGTATCTTCCGAACCTTTTTTTGCCGCATGAACAGCCTTGGTCACCATCAAAATTATTAGAAAAAATAGAACTATCTGAATAGTTGAAATCGAGGCATTGCCTCTGATCCAGACCGCGTCGGCGATAACTTTGTTGCCATTTAGAAACTCAAAGACATCTTTGGCAAAAAAATTGGCGATGACCAATCCCATATATGTCGAGCACAAAGTCGTGATAGTTCGTTCTCGTTGGATCAAAAAGCCGTAGCCTATGCCAATCAAGAAGAATATCCCGACGAATACATCTGTACTAGGTAAATTTGTAAGCAACGCTCCCCTCCAAACTATAAAACGGCACTACTAGTAGTATTTACTAATAATTATCTTCTATCGACCGCACAAAGTCAATGTGGATTTGCAGAAAAAGATAGGAAACACCGTTATGCAACAGCGGCAGCAGTATATTATTTAGCTCATACTATGATAAAATCATAGTATGAGCTACCGACCTAATTAAGAGAAATGATTGTAAAAAAAACAATACGAAGGGAGCAAAATGTCTAATAAAAATTTATGGCGAATTTTATTAAGTATTAGCATTGTTGGAGTTTTGGAATTTATTCTATCGCAACTTTCTGTAATCATAGGGCTATTTTCGGTTAGCATGGGAACAGGGGGAATCAATACCTTCACATCTTCTGTGGCTGAAATTTACACACAAATCCCTCTTTTAAGTTTGATATTTGGGCTAGCTATATTAATTTTTGCCTTGATCGGTATTTTCACAACATATAAAAATATGCTATTCGGGAAAATTCTAATAGCTCTAACTTCAATCTATTATTTATCTAATATGTTACTTGAAAAAGAGAATAATTTATCAACTTTTAGTTTTAATTTGTTGATAACAGTAATTTTTGTTGGGATCACTTATCTAATTATCGGCAGATTAAAATTATTTGCCAAAGTTGTTGATTAACTAGTAAACCCCCTCCGTCTCCCCCTTCAAAAGGTGGAGAGCTAATCGTTACGCAAGACTTTCACGAAAACATCCGAAGGTACTTCGACGCGACCAATTGATTTCATCTTCTTCTTGCCCTTTTTCTGCTTATCAAGAAGTTTGTTTTTGCGGGTAATATCCCCTCCATATAGTCCGCTCGTCACATCTTTGCGATATGGTGATAGGCGCTCGGAAGCGATCACTTTTGCCCCGATTGACGCTTGAATCTTGATCTCAAAATTTTGTCGGGGAATGAGTTCCTTTAGTCTCTCAACAATCCGTCTGCCTTCAGTCAGCGTTTTACTGGCATGAGTAATAAACGAGAGAGCATCAACCTTATCTTCGTTGATCTTGATGTCCAATTTTTCTAGATTGGCAGGACGGTAGTCGATCATCTCGTAGTTCATCGAGGCATAACCCTTCGACGCACTTTTGAGCTGGTCGTAAAGATCGATGATCAACTCTGCAAGCGGCACTTCATAGCGAATGATCGCTCGCAACTCATCCAAGTATTCAATATTTTTGTAAACGGAACGCTTTTTTTGAACCAAATCCATAATTGTGCCGACATATTCCTTGGGTGTAAATATTTCCAAGGAAACATATGGTTCTTTGACTTCACGAAAGGCACCTTTTTCTGGCAAATCGGCAGGTTTTTCCACTTTTATCTCAGAGCCATCAAGTTTGGTAATCAGATATCGAACGGTCGGGCTAGAAATGACAAGAGACAGGTTGTATTCACGCTCTAGACGCTCTCTGACGATATCAAGGTGAAGCAAACCCAAGAAACCGCAGCGGAAACCAAAACCGAGCGCGTCAGATCTTTCCGGCTCAAAGGAGAGAGAGGCATCGTTCAGTTTTAATTTGCCGATAGCCTCCTTCAGCTCTGGATAGTCATCGCCCTCCGTACAATAGATTGAGGCAAAAACCGATGGCTGAACTTTTTTATACCCCGGCAAAGCAGTTTCGGCTGGTCTGTTCTTCAGAGTGATCGTATCACCGACTTGCGCCTCGGCCACCTCACGAAAACCAGTCACAATATAGCCAATCTCGCCACAAGATATCGGAGTGTGAGCAAAATATTTTGGGTTGAAATAACCAACTTCAATCGCTTCAGCTGAGCTTCCAGTCTCCATCAAGTTAAAAACAGAATTTTTGCCGATCTGCCCGTCAAAAACACGCACAAAAGCGACAACTCCACGATATTGATCGTAAACAGAGTCAAAGATCAGGGCACGCAATGGCTTATCTTCATCACCCTGAGGTGAAGGGATTCTTTCGACGATTGCATCCAGAATATCCGCCACGCCCTCGCCAGTTTTGCCAGAGGCCGAGAGGATATCTTCTCTTTTGCAACCAATGATTTTGATAATTTCTTCGGCCGTCTCTTCGACTCTGGCTGCTGGAAGGTCAACTTTGTTGATTACTGGTATGATGATCAGATCGTTTTCGATGGCCGAATATAGAACAGATAGGGTTTGGGCTTCGACTCCTTGAGTCGCATCCACCAACAACACTGCCCCTTCTACGGCCGCCAGTGACCTTGAGACCTCGTATTGGAAGTCAACATGACCTGGAGTGTCAATCAAATTCAATACATATGCAGAATTTGAATGATCAAATGTCGAGTTGCAATGATCATTTAAGTTCTTAATTGAAGAATTATTTAATTGATTATTAGTTGATAATTGACCATTGATATTTGATAATTTCGAGTGCGTCCAGCTCATCCTCACCGGGGTAAGTTTGATAGTAATTCCTCTTTCACGCTCGAGATCCATCTGATCGAGCAGCTGGGCTTTCATGTCTCGCTTCTGGATCGTGCCCGTCAACTCAAGCATACGGTCAGCCAATGTGGACTTACCGTGATCTACATGACTGATAATACAATAGTTTCTAATATTAGATTGAGCCATTTTCGATCCTTTTAACAATATTCTTTCGACAAATTCTCATTTGATTAATCCTTGTTTTGTGCAAGCAATATTTTTTTATATTGTCTATTAATTTCAATAAATCTGCTCCATAATTTACATTTAGCCTATAAAGTTTTGCGCCAAAATTACGTTTGTCTCTACAGATGCTGATTATTTTGACAATATTTCTTATTCCAAGTCTAGCCAAGTTATCGCCAATCCACTTCATCACCACTTCGTCATATGAATCAATTTTAAATCTTGCCTTGCCTTGATTGATCCCAAAGTACCCCTCAGCATCAGAATACCCGGCAATGAACGCATAAATCTGTTCAGCTCCGGTAAATTGACTCATGTCCGGATATTTTCCCAGCAAGAAGGTAAACGAATCGTTCAAGAAACAATTTATATGAAAATTGTTGTCGCCGCTCAATGACACAGTAACTCTTCCGTATTTGCCGAACATCTTCTCCAAGACCTTAACTTGGTCGACTGTAGTTGTATGGCACCGAACAACAATGAATTCTGACCTCGGATTTGTTTTATAGACGCTCAAATCACCTACCCTGAACCCAAACATGTAAGATTTCTCCAATATATCATCTGAAAAATTACTTCTTGGGTATTTCTGTCGTGCAAGTGAATGATTTTTGAATTTGATTCCAAATTCTCTCATCCGATTTGTTATCGTACTGAAGCTGCAGCCGAAAATATCACCTATTTTATATGGAGACAGATTTTCTGTCCAGTACATCTTTTCCAAAATATCTTTCGATAATGAAATCTTTCTTCGTGACATATCTTAATTATAGCATATCACGCGCAACAATACACAACTATGCAACAAGCGGCTTTTAACAAAAGCGCCCCTTTCGAGGCGCCTTTATCATAGCACAAATTATTGGTTGAGGCTAGATTGATATTATCGGAAGATTATAGTTCTAAAGATTTGTTCGCCTGTTTTTACATCAGGCAGATTGAAATAGTCCGTTGCAGACAATAACTGTTGAGTGCTATCGGACGGATACAGTCCCTGAAAATAGAGCCCGCCACTGTTGTACGAAGGAGAATTGAACAGAGGATAGTACATCATTTTACTAATACCAAGCTTATCAGAAGTACCTGAGAGGTAGATATATTTATAGGCGGACGGATTGTCGGTAAGTACCTTTGACGGATCACCATCATAATTTACTATGTAAAGAGGGGCACCACTCGACGCAACATCGAATCTTTCGCTCTTCAGTATCTCCCGATTAGGGCAACCGTCCGGACCGCAAGTTCCACCTAGCCCCTCAACAGAGCCAAGACGCATACCAAAGCCAGTCGAACTATTGATTGTGATCTGATCTGACTGTGCGTCTGGCAAACCTTCGCCACTCGCGAGTGTCCAATCTGACGGATATTTGAAACTCAATCTGTACGTTGTATTTGTATAAGTTTTCCAGCCTGCTGTCGGATCGACAAAAGACACGCTTGAAGCAAGACTTGAAGTAGGTGACGAACTCGTGTTGGCAGTATTTTCCGTCACAATTTGATTATTTTCTCTGTTTTGCCACCAGAGGAAAAAGCCTCCGCCGATGATGCAAATTGCCAGTATGACGAGTAGTATAGTCAGGAGAGAAACCCTCGTGGGCGACTTTTTATCAAGCTGATCTGTCGTCATAGTCTCTTTGTTGTTTGGATCTGTGTTCATTTTTCCCTTACTTATTGTTTACAATTATTTGCCTTGTTGAAGGGGCAAACATCATTTACTTCTTTGATCTTGTCGCCATCAGCATCATACCAACCGAGCTCTTTGCTGGTGATCGGACCAATGACCAGATCAGAAAGCGAGGTTGGGCTCGTAATAGAACCATTTACGAAGCTAGATCCGCACATCACATCATTCGTCGGATCAACCAGACATCCCGAGCTACCGCTCGGAGCTTTGTATGTAGCTCTCTTGTCTTTGGCGCCATATTTTGCCAAGAAAACAGAGAAGAAATTATTTGCGTTTCTGTTGTATTGTCCTTCGGCACTGAAGATAAAGTCTTTTTCTGGCGCGAGTATATAACTCCATGAGCTAGACGAGCTCGAAGTAGTCGAAGCCACAAAAGCATACTTATCTATGCCATAAGACGAGCCTTGGATTATAAAGTTGGTATTTGACTGGGAGAAGGTGTACGAATCAAAGTAGTTGGCAAATCGGTCAGCGGAACTCAATGTGCTGGGCAATAAATATGCTGCACTAAATGGAACAATCATGATGTTCTCGCTATTTTTGAGATCAGGATATTTCTCGAATATTTTTGTAGCAGCACAATCATGAGAGATATATTTGCTGGTACCGATATAGGTGGAACAGCTGTCATCTGTAGGCAAGTGAACTACTTCATCTTTGTAAGAGAAGTTCATGGTCGCAACACTACCATATTTTTGAGATTGAGTATTGAACCAAGAGGATAAGATCTCAACCGAGTTTTTGTTTTCAGCGTTTTTGAAATAATTGAGATCATAGGCCGGCACATCGATATCACCACGAACAAGAAATACTACAGGAATGGTAATCTTGGAATTAAGTTTTTTGATTGTTGCCGAAGAATTGAATGTGACAATTTCTGGCCTTTCGCTTGAGGTCAGAGCGGCATAAGGGTAAGTCATGCTATTGCAATTGTAATCCCAACAATAGTCATAATAGTTGTCATAGACGCTTCCCTGAGTTTTCTGGCTCTGGAGATAGTCCTCCGTCTCTGCAGCAGTTGGCACCGCTGGCGCAACTTCTGGCATATCGGTTGGCAGTAAATTGCTCTTGATGTAACCTGCAAAAGAAATTACCTTTGCTTCACCGAGCTGAACCGAGGTTTTGTCGGCCAAATTGTAGATGCTTAGTTTACTAATCGAGCTTTCGTCGATATAGGCCGAAGCCGTCGAGGTCAAGACGAGCTCTTTCTCGGTCGCCATAACTGGCACAACTGGATCTTCGGTGTCAACAACTTTGGAGATAACACCATCAAGCGTCATCGAATAAACACCCAATCCTTTACCGGAAACACGGTAATTTGTCGAACTTTCTTTCTTGGCAAAATAGAGTTTGCTGACGCCGTCGTAGACTATATTGCCGGCGATGGTTTTGTCGGTCAAATATTCCTTTTGCCCAGTACCGTCAACTTTGACGGACATAATCTTGTTGTCACTCGAACCAGCTTGGTCTGAAATGTAGGTAGTCCCGATATAGTAGACAGTGTCTCCAACAGCAGCCACACTATTTGCGCCTGGTGCAATTGGCTCTGCTGGGAATATTTTTTTAATTGCAGAACTAGTTGCATCCCCGTAACTTAAATTGCTGGCATATTGCATTGTCGACTGCGAACCCAAGACATATTTATTGGCCTCAGCCAACCAAGAAAATGGCAAGGTATCACCAAGTTCTGTCACCTGATTGTTGCTCGTGTTTATGATTTTGCTGACGGTTTGACTGTTCCATCTGGTGCCACCAACAGCCAATCGGCTAGCATCGGGGGACCAATTCAAATTGGTATATCCACTCGAGCCGAGGTCCGCTTGAGCATTCTCATCGGTAGTATTTTGTATCAGCGTAGTGGACTTTTTTTCAGAGAGATTGTATTCATAGACGCCAGTCTTGTCGGCGTACGCTATCAGATCTTTTGAGGCAGGAATACCAGCAGCAAAGTTACTCGCCTCGAGACTTGCGCTGGAAAAAATTTCGTACTGTTTTTTGGTGTTGATATTGTAGGCAACCAATTTAAACTTACCGTCTTGGATCGTTGAATAGACCGGAAAGTCGTACGAAGGAGAAACAACTTGTTCGACAACCTTTTTGAGATTGCCAAATTTCCAAAAATATACGCCAGCCGCTGTCCCCAGAACCACCAGGACAAGGAAAGAGAAGACGATTGACCGAAAGATAATTTTGTTTTTCCAAAACGGTTCTTTGGTTTTCTTCACCGAAGCTTTTTCCTCGATCACAATTTCATCCTCAATCATTTTCCCCTCCAGAGACATTAAATAGTTATATAGCTATAAGGTATTTTTCAGTATTTAACTTATTGTAGCACCAAACAAAATGCGTCGGTAGTAGTGACAAAATTCAATCCCAAAAGCTGAAAATTAGGACCAAATAAGAAAAATAATTCTGAGATTGAGGACGTTTTATTGATCAGCTATTTTGCTTTACAGGTGTTTTTCCCTTGATCACGGAAAGAAATGCTATTGCTTCGGTCTCAGCATATTTTTGGCCACGCTTTCGGATATCATCAATCTTGTCGACATTGTAGATGGTGTAGTCTTCGACCGGTGGAACAAAACAAAAGTCGCAAAATTTCATCTCGTAGTTCGTCAGCTGTCTTTTCAAAATATCGATCGACCGCATCACGCTAAACAAGCGCCCAGGATTATTGCCCAGTTTGTTGTACTCTTTTAAGTATTTCAACTTGTGCAAAGATGAGCCGATGACCAGATCCATTCCCTGTTCTCGCAGGATCTCCGAAGGAAGATTTGCACTCATGCCGCCATCGATCAAACTCCGACCGCCAATCTGCCTTGCATTAAAAACTCCAGGGATAGCGCAGGAAGCGAGGATTGCGTCAATCAAATCACCCGACTCAATATATCGCGTGTCCCCTGTCGAAAAATCAGTAGTGGCAATCAACAATTTGATTGGGAGATCTTCAATATTTCTTGGTAAATAATATTTGAGAAACTTACTGACAACATCAAGTAGTTTGTCGGGGTTGCTGTATTTAATCAGATTTTTGCGATCGAAAACGCCATTAAGTTTCAACTCATAAAGAAGTGTGTCGATCTTGCTTGTGCCGCCGGCAGCAAAGAGCGCGCCAGCAATTGCCCCAACTGAGGCGCCAGAAATAAGATCAATCTTAATCTTATTTTTTTCTATTTGCTCAAGTGCCCCGATGTGAGCAATGCCAAGTGCTCCCCCGCCGGACAAAGCTAATCCTATTTTCATATATTTGCCAATTTTTAATTATTAATTTTTAATTTTCAATAAATGTTTCAAATATAAAATTTTTAATTGAGAATTAAAAATTAAAAATTCCTCAATATTTTAAACTGATTGCTCCAACTATTTTTATCTTGCGGCGTTTCCAAGATACCAAATTTGTCGGACAATTTTGGATGATTGACCAAGTATTTGAAGGCGGCAAGACCGATTTCACCAACACCAATGTCGGCATGACGATCATGTTTAGAATTGAGCGGTGTCTTGGAATCGTTCAGATGAAAACCGACCAATTTATCAAGTCCGATCAGGGAATCAAACTTAGAAACAAACACCTCACACATATGAGGTGTTCGAAGATCATAGCCAGACTCAAAAGCATGAGCGGTATCAACCAAAACACGAACTCGATCAGAGTTCACACTTTGTATGATTTCTGCTATTTCCTCTATCGTGTCGCCAATAATATTACCAGCACCAGCCGAATTTTCGATAATGAAGAAGGTGTCATCCCCTTCCGTTGCTGACAAAATATCTTTGATCGCCAATGATATTTTCACTAAAACTTCGCCCAATTCCTTACCTTTGGTCGAGCCAAGATGCGTGTTGACACCGAGCGCCACGATCCTTTTCGCCTTTTTCATATCATCGATCAGTGATGCGATCGACTGACTATAATAGAAGGGATTGTCTGAAGCGAGATTATTTAGATATATGCTGTGAATAATGATTGGGGCGATCTTGGCAGTTTTATTCAGCTCGTTAAACCGATCAATTTCAGCATCGGGAATGACTATTGGGTTCCACCTTTGTGGCGGATTGGCAAAAATCTGCATACACTCACAACCAATCCCGCTGGCCCTGGTGATCGAGTCAGAAAATGGTTTTGCAGTCGAAATATGTGCTCCAAATTTCATTTCAATTTATTCACTAATTCTGCAGGGGTCAAAATATTTTCACGAAACAATATATTACGGCAACCCTCTTCTGTGTCTTCGCAAAGTGAATAGATCACTTTGCCTAGCGCCATAGCACAGCCTATTTCCAAAGTCGTACTGACGCCGCTGTAGCCGTCTTTGTTATAGACAAAGACAACATCAGCCATCTTGATCTTGTAAAAATGATCATGAGTTAGACCGAGCAAAACAAACTTTTTGTACTGTTCGGAAAGGGACTGCCATTCCTCTTTACCTTCGTGCAAATATGGAGCAAAAACCAATACGCCTAAAGATTGAAGATCCTTGGCGAACTTGACAATTTCTTTTTTAAACCGTCTCGAACCGACGGTTACAACTGATTTCATTTTTCTCCTAGATTATCTCTAATTCACGAAACCATTCGCACCAAACAGGCTCTATCCCGAGTGATTTCTCCCAGTTTTCTTCGGAAATTTCTTTTTGCAGATATTTGTCAGTTTTCTCGGCAAGAAATTTAATTTCCTCGATCGAGTACCAACCAGCTTTTTTGGTTTCGCTAAAACTACGATCAATTTTATCATCAACGACGAGGGTTTCATAGATTTTCCAATGATGCCAACTGCCATTTGGTCGCCTACAAGGATTATTTTTGTCCCCTTCGATCAACAATTTCAAATTTACCGGTGTGACACCAACTTCTTCGGACAGTTCCCTCCCCGCTGCAGCAGCATAATCTTCGCCATCATCAACATGCCCAGCAGGCGGAGCAAAACCAAAAGGAAACTTTTTTCGTTCAATCAGCAAAATTTTATCGCCATACCTGACGATCATGCCTACGCTAGTATTATTACATCGCGGGATAATTTCGCTCATTTTATTTTCCCTAGATCGCCATCAATGACAGTCGGATTAATAATCGCAACTTCCAGTGCACAATTTTGTTCTTTGTCGATGTCGTTCAATAAATAAACTTTTTTTCCGAGATAATACGCCAGTCCTAACTCCATAATAACAGATGTGCCGATGTAGCCCTTGACTCCCTTTTTCTCATAATTCATTACTAGAAAAGCGTCGGATTCGGCAATCTTTTTGAAAAATGACATCATGATATCATCTTCGAGGCTGAGCCTTAGCTCTTCTTCAAAGGATTTTTTTATACTCGCATCGGAGGCGTATTTTTCGATATTGTCGGTTATCAAAATTGTATGACCCATTTCTTCAAGTGTTTTTTTCACCTCAAGTTGTTCGGTCGCGAACGACATACTTCCACCAATTACGATTTTCATTTTATTTCCCCCAGATCATTATTTATCACGATCGGCTTCACTGCGACTATTTCATCTGTATAGGACATTTCGGGAATAGGGCTTAATAGAAATATTTTCTTGTCCAGAACATAAGCGAAGCCAAGCTCCATCAAGGTATTGCCGCCGATGTAATTTTTGATGCCATTCTTGTCGGTATTGACGACCACGATTGCATCCGATTCACCTATAACTCGATAATACCTTTTGATAAGATCTTCTGTGGCCATTTCACGGAATTTCGTATCGCCCGATTCATCCTTGGCAATATTAAACTCATCGAGAGTCATCTCGCCGTTTTTTATTTTTTTTGTATAATAGGGCAAATTGACTTCATGTCCATTTTTTTCAAGTGTCTCAGCAACCTCAATCAATTTATCGCTAACGCCAATGCTTCCGCAAACTGCAATTTTCATTTGATTTTCTCCAAGTTATTATTAATCACAATTGGTTTCATATGTTCGATTTCAATAAATTCCCGTCGGTCTTTGTCAGCGAATGGCCAGAGAAGATAAATTTTTTGCTTTAGATAATACGCCAGGCCCATTTCAATCAAGGTGTGTGCGCCAATATAGCCGTCAACGCCGTGTTTGGGGGGATTTACTACCAAAATAGCGTCACACTTTTCCTGTCCGTTCATACAATCGCGCATTATGTCCATCTCGAAACAGTGTGTAGCATTTTCGTTGAGCGTCGGATCACCAACACACATTTCCGTGTCAGCGGCGATGTCAGTGTCATATCCCATTGATTCCAACTGTTTTTTAGTCTCAAGCAAGCGCTTGGCAAAGTGCATACTTCCGGCAATAAATATTTTCATTTTATTTCCTCCAAACTATTATCAATTACGATCGGCTTCATCGCCACTATTTCGTCAGTATAGGACATTTCGGGAATAGGATTTAATAGAAAGATCTTCTTATCTAAAACATAGGCAAAGCCGAGCTCCATCAAGGTATTTCCGCCGATGTAATTTTTGATGCCATTCTTATCTAGATTCAAAACCAAGATAGCATCACCGCTTTTAATCTCGTCGTAGTGGTAGCGAATATAATCGTTTTCAATCTTCACATTGGCGTGCTCAACTTCCATTCGCTTGATCAAGTCTTTCATCTCACCGTTACCCTGAGCAATATAATGTTCGTGAAGATTTACAGTATGCCCGAGTTTTAGCAGCTCTTTTCGGTAGTGAACCATTTCTTTAGCAAAAACAGAACTACCGACTATTGTGACTGTCATAGAATTTCAATCTCAATTAATTATTGATCAAAACCGTTTCTTTGAAAGAAATTATATGGCAGTTTTTTTCCTTCTTCATCATCGAAGAGTTGGACTAGTTCATATTTACCTTTTGTAAACACGCAGTCTCCATTCAGAAAATGAGTTGCTTCGAGAATTCTGACACTGGCTTTCGGTGGAGTTATTTTTTCATCGCCCTTTGTCTCTACAAGTGGAATTGGACCATGCAGCCAGTAATTTCTTTGATCTTTTTTCAAGAAATCATATGTTTTGCCGACTTCAAGATTTTCTGGAATGCATTCCTCCTTTTCGCGCTTGTGATCATTGAACTCTTTGATGCTCCGAAGTGCAAGGTCGGGGTTAAACTCTATAGGTATTCCCATCGCTAAACCTCCCAAATTCGACAAATAATGTTTCTAAGTCCATAATACCATAATTTCCATGCAGTGCATCGCCCAGCTTAATGACTTTGGTCTGGCCAAGAAAACCTATGCCTTGGCGACTATGGATGTGGCCACAGATATGGATGAGTGGAGCATCAGAGAATTTCCTGGCACTTACGCTGTGACGGGATTCCGGATCGAGTCCGGAATGACATCCGGAAGGTAAAATTTTGTCGTACGGCAGAAGGTTCAATAATCCTGGCGGCGGAACATGAGAGATGAAGATTGTGCCACCGATCTCGATCTTTTGATCAGTTGTTTCACCCTGGTATTGGCCTGCCCAAGAAGCGGGCGAGCCACCAACACCGGTAAATTTCAACACTTTTTTGTCATCTCGAGCACGATCGAGGACATTAAGATTCCCGCCTGCGCGGGAATGACAGAATAATGGAAATTCCATTGTTCGCCCCTCAAGTGAGGGATATTTTGCCGCGAGGCGATAATAGCCACGGCCAAAATCATTGTTTCCAGGGACCCAGAAAAATGGAATCTTAACATCGGCCAAAACATCAAGCCAAAGTTTGGCAAACTCAACTGGTTCACCCATATTGGTTAAGTCCCCGGCAAACAAGATTAGATCAATCGGATTATTCTTTAGATAAGATTCGATATTGCGGAGCTGTTTGTAGCTACCATGCAAGTCAGCAAAGAGAAAGGCTTTCATCTAGCCGTCCCAGTTATTTTTAGCTGTCCTTTTGTTAGCTCAATCTTCTCGACACTAACTTTGTCATCCGCGATCCTGAGACGATTAAGAGACGGGGCAATGCTATCCCCGACCATATCGCTAATTGTCTTGGGCACTGGTACTCCAAACGATTTCATCCAGCCAATCGAAAAGACAATTCTCTCATCGACAACCGTCGGCACCAGCAAGATATCGACATTGATCGGGATAATAGCGGCATATTTGCCTGAAATGATGACGCCGTCGCTCTCAATCAGGGCCCGAGCGTCAGAAAGAGCAATACCGCCCAGCACGGAAGCCAAGAGCTCAGTCACCTGATTGTCAGTCAGAACAACCTCAAGTTTTGATCCTGATTTCTTTTGTACTACTTGACCAAGATAATCCTCGACGCTTTGCCCTTTGTTTATTGTCGAACTAGTTTTCCACCCAAAATCAGTAAATGCTGATTTCAGAGTAAACAAACCAAGGACAATGACGAGGTATAGTGTGATCAATAAACCCAAAATCAACCACAAAGGGAAGCGATGACGACTAACATATTCTTTTTTATCTTCCTTCTCCATCGACATTGCGCGTGAGCGCCCATTTAAGTTCAGGACATTTGCAAAGTGTAGTAATGGCGAAAAAGGCAATCGCACCGATCAATATCGTGCCAATAGTTTGTTCGAGGACGCCAAGGAAAGTATTCATATCAACCAAACCGGCGAGTGGGTGAAGTGACAGCCACATAATCACAGTTGTTGCGACAGAAATCAAAATGATACGAACGAAAGACCAAATGAGTTCTGCGTTGACGATCTTTGGCATCTCTCGGCCGAGGAATGAGAGTAACATTATTAGCTGGAAAAAACTCGCGGCTGAGTAAGCCATCGCCAATCCTGGAGCACCAAACCTGCTAGCTAGCGGATAAGCGATAGCAGCCGAAATAGCCACTGTCGAGATCGAGATATACATCGGTATTCTAGTGTTTTTCATCGCATAAAAAGCTCGAGAGACGAGAGGAATCAAACCTTGAGCGACGATTGAGACGGCAAAGACGCCTAGCACCATAGAAGTTGTCTTGGTATCGTTCCAGTCAAATTTTCCAGAACCCAAGATCAAACGAACAATCTGTGCTCGCAAAACGATGAAAATACCTGAAACAGGCACCAGCAAGAAAAGTGAAGCACGCAAGGCTCTGTCGAAATAATAAACAAAACTGTCTTTGTCGTTGTGGGAAATTTTTAGCGCCAAGGTTGGGAAAACAGCGGCGGCAAAGGCAGAACCGAGAACGAAAACCGGCATTGTCTGAATATTGCTGGCCAAAGTATAGGCCGAGATTGAGCCAGCAGCGAGAGATGAGCCGATCGCGGTAAAAATAATCAAGCCGATCTGGTCGCCGCCCAGACTGATCGTTCGAGGAATAACGAGCTTGATAATTTTTTGTACCGCCTGGTCTTTGATCTGAATGATGGCTTGATAGCGCCAACCAAGTTTTACCGCTGGAAACACCTGAACCAGAAAATGCAAGAAAGCACCGGCGATAACTGAGTAGATGACGCCGATCACACCGTAATGCGGGGCGAGAAAATAGGCACCGAACATTATTGCCAAATTATAAACCAAAGGAGCAACAGAATAAGCAAAAAAACGATGAAATGAATTCAAGATACCACTCAAAATGTAGGAGAAAGAGAAAAAGAGCGGCGTCAACATCATCAGCCGAGCATAACGCACGGCCTGGTCAAAACGGTCTGGCCCAAAGTTTGGCACGACCAATTTCATCGCGTACGGCATCAAAAAATATAGTAGAACGGCCGAGATAATCGTAAAGATCAAAGAGAGATTCAAGAGTGAATTTGCCACTCTCAAGCCATCTTTCTCTTTTTTCTGGGCGATAAAGTCAGTAAAGATCGGCACAAAGGCAGTATAGATGGCGCCCAAAATCATTAAATTGAAAATAAGATCAGGTATCCGAAAAGCAGAATAATAAATATCTAGATCGTAAGTCGAAATATTTTTGGCCAAGAAACGATCTCGAAACAAACCGAGGATGTTCGAGAGAGTCACTGTTACGACCAAAAGGATACTTGCTCCCCGCAATGATTTTTTTTCAGCGAAAAGCTTCGATATTTTCTGCCACATATTTACGCCTTATTTTGTATTTTTTGTTTTGAAGTAAGCCCCAAAAGTCTCTTCATCAATAGTTTCTTTTTCCAGCAGATCTTGGCTGATTTTCTCCATAATCGTCTTGTGTTTGGAGATAACTTCGTCAGCTTCTGCTTTGGCTTTGCGAATGATATCGGTAATCTCAGAGTCAATAACCTTAGTAATATCTTCCGAGTAGTTTCTATTTTCGGCATAATCTTTGCCCAAGAAAGACATATCATCCTTATGGCCGTATATTTGTGGACCTAGCTTCTCGCTCATACCATACTCGGTGACCATCTTTCTAGCCAGCGATGTGGCACGCTTCAGATCATTTTGCGCTCCAGTAGTAACATTTTCTTTACCAAAGAAAAGCTCTTCAGCCGATCGACCAGCAAGAAGTGAGGCAATCTCATCTTCGAACTGAGATTTTTTCTCCAAATGCTTGTCTTCAGCAGGCATCTTCCAGGTGTAGCCCAAGGCCATACCACGAGAGATAATCGAAACTTTGTGAACTGGCGTCGCTTCTGGCAAAATATGGCTAACAACAGCATGGCCAGCCTCATGATAGGCCGTAATCTTACGCTCTTCGTCTGACAAAACCTTTGATTTCTTTTCTGGACCCATCATTACCTTTTCGATTGATTCCAAGATGTCGTTTTGAGAGACAGTCTTTTTGTTATTTCTGGCAGCAAGGATTGCCGCTTCATTGGTCAGATTGCGCAGATCAGCACCAGCAAATCCACCTGTGGCGGCCGCGATCTTGGCCAGATCAACATTGGACTCAATCGGCTTGTTGCGAACATGAACTTTCAAAATATCTTCACGCTCTTTGCGATCAGGCAGATCGACGACGACCTGCCGATCAAAACGACCTGGTCGAAGCAAGGCTGGATCGAGAACATCTGGCCGATTGGTCGCCGAGATGACGATTACATTGTCGGTTGTCTCAAAACCATCCATCTCGACCAAAATCTGATTCAATGTTTGTTCGCGCTCATCATGATTGCCGCCCATGCCAGAACCACGCTGGCGTCCGACAGCGTCCATCTCATCGATAAAGATGATGGCTGGTGCATTGCGCTTGGCTTTCTGGAAAAGATCACGCACTCTCGAAGCACCGACGCCGACAAACATTTCAACGAATTCCGAAGCAGAAATAGAGAAAAATGGTACGCCAGCTTCACCAGCGACTGCTTTGGCCATCAGAGTTTTGCCCGTTCCAGGTGAGCCAACCAGCAAAACGCCACGAGGGATTTCCGCACCAAGATCACGATATTTTTTCGGATTTTTCAAGAAATCGACGACTTCGAAAAGTTCCTGCTTGGCTTCTTCGCTACCAGCCACATCCGCAAATTTAACAGGTTTGTTCCCAGAGAATAATTTGGCGTTGGCCTTTCCAAAACCCATCGCTTTGGAATTTGCACCCTGGGCCGATCGCAGCATAAAGAAGATGATACCGCCAATCAGCAAGGTTGGGATAAAGATGGAAAGGAAGGATGTCCAGCCAGCGCTCGAAGAAGTATCTTCGACGGTGATCTTAACCTTGTCTGAGGTGATGCCATAGTCCTTCAGACCAATCACGCCCTCCTTGAAAGCCTTGATCTGCGAACCGTCTTTTAGTGTAGCGGTGACTAAATTGTTCTTAACTACCACCTCAGTCACTGTTCCGGCGCTCACATCAGCTGAAATCTCAGAGATATCGGTTGATCTGACCACTTTTTTATTGCTCGGATAAAAATAACTAATCGCAAGAAAAATTGAAATGACGATCACAATGATATACAAAACTGTTCTGTTGTTGCTTTTCATAATATATGGCCGAATGGCTCCTCTTAATTTATTTCGATATTTCGATTTTACCAGAGACAAGCTCAACTCGCAACGCACGAGGCAGGTTTTTTCTCTTGTTTCCTTCCCCTTTCACGATCATCATCACAACTTCGTCGATCTGAGCACGAGTAATATCAAGATTTGTATCAATTTTATCTAAACTAATCCTGATAATTTGGTATTGAATGGCAGCCGGTAAGGCCAAAAAATCGCTGCGATTAATCATAATATTATCGCCTGCTACCTGTGCAACTTTTTGAAATATAGCCTCAGCTTGGGTAATGATGTAGTCATAATCACGGTTTGCTGAAACGATAAAATTATTGAGAGACTCCTCGACTTGGGGATTGATCTCTTGCAACTCTGGGATCAGAACATTGCGAATCTTGTTGCGCAAAAAATCATTTTTAAGATTGGAGGAGTCGACGAGATAGGGGAGACGATGCAGCTTCGCATAAGCGAGTACCTCGGTGCGAGAAATTTGGATGATTGGGCGGATAAAAAAATCTCGTTGATGGGGGATAGCAGTCGCGCCCAAAAGGCCTGTTCCTCGGATCAGGCGCATCAGGAGCGTTTCGACATTATCCGACAGAGTGTGGCCGAGAGCGATTTTACACTCTCCCCTTTCTGTTTTTATTTTTTCAAAAAAGTCATAGCGCGCTCGCCTGGCTTCATCCTCGCTTTTTAAAATTCTTTTTTTGGGTGCTGAACCCGAAACACACTCTATGCCCCACTCCGCAGAAATTTTTTCCACAAAGGCCTGATCTCGATCACTTTCTTCCCCCCTCATCTGGTGATTATAGTGGCACGCAGAAACTGTAATATTTAATTTTTCTCTCAGCTCCAAGAGAATTTTCAGCAACACGACAGAGTCCGGCCCGCCACTACAGGCAACAACAATATGATCTCCCCTCTCAGCCATCTTGAACTCAGTAAGAAATTTATAAATTCGATAATCGAGTGATTTCTGCGATAATGATTTCATAGTTTTATTATAACTCTTTGCCCTATGTAATAAAAAAGACCGGATACCTCCGATCAAATCTTGATTGGTAGTAACCAATCATTTAATTAATATAATCTAATTTGGTAGACTTGACGTACTTCCATTTGAATCATTGCTGGCATGGTTAGGCCAGTTTATGAGTGCTTACAATCAAGTCGAAACTACATTGTAAGTATAGCAGATTTTGATATAAAATCAATTTATCTTTTAAATTTGACCAAGAAAATCGCAACAATTAGCGACGTTCATTTTATACCAAAACGAATGTTGAAATTCTATTCATAATATTTACTAAAACCCCTAGATCCTGTCACCCGATATTTGCCCTGATCTGTGTCGTCATCTGTTTTATAAGCAATTTTACGAGTAATACCAATCTTTCTTAACTCCTCACGAATTCTTTTAACATCATCCCCATCCTGCCAATCATACGTGTAAACGCAGATAACTTTAACTTTTGAAATTGGGAAATCAGGATTAACCTTCATGGTCGCTGTTTTTGCTAAACCTCCAAGCCTACCTTCTTCGGTGGCAATTTTGATTTTCGCCCAAATTCTATCGATATTCTTGCTATTCACAAACAACAGCCACTTGCCACCACGGACTGAATGTTTTGGGTATTTGCCAATTTTTCTCTCTGCATATATCCAATAATCGCGAGTTGTATTTGAAGGTAAATCGTTCATTTAGAAATTCTTTCTGTAATAACTTTCCCGTTTTTTAAATAGCTTTTCCAAGTACAGAATCTTTGAATCTCGATAGTCGTAGATCTTTTTTGATTTCTCGTTTTTTTGCTCTCGAGTCAATCGTCCGATATATTGGGTCAGTTTGCCATGAAATGAAAATGGGAATACCAGGAAAAGACAATCGAGATTATGAAAGTCGGTACCCTCGCCGAGGAGCTGTCCAGTGGCGATAATAATTTGAAAGTTGCCAGTTTCGACTTGAGCGATTTTTTCACGCTTCTGCTTATCAGTTAAATTGCCAGTCAAAACAATCGTTTCAAAACTTTGGTTGAGATAAAGATTCAAGATTTCAGCGTGTTCCTTGCGCTCGGTTAAGATAAGACACTTGTGCCCGTTATTAACTTCGGTCTCAATGTCGTGCGAGATTTGACGATTTCGGTTCGAGTCATAGACCAATACTTTGGAGATCGGCTGGAAATTGGCAAGACCACTTTTGAATGGCAATTCTAATTCAGTCTCCCTAACAACTAATTCTATTTTGTTTACAGGTTGGAAAATATCTGATTGGTCTGTCAGATCGGCTCTCGAAATCGTATGCAAAGTATCGCCGATAAAGACAAAGATTAAGCGGTCATCTTTGTATTTTCTCTCTGGTGTGGCCGTCAAGCCATAAAGATAATATGGATTGAATTTTGTGATGACGGATCGAAACATTTTGGCTGGAACATGGTGACACTCGTCAACAATAATGAGCCCGAATTTGTTTTGCGCTTCTTTAGTTATCTCTGATTTATTCAAAGTCTGAATCATCGCTACAGTAACAAGTTCTCCAAACTTTTTCTTGGCAGAGCCGATCTTCCCAATATTTTTCTTTGGGATGTCCAAAAAACTTTCAATCCGTTCAACCCACTGATCAAAAATCTGCTTTTTGTGGACTAAGATCAGTGTTGGTTGTTTTAGTCTGGCGATTAGCTCAATTCCCATAATAGTTTTGCCTGAGCCTGGAGGAGAGACAAGTATGCCACTATCCGAGAGCATCAAGCTGTTTATTGCATTCTCCTGATACGGAAATAGTTTCAAATTAGATTTAAATTTGAGAGGATTAACTTTGAATCTCTTGTCTTCGATTTCATATCTTAGGTTATGTTCGTCAAGATAATTTATCAACTCACCCAGAAAGCCTCTAGGTATCCCAATTTTATTGCCAAAAAAGTTGATAAAATTAAAAAATTTCTCAATATTGTAAACTCCGATACCCATTTTCTTCTTGATTAAATATTCGGGGTTGATAAAACTTAACCGCTCTTTTAAAAAAGCGGTTAGTTCGCCAGGTATACTCCGTGCGTCCATATATATTTCATCTGAAAGCTCAATTTTGAATATTTTGTTACTGTTTGTGATGTTGCTTTCTATGGCCTGGTTAAATTCCTTGAAAAGTTGATCAAGGTAATCGCTTTTGATCTTTTCAATTTTGCTTAAATATGCCCATTGGTCATCGACTGGCATATATGTTTCTTGGTTTAAAAAAACTGAGTTTTGCTCTTGCCTTGATCTGCCTTGCAGCGGCAAAACAATCTGGTTGCCAATTTCATTGTCCCCGATATAGTCCTGACTTGGGAATATACGATCGAAACTTTCATCTCTGGAAAACTTATCAATAATTTTTGCATTCCTCAGAATATTTAAGAAAATATTTCTGCTTTTGCTTGCTAGATATTTATCTTCAAAGAAAAACCAGACATGAGCGCCGTCGCCCGAGCGAGACCGCTCAAGATGCGATATCAAATTGTACTTTTCGCATCCAGCAATAAATGATTTAGTATCCTTAATCCAATTCTTTCCATCAAAATCTACTGCTAAAAAATACGAGCAATTACCGGGCAGGAGAGGATACATTCCGCAGGTCTTTTGGCCATAAAGATGTTTTTGCAGGTAAAAGTTATTCCATGCTGCATAATCTTTGTGGTCGCAATCCTTGCATTTGCCTCTGTCGAGTTTATTGCAAACTCCAGCTTTCCACTCATTTATACAAAATGGAGTGTAGCCACTTTTTGTACCGTCAGCTTTTTCCCAGCGGACAGCAAAAACATCCGTTCTGCCTTTAAAAAGATTATTGAATACATTCAATTTTTCGAGGTTGATAATTTCTTGGGTCATAATTCTCTTGTCCAAAAATCCTTTTCACTCCGGCAAAACAGCTCTTCGGAAATATCACATATTTTATGTTTTTCTCGAACGACTTTAATAAACATTTTATGAGTGATCAGATAATCTTCATTACCTTCAATCATTTTTCTCATCGCACCATAGCATAACCGCTCTTTCTCGTGCTGTCCGTAGCATTTTTTAACACAAATATTGCCATGAAACCAATTGAGTACATGCAAAGTTTTATACAGTTTCGCCACATTATCTAATATTTTTCTTATGCTCTTTTTGACTTAAAAAATTTCCGATCAGGTTCAATTCTAGCCTATTTACTTATGATATAGGCGCTTGAAGGACCTCTTCCAATCTGGGCAATTATTCCAAGTTCTCTAAGTTTGGCCAATTTTAATTGCGCCGTTCGTCTTGGGCAATCAAGAATATCCATCGCATCGATTACTGTAACTTTGCCCATCTGATCAATAAAATCAAGGATCAATAACTGGTCCTTATCTAAAAATATTTTTCCTTCTGTTTTGTTATTAAATTTGTGCAAAGACAAAGCAGCGATTTGGGCTTTAACCATATCAATTTCTTCTTTGAACCCCTTGGTAAAGTATTCGAGCCACGGCGTGAAGTCAACTCTTCGCTCTAGATAATTCTTACCAATATTTATAGCACCATAATAGCTTGAACGATCTTTGTTGTAATAATCTTCCAGGGCAAACAGCTTCCTAAAATCATAGCCGCGTTCATACAAAATCAAAGTTGCTATTGCTCTGGCTGTTCTGCCATTGCCATCGACAAAAGGATGGATGGCTGCAATTTCCTGGTGAACAATACCAGCGACTAAAACTGGATTAATATCACTATCCTTACTTTCTTTAATCCAATCAAAAAGCTCTTCACATAGCCTTGGCACGATGTCTTGCTCTGGCCCAGTGTAAACCACCTCATTCGACATTCCGAGTCGGCGCTTTACAACATAAATTGGGCAGTTGCGAAAATGTCCCGATTGCTCTTTTAACAAAGTTTTGTTGGTGACAATTCCATGAATTTTGAGCAAGGTTCCGACTGTTATATCATGTTTTTCCTGAACAATTTTATCGATATATTTCAAAGCATTAAAATAATTTTGTACTTCAAATACGTCTCTTTCAGGAGCATCAATTTTTTTATTAGCAAGTAATTGTTCAACTTGATGAACATTTAAAATATTACCTTCAATCTCAGTTGAACTATGGGTCATTCGAATAAGGGCTTGGCGACGAAGCCTAATTTCATTCTTCGGTAGTAATTTTGCACGATCAATCAAGGCCTTTGACTCGGCAATAGCAGTTAACGTTGAAACGATTTCGTCACTAATTGTGTATTTTGGATTAAACATAATTTTATTATACACTTTATTTTTTAATCGCGCAATAATCGCGCAATAATCGCGCAATTTTATTAGACGAATCAAATGCTTTAAAAAAGCATCACATAGGTGATGATTTTCATTCAATCATTTAATTTAAAATAAATTTATTATTGCAGGAGAGCAAAATCCATGTTTTAATATTTGCGTCCATCTTGGTAGACTTGATGCACTTTCATTTGAATCATTTCTGGATTGGTTAGACCAGTTTATGAGTGCTTACGATCAAGTCGAAGAAGATTCAATCTAGTCGAGTGATTTTGCTCCTAGAGCTTTTTTAATGTGCTCTATTTTTACCCAAGTTGGATTTTCCTCTCCCCTTTCAATACGAGCATAATAATTAACACTGATGCCCGCTTTGGTGGCCACCTCAGCCTGGGTGAGCCTCGCCTTCTCTCGCAATGTTTTCAATTGCTGGCCCAGGTCCCTGCTCATATTTTTTTCAGTTTCGTTGACCATATAGATAATATACCATATTTCAACACAAAATCAACCTAAAATCCGTAATATCCGCAAAATAAATAAAATTAAAG
>Ga0194063_10000682_pt1 | contig 24041 bp, 21 predicted proteins | sample SepL3720m_MetaG_FD_155459 | JGI IMG/M metagenome (GOLD analysis project Ga0194063, IMG submission 155459) | Anoxic zone freshwater microbial communities from boreal shield lake in IISD Experimental Lakes Area, Ontario, Canada - Sep2016-L373-20m | ecosystem: Environmental > Aquatic > Freshwater...
TCATCCGATGGGTGCTCGATAAGGAAACCCGCGCCCCGCTGAGGGAACGCCCGGACATCCTGCTCCCGACCGGATGCGTGCCCGCCCGCGACGCCTCCGGCCAATGGGCTGTCCTCCTCCCGAGCGCCTGGACCGCCAGCTACCTCGAAGAAAAAAATCCCGGCGTTTCCTTCTCCCCCACCCCGCCATCCGCAGCCTCAGACATCCTGACGTGAGGGGAAAGCTGGGGAGACCACCATTGGTAGGGATGGCTCGCCGAGCCGTCCGTAAACAATGATGTTGCGGGGTGGCATGTCTGGAAGGGTGCGGGGCGATTTGCGTCTTTCCACCCACAGGGGAACCTGCTAATCAGGCTGCCCATGATGCGCCAACTCTCCACGGCCGGTTTTCTTTTCGCCGTCATTTTTCTTGCGGCCTGTGAAAAGCCGAAGCCCGAGGCGCCTCCGGTTTTCGTGACGGTGACGCCGGCGGTGCAGCAGGATGTGGTGGCGACGGGCGAGTGGGTCGGGCTGCTCGACGGGTTCCTGAACAGCGACATTCAGGCGCAGGTCACCGGCTATCTTCTCACGCAAAACTACAAGGAGGGCTCGGCGGTGAAAAAGGGGTCCCTGCTTTTCACGATTGATCCCCGTCCGTTCCAGGCCGCATTGGCGCAGGCACAGGCGAACTACGCGCGGTCGGTTGCGCAGGCGCAGCTTGCGCAGATCACGCTGGAGCGCCAGGCGCAGCTCTACAAAACGAAGGTCATCAGCCAGCAGGAATACGACACCTCGTATCAGGACACCCAGGCCGCGCTTGCGGCGGCGGCGGCCACGCAGGCGCAGATGCAGGCGGCGCAGGTGAACCTCGATTACTGCACGATCTCGGCGGCGTTCGACGGGATCGCTGGCGTCGCCCAGGCGCAGATCGGCGACCTCGTCGGCCCGGGAGGCAAGACCTCAATCCTCACCCAGCTCTCGCAGGTGGATCCGATGAAGATGAATTTTTCGATCACCGAGGCCGAGTATTTGCAGGCGGCCGAGCTGCTGGCCGCGCTTCAATCGAGGAAAGAGGACGCCGCGGTCGGGCGAATCAAGCTCACGCTCGCGGACGGTTCGGTCTATTCCGAGATGGGCACATTCGATTTTGTGAACCGGCAGGTGAGCACCTCGACCGGGACGATCCAGATCACCGCGCTTTTCCCGAATGCGAAGAGTGTCCTGCGGCCGGGGCTGTTCGGGCGGGTCACCGCACCGGTGCAGAAAATCACGGGAGCGATCCTTGTGCCGCAGGCGGCGACGGTCGAGATGCAGGGGAATTTCTTTGTCTCTGTGCTGCAGCCCGACAGCACGGTCAAGGCGGTGCCGGTTCATCTCGGCCCGGTGCAGGGCCCGCTCCAGGTTGTCAAGGGCGCGGTGAAAGCCGGCGACAAGGTGGTCGTGGGCGGGATTGAAAAAGCCCGTCCCGGAATGAAAGTTGTCGCGCAACCCTACCAGGAGCCGACGCCCGCCAAATAGCCCATGTCGAACTTTTTTATCCGCCGTCCGATCGTGGCGATGGTCATAGCGATCATCACGGTGATTGTCGGGCTGGTCTCGATGGCCGGGCTGCCGGTCTCGCAATTTCCGAACATCGTCCCGCCGCAGATCCAGGTGCAGACGACGTATGTGGGCGCGGACGCGCTGACGGTCGAGCAGTCGGTCGCGACGCCGATCGAGCAGCAGATGAGCGGGGTCGAGGGCATGGAATACATGTATTCGATCAACGCGAACAACGGGATGATGACGCTCAACGTGATCTTCGGGACGAACACCGTGCCGACGACCGACCAGATCCTGGCGCAGATGCGGCAGACCCAGGCCGCGCCGCAGATCCCGTCCGACGTGCGCAACTTCGGGGTCACGGTCGAGCAGGCGCTCTCGTCGCCGCTGGGCGTCTTCGTGCTGTATTCGCCGAAGGGGACATACGACCCGACGTTCCTTGCGAACTACGGCTACATCAACATCAACGACCCGCTGACCCGCGTGAACGGGGTCGGCAGCGTGAGCATCTTCGGGGCCGGAGAATACGCGATGCGGATCTGGGTGCAGCCGGACCGGCTCGCGACGCTCAACATCACCGTCCCGGAGGTCATCCGCGCGGTCAACGCCCAGAACAACGTGAACCCGGCCGGCCAGATCGGCGCCGAGCCGGTTCCGAACGGGCAGGTCTTCACCTACACGGTCAACACGACCGGGCGCCTCGTGAGGGCGGAGGATTTTGAAAACATCGTGATCCGCGCGAATCCCGACGGCTCGATCGTGCGGGTCAGGGACGTCGCGAAGGTGAACCTCGGCGCGCAGGTCTATAACCTGCGCGGGCGGTTCCAGGGCCAGAACGCGGCGATCGTCTGCGTTTACCAGCTCCCGGGATCGAACGCGGTGGACACGATGAAGCAGGTCCGCGCGCTGTTCGAGAAGCAGGCCAAATCGTTTCCCGAGGATTTCCAATACACGGTCGCGCTGGACACGACGCTGGCGGTGACCGAGGGGGTGAAGGAAATTGTGAAGACGCTTTTCGAGGCGATGCTGCTGGTGATCCTCGTCGTCTTCATTTTTCTGCAGGGCTGGCGGGCGACGCTGATCCCGCTGATCGCGGTGCCGGTCTCGCTGATTGGGACGTTCGCGATTTTCCCGATGCTCGGGTTCTCGATCAACACGCTGTCGCTCTTCGGCCTCGTGCTGGCGATCGGGCTCGTCGTGGACGATGCGATCGTCGTGGTCGAGGCGATCGAGCACCACATCGAGGCCGGGCTGTCGCCGAAGGATGCGGCGATCAAGGCGATGGCGCAGGTCTCCGGCCCGGTGGTCGCGATCGCGCTGATCCTGGCGGCGGTGTTCATCCCGACGGTGTTCATCCCGGGGATCACGGGCGCGATGTACCAGCAGTTCGCCGTGACGATGGCCGTGTCGGTGCTCATCTCCGCGTTCAACGCGCTCTCGCTCAGCCCCGCGCTCGGCGCGCTTTTGCTCCGGCCGAAAAAAGAAACGCGCGGGCCGCTCGGCGCGTTCTTCGGGTGGTTCAACAAGGTTTTCGGGGCGGCGACCGACGGCTATGTCGGGGTGTGCCGCGGGCTGATGAGGAAGTTTGTGATCAGCCTGGCGCTGATCGCGCTGCTGGCCCTGGCCGGGCTGGGCCTTGGTGCGCGGATGCCGACCGGATTTATTCCGGAGGAGGATCAGGGGTATCTGTTCGGGGTCGTGCAGCTTCCGCGCGCGTCCTCGCTCCAGCAGACCGACGCCGCCTCCTCGGATATCGAGGAGATCCTGCGCAAGACGCCGGGCGTGGAGTTCGTGACCTCGATCGTCGGCTTCAACCTGCTGAGCTCGGTCCAGAGCACATACACCGGCTTCTTTTTCATCACCCTGAAACCCTGGGCCGAGCGCACGGCGCCCGGGCTCCAGGTGGACGCGATCCAGGCGAACATCAACCGCGAGCTCGCGCGGCTGGCGAAGCCGACCGCCGCGTTCGCGTTTCCGCCGCCGGCGATCCCCGGTATCGGCACGGCGGGCGGCGTCACGTTCATGCTCGAGGATCGCACCGGCGCGTCCGTCGAGTTCCTCGCGAAGAACACGCAGCTCTTCATGGAGAAGGCGAAGGAACGGCCCGAGCTCACCGGGCTTTTCACAACCTCGCTCTGGGATGTCCCGCAGATCTACCTCGATGTGGACGAGGCGCAGGCGATGATCCAAGGGGTCAGCCTCACCGACGCCTACCAGACGATCCAGACCTTCCTTGGCGGGTATTTCGTCAACTACTTCAGCCGCTTCGGCCTCCAGTGGCAGGTCTATATCCAGGCCGAGGGGGAATACCGGACGAACATCGACAACCTCGGGCTCTTCTACGTGACGAACACCCAAGGCCAGGCGGTGCCGGTCAACTCGTTCATCCGCGAGAGGCACTCGTTCGGGCCGGAGTTCACGATGCGCTACAACATGTTCCGCTGCTCGCAGATCAACGCGGGGGTCGCGCCCGGGTATTCGACCGCGCAGGCGATGCGCGCGCTTGAGGATGTCTTTGCGCAGAACATGCCCGCCGGCATGGGCTTCGATTATTTCGGCATGTCGTTTCAGGAGCAGCAGGCGGCGCAGGGGGTTCCGCCGGCCGCGATCTTCGGGCTCTCACTGCTCTTTGTCTTCCTCATCCTCGCAGCGCAATACGAGAGCTGGTCGCTGCCGTTCAGCGTCCTCCTCACCACCCCGATCGCGATCTTCGGGGCGTTCGCCGGCCTGACGGTTCGTGGGATGCAAAACAACCTCTACGCCCAGATCGGACTCGTGATGCTCATCGGACTCGCCGCAAAAAATGCGATCCTCATCGTCGAGTTCGCGAAGGACGAATACGAAAAGGGGAAGCCCGCGCTCGAGGCCGCGCTCGCCGGCGCGAAGCTCCGCCTGCGCCCGATCCTCATGACCGCGTTCGCGTTCATCCTCGGCACCGTCCCGCTCGCGGTCGCCTCCGGATCGGGTGCCGTCTCCCGCCGGATCCTCGGCACCACGGTCATCGGCGGAATGCTCGCCTCCACGCTTCTCGCGATCTTCCTCATCCCCGCCAGCTTCTACGTCGTCGAAAAATTCTTTGCCGGGCGCAAGGAGGATGCGCCGCCGGAGAAGCCGCCGGAACCCTGAAGAGCCGCCGCCGATGAGCAGAGAGCGGGCACGCGAACCATGGGGCACGGGCGTCTCTCCGGGCCGCAGGCCACTCATTTCCCCGGCCTTCCTCCTTCTCTCCCTCCTCCTCTGCTCGTGCGCGTCAAGGTCGCCCGCCCAGCGCAACTATCCGGATTATTCGACCGCCTACCTCGGGCCGAACGGGGAAATCTTTTACTACACGACCCGCGGCGGCCCGAAAATGCGGGCCGAGGTGCCTCTCCTGCCCACGCCGCAATGGTCGTGGTGGGGCGACGGTGTCTCCGGTGCCGTCGGCATGCACGCCGGCTACCTCCCGGGCTACCCGGCCTCGCACGGGTGCATCCGCCTCCCGCACGGCGCCGCAGAAAAATTTTTCCAGAATGCCCCCGGCGGGACTCCGGTGAGCATCGTCCATTGACCGCCCTCCAATCTTCGAGCCCGCGCGACAAAAATGTCGCGCGTTCCGAAGACGTATTGTTCCCTGTCGCCGCGGATCAGCGTCGGACTGCGCCCACCCGGTCGTAGCCGACCATTCCCATTCCGCCCCAGCCGAGTCCTCCGTATCCGCCCCAGCCGCCCCAGCCGCCCCAGTTCTCCGAGGCCATCTGGTTCATCTGTGCGGCCTCGAGGTTTTGGTTGCTGATTTGTTTGGCGAGGCGAAGCTGCTTATAGGCCTGATACTCTTTGGCACCGCCGACGTAGGCCTGGTTTTTTTTCACGTCGGGCAGGACGTAGTAGGTTTTCTCATGGTAGGTGATGCGCGTGACCTTGTCCTTGGGCAGGGTCGGCAGGAGCGCGACCTGATCCGGCTTGACCGGGGTGATGACTTGGAATCCTGAGGCAACCGCCATGTTTTCTTTGCTCTTGAGCTCGGCGGCGCAGCCTGCGGCCACAGCGAGCAGCACGAGGGCGGAGAGGAACCGGAATGCGTGTTGGGTCTGTTTCATAGAACACAGAAAATGTTAGCAGGATCGGCGGGTCTGTCCAGCCCGGGATCAAGGGCGGTTGACGGAATACTTCCCGAGAATTTTTTGAAGCCGCCCGTAGGTATCCGGCGGGATGTAGTGGTGGATGTCGAGGGACGGGCCGGTCGCGTGGATCTCCTGGCAGCCCAGACCGATTTGCGCGAGGTAAACGGCCTCCCCATCCTTCCAAACCAGAACATAATCCGGATGGAATTTTCCGCAGAAATTTCCTCCTCCTGGCGAGAAAGGATTTCCCGGATCGAAGAGCTGGCGGAGGGCGGCGATTTCGGAATCCGGGAGAGCCAGCGGGCTGCTGTAGAAGCCGGCTCCCCCGAGGGCGATGACATCGCCGCGCAGCTTTTCCCTCCGGTGAAGATCGGGTTGGGTGCGGGGATCGGGAAGCCCCTCGAAGACCTGGAGTTCGCCGATCCGCGCAACGGCTTTCCGGAAGGCCTCTGTGGGCGGCTCCTGGAAGAGGCTCCGCCACGGGCGGGCGGACGAGGCCGCCGCTTCGCCGTTCCTCAGATCCGGTTCGGCGCCGCCCAGCACCGCCGCAAGAAGGAAGACAACCGCGCCCGCCACGGCCGCGCCGCGCCGGCACCCGCACCGCACCGCCGGGTCCACGCCATTCATGCCGGGAGGCATCCGATTTTTTCGAGGATCCTCGGGATTGCGATGTGCTGGGCGATCAGGTGCTCGATGCGCCCGATTTTTTGGCTGTCTCCGGGGAGCGTTTTGACCGTCATCGAGTGGATCCGCTGGGCAATTTTGTAGCTGTCCATCGGCGAGAGGATGACCGGCAGTGTGGTCTGGCCGAGCATTTCGAGGAGGCGGGAGTGCGGCTCCAGGCCGTCGGAGAGGACGAGTCCGGCAAGCGGCCCGCCGTCGGGCTCCATCGAGCGCGAGAGGGCGGCCAGCACGACATCCTCGCGGTCGCCCGGCACGACGAGCAGGGTGCCCTCGCTCACGCGGGCAAAGAGGTTGGCCGAGCTGGCCGCCCCGATGACCACGTGCTGGATCCGGCGGCGCTCGCGGTCGGCATTGTGGAGAAATTTTCCGCCGATGAGCTCGCAGATCTGGTGGAGGTTCGGCTCGGCGAGCATGGTTTCCATCGGCACCACGCCGAGGAGTTCGAGGCCGATCCGGGCGAGTCCCCGGCCCGCGAAATCCGCAACCGCGTCGAGTTTTTCGGGAAGCACCTTGTTCATGACGACGCCGATGACCTCGACCCCCTGGCGGTCGAAGAGCGCCTTGTTGAGCGCGGCCTCGTCGATCGGGCGCCCGATCCCGCCCGGCGTGACCAGCAGGACTTTGCTCGCAAGCAGGCGGGCGACGCTGGCATTCGAGAGGTCGAATGTCGAGCCGACCCCGGCATGGCCGGTTCCCTCGATGATCGCAAAATCTTTCTCCCAGCAGGAGCGGTCGAACGAGTGCCGGATCCGGCGGACCAGATAATCGTGGTTCGCGTGGTTGATATAGCGGCGGGTGAAATCCGGCTCGACTGAGATCGGGCTCATGTCCTCGATCGGGATCTCCGTGCCGAACGTGGCGCGGATCAGGACGCTGTCCTCGTCGATCCGCATCCCGTCCACCTCGGTGAACCGCTGGCCGACCGGCTTGATGAAGCCGATCCTTTTGAAGCGTTCGCGCAGAGTCGAATACAGCCCGAGCGAGACGGTTGTCTTGCCGACATTCTGCTCGGTGGCGGCGATGAATAGGCGGGGGGTCGTGGTGTTCACTGTCTCCCGGACAGGCTGGAGAAGAATTCCGCGTGAAACAAGGAGAACCCAAGAAAAGTGTTTGACACGCGGGCAGGCGTCCGCTTAACTCCCGTGTGTCGTTCGATTGAGCTTCGGGAATTCCTCCCGTATGCGAATTCGAAACCTGCAAAAAGTCGCGAGACATCGTATTAACTTTTTGTCCGTCTCCGGGGATTCCTCGCGTTGGCGGACTGACCAATTCTGAAGAGATCCATTCATGGCCGGCCAAAATATATGGTCGAAGGTGAAGTTTTTGGAGGGAGCTGCCGAACGGGGCGTCTCTTTCCCAGGCTTTCCAAAGAAATTGCAGCGGGGCTGGGATGCGGGGATTCCGCGTTCGGCCCGGGGCTTCGGGTGTTCGTGCGGGCAGCAAGTGCCACAAGGATGCCGGGCGACACGGTAGGCGCACCCTGACGGGAAATCATCACCCCCCCCATTTCACACAAAGAAATTTTATCATGACAGAAGAACCGACACTCTCCGCGGTCGCCGCGGACTCCCCCGAAACGCAATCCGCCGTGCCAGCCCGGCGCCCGCGCGTTCCCCGTGCGCAACGTCCTCCGCGCCGGCGCGGATTCGCCCCGTCCTCCCACGGCGGATCCTCCGCTCCGGACGCCCAGGCTGAAAGCCCGTCTGCAGGCGATCCCGCTCCTTCCGCTTCCGGCGCGGTTTCCGCCGCAGTCCAGTCGCAGCCTCCCGCCGCAGCCCAGCCGCAACCGCCCGTCGCCCCCACCTATGCCGAGGGGATTGTCGAGGTCTCCGGGAAAGGGTTCGGGTTCCTGCGCGAGTCCCGCCGGAATTACGCGCAGTCGAACAACGACATTTTTGTGACCCCCGAGATCGTCCGCAAATACGGCCTGCGCGACGGGATGTGGATCCGCGGGGAGACCCGCCGCGGCGGGCGCGGCCCGCAGCTCTTCCGCCTCACCGAGCTCGAGGGCGAGGATCCCGACAGCTTTCCCAACCTGCCGGTTTTCGAGGAGCTGACGACGATCAACCCGAACAAGCGGATCCGCCTCGAGACCGTGCCCGAGCGCTACACCACGCGTGTCATGGATCTGATGACGCCCGTCGGCAAAGGCCAGCGCGGACTCATCGTCGCCCCGCCGCGCACCGGCAAGACGACCCTCCTCCAGCATATCGCCGACGCCGTGGTGAAGAACCACAAGGAAATGAAACTGATCATCCTCCTCGTAGACGAACGTCCTGAAGAGGTCACCGAGATCCGCCGCACGGTTCCCAGCGCCGAGCTCATGGCCAGCTCGAACGACTGCGACATCAAGACGCACACCCGCATCGCCCAGCTCGCCATCGAGCGCGCCAAGCGGCTCGTCGAAATGGGCAAGGACGTCTTCGTCCTCATGGACTCGCTCACCCGCATCGGCCGCGCGTTCAACAACGCGCAGGGCGGCGGCGGACGCACGATGTCCGGCGGCGTGGACGCCCGCGCGCTCGAGATCCCGCGCAAGCTTTTCGCTGCCGCACGCAATACCGAGGAGGCCGGATCCCTCACGATCATGGCCACCGCGCTCATCGAGACGAACAGCCGCATGGACGAGCTGATCTTCCAGGAGTTCAAGGGCACCGGTAACATGGAGCTCGTCCTCGACCGCAAGATCAGCGACCAGCGGATCTACCCGGCTGTGGACATCTTCCTCTCCGGCACCCGCCGCGAGGAGCTGCTTCTCCCCGAGGAGGACCTCCACAAAATCAACGTCATCCGGCGCGGGCTCGCCGGACACAAACCGATCGAAGCCATCGAACGCCTCCTCTTCTTTATCCGCAAATTCCCCACCAACACGGAATTGCTCAAAGGCCTCCCGGGCTGATGCCCTGCGGAGGAAGCGCTTCTCACGCGGCTTGGCGTCCGCACGCGGCGGCCAGCATTTTGTGGACGCCGCTCTCGACCGCCGCCAGATAACCTGCGGCATCTCGCCGCCAGTGCTCCCGCAACCGGTCCAGATGCTCCGGCGGCGGCTGCGCGCGTGATGCGGCATCCGGATCATGCGGCAATTCCAGCGTGATCATCGCGGGGCGGATGCCATCCGCATAACGTAGCCCGTAGCCGCACCATTGGCCGAGCGAACCGGGACAAATCTCATAGGTTCGCTCGAGGCGGCGCAACCCATGGCCCAGCTCGCTCACCCGCACCCGGTATGGCCGGCGCTCGCTTTCATCCAGCGCATCCCAAATCTTCCAGGCGAGGCAGGTCGACTGCGGGCCGTCGGCATCGATCTCGGCAAGCGCCCAATGGAGGCTGACGATCTTCGCGGGCTGAAGTTTCAGAATCAAATCGCGGAGCGCGCGGGTTTCGGGTTCCGACCACGGTTCGGGGCCGGGCGGCTCTTCGCTTTCGATGTGCCAGTTGAAGCCGAAGTTACGGTTGATATCGACGCTGCGGGCGTTGTAGCGCGTGCCGCGCGCGTGGCTGTCCGGATTCGCGAGAGGGATGACAACGGCCGGCAGCACATTCCCGCCCCGGGCGATATATTTTTGCGTGAACGACTCCAGCAGAACGATCATTGCCGCTTCGTCGCCATGGATGCCGCCGATCAGGAGCGTGCAGCCGGAAGGTGCCGGGTGCCGGGCAAAATCGAATCCGGCCACCGCCACGATGTCGCGATCTTCGACCGACCGGCCGATGCTGTGTTCAAAAACGCGTGGGAAAATCAAGCTGCCCCAACCAAGCACAGGCGTTCACTTTAGTCAAACGACCCCAGGCAACTCGCGCCCTCCATCCGCATGAGGTATTCCGTAAGCCCGGATCCAGCGATTGCCCGCGAAGGCGCGAAGCCGCAAAGAAGAAAAAGAGAAGTGAACCTGTGGATTTTCCCGTCCGGTTTTCTTTCCAATATTTTCCTCCGTGTTCCTCCCGATCTCTGTGTTTCAGAAACGCTTTTCGGGGTAAGCAGACTGCTGCCATCTCTTGGAAATAAACAGACGATAAGCAGCCAGCGCAAAACAGGGGCACGGGCGTCCCGCCCGTGAAAGACACTCGTCTGTGCTTGCAGAGTCAGTTCCCAAACGGGCGGGACGCCCGTTCCCCATGGTCGCCGCGAAGTCCGATTATTTCCAAGATGCGGTATGAGGCGAGGAACGAAGCTGCCGCGGGCTCAAGGGTTGGACGCTTTGCCGGCGAAGCCACGCGCGGGCGAGGTCGATGGGGAAAGCCGTTCCGCCAAGGCGAATCCTCAATTAATGAAAAAACATTCTTTTTATCTTGATATATGGTCCGGGCCGGTTAAGTCTGTGGCTTCATCGAAGCCAACCCACAACAGAAATCCGACATATTATGAGTTCCATGTTTTGTTATCAGTGTGAGCAATCGTCCCAGCGCACCGGCTGCACGGCCGTGGGTGTCTGCGGAAAGAACCCCGAGACGGCGGCGCTGCAGGATCTGCTGCTGCACGCGCTGAAGGGGGTGAGCGTTTTCGCGCACCGGGCGGCGGAGGCGGGCGCGCGGTCGGAGGTGCTGGAGCGGTTCGCGCTCGACGCGCTGTTCACGACGGTGACGAACGTGAATTTCGATCCGGCGCGGCTGCAGGGGATGCTGGCGGATGCCGGTCGGCATCTCGAGGCGGCGCGAGCACTTTATGCGGGGGTCCGGTCGGCATCCGATCCGGCCTCGTTCAACGGCGCGACGTGTTTTGTTCCTGCGGAGAGCTTGGACGACTTGATCCGGCAGGGCGAGGGGGCCGGGATCGAGGGGCGGCTGGAGGCGATCGGGGCGGATTTGCTCGGCCTGCAGGAGCTGCTGACCTACGGGTTGAAAGGCATGGCTGCTTACGCATGGCACGTGAGGGATGCGGGCGGGGATACCGGGGACGCGTCCCTGTTTATTTTTGAGGCGCTTGCGGCCATCGCGCCCGGCGAAGCCACGACGGTCGACCAGTTGCTCGGTCTCTGCATGAGATGCGGCGCTGCCAACTTCCAGGTCTTGGAATCCCTCGACGGGGTCCATACGAATCGCTTCGGCCATCCGGTGCCCACGCAGGTCCGCTTGGATCCGGTTGCCGGCCCGTGCATTCTGGTCTCCGGCCACAACCTGGAAGACCTTCTGGCGCTTCTCGAGCAGACGAAGGGAGCCGGGATCAACGTCTATACGCACGGCGAGATGCTTCCGGCGCACGGGTATCCGGAACTGCACAAGCACCCGCACCTCGTCGGCCACTACGGCGGGGCCTGGCAGGATCAGGCGCGGGATTTCGACCGGTTTCCCGGCGCGATCCTCATGACGACGAACTGCATCCAGCTTCCGAAGCAGAGCTACTTCCAGCGGCTCTTCACCTGCGGGCTCGTCGCTTGGCCGGGGGTCCGGCACATCGGCGGCCGGGATTTTTCGGCCGTCATCAAGACCGCGCAGCGCTCGCCGGGATTTCCGGCGGACGTCGAGGGGAAAACCCTCACGCTCGGGTTCGGGCACAACGCCGTCCTCGGCGTCGCGGACCAGATCGTGGCCGCGGTGAAATCGGGGGCGATCCGGCATTTCTTTCTTGTGGGAGGCTGCGACGGGGCAAAAACCGGGCGCAACTACTACACCGAATTCGCCGAGCAGGTTCCGTCCGACTGCGTGATCCTCACGCTCGGGTGCGGAAAGTTCCGGTTCAACCGCAACGATTTCGGCACGATCGGCGGCATCCCGCGGCTGCTCGATTGCGGGCAGTGCAACGACGCGTATTCTGCGATCAAGATCGCCGCCGCGCTCGCCGAGGCCTTCGGCTGCGGGATCAACGATCTTCCGCTCTCGCTCAACATCTCGTGGTATGAGCAGAAGGCGGTGGCCGTCCTGCTCACGCTTCTCCACCTGGGCGTGCGCAACATCCGCCTCGGTCCGACGCTGCCGGCGTTCGCGACACCCGCCATCGTCGCCGCGCTCAAGGAGAAATTCAACCTGATGCCGATCACGACAGCGGAGGCGGATCTGGTTGACTGTCTCAAAGCATAAGGTGCAGAGTGGGCTCCGATGTTTATCTACGGAAAAACCTCGGCGAACGCGATTGCGGTGATGAGTTTTCTGGCCGCGGATCCCGGGAGCCGGGCCGGTTCCGGCGAGATTGCCAAATCGCGAGGGATCTCTCGTGCGCTGACGGCCAAGCTCCTCACGCAATTGGCGGCGGCAGGCCTGGTCAGCGGGCAGCCGGGGCCGGGCGGTGGCTATACTCTCGCGAAGCCCGCCAAGGAAATCCGCCTGTTCGATATCGTGTCCCTTTTCGAGCAAACGGCGCAGCCGTCGGTCTGCCCGTTCGGCCATGGCTGGTGCGGAAAAGGGGAGCCCTGCCCCCTTCATGACACCATTGCCGGGACGATCGCCAGGAGCCTTGCCTTTTTGGAAAAGACCAGCTTGGCCGTGTTTAAAGAGAAACCATCCGGGAAGCCGGCGCTCCGGATCCCGGCAAAGCACCGCTGAGCTCCCGGATCGGGCGGGGGCGTTTGATGGGGATTGAAATCTTCTGTCCGACCCCGTAGAACGGTTTTTTGCTCAAATGAAAATCCAACGCGCACTGATTTCCGTCTCCGACAAAACCGGCATTGTGGACTTTGCCAAAGCGCTTGCCGCGCACGGCGTCGAGATCCTTTCGACCGGCGGAACCGCCAAGGCGCTGCAGGCGGCCGGTATTGCGACCGTCGAGGTCTCGCAGTTCACCGGATCCCCGGAAATCCTCGAGGGCCGGGTCAAGACGCTGCACCCGAAAATCCACGGAGGGCTCCTCTATTTGCGCGGGAACGACGAGCACGAGGAGCAGGCGAAGGCGCACGGGATCAGGCCGATCGACCTGGTCGTCGTCAACCTCTACCCGTTCGAGGCCACGGTCGCCAAAGAGGGGGTCACGCTCGCGGAGGCGATCGAGCAGATCGACATCGGCGGGCCCTCGATGATCCGCAGCGCGTCGAAAAATTATCAGTCCGTGTGCGTGGTCACCGATCCGGCGGATTATGCCGCGGTGGTCGAGGCGATGCGCGAGGAAGGCGGCGGGACCGGGCTCCAACTGCGCGAGCGGCTGGCGATCAAGGCGTTTGCGACGACCTCCGCCTACGATGCCGCGATCGCGGATTTTCTCAACCAGGAGCAGGAGACGTGCGCCAGTTTTCGCATGGATCTCCCGCTGGAAATGCGCCTGCGCTACGGCGAGAACCCGCACCAGCACGCCGAGCTCTACGGCAGCTTCAACGACTATTTCGAAAAGCTCCACGGAAAGGAGCTTTCGTATAACAACATCCTCGACATCAGCGCCGCCAGAAACCTCATCGAGGAATTTTCCAAGCCCACGGTCGCGATCCTCAAGCACACGAACCCCTGCGGGATCGGCAGCGATCCCGATCTGCGCGAGGCCTGGGGAAAGGCGTTCGCCACCGACAAGCAGGCGCCGTTCGGCGGGATCATCATCTGCAACCTCCCGGTCACGCTCGCGCTCGCCAAGGCGATCTCGGAAATTTTCAGCGAGGTGATCATCGCGCCGGATTTCGATTCCGACGCCCGCTCGCTCCTCCAGAAAAAGAAGAACCTCCGGCTGATGCGGATCCTGAAGCCGCTCTCGCAAAATGTCCGAGATGTGCGGAGCGTGATCGGAGGGTTCCTCGTCCAGGATTCCGACTCGGCGGACATCCCGGATCTCGAGCACAAGGTCGTCACCTCGCGGCCGCCGACCAGGGACGAGATCGAGGCGATGGAATTCGGATGGAAGGTCGTCAAGCATGTGAAGTCGAACGCCATCGTCTATGCCGGAAAGGATCGGACGCTCGGGATCGGTGCCGGCCAGATGTCGCGCGTCGATTCCTCCCGCATCGCGGTCTGGAAGGCCCAGGAGGCCGGGCTTTCGCTCAAGGGCAGCGCCGTCTGCAGCGATGCGTTCTTCCCGTTTCCCGACGGCCTCATCGCGGCGGCCCAGGCCGGCGCCACGGCCGCGATCCAGCCCGGCGGGTCGGTCAAGGATCCCGACGTGATCCAGGCGGCCGACGAACACCATGTCGCCATGGTCTTCACCGGCACACGGCATTTCAGGCATTAGCGGAAGTTTTTAGTTTTCAGTTTTCAGTTTTCAGTGACAGACTGGCGGGCGTTCCGTGTTTTTCTGAACACTGAACACTGAACACTGAAAACCTATGCCTCCTCTCGCCTGCATCACCTGTGGTCCGGCGTATGAGCCGATCGACACGGTCCGCCGGATCACCAATTTCTCGACAGGAGAAATCGGGGCTGTACTCGCGGCCGCATTCCTGCGGGCGGGATTTGATGTCGTCTGCTTCCGTGGCGAAGGCGCCACCTTTCCCGCACCCGGGGGCGCGGACGTGCGGCCGTTCTCGACCAACGGTTCGCTGGCCGACGGGATCCGTTCGCTCGAGCGCCCGCCCGCGATCGTCCTCCATGCCGCCGCCCTCTGCGATTTTGTCGTCGAAAAAATCGAGGGCGCCGAGGGTGTGGGGAAGCTCAGCAGCCGGGCGGGCGCGATCCGCCTCACGCTCAGGCCCGCGGAAAAAGTTCTTCCGAGCATCCGCGGCTGGTTTCCCGCCGCGCGGATCGTCGGCTGGAAATTCGAGACCGACGGAACGCGCGGTCAGGCGATCGCCCGCGCCGCCGCCCAGATCCGCGCCGCCCGCACCGACGCCTGCGTCCTCAACGGCCCCGCCTACGGCCCCGGATTCGGGCTCTTGGCCGCCGACGATTCCCTCCGGCATTTTCCGGACAAGGCCTCGCTGGCAAACCGCCTCGCGGGAGAGCAATCATCCTGACGCAGGCGAACGCGCCCTGGGTACCGGGGAAGCAGCCGGTGCCATTTGGCAATATGTCTTTTGCGCCTCGAGTTTGCCTGCGCCTTGTATTCACGGAAGCGAATCGCCGTGGTTGCCGGATCGCATCTGGCCGATGTCTGACCTTGCACTTTTCAAGGTGCCCTGGCTGATCGCGATATTCCCGGAGTAATTTCGTCAGCGACCTCCCCTGCGTGTTTCCGCCACGAACACGCTTTTGGAATCTGCGGAAATTCTGATCGCCAGCGGTTCAACCTTTCCCGCCGAAGAGTGATTTGGAAGGTGGTGCGGAGGCCCGATGCGGACTGGCAGGTGATCGTGCCCCCGTGGGCTTCGACCGCGCGCTTGACGATGGAAAGCCCGAGGCCGGTGCCGGGAACCTCGTTTTGCGCGTGCAGTTTTCCACCGCGGTAGAAGCGCTTGAAGATGAAGGGCAGGTCGGCGGCCGGGATGCCGATCCCGTTGTCGATGACCTCCAGACAAAGCGCGCCGGAAGCCACCTCGCTGCGGACGGTGACCTGCAGGCCGGGCTTCAGGTTTTGTTTGAGCGCGTTCTCGATGAGGTTGAAAAAGATTTGCGTCCAATAAAACCGGTCGCCTTCGAGTGTCAGGTCGGGGTCGTGGAGGGCGATGCGGACGGCGGCCTGCCGGGTGCGGATGAGCGGTTCGAGGCGGTCGATGATGTCCTGCACGCATTCGGCAAGCGGGAACGTTTCCATGCGGAGGGCCGAGGCGTCGCTGGATTCGATGCGGGAAATGAGCAGCATGTCCTCAATGATGCACGCGATCCGCTCCGTGTGTTTGCGCATGATGCCGAGGAAGCGCAGCGCGGCCGGCCGGTCGTCCAGCAGCTCCGGGGTTTCGAGGAAGGTTTCCAGATACCCGCCCACGAGGGTGATCGGCGTCCGCAGCTCATGGGAGGCATTTGCGACAAAGTCCTTGCGGATTTGTTCGAGCTGGTGCTCGGACGACAGGTCGCGCAGAAGGAGGCGGATGTGCGGCGGGCCGCCGGATTGCGGAACCGGCGCGGCATCGACCAGCCAGACGGATTCGCCGGTCGCGGGATCCCGGGCGCGGGCGGGTGCGGCTTCCGCCGGCAGAAGGACGCGCGCGGACGCCGGGCTCCCCGAGTTGCGGCATTCCAGATAAGGCGCGGCCAGGCGGGCGTCGCGCAGGATTTCCAGGGCCGGACGGCCGGCGAGCGGAGCCGGACCAAACAGCGCTCTGGCGGCTTCATTGCAGTGCAGGATCGAGCCCTGGGCATCGGCGATGAGAAAGGCGTCGGGGAATGCATTGAGCAGGCTGTCGCGGTCGCTGCGGGCGGCGGCGAGCGAGCGCAGGCCCTCGGCCAGACGGCTCTTTTCCCGTTCGCGCAGGCGGAGGATGGCGGCGCGCTGCCGCAGCGACCACACGAGGAGGCAAAGGCTGGAGATCCCGAGCAGGAGGGACGCCATCATGGACAGCCTGCGGCGCGCATGAGATATCCGACGCCGCGCACGGTTTCGATGCAGTCCTCATGGCGGCCGAGCTTGATGCGGAGGCGCTTGATATGGGTGTCGAGCGTGCGCGTGGTTGCGGCATCGCTGTAGCCCCAGATCGCGCCGAGAAGCCGGGCTCGGTCGCAGAGCTGACCGGCGTGCTCGCAAAGATACTGGAACAGCTTGTATTCGGTTTGCGTGAGATCGAGGGGCCGGTTGTCCGCATAGCATTGCACGGCGGCGGAATCGAAACGGAACGGCCCGGCGGCGAGGGCTTCGCGCGCGGCCATGCCCTCGCTGCGTTTCAGCACCGACTTGATGCGCAGCAAAAGCTCCTTCGGGGAAAAGGGCTTGGTGACATAATCATCAGCCCCGAGCTCGAGGCCCGCCACGCGGTCCGCAGTTTGTGCGCGGGCCGTGAGCATGATGACCGGCGTGTCCAGGGTGCGCGGGTCGCGGCGGAGCTCCTTGAACACGCGGGCGCCGTCCATGCCGGGCAGCATCAGATCCAAAAGAACGAGCGCGGGACTTTCTTTTTTCGCGAGGGCCAGCCCGGAGATCCCGTCGCGGGCGAGGATCGGGGTGAAGCCGGCCCGCTGGAGATGCAGGGCGAGAAGATCCGCGATGTCAGCTTCATCTTCGATGACGAGAATGGCGCTCATGGTTGGCTGTCCTCCGGGGGCTGCTTGCGGCGCTCGTGCCGGATGTCTTTGGCGCTTTCGAGGAAGACGGTCTCCTCGCCGATGTTCACCGACAGATCGCCGATGCGCTCGAGCGAGCGGGCGATGAAGATGAGGTGGAGCCAGTCCTCCGACCGGCCATCGGAAACCTCCAACTGGCTGCCGAGCGAGCGGGCGAGCTGTTTGTGGAGGAGGTCGAGCTCTTTGTCTTTGTCGTGGAGCGACTGGCCGAGGACGGGGTCGTGGTTGGTGTAGGAGTCCATGGCATCGCGCAGCAGGGCGTAGGCCCGGGCGTAAAGCGGCTCGAGCCATTGCACTTCCTGAAGCGGTTGGCCCCGGCTGATCTTGCGGGCGCGCTTGGCGATGCTGACCGCGTGATCGGAAATCCGCTCGAGATTGGTGCTGATCTTCATCGAGGCCAGGATCAGGCGGAGGTCGGTGGCGACGGGATGGAAACGGACGAGGATTTCCAACCCCCCCTGATCGACCCTGCGCTCGAGCTCGTCCACATCGGAGTCCGCGGCAATCACGGCGCCGGTGAGGTCGGGGTCGGCCCGCAGGAGGGCCTGCATGGCCTGTTCGAGGTTCTGGCGGGCCAGCGCGGCCATGTTCAGGAGATCCTCCTGAAGGGTGCGGATGGCATTGTCGTGATCGCGAAAAATGTGTGGCATGGCGCTGAGATTTTTCTAAGGCATGTTCGCATGGCGCGCCTGTTCCAGACCAGATTTTCTTTTGCTTCCCGGGAAGATCCGGCGCATGCCCGATAAGTGCAACGAAGCTTCTTGAAAGATCGGGGGCGTCCCGCCCGCTTCGCCCACAAGCGGGCAGGATGCCCGCGCTCCTGTGGGTTTGCACTTATCAGAGATGCGCGAGCGCCGGGAAAGATCCGGGCCCGACCAGACATCAGGAAGCACGAGGATGTCAGCCGCAAAGTTTTCTCGCCCAGGCCGCGCCCGATGTGGCATGCTTTCCGCAGTGGAAACTTCCCGGACAAACCCGATGAACGCAAATTTTCCAACCAACATCCGAAGCGGTCAGGATTGCGTGCTCGCGCAGGCGCGGCGGATTTCCGAGTGGAAGGAGATGCAGGGATTCCTGGATGCCATCCCGGACATCCTGCTGGCCGTGAACTCCACGCGGCAGATTGTTTTTGCCAACCGGGCGGCGCTGGATTTTTTCCGCGTCGGCGACGGCTCGGAGATCTGGGGGAAGCGGCCGGGCGAAGCGGCCGGGTGCATCCACAGCGCGGAGACGGCCGGCGGATGCGGCGATGCCGAGGCCTGCAAGGTTTGCGGTGCGTTCCGGGCGATTGTGGGAGGCCTGCAGGGCGGCACGCCGGTCGAGGAATGCCGCATGACCCTCGCCGCCGGCATACCGCTCGATCTCCGGGTCTGGGCACGACCGTTCGACCTCGGCGGAGAAAAATTCGCGTTCCTTTCCGTCCAGGACATCAGCAATGAAAAACGGCGCCAGATCCTCGAAAAAATCTTTTTTCACGACCTGCTGAACACGGCCGGCGGTCTGCAGACGATCGGGGAAATCATGGAGCTCTCCGGCCCCGAGGAATTCGGCGAGATGCGGGAGCTCGTCGCCACCCTCGCCGGGCAGCTGGTTGATGAAATCCGCGCGCAGCGCGAACTGCTGGCCGCCGAGCGGGGCGAGCTGCAGGCCGAGATGCAGCCGGTCAACAGCCGCGAGGCCGTTGACCGCGTGATCGCGGCCTATCGCAAGCACCCGTCCTGCGGGGCAAAGACCATCCGCGCGGCCGACGAGTGCGAGCCCGTCTCGTTCCTCTCGGATTTCACCCTCCTGCTCCGGGTGCTCGGCAACCTTGCAAAAAATGCACTGGAAGCGAGCGAAGCGAGCGGCAAAGTCACGATCGGATGCCGGCGGATTCCCGGCGACAAAGTGGAATTTTTCGTCCGCAACCAAGGCGTGATCCCGCAGGTCGCTCAGCTCCAGATTTTCAACCGCTCGTTCAGCACAAAAGGCGGGGGCCGCGGGCTCGGCACCTACAGCGTCAAGCTCCTCGCCGAGCGCTTCCTCAACGGCCGGGTGCGCTTCGTCTCCTCGCCGGAGGAGCAGACAACGTTTTTCGTGGAGTTCCCCGTCGGGATCTGACCGGAGGAACCTGCGGGCTTTCCCGGCGAAGGCACCAGGCCTTGCCCAAATATTCTCTGAGGCTTGACAACGCATTTCGCACACATAGGTATTCCTGTATGAGAGCCACTTTAATTCTTGAGGATTCCGTATTTCAAGATCGGCGGTTGGCCCGCACAGTTCCGAAGATATGGGTGGGCCGGTTCTCGGCGTCAAAGTAGGGGTCAGTTGGGAATGGCGCTTACTTAAGCCAGAGTAGAACAAGCGTCCCGCTTGTTTTCCCCGGCAGGACAGCACCCGGGACGGTCGCTCTACCATTCCAAGCCCGCCATTCGGATCAGACCCCATTCATTGCGGATCCAGGGCGGCCGTTGACGCGGGAGAGAGACAATGGTATGACCTCTTTCACCGCAAGATGCCCGAGCAACCTTCGATCCGTTCACTCGCCAAGAAAGCGGGGGTTTCCTCAGCCACAGTTTCGATGGCGCTGCGCAATCATCCGCGGATTCGTCCTGAAGTCCGAGCCCGCATCCAGCAGCTGGCTTCCCGGGAAGGCTACACCGGCAACCCCCTGGTTGCGACCCTTCTCACCCAGCTGAGGCTCAGCAAAACGTCGGCCTTCCAAAGCACTTTGGGAATGCTTTATTTCGGGGAGACGCCGAAATTCCTGAAGGAGTCCCACACATTCCGCGACTGGGTCGCGGGCTGCGAAATGCGCGCGAAATCCCTGGGCTATGGATTGGATCATTTTTTTCTCAACGAACCCGGCGTTTCGCCGAAGCGCCTCGCCAGCATTCTTGAAGCGAGGAACATCCGGGGGCTGATCGTGATCGGGCTTTTTGAAGAGAGCGTTATTCCGAAGGAATTCGATGTCCTTTGGAAACACCATGCAGCAACGGTCATCGGCTCCCATCCGATCAGACCTCCGCTTTCCTGGGTTTCCAACGACCAGTTTTCGACGGCGGACATCGCCGTGGAGGAGCTGTTCCGGCTCGGCTACCGGCGACCGGCCCTTTGCTTGAATGCAAGAATTGACGCCCGGGTGGAAAACCGATTTTCAGGCGGGTTCCATGTTGCGCTCGGTAAATTGGGTTTGGTCGGCTCGATTCCGGGTTTCGACATGGAGGCGAGTGCCAGGAAACGGTTTGAAAGCTGGGTGAAAAAGTACCGCCCGGATGTCATCCTCACGATTGCTCCGGAAATCAAAGGCTGGGTGGAATCGCTCGGGATGCGCGTTCCCCGTGACATCGGGCTGGTGAATCTGGACAATGTTCTGGATGCAGACGGGTGGGCAGGGATGCTCCAGAACAACCAGAGCATCGGCTCCGCCGCCGTGGATGTCGTCGTTGGCCAGATCAACCGCAACGAAATGGGAATCCCTCCCTATCAAAAATGCGTGCTTGTCAACAGCACCTGGACGCACGGCAAAACCATCCGGGCGGCCGCCGCGCGGAAGATACCTATGTCGTTGTGACCCGTGCGGACGGCACGATGACGTTTGGGGTCATCCGTTTTCCTCGCTCCCTCATTTTCCTGGATGACACATCAGGATGTCTGAAGTTACTGGCGATTTCGGGGAGATAATCTTAAACCCTACCACCTGACATTCAGGAACATGATTGCAGATCGCCTGTCGAGTGGCCTCACGGGATCCATCCGAATATCGTGCGCAAGGCAATCGCTGAAAACCGGTTTATCCATAATCCGGTCAATCCCGGCGATGAAAGGCGGCACAAAGCAGCAAACCTTTTCTAGTAGTCGAGGGTGCTCGGTTCCCCCCTTCTCCTCCTCTTGGATTTCAAGGCTGAATACTCCCGAATTGGCTGCTGGATCTGCCGGGAGAGGGCGCAGGTTGAACCCTTCTTGAAGCGCCTGCAGAACCCAGGTTCCTTGGAGAAGCTCGTCCCTTTTCTCTTCGTAGTCGTCCGTCTCCTCGTCAAGGCCGAGAGCCTTGGCTCTCTCATCGAGCAACTCAGTCAGTTTGTAATATCGGTCCACAAGCTCTTCCCGGTCGTGCCCGCATGCGAATTTCCTACCGATGATCTCGTCAATCACCCGAACCCAAAGCCGGGGGTCATCATCAAAATCTGGGAAACCATCCCGTCCCGCCTCAATCAAAAATCCAAAGTGCTCGCCGCCCATAGCTTTCTTCAATTTTCTGGAGTCCACTCCGCTTCACTCTGATCGCCTTCATCCGAATCGGCTGATAAGGCGGCAATGGCCTGATCCGCCGCAAAATCGGGAGCCATTTTCCCGGAGATCAACGCCATCACATAGGGGAAAATGCGGTCAGACATCTGCGCAAGGTATCGAACCATAGAGGAGAATAGCGATTCCGTGAGAGGCGCGGAAATAGTGTCGGTGTAGCAAGAGCATCGGATTTCTCCGTCGTTGTAGTCCATTTCCCAGAATTTGCGCCTCGCGCCGAAGTTCATGCGGTGGAAAAACTCGCCTGCCTGCGGGCGCATCTTGACCGGCACTTTTATCGGCAGCCGGAAGATGAGCTGAACCAGATCATGCGGTTGCCCGCAGCAGAAGACCTTCACTTCCCAGTTCTCGAGTTCCAAATTGGTCAGAAATCGACCGTCGTGCTCCTCGACCTCAATTTCGGCGCTCCGAAAAAATGACCGTATCACTTCGACCGGCTCGATTTCGGCGATTTCGGCAGGTTGCCCGGCGGATGTTTCAGATGGTGGTGTGGTGTTCATAAAATGAGTGCTTCTTCGGCCCGGACCTTGTCTTCGAGCGCGTCGTATTGCGCATCGCTCATGATCGGCGTGCCGAAATAGTAAGCCTGCTTGGCTTTCAGGAGGAGGGCGGAGTCGTTGTTCATTTATTTCGCAGCTCCAACGGGAAGGAGCTTTTCCTAATTGCCTCAAGTTCATTCCTCACCTCCTGGACCTTATCTCGCAGCTCCAACGGGTCGGGGTTTCCCCAAATGGCCTCAATTTCAGCCCGCACCTTCTGGCACTTTTTCGCAAGCTGGAGCAAGTGTTTGATCTCGGCGACGAAGCTCTCGTCGCTATTTTTCAAGTGCTGAAAAAGTTCGATGAGCTGCTTGAGAAGTGCCCCCGAATCCCCGTGAATGTTCGTCAGGGATCCGTCAGCAAGCTTTTTCAGCCGCTTGAGATTCCAGACACTCAGGTCCTTCAGCTGAACTCGGGCTGCTACTCCATGGAAGAACCTCTCAGTGGCTTCATGCAACTCCTTGATCAGGACGTGCAGTCTTGCGGAGGCTTCGTTCAGTTCATCGAAGAAGGAGGACTCCATCAAGCGGGAACCATGTGACGGGCTCATTTTCCTCACTGACGGACTCGGCAGGGCACAAGCTTTCACCCTCATAGAGGGCTGGATGATCTCGCGCTCTGCGATCACGACTTTCTCCGCCTCATCCCAAGCCACAAAGGCGGCGGTTTTGCAGAGGAGGTTGAATTCCTTGGCCAGCGCAAGGGCGTCGGGATCTTCGCGGCGTTCGAGATGCCGGATCCTGGCACGCGCCCAGACCAGAGCCGCCGATTTGCAGGGTTCCATGCTGAAGGGGATACCCCAGCGTTTGCCATCGCCGGATTTGCCAGTCAGGGAAACAGCAGTAGCTCCTTCATCCGCCGAAACCGGCACCAGGAAATCGTCTCCGGCGGCAAGGTCTCGCAGTTTGGAGCCGTCTGCGGTCCGCCATCCTTTGGGCAGCTTGACGCCGGTGACAAGCGGGGGGCGAAGAAAGGGGACGAACCGTTCGGCTGCTGCGGGAATATCCTCGCCTGGCGAGAGGAAAACTGCTCGTCCGCCGGTTTCCTCAGCCACGGCGCGGAGAGCGTCGTTCGGGGTGATCGAAATCCCGATCACGTGGACCGGGCATCCCGCCTCGCGTGCGCATGCGACGACCGCCTCCTCGTTTCCGATATCGCCATCGGTGAGAAGCAGGATGGCTGCGGAGCGACCCTTGCTGTGCTTTTGGACGTTTCTGACCACATGGGTGAGCGCCTCAAGCATATTTGTTCCTCCGCCGACGCCAGTCCGCACGAGCGCTTCGCCATGCGGGCCGAAGTCCACGCATTGGGCATCCAAAGGTTTTTCCGCCCAGTCCTGGTGGCTGCTCCCAAAGAGTGTCAGCCAGACGGGAGTCTCCGGAGCCAGCCGGGATTTCAGTCCGGCCACAGCCCGGCAGGCCCCGGCCCAATTCTCTCCCCGCATGCTCCCCGAACGGTCGAGCAGGAAATAAACGTCGCATGCCGGAGTGGAGGTGACGGCTTGCTTGTTCGGCAGGCGGAGCTCCAAAACCCCGCGCCGGCTTTCCTCCAGCCAGAGGCGAGCAACCGGTGCGTCCGGTGCCGGTTCAATCCATGTCATCACAAAATCCTTTTCCGGGAACTCCCGGTCAGTTGCCAACGAGATGCGGAGATCGTTTTCTTTTGGGCGAACGGCGAGAATGTGGCTCGGGGAGGAAACCGCGCGGGCGGTTTCGACGCCGCCACGCAGGCGTACGGAGATCATTTGGCCTCCATCATCGAACGCAGGATGTCCCCGACGCTTTGCTCCTCGCCGAGGCGCTCCTGCGGCTCCCTCACCGCCGCCCCAGGCTCCAAGCTCAAAACCTGATAAAACGGCGAACCGTAGGCAATGAGCCGCGCCGCCACCAACTCCGAGCGCGCCGCCCGCAGTTCCG
>Ga0194063_10000683_pt1 | contig 24008 bp, 23 predicted proteins | sample SepL3720m_MetaG_FD_155459 | JGI IMG/M metagenome (GOLD analysis project Ga0194063, IMG submission 155459) | Anoxic zone freshwater microbial communities from boreal shield lake in IISD Experimental Lakes Area, Ontario, Canada - Sep2016-L373-20m | ecosystem: Environmental > Aquatic > Freshwater...
CGACCATGACCTGATCCACGGCGGGCGGCTCGGCCTGACGATGGCCGCGCTCATGCTCACGATGTTCCTGGCCGCACTCGACCAGACAATCGTGTCCACCGCGCTGCCCCGCATCACGAGCGACCTCAACGGCCTCGGGCAGTTGTCGTGGGTCGTGACGGCGTACCTGCTCGCGTCCACCGCCTCGACACCGATCTGGGGGAAGATCTCCGACCTCTACGGCCGAAAGATCATGCTGCAGGCGGCCATCGTCATCTTCCTGGTGGGTTCGCTGCTGGCGGGCGCGTCGCAGTCGATGGGGATGCTCATCGTCACCCGCGGCATCCAGGGTCTGGGCGGCGGCGGGCTCATGGTCCTCGTGATGGCCGTGATCGCCGACATCATCCCTCCGCGCGAGCGAGGCAAGTACACCGGACTCTTCGGCGGCGTGTTCGCCATCGCGAGCATCGCCGGACCCCTGCTCGGCGGCTTCTTCGTCGACAACCTCAGCTGGCGCTGGATCTTCTACATCAACCTGCCGATCGGCATCGCCGCTTTCGCCGTCATCACCGCCGTCCTGCAGGTCCCGAAGAAGCGCGTCAATCACGTGATCGACTACTTCGGTGCCGTGCTGCTGGTCGCAGGCGTCAGCATGCTGCTGCTCATCTTCGAATGGGGCGGCAATCGCTACGACTGGAACTCCCCCACCATCATCGGGATGGGGATCGTGACGTTGGGGCTGCTCGTCGGCTTCGTCCTGCGGGAGCTACGCGTGCCGGAGCCCATCGTGCCGATGGCGCTGTTCAAGAATCCGGTCTTCCGCGTGACGAGCATCATCGGCTTCATCGTCGGCCTTGCGATGTTCGGCGCCATCGTGTTCATGCCGCTGTTCCTCCAGGTCGTTCAAGGGTCATCGCCCACACAGGCAGGGCTGCAGTTGCTGCCGATGATGGCGGGTCTCCTCATCGCCTCGATCGTCTCCGGGCGACTGATCTCGCTGATCGGCCGCTACAAGATCTTCCCGATCATCGGCATGGCCCTGGCCACGATCGGCATGTACCTGCTGTCGACCATCCAGGTCGATACCCCGTACTGGCAACTGGCGCTTTACCTGTTCATCCTCGGGCTCGGCATCGGAAACGTCATGCAGGTCCTCATCATCGCGGTCCAGAACTCCGTCAATCCGCGCGATGTCGGTGTGGCGACCAGCGGCTCGACCTTCTTCCGCTCTGTGGGCGGCACGATCGGCACTGCGCTCTTCGGCGCCGTGATGACGTCGCGGCTGACCCAGGAGCTCATCGCCCACCTGCCTGCGGGGACGGCGAGCAACGCGCAGATCTCGGACATGACAAGTGCAATGTCGAAGATCTCGTCACTGCCCGCCACGATCAAGCCCATGGTGCTCGACGCGTTCACCGCCGCGCTGAGCTCGGTGTTCCTGACCGCCGTGCCGATTCTCGTGGTCGGGTTCGTGTTCGCCCTGATGCTGAAGGACCTGCACCTGCGCAGCGACAAGGACTCCGAGCATCCGCCGATGCTGGTGGAGTAGCCGCTCGCGTCAGACGCGCACCGGATCCCCGAGGCGGGTGCTGATGTCCTCGACCTCGTCCAAGTTCTCGGCCAGCGCCTCGACGCAGTCACCGTCGATTCGCCCGAGGTCGACCATGTGCCGCAGTTCATCGATGGCCCGCGCCGTCGACCACGGCTCCTTGTAGGGCCTGGCGCTGGTGAGCGCGTCGAAGATGTCCGCGATGGACACGATGCGGGCCTCCAGCGGGACCTCAGCGCCGATCAACCCGTGCGGGTAGCCACTGCCATCCAGAGCCTCGTGGTGAAGTTCGACGATGTTCTTGAGCACCGGCTGATCGGGCAGGTAGTCGATGTGCAGGTCGACGGAGATGCGGTCGACCATCTCGCGGCCCTTCGTCGTGTGCGCCCTCATGATCACCCACTCCTCCTCGGTGAGGGGGCCCGGCTTGAGGAGGATCGCATCGGGGATCCCGATCTTGCCGATGTCGTGCAGCGGCGAGTACAAGAAGACATGCTCGACGAACTCGTCGGGCCGGTCCGCTGCCGGCGCGACCATCCTGGCGACGAGGCGCGAGTAGCGCGACATCCGCTGCAGGTGGGCACCCGTCTCGAGGTCGCGCAACTCGGTGAACTCCCGCGCGATCTGCATGCTCCCCACGATGGCGCGGACCGCGATCAGTTCGTTGGCGATCGCCATCGTGAGCAGGTTGGCGTAGAGGAGCAGCTCGCGACGCACCTCGGGGGCGAACGTGTCGAGCTGGCGCGAGTCGAAGAAGATGAAGCCCAGGAAGTCGCCCTGATGCTGCATCGGGACGGTGAAGGACGACTCGTAGCCTTCACGCAGCACGTATTCGGAGTGCGCACTGGAGGGGAGCAGCGTGTGCTGGATGTCGGTCATGTGCCGCAGCTCGCGCGTGCGGGCCAGGTAGCTCAACGACTCACTGTCACTCAGCTTGTACTGGTAGGACCGGATCGCCTCACCATTGCGCGTTGAGTTGATGAACGTCTTGAGCAGGTCGTCAGTGGGGTCGTACAACGCGCACGCCACCCGCTCGATGTCGGGGTGAACGAGAAGGAGCATGTCGTGCAGGCTCTGCAGTCGCGCACTCAACGTGGTGTACGACGCGGCATTGAAGTCGAGTTCCATGTGGACCACCCCCCGGGTGCACTCAATCATCTCAGCGCGGCGCGCCTGAAGCCGGCTGAGAGGCCATTCTGGAAAGCAAGAAGGGGCGGTCCCATGCGGGACCGCCCCTTCTGATGCCGTTTGTACTACTTGAGGGAGACCTTGGCGCCGGCGCCCTCGAGGGCCTCCTTGGCCTTCTCTGCGGTCTCCTTGTTGACCTTCTCCAAGACCGCCTTGGGAGCTGCCTCGACCAGGTCCTTGGCCTCCTTCAGGCCGAGGTTGGTGAGCGCGCGCACCTCCTTGATCACGGGGATCTTGTTGTCGCCAGCGGCCTCGAGGACGACATCGAACTCGTCCTGCTCGGCAGCGGCTTCGCCGCCGCCAGCGCCGCCCGCGGGGGCAGCGGCAGCCACGGCAACCGGGGCGGCCGCGGTGACGTCGAACGTCTCCTCGAACTGCTTCACGAACTCGGAGAGCTCAAGCAGCGTCATTTCCTTGAACGCGTCGAGAAGCTCATCGGTGCTCAACTTCGCCATGGTGGCGTCCTTTCAGGTAACTCCGGCCGAGGGCCGGGTGGGCCTCAGCCCTCGGTTGTTTCCTCGACTGCCTCGGCGGGCGTCTCGGCTTCGGTGACGGCCTCTGCGGTAGCAGCGGCCTCTTCGGTCGCCTCTGCCGGAGCAGCGGCCTCCTGCGGTTCTGCGGTCTCGACGGCCTCGGCAGTCGCCTCGGCCACCTCCTCCACGGCCGGCGCGGCGGCTGCTGCCGCCGACGGATCCGACTCGAGCTTTGTCTGCAGCGCGCCCAGGGCGCGAGCAGTCTTGGCCAGCGGGGCCGCGAACAGCGCTGCTGCCTGCGACTGCTTGGCCTTCATCGCGCCGGCCAGCTTCGAGAGCAGGACCTCACGCGACTCCAGGTCGGCGATCTTCTGGATGTCCGACGCAGAGAGCGCCTTGCCATCCATGTACCCGCCCTTGATGACCAGGTTCGGGTTCTCCTTGGCGAAGGCCTTGATGACCTTGGCCGCGTCAACGGCATCGCCCTTGACGAACGCGATTGCGCTCGGGCCGGCAAGCAGGTCATCGACACCGGCAACGCCGGCTTCCTTCGCTGCGATCTTCGTCAAGGTGTTCTTGACGACCGCATAGGTAACCGTGGATCCGAGCGAGCGACGCAGCGTCTTCAGCTGCGCGACGGTCAGACCCCGGTACTCGGTGAGCACTGCCGCGTTGGACTCGCGGAAGTGGTCGGCGAGCTCGGCGACGGTATTCGCCTTGTTCGGCCGTGCCATGGGGCTCCTTTCATGGGGCCCCGAGAAAACGAGAACGCCCCGGCGCAGGCGCACGGGGCGACGACACGCTTTCGCGTGTCCGGTCCAGTTCACCTACGCGGGCCGCCCGCATTCACGGGACCTTCGACCGGAAGCAGTTGCCTGCTGCCGGCGACCAGCGGTCTTCGGTAGGCCAAAGAGTACGGGGTCGGTCCGCACGAGGCCAAATCGCCCCCGGGATCGACCCGGACATGCCTGGGGGCCGGCGATCACTCGCCGGCCCCCAGGTGTTGTCGTGCCTAGCGGGGTGTCCCTGCCGAGGAGGTGGCGGACCTCGTCGGCGACGCCGGGAACAGCACATCGGCAACGGCCTGCGCCTTGGACAGGAGGCCGGGGCGCTTCAGCGGATCCGGCTGGAAGCCGCCGTCACCGTTGACTCCCACGACCTGCCACATCTGGCGGTTGATCGCCTTGATCTGCGTTCCGTTCTGCACCCGTGCGATAGCCAGCCACGCCAGGACGGCACCTTCAAGCTGACGAGGAGTGAACTGGCAGTGGCCGACGCCGCTGCCGCCCATCGCCACGACCGACGCCGCCGAGTTGGGCCCCTTGGCGCCCGCGTCGAACTGCGTCCAGCCGTCCGCCGGCGGAACCGTGTAGTACGTGAGGACCTTGAACGGCCCGGAGACCGGCCCCTTGTTGTACGACGCCAGCAGGCGATCGTGCAGCCAGCCGGTGTTGCCGGCCGGGACGGCCGGGTCGTAGGTGGTCGACATCAGGACAGTCGGCACGCCGTAAGCACCCCTAGGAGCAGGGATTGCCCGAACGGCAGCGATCGCCTTCGGATTCGCCGGGAAGCGAGCCGCCGCGTTGAACCGGCTCGCATCGAGCGCGGCAATCATGGCGTTCAGCGCGTTCGGCATCACACTCGTCGAGTTCAGCGTGTCGCCGAACTCACCGCGCTGCTCAGGTGAGAGCAGGCGGTTGTACGAGACGCCGACGTTGTCGCTGAAGTTCGCCGACTCCGTCGCCGGGATGCTGGCGATCAGGCGGGCCCGCTGCTCGAGGTCGTAGCGACCAAGGATGCCCAGAGCCGCTGCCGTGCCGACGTTCTGCAGCATTGCCGCCGCCGAGCTGGCGCCAGCCGAGGCGGGCTGGTAGCCACCGGCAAGAGCCGCCGCCGTACCCAGCGTGCCGAAGGCCGGGTTGACGGTCTGACCGTCGTAGACGGACGACTTCGTCGGAAGACCGGCCACGAGGCCCGCCAGCAGGTTGGCCTGCGCGATGGGGTAGCCGACCGGCGATACGGACAGCGCGCCCGCACCGACCTTGCCGAGGATCGTGAAGACGGTGCCCAGGTCGGTCAGCGCCTCCCCGTACCCGGCGGCGCCCGCGGTGTAGTTGGCACCCTTGAGCGTCGGCGCGATGAGCGTCTTCCAGGTGTAGATCAGCGACATCTCACCGCTGAAGACCTGCTCGGGACCGGTGACGGCCCCGCAGACGGGCATGACCGCTGCAACGCGGTAAGGGTTCCGCTCGGCAACTGTCTGGCTGATGATGCCGCCCAGCGACGGGCCCCAGAGCATCATCCTCTTGGCGCCCTTGATGCCGCCGCCGTTGATGTAGGTGATGAGGTTCTCGTTAGCCTCGACGCCCTCAGCTACCGCCCAGCCCTGTCGGGCGTAGCCCGAGCCAGCGAGGGCGAAGCCCTGTGCGAGAAGCGCCTGCGCTGAGAACGGGTCGGTCGCGACTTCAGGGTTGTTGTTGGACTGGAAGGCGACGTCCGACCCGAAACCTGCGGCGAATGCCGGCACGCTCACCGGGCCGTAGAAAGGATTCTTGGTGAGGCCCAGTGCCGTGGGTCCGGCGAACGCCGCCGGGATCGGGCCGGAGAACCGGTAGCCGTGCGAGTAGAGCAGCACGGTGCCGTTGAACTTCGCCGGCATCTGGATCTGGAACGGTGCGGCGCCCAGCTTGCCGGCGAGCGCACCGTTGCATGTTGCCCCTGGAGCACAGGCCGTCGTGGCCGCACTGACCGTCGATGCGGTCGGTACCGCCAGGAGCAGCAGCCCCGCAGAGGCGATTGCCGCGATCAGGCGGCGGGTTCGGGAGATAGTCATGTCCGTCCTCTTCTACGGAAGCAGCTTGGGAGTGGGGGCGAGCGGCCGGTACGTCGTCTGCTTGGCCGCACCGGTCGGAGCGCTGGTGGCCGTGATGACGTAGGGCGTCAGGCGAACCAGTTGACCCGAGCCGTTGTACTGGCCCATGTAGTAGCCCTGAAGCCCTTGATGGGTGCGGGCGCTGATGACCAGCGGCACTATCGCGGCTGACCTGAAGGTCGCGGCCTTCGTCTGCAGGGCGTTGATCAGGCCGGCCCGCGTGAGGTTCGGCCCCGCGGCCTTGAGCGCCTGAGCGAGCACGTACGCGGTGTTGATGCCGTAGTACGTGTAGAAGTTCCACGGCAGGCCGTTCTTGTCGGCGATGACCTTCATCTGCGACACGAACGGGTTGCCCGAGTCCTGGAACGGAACGAGGAAGCTCGGCGCGTAGATGCCGTTCATGAGAGGACCAGTCGCCGCACCCAACGAGGCACCGAGCACCGACGGGTCGGATCCGACCGAGGTGATCATCCAGGTGGGCTTGAAGGCTGCCTTGGCCGAAGTGCCGAGCAGCTGGGCTGTGGCGGAGGTGACGCCGAAGAACACGACGAGCTCGCAGCCGGCTGACTTCATCTTGGTGACCTGCGCAGTGAAGGGTGCAACCTGCTGGCCGGAGAAGTACGAGACGGTCGTGTCGAACTTCGTGCCTGCGGCGTTGAAGCCCACCGCGGCGTTCTCACCGAACTCGCCATCTTGGTAGAAGAGGCACTTCTTCTTGGCGTTCAGGGCGGGATCGTTCGCGATGTAGAAGCCCATCGTCTTCGCCTCGACCACGTATGAGGGGAAGTACGGGAAGGTCGTCGGGTACTTGCGCGGGCTGTCGAAGCTCGACGCGCCAGTGTTGACGAACACGTCCGGAATGCCGCGACGGTTGATGTCGGCGACCACTGCGGAGTGAGTCGGCGTGCCCAGCGCACCGAAGATGGCAAAGGCCTTATCGCGCAGGATCAGCTGGTTCGTCGCGCTCTTGGTCTTCGCGGGGTTGTACTGGTCGTCGTAGACCACGTACTTGATCTTGCGGCCGTTGATTCCGCCGTTGGCGTTGACGTAGTTGAAGTACGCCTGAGCAGCGGGCGCGACATCCTTGTAGCCCGGTGATGCCGGACCGGTGAGAGGAGTCGTGGTGCCGATCACGATCTGGTTCGAGGTGACTCCCGGATCCGCTGCGCGAGCGGCGGCTCCTGCCGGCGCAGCGGTGGCGAGCGTCATCGCCGCCAGCGCTCCCAAGGCGACCGTTCGGGTCGCGAACACTTTGCTCACAGACTTTCCTCCCCAAGGTGGGCGCACCACGAGACGCGAGGGTGAATCACAGGTGACCGATTCGCAGCGAAGTGATGACGCATCGTGCTTTGGAGGCTAACCATCGGCCCAGCAGCCTGCAACGACTTTGGCCATACCGGAGTCGGTCGTTACCGCTTCGTCACCTTGGCGATCAGGCTCTGAACCGATCCAACTATGCCGCCCGGGGCGACGAGCACCACCAGGACGACAAGAAGCCCGTAGATGAGGTTCGGCGCATTGTTGGTGATCTGCTCGCTCCATCCGCGGTCGTTCGAGAGGTTGAGGACGAACTCGGGCAGCCACACGAGCAGCACGGCACCGATGACGGCACCGAACAGGGACGAGCGGCCGCCAAGGACAACTCCGACCAAAAGGGACAAGGACAGGCCGAGCCCGAACGCCCCGGGTCCGACGTACGCGAGAATCTGCGCGAACACACCGCCGGCGAGCGCGGCGAACAGACTGCTGATGACGAAGGCCGTCACCTTCGCCGTCGACGGCGAGATGCCGGAGACAGCGGCCGCGACCGGATCATCGCGGACGGCACGCCACACGTTGCCCTGCCGGCCGCGGACGAGGTTCAACGCCATGAACGCGACGATGCACGCCACCAGCACCGCCAGCGAGGCCTGCCAGTGCTCGATGACGAATCCGTTGTCGCCGGTGCCACCGCTCACGTCGGTCCCGCCGAGGTCGGGCACCGCCGAGGCCGAGACGCCAGGTGACGGGAAGTTGCTCGCGGTCAGGAGGTCACCGGAGGACGCGCCCGCCGACGGGAAGTTGCTCGCCGTGAGCAGGTCCCCCGCACCCGACGAGGCACCCGGCGACGGGAAGTTGCTCGCGGTGAGGAGGTCCCCCGGCGCCACTGAGGGTGCCACCGACGGGCCGGCAGACGGGAAGTTGCTCGCCGTGAGGAGGTCCCCCGGCGCCACCGACGCTGCTTGCGATGGGAACGCGGACGCCACCGGTGCAGAGGAGGCCGCCAAGGAGGGATCCACGTAGTCGGTACCCGCATCCACAGCGGCGTACCCGCCCTCGGGGTACGGCACCGTCAGCGTCAGTCCGTTCTCGCCGCCGAAGAGTGCGGGGAACCGATTGGCGATGGCCGGGATCCCGACGGCGATGCCGAGGGTGAGCCCGGCCAGGTAGGGACCGGTGAGGCGCGCGCCCAGGCCGCCGATGAGGAGGCCGAAGACGATCCCGCCGATTCCGGCGAAGACCATCGACCACCAGCCGTTCCAGGGCAGCCCGAGGATCGGGACGGTCTGCCAGTTCATCGACGTCAGGGCGAAGATGTAGCCGCCGATGGCCATCAGCGCGCCGTTGCCGAGCGACACCTGACCCGAAAGCCCGACGAGGATGACCATGCCGAACATCGCCGTCGCGTACATCGCAGCGAGGGCGATGTAGTAGTTCATGAGCGGATCGACGTGGTCGTTGACGACCATCATCAGCACGAAGACGGCGACGACGATGGCCAGGTGCAACAGCAGTCGGGCGCCTGGCTTGCGCATCAGTTCGGCCATGCCTACACCGACCGGGCCTTGGTGTGGCCGAACATGCCCTCAGGCTTCAGCAGGAGCGTGACGGCCAGCAGGACGAGCGCGACCACCGGCGCGTTGCTCGAGTCGCTGTACCCCGACACCAGCGAGATGATCAGGCCAGTGCCGACGCCCATCGCCACGGCGCCCACGAGGCTGTCGAGACCACCGATCACGGCCGCGGTGAACGCGAAGACCAGCAGGATGTCGAAGCTGTTCGGCGAGATCGTGGACGTCGGTGCGACGAGGACACCAGCGACGCCGCCCACGACTCCTGCCAATGCCCACCCGACCGTCAGCGTGCGACTTACCCGGATGCCCGAGAGACGCGCCACCTCAGGGTTGAACGCCGTCGCCCTCATCGCCAGACCGAGCGACGTGCGCGTGAACAGCAGCGTGAGACCGACCACCATCAGTGCAGCAAGGGAGATGACGACCAGGTCGTAGATCGACAACGGCCACTCCTGACCGAACAACGTGATGGCGGAGTTGTTGAACGGCTGCGGGAACGCCTGGCTGTCGCCGCCCCAGATCATCCCGGCCGCGGCCTGCAACGCGATGAGCACGCCGAACGTCGCGATGATCGCGCCCGATGTGTCCATGCGGCTCACCGGCCGCAGGACGAGGTACTGAACGAAGACCCCAAGCACCGCTCCGGCCACCATGGCACCCACGAGTGCCACGAACCAGTTGCCCGTTGCCGTCTGAATGGACAGCGCGATGAAGGTGGTGAACATCGCCTGCCCGACCTGCGCGAAGTTCACCACGCGCGTGGCCCGCCACGTGAGTACGAGCGCGAGCGCCATCAGGGCGATGATCGCGCCCGAGCCGACTCCGCCCAGCAGGTAGTTGATGAAGTCGATCATGACTCGTGAGCCTCAGTACCCCAGGTACGCATGCCTCAACTCCTCATGCGAGGCGATCTCCGCCGCCGGCCCTGCCATGACCACCTGACCCAGGTTCAGGACCACGCCCTGGCTGGCCTCACGGAGGGCAGTGACCGCGTTCTGCTCGACCAGCAGCACTGCCAGGTTCACCTCGGTGGCGAGGCGCTTCACCAGGTCGAGGATCTGGGTGACGATCAGGGGTGCGAGGCCAAGCGAGGGCTCATCGAGGAGCAGGCACTCCGGCGCGCACATCAGGGCTCGACCGATCGCCAGTTGCTGCCGCTCACCGCCGCTGAGGGTGTCGGCCCGCATCGTCCGGCGCTGCGCGAGCACCGGGAACAGGTCGAACACCTCGGCATGGCTGGCTGCACGCTCTGTCCGGCCGCGCCACATGCCGCCGAGCCTGAGGTTCTCGTCGACCGTCAGTTCGGGGATCGTCGAACGCCCCTCGGGGACCAGTGCCACCCCCATCCGCGCGATGTCCTCGGCCTTGTGCCCGGTGAGAAGGTTGCCGTCCAGTTGGGCTGACCCGGACGCCGGCTTGACGAGCCCCGCGAGTGTCCGCATCAGCGTCGACTTGCCGGCGCCGTTGGCGCCGATGACGGCCGTCACCTCACCGCGCGGAACGTCCAACGACACGTGTGACAGGGCCTTGACGGGTCCGTAGTTGACGCTCAGGTCGTCGATGCTCAGCATCAGGCAGCGCCCTCCTGTCCGAGGTAGGCGGCCAGGACGGCCGGATCGTTGCGCACCTGGTCGGGCGTGCCCGTGGCGATGACCTTGCCCGCGTCGAGCACCCAGATCAGGTCGCAGACCTCCATGACCAACTCCATGTGGTGCTCCACCAGCAGCACGGTGCGTTCGGGCACCCAACTGCGGATGAGGCGCCCGAGTTCGACCATGTCGGCCGCGCTCACGCCGCCGGCCGGCTCGTCCAGCAGCAGCACCTTCGGGTCGGAGACGAGCGCGCGAGCGAGGGCCACCCGCTTCTGCACCGGATATGGCAGCTCGCCGGGCAAGCGCGCTGCCTCGCCGGCGATACCGAGCACCTCCATGACCTCAAGTGCACGGACGCGGTTCCGCTCGGTCTCGATGTCGGTCCACGGCATGGCGAGGGACTGGGACACCAGCCCACTGCGCACCTTCGATGACCCGCCGAGCATCACGTTGTCGAGGGCCGAGAGGCTCGCGAACAGCCCAACCCCCTGGAGCGTGCGGGAGATCCCCATGCGCGTCAGCTTGTGCGCGCGAATCCGGCTAAGCGACTTGCCCTGGTAGCGCACCTCGCCCGATTCGGGTCGCACGAAGCCGCTGATGACGTTGAAGACGGTCGTCTTGCCGGCGCCGTTCGGGCCGATCAGCCCGGTCACCAATCCGCGGGGAACGGCAAGGCTCACACCGTCGAGGATGCGCAGACCACTCAGGGTCACGCGGATGTCGTGCAACTGGAGGATGTCCTCGGCTTCGCGCACGTCACCCCCTCGAACTACCGGACGCAGGAGGACCATTCCCCCCCACCAAGCCACAGCCCCAAGTCCGGCCAGTGTGTCCCGGCCGGGTAGGCCGGTCAACCGATATGGCCAAACTGCAACCCAGCAACGCTGAAGGGCGGCCAGGTGTCCTGGCCGCCCTTCAGAGCATCGTGCTGAGGAGGTCTACGCCTCGTCCTCCGCCAGGAGGTTCTTGATGCGGTTCGGGTCGAGCGGGACGCCGGGGCCCATGGTCGACGACATGGTCGCCTTCCTCAGGTAGCGACCCTTCGCGGCCGACGGCTTAAGGCGCAGGATCTCCTCGAGGGCGGCCGCGTAGTTCTCGACCAGCGCCGTCTCCGTGAAGGATGACTTGCCGATCGGGAAGTTCAGGTTCGAGTGCTTGTCGACGCGGAACTCGATCTTGCCGCCCTTGATCTCGTTGACCGCCTTGGCGACGTCCATGGTCACTGTGCCGGTCTTCGGGTTGGGCATGAGTCCGCGGGGGCCGAGCACCTTGCCGAGCGTGCCCACCTTGCCCATGAGGTCGGGGGTCGCGACGGCAGCGTCGAAGTCCGTCCAGCCGCCCTTGACCTTCTCGATCATGTCGTCGCCGCCGACGAAGTCGGCACCCGCTGCACGGGCCTCCTCAGCCTTCTCGGCATTGGCGAAGACCAGGACCCGAGCGGTCTTGCCGGTGCCGTGCGGAAGGTTGACGGTGCCGCGGACCATCTGGTCCGCCTTGCGGGGATCGACGCCAAGACGCATCGAGACCTCGACCGTGGGGTCGAACTTCGTGGCCGTGGTGTCCTTGACGATGCGCACCGCCTGGAGGGGTGCGTACAGCTCGTTGGGATCGATCTTCTCCACCGCTGCGCGGTAGGCCTTGCTGCGCTTCATGTCTGCTCCTTCGCAGGTTGTGGTTAGTGAGCCGCGCTGGCTCTCCCACGTGGGAATTGGTGTGCGTTCGGCTACGCCGTGACGCTGATGCCCATCTGGCGGGCGGTGCCCTCGATGATCTTCATCGCGGCCTCGACGTCATTGGCGTTGAGGTCAGGCATCTTGGTCTCGGCGATCTCGCGGACCTGGGCCTTGGTGATGGTGGCCACCTTGGTCTTGTTCGGCACGCCGGAGCCCTTCTCCACGCCGGCAGCCTTGAGAATCAGGCGCGAGGCGGGCGGGGTCTTCAAGACGAAGTCGAACGAGCGATCCTCGTAGACCGTGATCTCGACCGGGATGACGTTGCCACGCTGGTTCTCCGTGGCGGCGTTGTAGGCCTTGCAGAACTCCATGATGTTGACGCCGTGCTGGCCGAGCGCCGGGCCGACCGGCGGGGCCGGATTGGCCGCGCCAGCCTGGATCTGGAGCTTGATCAGGCCGGCAACCTTCTTCTTCTTCGGTGCCATGGTGTGTCGGGTCCTTCGTAGGTGTTGCCCGGCGGACGGCGCCCGCCGAGGTGGTGCGGCAGTGCTCGCTAGTTCTTGTTGATCTGGCTGAAGGCCAGCTCGACAGGAGTCTCGCGACCGAAGATCTCGACGAGGCCGGTTACCTTCTGGGCCTCGATGTTGATCTCGGAGACGGTGGCGTGCAGGGTGGCGAACGGACCGTCCACCACGGTCACGGAGTCGCCCACGGCGAAGTCGATCTCGACCGGGACTGATGTGCTGCCACCCGACGTGGCAGGAGAGCCAGGCGTGGCCGCCTTCTTCTCCGGCGCCGGGGCGAGGATGCCGACGACCTCGTCGAGTGAGAGCGGCGCCGGCTGGTGGCCGTGGCCAACGAAGCCCGTCACGCCGGGCGTGTGGCGGATCGCGCCCCACGACTCATCGGTGAGATCCATGCGGACAAGGACGTAGCCGGGGAACTTGTTGCGACGGACGAGCTTGCGCACGCCGCTCTTGATCTCGGTGACCTCCTCCATCGGCACCTCGACCTGGAAGATGTAGTCCTCCATGTTCATGGTGCTGATGCGGGTCTCGATGTTGCCCTTGACCTTGTTCTCGTAGCCGGCGTACGAGTGGATGACGTACCAGTCGCCAGGTGCCGTCCGCATCTGCTCGCGGAAGGCGACGACCGGGTCCTCCTCCTCGATCTCGGCCTCGAGGACGATGTCCTCGGCTTCCAGGACGACCTCGGCCTCAGCCTCGGCCTCAGCCAGCTCCTCGGCAACGACCTCAGCCTCGACGTCGTCGACCAGTTCCTCTGCGGCGGCGGCATCGATGGCCTCGCCGGCGTCCGGCTCGTCGAAGGTGTCCCCGGCCGCAACGGTGGCGAGGTCGTCGACGACCTCAGCCGCCCCGGTGCTGAACGGGTCGGTCGAGGGTGTCGCGAAGTCCTGGTCGGACACGGTGGTCATTCTCCTTGCGTTGAGGTCGGGGAAGGTGGTGGCGGCTAGCCGAAGACGAACAGGACCAGTCGGGTGAAGATGTAGTCCAGGCCCGCGATGATGCCGGCCATCACGAGGACGAAGATCACCACGACGGTGGTGTAGGCGATCAGTTCCTTGCGCGTGGGCCAGATGACCTTGCGCAGTTCGGCCACGACCTGGCGGATGAACAGGGCAAGGCGCGAGAACACGTTGCCCTCAGCCGGGGCCTTGCGCCCGCGGCCGTCCGACCCACGGTCGGGCAGAGCGTCGGTGTCCGTCATTCTTCCTACCTTCGTTCGTCGTGCGCCGTTCGTTCTTCGTACCGTTTTCGACTCGCAGGGCCGGAGGGACTTGAACCCCCAACCGCCGGTTTTGGAGACCGGTGCTCTACCAATTGAGCTACGACCCTTCAACCCGGCCCACGACCTGCCCGAGGGCAGGCTAACGCCGACCTTGTTGCCCGAGGGAGTCTACGGGCCGCCCTCTCGCCGGGTCCAATCCGGTCCCGCCCCGGCGAGGGACGGCTGCAAGGATGGCCCCCATGACCTCACGCGTGTCCCGTCGCATCGGCTCCATCACCGAATCGGCCACCTTGGCCGTGGATGCCAAGGCCAAGGCCCTCAAGGCGGCCGGCCGGCCGGTCATCGGCTTCGGTGCCGGCGAGCCGGACTTCCCCACGCCGGACTACATCGTCCAGGCCGCCATCGCCGCCTGCTCGGACCCGCGCTGGCACCGCTACACGCCCGCCGGCGGCCTCCCCGAGCTCAAGGAAGCGATCGCCGCCAAGACGCTGCGCGACTCCGGCCTCGCGGTCAAGGCCAGCCAGGTCCTGGTCACCAACGGTGGCAAGCAGGCCCTGTACAACGCCTTCGCCACCCTCCTGGACCCAGGCGACGAGGTCCTGCTTCCGGCGCCCTACTGGACGACGTACCCGGAGTCGATCCGCCTGGCGGGCGGCACCCCGGTGGAGGTCATGACCGACGAGACGTCCGGCTACCGCGCCACGGTTGCCCAGTTGGAAGCCGCACGCACGGAGCACACCAAGGTGCTCGTGTTCGTCTCGCCGTCCAACCCCACCGGGGCGGTCTACACCCCGGCCGAGGTCAAGGCCATCGGCGAATGGGCGCAGGAGCATGGGCTCTGGGTCGTCACCGACGAGATCTACGAGCACCTGGTCTACGGGGATGCCGAGTTCGCCTCGATGCCCGTGCTCGTGCCCGAGCTGGCCGACCGCTGCGTCGTGGTCAATGGCGTCGCCAAGACGTACGCGATGACTGGATGGCGCGTCGGCTGGATGATCGGGCCCGACGATGTCGTCAAGGCCGCAACGAACCTGCAGTCGCACGCCACGTCCAACGTCGCCAACGTCTCGCAGATCGCGGCACTGGCCGCCGTGAGCGGCGACCTGTCCGCCGTCGAGGAGATGAAGGTGGCCTTCGACCGCCGCCGCATGCTCATGGTGGGTCTGCTCGACGCCATCCCGGGTGTGGACTGCCCGACGCCCGAAGGTGCCTTCTACGTCTATCCCTCGGTGAAGGGACTTATCGGCAAGACCCTCCACGGTGCTCGGATCGAGTCCTCGGCGCACTTGTCGGGTCTGATCCTCGACGAGGCGGAGGTGGCCGTCGTGCCGGGTGAGGCCTTCGGCACGCCGGGCTACGTCCGACTCTCCTACGCGACTTCCGACAGCGACATCACCGAGGGCGTCGGCCGCATGGCTGGACTCCTGGCCGAGGCGCAGTAGCCCTCACCGCTGCGACGCCCGACGAGAGTCGGGCTACTGGATCGACGAACCCTTCCAGATGGCCGCTTCGGCGCCGGCGAGGTCCTTTCCGGTGGAGCCGAAGGCCAGCGCCTCGCCCTTGCCGACGAGGATCCGGCTGATCGCCAACGGTGTGCCGTTGCCCGGCAGCATCGTGGACTGGGTCAGGCCGTCCTTGGTGAGGCCCCAGAACTGGACGTTGTCCATGGGGTACGTGCCGGTCGCGCTGCCCCAGGCGGCCAGCGACGTGTTGTCCCACAGGAGTCCGTTGATGAACTCTCCCGGCGGCGTTCCCCCGGACACGGGCACCTCCGTCGTGCCGATCCGCTTGAGCTTCTGGTTAGGGCCGGACACCCACAGGGCCGAGGCGCGGGAAGCGTTGCCGTCCTTCACCTCATCCCAGCCGAGGATGGCGGCCGAACCGTCGCCCGCGAGCTCGATGCGCGTGGCGCCCTGGTCCAACGGGGCGGCGAACACGTCCTGGTTGGTGAGCTGGAAGGTCGCGCCGGCGTCGACCGACTTCAGCCACACCGGGTCGTACTGGTTCGTCCCGTCGCCGAACACGGCCTGTCCGATGAGGTTCCACGAGCCGTCCACTCCGAAGGCGATCTGCTCGAGGGAGTTGTCGCTGCTGCCGGGAATCTCGATCGCAGCGCGGCTCCAGGTCTTGGCGCCGTCAGATGAGCGCCACATGTAGGAGGTGCGCGGCGCGTTGCCGTTCGCATCGGGCGTTCCCTGCTCCCAGCCGACCACGAGGATGACGTCAGAGAACACCGCGACGTCCTGCAGGTGCACGTTCTCGCCTTGGAACTCCTTGGGGATGGCTAGGGCGACCGGCTTGTAGTCAGGAGCGGCAGCAAGCGCGATGAACGCCTGGCTCGCCACGTTCGTCTGAGTGCTGACCTGGTTCGTGCCGACCATCACCGCGCCGTTGGACGTCGCGGCGATGGCCTCGGGGAAGGTCTTGCCCGCGTCGGCTACCACTCCGCCCCAGCTCCACGTCGTGCCTGCATCAGTGGAGAAGACCAGGCCCGCGTCGTAGTCCTCAGCAGTCGTCTGCGACAGCACCGAGGCTACGACAGACGTGCCCGAGGCGGACGCATCCAGGATGACCTGGGCGCCGTCCTTGGCCAGGCTCTGGCTCACCAGCTTCATCGCCCCCGGCGCCGCTGATGCGGCGGCCGAGCCAGAGGCTTGCGCTGACGACGAGGCGGTCGCCGATGCGACCGCGGATGAGCCGCCGGCCGCAGCGCTGCTCGACGCACCCCCTGATCCGCTGGACGAGCAGCCCGCGACCACGAGGATCGCGGCCGACGCAGCAAGCACCCTGAGCATGTGGAACCTCCAGCGCTGCTAGAGAGCGCAGTTGACGAGTCGTGCCTCAGGCTGCAGCGTAACTCCGAAGGTGCCACGAACCCGATCGCGAATGGCGCGTGCGAGAACGATCACATCACTGGCGGCTGCGTCCGACTGATTCGTCAACGCCAGCGAGTGCTTCGTGGAGACTGCGGCGGCTGCATCCGGCGAGACACGAAAGCCGCGCGCGATCCCTGAGTTCTCGATCAGCCACGCCGCACTCAGCTTGACGCCTTCCATTGACGGATATCGGGGGCACTCGTCGGGAATCGTCGCGGACACGTCGTCGGTCACGATGGGGTTGACGAAGAAGGAGCCGACACTCCGCGTGTCAGGGTCGTTGGCGTCCAGCACCATCCCCTTGGCCCGGCGCAGACCCAGCACCGTCGATCGGATTCGATCAACGTCTGAGGATCCACCCACGTCGACCTGCAGGGCGCGCGCGAGCTCGGTGTAGCGAACGTCGCCGACGCCCGTGGTCGCGAGCCGGAACTCGACCTCGAGAACGACCCATCGGTCGAGATCGGCCTTGAAGGCGCTGCTGCGATAGCCGAAGCCGCAGTCCTCGCGGCTCATGACGCTGACCTCGCCGGTGCGTCGATCGAGCGCACGCACCGAGGTGATCGTCTGGCTGACGTCCTGCCCATACGCACCGACGTTCTGGATGGGCGTCGCACCGACGAGGCCGGGGATGCCCGACAACGCCTCCACTCCAGCCCAGCGCTCCCGGACGCATCTGTCGACCAGCGTGTCCCATGGCTCGCCCGCGGCTGCTCGCACGATGACGTCCGCACCAGCCGGTGTGACCTCCAGCCCACGCGACCTGATGGCGACGACCGTCCCGCGGAAGCCCTCGTCGGCGACGAGCGTGTTGCTGCCGCCGCCCAGCAACAGGACCGGGGTTCCGCGCCGGTCGCACTCCGTGACGGCCGTGATCAGCTCGGCCTCGGTGTGCGCGGTCACCCAGGCATCGGGAACTCCACCGACGTGAATGGTCGTGTGCTCGGCGAGGGTGGGCAGCAAAGGCACGATGTCACCCTAGGCGACGAGCCTGCTAGTCCCGGGGGCGCAGGATCGAGGTCTTGCCGCGGAACCGCTGGAGAAGCCGGTCATAGGTGCGCTTGGACTCACGGTCGCGGTACTCCGCGTCGGAGTCGTGGTAGCCGTGATGCCGATCCTGGTGGACGGGGACCGGTCGTGCGGGGATGACCAGTCGGCCGCCGGCCTCGCGCAGGGCAAGGCTCCACTCCATGTCGGCGTTCCGGTAGAACTTCGCCTTCGGGTGCGGCGGCGTGGCTGATGCCGCCTCGCGGCGCACCACGAACAGGTATCCGAGCACCGCGTCGACCTCGCCCGGACCGCTGTCGACGAACGACCGCCAGTTGTCGTCAACGTCCACGTCCACTCCCCGCCAACCGCTTCCGACGACGGTCGGGTCGGCGAACTCCTCGAGGATCACCGAGAACGCATCCCCGTCGAGAACGGTGGAGATGTCCATGACCGCAACGAGCGGGCTACCGCATGCATCGATGGCCGCGGCGACCGCCTTGCCCCAGCCCACTTGGCCGAGAGTCTGGACAAGGTGCAGGCCGTGGATTCGTCCGGGGAACTGCTGCACGACTTCGCCGATGGCAATACCAGCACCATCGACGTTGCCCAGGTCCAGCGCGACGACCTCGATCGAGTCGTCCGAGCGGTCCATGACGGAGCGCAGGCAGGCGTGCACGTCGTCGGGCCAGCCATCGACCAGCACGACGACCGCGCAGCGCGCGTCAGCGGCGAGGGGACCACTGGCAGCGACTGCCTCGAGCGAGGGGAGGACGTCGAACGGCGGCTTCGGCGCAAGGCGGAAGCCATCAGGGGTATCGGTGACGAGGAAGCCGAGATCGGCTATCTGCGCACGAAACTCGTCGGCACGCGCGAAGTCGCGTTCCTGCTTGGCGGCCGCACGCTGCTCGGCGAGGCCGACGACCTCGGCGGGAGCGTTCGTGGCGTCGGTCATCAGGCCAGGCGGACGACGGCGGAGGCCTTGCCGAGGACGGTGGAGCCTTCGCTGGACGCCGTGATGGCCACCGTGACGGTGCCGTCGTCGTTCTTCGCGCTGACCTTGGCGGCCACCTCGATCGTCGCGCCGTGGTCATTGTCGGGCACCACGACGGGGCGCGTGAAGCGCACGCCGTACTGGACGACTGCTCCGGGATCGCCGGCCCAGTCCGTGACGACGCGGATCGCCTCGGCCATCGTGAACATCCCGTGCGCGATGACGTTGGGCAGGCCCACCGCTGTGGCCACTCGCTCGTTCCAGTGGATGACGTTGAAGTCGCCCGATGCCCCTGCGTACTTGACGAGGTCGACCCGCTGCACGCCGAACGACTGCGTCGGCAACTCGGTGCCGACTTCGACATCGGACCAGGCGATGACGGCGGTCATGAGGCGTCCTCGGGTGCACGGGAGATGATGAGCGAGACCGTGCTCGCCACCGGCGTGCCGTCGACGGTGGCGATGTCGCCGCGCGTGGTGATCATGTCGTTGCCCGCCATCGTCCGGATGTTCTCGATGCTCGTCGTGACCACGAGTTCGTCGCCGGCGACGATCGGGCGGACGTAGGTGAAGCTCTGCTCCCCGTGGACCACTCGTGAGTAGTCCAGGCCCAGCTCCGGGTCGAGGATGACCGCGTGGCTGGCCTTCATCGACATCACGATCGCGAAAGTGGGCGGGGCGACGAGGTCCGCGTGGCCAAGGGCGCGGGCGGCGTCGACATCGTGGTACGCGGGATTGGAGTCGCCAATAGCGTCCGCGAACTCGCGGACCTTCTCCCTGCCGACGAGGTAGGGAGTACTTGGCGGGTAGATCCGCCCTACGAACTCAGGATTCAGGGCCATCGAATGCCGCTGAATCGCCCGCTAGCGGGTTTCCTTGTGGTTCGTGTGCTTCTTGCAGTTCGGGCAGAACTTCTTCGCCTCGAGCCGGTCAGGATCGTTGCGACGGTTCTTCTTGGTGATGTAGTTGCGGTGCTTGCAGTCCTCGCACGCCATCGTGATCTTCGGACGGATGTCGGTTGCCTTGGCCACTGGTCTTCCTCTTTCGGTTTGCTCAGCGAAGGGGCTCGCCGAGCGCGATGGTCGTGCTGCCGAGTAGCGGAGGCCGGACTTGAACCGGCGACACAGCGATTATGAGCCGCTTGCTCTACCAACTGAGCTACCCCGCCTTGCAATGGGACAACTATCGCCCCATCGAGCCCCTTCCGGGAATCGGACCCGGTACCTCGCCCTTACCAAGGGAGCGCTCTACCAATGAGCTAAAGGGGCGCAAAGCCACGCAAGCCTACAAGAGCGTGTCGCGCCGCACGAAATCGAGGTGGCCGTGCACTTCCGAACCACGACCTGTTGACTAGGCAGATGGCCGACGCACTGAAGTGGACAGCTCAGGACATCCCGGACCTCACGGGCCGGGCCGTGATCGTGACTGGAGCCAACTCCGGGCTGGGGTTCCATACGACCCGCGAACTGGCCGCTCACGGAGCCGTCGTGACCATGGCGGTGCGCGACATCGGCAAGGGCGAGAACGCCGCTCAGGCGATCCGCGCCGCCGCGCCGGGCGCATCGGTGGAGGTCGACCACCTCGATCTGGCCGATCTTGCCTCGGTCCGGGACTTCGCGAACACCTGGTCGGCGGCTCACCCCGACGGCCTGGACCTGCTGGTCAACAATGCCGGAGTCATGGCCATCCCCCGCCGCACGAGTGCCGACGGCTTCGAGATGCAGTTCGGCACCAACCACCTAGGGCACTTCGCCCTCACCGGCCTGCTGCTTCCCGCCCTCGTGGCGCGGCCACGGTCCCGGGTCGTCAACGTGTCCTCAGGAGCTCATCGCTTCGGTCGCATGGACTTCGACGACCTCATGGGCGAGCGGAAGTACAACGCCTGGCGCACCTACGGCCAGAGCAAGCTCTCGAACCTCCTCTTCACGTCCGAGCTCCAGCGCCGCCTGGACGCGAACTCCATCCCCATCCACGCGATGGCCGCCCACCCCGGCTACGCGAACACGAACCTGCAGGCCGTAGGACCGCAGATGAGCGGCCGGTCGTGGATGAAGACGCCCGTGGACCTGGCGAACAAGGTGCTGGCCCAGAGCGCGGAGATGGGAGCGCTGCCCATCCTCTTCGCTGCGACGGCCGCCGGACTGCCGGGCAACAGCTATGTCGGGCCCGATGGCTTCATGGAGCAGCGCGGCCACCCCCGGCTGGTCGACCGTTCGGCAGCAGCCAAGAACCAGCAGGATGCCGTCCGACTGTGGAGTGTCAGCGAGTCGCTGACTGGCGTTCATTATCCGTTCGACGTGGCGTGAGCAAGGAGACGACGTGACCGACATCGACTGGCGCATGCCCCCGGAGTGGGCCCCTCAGGACCGGATCTGGATGGCCTTCCCCACAACGGGCTACACCCTCGGCGACTCCGGGGAGGAGAAGGCCGAGGCGAGGCAGTGCTGGGCGGCCGTAGCGAACGCCATCATCAGGTTCGAGCCGGTCACGATGGTGGTGGACCCGACTGACGTCGAGATCGCCCCGACGCTGCTCGACGATCGGATCGAGATCGTCGAGGCCCCTCTTGACGACGCGTGGATGCGCGACATGGGCCCGACCTTCGTCCTCGGAAGGGGCGGCCAGGTCGCCGGTGTGGATTGGGTGTTCAACGGCTGGGGACAGCAGTCCTGGGCCACCTGGGGCAAGGACTCACAGATCGCCCGACGGGTGTGCGACGCCGCCGGCGTGCCCGTCGTGACGTCCCCGATGGTCAATGAGGGCGGCGGCATCCACGTCAACGGAGAGGGAACGGTCCTCGTGACCCGCACCGTCCAACTCGGCGACGGCCGCAACCCCGATTGGACCCAGGAGCAGGTCGAGGCGGAGCTCCAGCGGACCCTCGGCGTCGATCGGGTCATCTGGTTCGATCGAGGCCTGACGCGCGACTACGACGAGTTCGGAACCCGCGGGCACGTCGACATCGTGGCCACCTTCTGCGACTCGATGACCGTGCTCTTCCATGACCAGCGCAACCCTGAGCATCCCGATTTCGTCGTCTCGACGGAGGTCCGCGCCACCCTGGAGCAGCATCCCTTCACCCTCATCCCTGTGCCCGCGCCCGATGTCCTGCGCGACGACGAGGGCTGGGTGGACTACACCTACATCAACCACCTCGTCATCAACGATGCGGTGATCCTGTGCGCCTTCGACGATCCCGGCGATGAGCGGGCCGCCGTCATCATGCGTGCGGCGTACCCCGGACGGGAGATCGTGCTGGTCGATGCGCGGCCCCTGTTCGCCCGCGGTGGCGGCATCCACTGCATCACCCAGCAGCAGCCGAGCGCCTCCGCCTGATTCAGGCGCGGCCGGCCCGGCGCAGGTTCTCCGCGTGCAGGCCGGCGTTCTCCGGATCCTGGATCCGGGGGTCGTCCGACTGTCTCCCAGCAAGAAGGTCGTCGACGTATCGGCGGTCGGTGTCGAAGCGATCAAGGGGTGCAGACGTCGGGGTTCCGTGTCCCGGGATGAGCCACCGCGCCGCGGACACTGCGTCGCGCAGGGTTTCCAGCCCGGCCGCGTAGTGCTCGAGGGACTCTTCCTTGGCCGGCATGGGCAGCTCGAGATCGCTCAGCATGTCGCCTGCCACCAGTACACCTGGGTCGCTGAGCAGCACGGCCAGGTGCGCTGCGGCGTGCGCGTCGTGCTCGATGCACTCCGCACGCTGACCTGCCCAGGGGAGCGACCCGTCTGGCAGCGGCTGGAGGCGGCCGGCGATTTCGATGAGGTCCGGGGTCAGGTACTCGGCAAGCGGCGCAAGCAGTTCCGGCCGCTCGAGCCCTAGGTGCTCGACGGTCCCACGAGAGGACCACCGGGGCACATCGCCCAGGTCGGGATGCCACAGCACGTGGTCGTAGTGCTCGTGGGTGGCCAGGCCCGCGACGCAGCGGACCCCCAAGCTCGCGAGGTCGGCGGGGATGGCGGCCAGTTCGTCGGGGAGGAAGGCCGGATCCACGACGACCGCGCCCCCTGAGCCGTCCAGCAGAACGGTCGAAGTCGTCGCATACCAGGTCGAGGTGGCCACCCAGACGCCGTCGACCAGTTCCACGAAGCGTGCCGTCATCCCCGCACGCTACCCACCCCGCAACCGCGAGTGGTCAGTTGTGGTCGGGTTTGCTCGCGCAAACACCGCCACAACTGACCACTCAGCGCACTGGTGGCGGGTGATGGATTCGAACCATCGAAGGCTACGCCGACGGATTTACAGTCCGCTCCCATTGGCCGCTCGGGCAACCCGCCTTGGTGCGTGCAGAAGGATACACAGGCCGACACAATGACCTCGTGACGGGCAACCAGGCGGCAGGAGACTCGACGATGGACCCACGGCACGCGATCTTGTTCGAGCCGGTGCCCGTCGGGCCCAAGGTGCTCCCCAATCGCTTCTACCAGGTTCCACATGCGTCCGGATTCGGCTCGATCAAGCCGGGGAGTCAGGCCGCGTTCCGCGCCATCAAGGCCGAGGGCGGCTGGGGCGGGGTGTGCGTCGAGTACGCACCCGTGTCGGCCGACGCCGAGGAGGTCCCGAGCATCGCCGCGAACATCCGCGACGACCGGGACGCCCAGGCCCTGCGCATGACCGTCGATGCCGTCCATGCCTTCGGGTCGCTGGTGGGCATCGAGCTCTACCACGGCGGCAAGGACAGCAAGAACGTCATGGTCCGGCACACCCGCGTCTCCCCCAGCCAACGGCCCGCCGCGTCCGAGTGGGGGTCGATGACCCGGGAGATGACCCGCGACGACATCATCCGCGTGCAGAACGACTTCGTCGAGGCGGCAAAGCGCGCACGCGACACCGGGTTCGACATCGTCTACGTGTACGGCGCTCACGGCTACCTGATGACTCAGTTCCTGTCGTCGTACTACAACCGTCGCACCGACGCCTACGGCGGATCACTGGAGAACCGGGCGCGGTTCCAGCGGGAGATCCTCGAGCGAGTCAAGGACGCGATCGGCGCCGACTGCGTGGTGGCCACGCGCATCTGCCTCGATGGCCGCGACGAGCTCAAGGGCGTGCACATCGAGGAGATGCTGGAGTTCGTGGCGATGGTCGACCCGCTGGTCGATCTCTTCGACGTGACCGTTGGCTCCTGGCCCGAGGACTCAGGCACGTCGCGCTACTACCCCGAGGGCCACCAACTGCCCTGGACCAGCAGGGTGCGGGAGGCGACCGAGAAGCCGATCGTCGGCGTCGGGCGGTACACCAACCC
>Ga0194063_10000684_pt1 | contig 23964 bp, 19 predicted proteins | sample SepL3720m_MetaG_FD_155459 | JGI IMG/M metagenome (GOLD analysis project Ga0194063, IMG submission 155459) | Anoxic zone freshwater microbial communities from boreal shield lake in IISD Experimental Lakes Area, Ontario, Canada - Sep2016-L373-20m | ecosystem: Environmental > Aquatic > Freshwater...
ATTTAGGAATGACTATCAAAAAGCCGGGATCAACCTCATCTATACTTTTAACTGGATGACTGAAAAAATGAAAATTCTTTTCGGAAAATTCGGACTTACTTCACAACAGTTCAATATTCTTCGAATTCTGAGGGGCGCTGGACAACCGCTCTCTACTTTACAAATACGCCAACGCATGCTCGATAAGATGAGCGATACTAGCAGAATTGTTGACCGCTTGATTTTAAAAGGACTCGTAAAAAAAGTGATTTGCAAAACAGATAAAAGGTTGGTAGATGTTTCCATCACCGAAAAAGGAAAAAAACTGCTCGCTAAAATGGATGAGCACGAATACGAGATGGATGCTGTATTTAATAATTTATCTGAAAGCGAAGCAAAGACAATCAATAAATTGCTGGATAAAATACGCCAGCCAAAATAATTCCTAAATCGGTTTAATGAAAATTTGCAATGCAGTTCAACTGCCGAGTGCCCCTCGCTATCTGCAATGGAAACCTTTTCGGCTATGCCTGGGTTTACTATTGATGATGCCTACTGCACATGCACAAAAAATCAGTGAATTCAGAGGCGTATGGGTAGCTTCAGTAGATAATATCGACTGGCCGGCCAAGGGCAATTACAATGCCGATTCGCAAAAAATAGCTTTTATACAATTGCTTGATATGCACAAAGCCAATGGCATGAATGCCCTGGTGGTACAGATACGCCCTGCTACTGATGCATTCTATCCTTCGCCCTATGAGCCCTGGAGCGAATGGTTAACGGGCAAACAAGGTCGGCCCCCAGTGCCTTATTACGACCCATTGGCTTTCATGATTACGGAAACGCATAAACGAGGAATGGAATTTCATGCCTGGATGAATCCCTACCGGGCCGTATTCAATACCAGTCGCTCAAGTATTGCAGCTACTCATATCAGCCGATTGCATCCCGATTGGTTTATTACCTATGGCGATAAGCTTTACTTTGATCCGGGCAACAAAGAAGTGCAGCAGTATGTTACCAATGTAGTGAAAGATGTAGTAAGCCGGTATGCCGTAGACGCCATTCATTTTGATGATTATTTTTACCCCTACCGTATTCCTGGAAAAGAATTTCCCGACAACGATAAATACTTACTCTACGGAAAGGGCATGAACAAAGATGATTGGAGGAGAAGCAATGTAGATTCTATCATACTAATGCTGAGTAAGGCCATAAAAAAAGAAAATAAAAAATGTCAGTTTGGTATTTCACCCTTTGGTGTTTGGCGCAATATCGACAAAGACCCCGATGGCAGTAATACCAAGGCAGGCCAAACCAATTATGATGATCTATATGCTGATATTTTATTGTGGTTAAAAATGGGATGGATTGATTATGTGGCACCTCAATTATATTGGGAGTTTGGGCACAAAGCAGCACCCTATGAAGTATTGATTGACTGGTGGAATAAGCATAGCTATGGCAAAAACTGTTATATCGGCCTGGGTATTTACCGGGCTGGTTCCAATGAAGCCTGGAAAGACAAAAACCAAATACCAAGACAAATACAACTGCTTCGACAAAGTGCCAATATACAAGGCATGATTTTTTTCAGTAGCAAAAGTTTTAATAAAAATCCCAATGGCTGGAACGATAGCTTACGATTGAATTATTTTGCTAGTCCGGCCCAGCTCCCCAACCCACTTAAAAAATAGGAAAACTTTATTTCCAGACAGTACTCTGTTCTCTTCTCAACCCAGCTTTTTGTTACCTTTGCAGCCTATCACCAATAATTATCAATTATGCCCGGTTTTGAACGTTGGAGCGATGCAGAACGCAAATCAGTAAATGAAGTACTGGAAACAGGAATTTTAATGCGCTATGGTTTTGATGGCCCCCGCCAAGGAATTTGGAAGGCCAAGGAATTGGAAGCCGCCATCTGCGAAAAATTTGGATCGCAATATGCACAATTGGTGAGCAGTGGTACAGCAGCACTTACCACCGCCATGAGCGCATTGGGCATTGGATATGGTGATGAAGTAATCATGCCTTGTTTCACTTTTGTAGCCAGCTTTGAAGGAGTACTCAGTGTGGGTGCAGTGCCAGTGATGGTGGATGTAGACGAAAGCCTTACACTAAACCCAAGGGCTGTACGCAATGCCATCACCCCTAAAACAAAGGCCATCATGCCGGTTCATATGTGCGGAAGCATGGCAGATATGGATGCCCTACAAGCCATTTGCAAAGAACATAATTTACTATTATTAGAAGACGCCTGTCAAGCAATTGGCGGGTCTTATAAAGGAAAACAATTAGGCACCATTGGCGACGCAGGTACCTTTAGTTTTGATTTTGTAAAAACCATTACCTGTGCCGAAGGAGGTGTAGTGATGACCAACCGTAAAGATGTTTTAATTGCCAGCGATGCCTATAGCGACCATGGACATGATCATGTTGGAGTAGATCGTGGGGCAGATTTGCACCCTTTTATTGGTTATAATTTTAGAATCAGTGAACTGCATGCTGCAGTGGGTCTTGCACAAATAAAAAGGCTGGATGAATTTTTAAGTACACAAAAGAGCAATCATGCAGCACTTAAAAACATACTGGCAAGTGTACCCGAAATTAGTTTCCGTACCATTCCCGATCCAGAAGGCGACAGCTGTTCCTTTATCAGTTGGTATTTACCCACAGCCGAAATAACCCGTGCGGTGATTGCTGAAATGAAAGCTCAAAATGTATTGGCCGGAAATTTTTACTGGTTCGATAATAACTGGCATTATATCCGCAAGTGGGATCATCTTAAAAATGCCCTCACCCTCAATGCATTGAGTCCCGAATTAAAAGCGCAAGTCATACACCATGCCAATAAAGACTTTGCTGCCAGCGATGCCATCCTTAGCCGCTGTGTTTCTACTGCCATCAGTTTATCCTGGACGCCAGAACAAATTACGGAGAAGGGAAATAGGATGGTGGAGATAATCAAAGGGGTCTTGAAGGGTTGAGGCTATAATGGAATTTTCTTGCCTCCTACTAAATTTCCTGTTTTCGCTCCCTAGGGTTCTGACCTCACGAGCCTAAAAGTTTATTGCTCCAAAGCCAATAAACACCCCCCCATTTGCACTCAAAAAATTTCGCATCCACAAAAATCGTGCAAAAAATAAAATATTAGCTTTTTTATATCGTTTACAAGGGAGGATGTATGTAAATTTACAGCATATTTCAATTTTACTAATGCCGGTTTTTTCCTCCAGCAACCTGACAAAACCGATCGAGATTGAAATAATTGACCCTTTTCATTTAAATATCGTTTTGTATACCAATATATGGCTTTAAGTCAGGGACTATATCAAAAGCAACTTCAGAAACTTTCGCCGCAGCAGATTCAGCTCATGAAATTGCTGCAAATTCCTACGGTACAGCTAGAAGAAAGGATCAAAGAGGAAATGGAAGAAAATCCCGCCCTCGAACCTGGCGAAGAAGGCCATGAAGATGAATACGACGAAAGCAAAGACGAATTCAAAGAAACCGAAGAAGAAGAATTTGAACTAGATGGAAGTACCGATGAATATGAGAATATCGATATCAGCGAATATGTTAGTGATGGGGATGATGAAATCGGCGACTATAAACTAAGAGACGAAAACTACCCCGAATTAGATGACGGCAGGGTAATTCCTATTAAAGTGGAGACGGGCTTCAATGAAATGATGCTGGAGCAATTGAGCATGCTCAACCTCGATGAACACGAACAAAAAGTAGCCGAACAATTATTGGGCAGCCTGGATGATGATGGCTATTTGAGAAGAGACATCATTGCCATCGTAGATGACCTTGCCTTTCGACAAAATATCATCAGCACGGAAGAAGAAGTGGCTAAACTCATACTGCAAATTCAACATTTTGACCCGCCCGGTGTTGCTGCCAGAAATTTACAGGAATGTCTTTTGCTACAATTAGAAAGAAAATTAAGCGATGGTATTCATGTGCAAACTGCCATGAAAGTATTGGAAAAATATTTTGATGAGTTTACCAAGAAGCACTACGAAAAAATTCAAAGAGGATTGGGCTTAAGTGATGAGCAACTAAAAGAAGCCATTAATCAAATCGTTAAACTCAATCCCAAACCAGGTGGAAATATTGGCGATAGCCACAAAGGAGAAACCTATATCACCCCCGATTTTTTTATCCTAAATAATAATGGCAAACTAGAACTTACCCTTAATAGTAAAAATGCCCCGGATCTGCGCATCAGTGAAGGATTTAAAGAAATGCTGAAAGATTATGACCGAGGCAGCAAGAGAGATAAACGACAAAAAGAAGCGGTACTTTTCATTAAGCAAAAAATAGATGCGGCCAAATGGTTTATTGATGCCATCAAACAAAGGCACAATACCCTCATGAATACCATGGAAGCCATCATGACATACCAATATGATTTTTTTGTTTCGGGTGATGTAACTGAAATGCGGCCCATGATTCTTAAAGACATTGCAGAAAAAACCTACCTCGATATCAGTACCGTAAGCCGAGTGGCCAATAGCAAATTTGTTCAAACAGAATTTGGTACTTACCGACTTAAATTTTTCTTCAGTGAAAGTTTACAAACGGATAGTGGCGAAGAAGTGAGTACGCGGGAAGTGAAAAAAATTCTGAGCGACCTCATTGAAGGAGAAAATAAAAAAAGGCCGCTGAGTGATGAAAGACTAACCGAATTACTCATAGAAAAAAAATATAATATTGCTCGAAGAACGGTTGCCAAATACAGGGAACAATTAAATATTTCTGTGGCAAGATTAAGAAAAGAACTTTAATATTATACATGGACAATCAATCTCCCCTATTGGAAAAAGAGAACGGCGTTAATGCAATTCAACAACCGCTTTGGTTGCGTATTCCAGCACAAGTATTATCTATTCTTTTTCATCCCTTGTTTGTTCCCGTATATGTAGTGTACTTTATCATTTTTGTGCACCCTCATTATTTTTCAGGTTTTAGTACCCCCGATAAGGCACAGGTTATATTAATTGTATTGTTAAACGCAGTGTTTTTCCCACTCCTCTCGGTATTACTATTAAAAGGGGTTGGCTTTATTCAATCTGTTTTTTTACATACACAAAAAGATAGAATCATTCCTTATATGGCTTGTAGCATTTTCTTTTTTTGGACCTACCACGTGTTTCGGGAACAAAATCAATATCCGATTGTGCTAACGGCTTTTTTCTTCGGTATATTATTATCTGCCTCTGCCGCTTTGATGGCAAATATCTATTATAAAATAAGCATGCACGCCATAGGCATGGGTGGGCTTATTGGCATCGGGCTAGTAATTATGAAAAGCAATACCATGCTCATGACTTGGCCATTGTGCATTGCCCTATTGATTGCTGGATTGGTTTGCACGAGCCGCTTAATAGTAAGCAATCATACTAACCGCGAAATTTATATGGGGCTGGTTTTCGGCCTGCTCTGCCAATTAGTAGCCGCATTAGTCATTACCTAATTGGTGCTAGATCATCGTTTCCATTTATACAGAAATAGAAGACTATTTATTACAGTAACGTATAGACGAACAAAACCCCACCATATCCGGGGTGGGGTCATCGCTCTCCTGTTGTGCCTAACAATAATAACTTGAGTAGATTGTGTAAGTTTATTATTGATTAAGAACGGTTGACTGTGCTAAGTATTTTTTATTGGAATGATAGATAAACACACAACTACCATCTTTAATTTGATCTATTATTTGATTGTTGAGTCCAATGGGTAAGGCTGGGCAACCCCGGCTTCTACCGACATAGCCATGTTGATTAATAAAGTCCTGACTTACATATTTGGCCCCATGTATTACAATATCTCTAAACAGGGCTTTATCATTGATGTCTTTTTCTAAACCGTGTAACTTCAATGAATACCCGTTTTTACCACGATATACTTTTCCTGTTACATAAAAACCCAAACTGCTTTTATAAGACTCCGGCACGTTAGAAAAATCGCTGGCATAAATAATGCCTGACCCCTGACCATGTGCCACCAATGAATGAAATATAAGTTTACCTGTTGTCATATCCAATACATACAATCTTTTTTGTGTGGAAGGTTGATTGTAATCAATAATCGTGAGGTGATTGGATTGCAGTAATTGATTAGTTGATTTTAATAATTGATACCCTTTTAATGCTGTAGTGAAAGCTTCTTCTGCAATGCCTATAGATTCTAAATTCCATTCCTCATACAATGATTTTTTCTTTTTAGCAGGTGTAAAAAACTTACTTTTTTTAAATGTAAAACCTGAAAAAGGAGAAGGGCTGGCGGCGGTTAGCATAAGCAACTGCAACAGTGCAGGTGCAATACGGTTTACTCTCATTCTTGTGGTTTTTAATAGGGTACGGACTAGCAAGTTCGTCTTGCTGTATATAAATCGCTAAACTGCAATAGTTTATTGTATGGAGAAAAACATATATTTTATTCTAATTTGTAAGTCCTCGGTTAATAGCGGCTATAAAAAATGGCTTATCCCTGCATGGGCAAAGGCAGCTTCGCCGTTATTGTTGCACCTTGGCCAATTGTAGAATGAATTTCAAATGATCCATTAATAGCATAGGCCGTTTCACGCATGTCTAAAATACCAAAATGATAATCCCCATCTACTGCAGCTGGCTCAAAACCCTTTCCATTATCCGTTATGTTCAAAAGAATTGAATGATCCATTTGCTGCAAGCTAACAGTAGCAGCAGTAGCAGCTGAATCATTCACAATATTGGTCAGTCCCTCTTTAATGATACGATAAAGCGCCAAATTGGTATTGTAATCTATTTGCAGACCTTGCAATTCATATATGAAATTGAAAGAAATAGCCGACTTTTCTTTAAACGAATGAAGTAGGTTTTCCAATGTTGCCTCCAATCCCAATGCTTTTAAAATAGTAGGATTGACCGTATTGTAAATTCGAGTAAAAGCTTCCACTTTTTCGTTGATGGAATGCAATAAATTATCTACCCTAGTTTCTAAAACAAAAGGGCCTTCGAATAAATGTTTTTTTAATTGAGCTACTTCCATTTTTAAAGCAATCAATCCCTGACCCAATTCATCATGCATTTCAATGGCCAGTTTATTTTTTTCAATTTCACTGATGTGCTTTAAATGCCAAGAGAATGAATGAAGCTCCTCATTCATTCTCTGCTGCTCTGCTTCAAATTCTTTCTGTTGAGTAATTTCTTCTTTTACTGCAATGAAATGAGTGATTTCGCCTGCGGTATTATAGACTTGAGAAATATTTACTTTTTCCCAATAGGGCTCTCCATTTTTTCTCTTATTCAAAAATTCACCATTCCATACCTTATTCTTTAATAAGTTCTCATACATGGCTTTGTATTCGGCATCGGAAGTATCTGCTGTTTTTAAAATATTGGAATTTACACCAATGACATCTTCATATGAATAACCAGTTAATGCTGTGAAAGCGGGGTTAATATATTCGATAGTACCCTTTGTATCTGTAATAACCACTGGCGCACCTGCATGTTCAATCGCTTGTTTTACTTTCTTTAATTCCTGCTCAGCTTGTATTCTTTTTTGTTCAATAGAAAAAGTATTTAACGCAAAACTGATATTTTCAGCTAGTCTTTCTAAGAGATTAATTTCGACTTCAGTAAAAAAATTTATTGTAGGAGCAAATAATTTAAAAAGGGCCACTGTTTTTCCATCTTGCTTGATGGGCAAAGCAAGACAGGATTTATACCCATATTTCATGGAATATGGTTTCCAAATAAACATTTCTGAATGGATATCAATATCATTACAACAAAAATATTTGCCTTCTTGCAAAGTACTCCAAATAGGACCGATGCCCATTTTCTTTTCCTTTGAAATTACAGTACTGACCTCTGAAGATAAATCCTGACTGCCCGCCCAGGATAATGATTTAATCAATTTATTGTGTGCATCCTCGGCCCCCAACCACGCATGAACGAAATTACCCGAGCGTACTGCTATTTCACAAATTTGTTCATAAATTTCATTTTCCGTTTTTGACCTCAATATCAAATCATTCACCTGACTGATAAACTCATATAGTCTTTGTGATTTCTGAATATCTTGACGAGTATGCAATCCATTTTCAGCCATGGACATTTCATTGGCCTGATAAAAAATACCAATTACCTTTTCCCCTAAAAAATCTGGAATCAATGAAATAAATAAATCACTAGTACGCCCATCCGAAAATTCAATATTTTTTCCCACCAATACCTCCTTGCCTGAACAGGCCATTTCGAACTGGGGAAGCATTTCAATATAATGTGACAAAGGGAAAATTTCTTTCGCTGATGGAGGCGCAGCGTTGCGTTCTGTTGTTTGATTAAAATGCTTCCAAAAATGCCGATTGCCATATTGGCAATTAAAGTCAGTATCCCAATAGGATAATAATGGTTGCAAATGCTTGGCTGTTGAAAGACCAACCTCGTTTAAAAGATCGGATTTTATATGTTTGAAATTAGGGATGTATTCAATAATACAATTACAAGCCCGTGCTTACTAACACAAAGTAGAAATATTTTTTTTAAAACTATAATAAAAAATTAATTTTTTAATTAATTAGCATATATGCCATAAATAATCCGAGATTCATGTCAATAATAGTTGTCAACTAGTGGATTTTAAAAAAAGCATAATTTCGTATGCCATCACCCTTAAAGAATACCATTTTGAAAAAAAGAGAAAACTATATCAGCTGGGATGAATATTTTATGGGAGTAGCCTTGCTATCTGCCCGCAGAAGCAAAGATCCCAATACACAGGTAGGGGCCTGCATCGTAAATGATAAAAACAAAATTGTGGGAGCAGGCTACAATGGATTACCCATCGGATGCGATGACAATGATTTCCCCTGGGAAAAACAAGGCAGTTTTCTGGAAACTAAATACCCTTATATCTGTCATGCTGAACTCAACGCCATCTTGAATAATATCGGCATGGACCTGCATGGTTGTAAAATTTATACTGCTCTTTTCCCCTGCAATGAATGTACGAAGGCTATCATACAGTCGGGCATAAACGAAGTGATCTATCTTTCAGACAAATACGATGGTACCGAAACTTCCATTGCTTCTAAAAAAATGCTGGATAAGGCTGGCATACAGTACCGAAAAGTAAAAGTGAGCTTTGATCAATTAACCCTTTCCTTTAAAGAAGCAGATGTATAAATAATACTTGTTATATAATTGGCAGCCGATTGATTCGGCTAGCTTACATAATATTTTTTTCGCAACCAAAATGCCACATTCACCAATGCGATTAATGCAGGCACTTCTACCAATGGACCAATAACTCCTGCAAATGCTTGGCCACTGTTAATTCCAAATACCGCAATCGCCACCGCAATCGCTAATTCAAAATTATTTCCAGCAGCAGTAAAGGCAATAGATGTATTCGTGACATAATCGGCACCTAATTTTTTTCCGATGTAAAAACTTACCAAGAACATGATGGCAAAATAAATAATCAAGGGTAAGGCTATGCGCAATACATCAAGGGGGATTTGAACTATGAGCTTTCCCTTTAAACTAAACATGATTACAATAGTGAACAAGAGTGCTATTAAAGTAACAGGAGAAATGCGTGGGATAAATTTATTTTGATACCAATCCTCCCCCATTTTTTTTAATAACACATGCCTCGTAAGATACCCCGCTAGAAATGGTATGCCTAAATAAATAGCTACTGATACTGCAATCTTTCCAATAGTAATATCTACTACCGCTCCTTTGATGCCAAACAAGGGAGGCAAAACCGTAACAAATACAAAAGCATATATACTATAGAGTAATACTTGAAAAATACTATTCAGCGCTACCAATCCGGCCGCATACTCTCTACTGCCCTCCGCCAATTCATTCCACACAATGACCATGGCAATACAACGAGCGAGCCCTATTAAAATCAATCCCACCATATAAGTTGGATAATCACGTAAAAAAAGAATAGCCAATAAGAACATGAGTATTGGGCCAATCACCCAATTAAGCAACAAAGAAACACCTAGCACCCTGGTATTGGCAAATACCTTTTTCAATTGATTGTATTTTACCTTGGTAAAAGGAGGATACATCATCAATATCAATCCAATCGCCAACGGAATATTGGTAGTGCCTGTATTAAATGAATTGATAAATTCTGAGGAATGGGGGAAAAAATAACCAATAGATACGCCAACAACCATTGCTAAAACAATCCACAAAGTGAGGTACCTATCTAAAAAACTCAATTGCTTTCTTTCATGAAGTGGTGCGAAGGAATTTGCTTTCATTCAAAATGTTTTTTTAAGGTATAACAATACAACTACAGAATAAGTTAAATTGTCACTAGCAAATAAGTTTTATTTTAATGCTCGTTCCAAAATAGCTTCCATCCGATGAAATGCCAATTCGCAATTGTTCTCCCACTGCGAAAAATCTCCATCATCCGAAACCCATTTATAAGCCGACAGCTTTCTATTGAATTTCGAACAGGCTTTAGCGATAGCATACAATTCCATATCAAATACAGAACAGCTTTCTATCTGCTGGATATAATGAGGACTGTATTTAGTCCGGTATTCCTGATGATAAAAATAATCTGTGCTAAAGCAAGTGGCTTCCAAGCTAGGATCTATTTCAATATAAGCTTGCGCCACCTCAAAAGCGGTGAGGCCATAATCACAAATGGGTGCACAATCAATATCCTGAAAGCATTTTCCAATCTGAATAATTGTTCCTACTGGATATTTTGTTGAACCACAGGATCCAATATTAATCAGCTCGGTATAGCCTTTTTGTATAAGTTCCATCGCAGCAATGGCAGCATTAACTTTACCAACACCAGCATAGTATACCGGATAATCTAGTATTTTTTTAACCCCTTTTACTTCCTCGGGTATTGCAATTAGAAAGGCTTTTGACATGGTTGTAAATTAGTAGATTTTATTGAAAGAACCTCTTTCTAAGTCTGGCAATAATGATTCACCTGTGCAAATCTACATTCCATGATAAGTATCATATATTGACAATTTGTTATCCCTTATCTTCAACAAAACTTTTTGTATGAAATCAATCTTATTAGCCTGCTGTTTTTTTCTATTACAATTTTCTTTTGCCCAATTAAAACCTGCTATTAATCCGGCATTCAATAAGGTAAACCCCGCTATTAATCCAGCATTAAATACAGTAAAGCCTACTATTAATCCAGCATTCGATAAAATAAAACCTGTTGCTACCGATTTACTCAAACAAAAAATGTTGAATAAAGCCCAGGAAAAAAATCTGGGTAATCCCAACTGGAACCCTGTAATACTAACACCAATTGAAAACGGGTATATAATTGATTTTGAAAAGGGTAGTGTCTATTATAGCGAAGCAGCTGGCATTCATGCTGTCAGTAAAAAAATGCAGGCTGACCGTTTTTCTGAAATGGGATATCCACTAACAGATGAAATGCAGGATGGAACAAATCGTTATCAGATTTTTGAAAGAGTAGTATGTTACTATAATGAAGGAAATAATATAGTACGTACCTGGAATTTTAAACAAGCGGCCTATACCACTGATGTTGAACCCGAAAAAGTAAAACGTCAGGGTATATATAGAGTATACATGCTGGGCTTCACTTGTAATCACCCTACCAATGATGATATTTTGGAAAGAGATGGGAAAGGAGATGAGGTTTATTTTACTGCAAACAGCTATTATCAAAACAAAGAAGGAAAACTAGAACCACAAACAAATACACTACGAACAAGAGTGATGGGCGATGTAAATAATCCAGCATGGATTGTTGGTCCTGAACAAAGAATTCGATTTGGTTCTAAATCGGCTTTGGGTGGTATCAAAGAAGGAGATGCTTTTCCAACTACCAAACCTTATCAATTACAAACCCCCATTAATCGCATATCAGATAACGAACCTCCTCCAATTCCATTCCCTATTCTGGAAGCTGGATTAATTGAAGATGCAGGCGCATTTGTAATAGTGCCCATTCTATGGGAAAAGGACAATCTTTCAGAGCCCTTTAATGATTTTTTATACTTCTTAAGTGTACCAGGCGTGTCCGACTTGGTGAATTATATTGCAGGCAATGCCAATGATGCCATTTTTCACAACGGCGACAACGCCAGATCAGAACTTAATTACCTACCCGAAATTTTTTACAATTTCAATGAAGCCCATCCAGGAAGTGCTGTTACCGTTAAAAAAAGTATCGTTGGCGACCCAAGAGACCGACCCATCGGAATGTATGATGCAGGTGATCATTTTAAATTCAAACCCACTGCTATAAAAATTGGATACAAAGAAGCAGAACAATTAATTGCTAGCAACGCATTCGGTGTTGGCGCTGGTATTTTTAAAATTGACTACATAGATGACCCAGCACTGGCTGGCAATTATACTTTGTATTTTAAAATTGAAAAAGCAGATTAACTATTACCGCAGTAATTGTAGCGGTATTGATTTTGATATAAATAATTTAAACAGTTTAATACGACATTAAGGATCGTTTGTCATATGAACGAAATTACTGTAACTACCTTTGTTCAAGTTCCGCGCTCAAAAGCTTGGGAATATTGGACAAGCCCAACACATATTATTCATTGGCATTTTGCTAGTGCCGATTGGCATTGCCCTACAGCCACCAATCAATTAGCACTAGGCGGCGAGTTTCATTATATTATGTCCGCGAAAGACGGCTCCTTTAGTTTTGATTTTTGGGGTACCTACACTAAAATAGAGACAGAAAAATCAATTGAAATACTTTTAGGAGATGGTAGAAAAATGACTGTACAATTTGAAGAAACGACCGATGGAACCATTATTACAGAAATATTTGAGCCAGAAAAAATAAATAGTTTGGAGCTGCAAAAAGCAGGCTGGCAAGCCATTGTAGATAATTTTAAAAAGTATATTAGTACCAATTAAAAACAATAAGTCCCGTGGCTTCAGGGCAACCTATTTAGAATGAACTATAGGCTATTTGTTTTTTGATTGTATCAATACTTGGTATTGACCTGGCGTGATAAATTCCATTTTTTTAAACAGTCGCACAAAATAATTTACATCTTGAAAGCCACATTCAAACGCAACAGTTTTTAAGGAGTTCTTTTTGTTGGATAGTAACGACTTTGCCAATTTTATTTTTTCAGATATAATATATTCTAAAGGACTAATTCCGTATTCCCGTTTGAATGACCTATAAAAAGTAGTCTTGCTCATACAAGCTTTCTCACTAAGTACCCCTAATTTAATTTCCTCTGCAATATTTGCTTTGATAAAACTGGCGATGAATGCTAATGGGTTGGAATTATTTTGCAGGTCGGTATCCATTTTTTCTAATTCATTTCGATGCTGCGCCTGAATAATATTAATAATCAATTCCTGCAGTTTTAAATCGGCCAGCACATCTTTAAAAGGCAAATCACTGGAACAGATATTAATAATCTTATCTAATAAAGTGGCAATCTCAACGCTGTTTTGAAAATGATAGTTATGCTTGCTAAAATTCCAGTAATCATTGCCTGGCCTCGGATATTTTTCGTTTAAAAATTGTAAAGTATGTTCAATTTTTTGATGATCAACCGCCAAAGCAATGCACTGAGTTGGATTTTGCATCGTGGCTTCTGGAAAATCGATATTCATGGTAACGCCTGCTGGCACCAACACCGTTTCGCCCGGTAAATAATCAAAGCCTTCGTGGTCATATAAATGCATCACTTTTTTTCCACGGAGCATACTGGTAACCACAAAATCATTGAATGTAAGTGGTACTAAATCGCTGGCCCTATGTGTTTCAAATACATTGAGCTCGCATTTTTCCAAGGTAAATGCCTTTCGATTTTCCACCAAAGTCTTTAATGACTTCTCTGGAGTTAAAGTAAGTGGTTGAAGGTGATGGGAATAGGCCATAAGCAATCGTTTTCAAGCGCAGAACTCGTATTCGGTGTTTTTATGTTATAGGTAAAATGGCAATTTTATGCTACAACTTGAACTAAATATACTATTATTTATAAACAAATCTAAATAGTATTACAACCTAAAACGAAAACTGCTATGTCTACAATTGTAACCCGTCCTACTTTTAAAGCCAAGTACGACAATTTCATTGGGGGAAAATTTGTTCCTCCTGTAAAAGGCGAATATTTCGATAATATTTCGCCCATTGATGGTAAAGTCTTTACCCAGGCTGCCCGCTCTGGTAAGGAAGATATTGATTTGGCACTCGACGCAGCCGAAAAAGCCTTTGTAACCTGGAGTAAAACCTCTCCCACTTACAGAAGCAATTTGTTATTAAAGATTGCCCAAATTATGGAAGATAATTTGGAATATTTGGCTACTGTAGAAACCATCGACAATGGAAAAGCCATCAGAGAAACGAGAGCAGCCGATTTGCCACTTTGTATTGATCACTTCCGGTATTTTGCCGGAGTAATTAGGGGCGAAGAAGGCACCATCGCCGAACATGATGAAACAACCGTAAGCATCATAGTGCATGAACCCATTGGTATTGTCGGTCAAATTATTCCCTGGAATTTCCCCTTATTAATGGCTACTTGGAAAATTGCTCCTGCCCTTGCAGCTGGCTGTTGTACCATTGTAAAACCAGCGGAACAAACACCTACTTCTATTATGTGTTTCTTAGAACTTATTGCTGATGTACTACCTGCAGGGGTATTAAATGTAGTAACTGGTTTTGGACCAGAAGCTGGCAAGCCATTGGCTACCTCTTCTAGAATATCCAAAGTTTCCTTTACAGGCGAAACAACAACAGGAAGATTAATTATGCAATATGCTTCTGAGAATTTAATTCCAGTTACCATGGAACTGGGCGGTAAATCGCCCAATATTTTCTTCCCTTCTGTTGCCGATCACGATGATGCATTTTTTGATAAAGCAGTAGAAGGAGCGGTAATGTTCGCCCTCAACCAAGGAGAGGTTTGTACCTGCCCTTCAAGAATATTAGTGCATGAAAGTATTTATGAAAAATTCATGAAGAGAGTGGTAGAAAGAACCAAGGCCATCAAAATAGGACATCCACTAGACGGCACTGTAATGATGGGAGCACAAGCTTCGAATGATCAATATGAAAAAATATTATCCTACTTGAAAATTGGTAAAGAAGAAGGAGCCGAAGTATTGTGCGGAGGGGAAGCCAATAAATTGGAAGGGGAATTAGGAACAGGATACTATATTCAACCAACCATTTTCAAAGGCCATAATAAGATGCGCGTATTTCAAGAAGAAATATTTGGCCCAGTAACCAGTGTTACTACCTTCAAAACAACCGAAGAAGCACTGGCCATCGCCAATGATACACTGTATGGATTAGGCGCTGGCGTATGGACAAGAGATGCGCATGAATTATATCAGGTACCAAGGGCTATACAAGCAGGTCGGGTATGGGTAAACTGTTACCATGCTTATCCAGCACATGCTCCTTTTGGTGGATATAAAAAATCAGGCTTTGGTAGAGAAACACATAAAATGATGTTGAGTCATTACAGACAAACAAAAAACATGTTGGTTTCTTATGATAAAAACAAATTAGGTTTCTTTTAACCGTACAATACAATGCTACATGAACCTTCTGCAAAAACAGAAGGTTCTTTTATTTTATTTAATTTAGCACCATGACTAAAAGAGTACTCGTAACAGCTGCTGCTGCCGAACTGATTGCTACATTAAAAGCAAAACATGGCGATTTAATGTTTCACCAAAGTGGTGGTTGCTGCGATGGATCGCAACCGATGTGTTTTGAAAAAGGTGAATTTAAAACGGGAAGTAGCGATATTAAAATTGGCGAAATAGCAGGTTGCGAATTTTTTATGGGTAAAGATCAATATACCTATTGGCAACACACACAAATAACAATTGATATCACCCCTGGAAGAGGCTCCAGCTTTTCACTTGAAATTCCACTAGGATTTAGATTTATTGTACACTCCAGTCTTTTCTCCGAAGAAGCATTAAATGATTTAGAACCTACTATTGAGTGCGATTAAATATATTTTATGCCTGATTGGTATTAATTTGTGCTATGCAACAACATCGTTATTTCCTTTTGCACAAACCATTCAATATGGTTTCGCAATTCATCAGTTCACACGATGTACGACTATTGGGCTCCATTGATTTTGAATTTCCCGAAGGAACTCATGCCATTGGACGTTTGGATAAAAATTCAGAAGGCTTATTATTACTAACTACCAATAGCAAGATTACCAATTTACTTTTTCATGGTACAGAGGCACATGCCAGAACCTATTTGGTGCAGGTGAAAGATATCATGACGGAAGCCACGGCTGAAAAATTAGCGAAAGGTATTGCCATCAGTGCACAAAATGGCAGCCAATATATTACGAATCCCTCTACGGTAAAACTCGTATCTCCAGCTACCTATATCAATAATTGGTCAGCAACCACATTGCACAAAAATGTTCGCAATAGCTGGATCACCATCAGTTTGACAGAAGGAAAATATCACCAAGTAAGAAAAATGGTGGCGGCGGTTAATCACAAATGTTTGCGATTAATCAGAATTGCCATTGAAGACATTGTATTGGGCAACCTGCCACCAGGAGCAGTAATGGAAGTAAGTCAGGAATATTTTTTTGAAAAACTTAAATTATAAACAACTGCCCATTCTTGCTATTATTAATTTATCCAGAAAGGATACCACTTAACATAAGACAATCGTTGATGGTCGTTGCTCCAAGAAAACTTTCCTATTTGCATATACACTGCAGCTAGTGTAGTGGGAATTGAATGATCGCCTGCTATCCTATTAAAACAGGAAACCAGCCTTGTTTAAATAATTAAACTCTTCCATTTTTAATCTCCTCCACCACAGCTGGGTCGAGTAAAGTAGTGGTGTCTCCTAAATTAACTGTTTCACCCTCGGCTATCTTTCGTAAAATTCTGCGCATAATTTTTCCGCTACGCGTTTTAGGCAATCCAGTTACAAACTGAATTTTATCAGGCTTGGCAATGGGACCAATGATTTTTGAAACAGTCAAATTAATATCCTGACGGGTTAAACTCTCTTCGTTGTGGTGGCCATTATAAATCACAAATGCATAAATACCTTGTCCTTTAATATCATGCGGATATCCTACTACCGCACTTTCTACTACACCCGAGTGCATATTAATAGCATTTTCTACTTCGGCTGTTCCGATACGATGTCCACTAATATTTAATACATCATCTACTCTGCCAGTAATTCGATAATTGCCTTTCGCATCTTTTAATGCACCATCGCCAGTAAAATACAATCCTGGATAGGTGTCAAAATAATTCGTACGGCAACGTTCATGATCGCCATAAGTAGTTCTTAAAATACCTGGCCAAGGTGCTTTTATACAAAGGTTGCCTTTTATAATACCATGCTCATCGGCTGTTGTATTTTCATTGCCATTTTCATCCACCAAGATCGGCTGTACACCCGGCATTGGCAAACTAGCCCAGCTTGGTATCGCTGCTGTTACCCCAGCCAAATTGCTGATGAGGCAAGCACCTGTTTCTGTTTGCCACCAAGTATCTACGATGGGACATCTTTTCTTTCCTATATTTTCATCATACCAATGCCATGCTTCTTCATTGATAGGTTCGCCCACTGTACCAATTACTTTTAATGACGACAAATCTTTTCCTTGAATAGGATCAGTACCAAAACTCATCAAACTTCTGATAGCGGTAGGTGCAGTATAAAGACAATTAACTTTATGCTTTTCTACAATATCCCAAAAACGACCAGCATCGGGCCAAGTAGGAATGCCTTCAAACATCAGAGACGTTGCACCTGCACTTAAGGGGCCATAAACAATATAGCTATGCCCAGTAATCCATCCTATATCTGCCGTACAAAAATGTATATCACCGGGTTTATACTGAAATACATTTACAAATGTGTAGTTAGTCCATAACATATAGCCTGCAGTACTATGCACTACCCCTTTGGGTTTTCCGGTACTGCCCGAAGTATATAAAATAAACAAGGGATCTTCTGCATCCATTTCTGCAGCAGGAAAAGAAACCTTACCATCTTTTTCTATTTGGTGTTCGGCATGCTCCATTTCATCTTCCCACCATATATCTCTTCCTTTAATCATAGATACGGGAGTGCGGGTGCGGGTATAAACAATTACTTTTTTTATAGTACGGTTACCAATTAAAGCATCATCAATCACCGATTTCAAAGGAATCACTTTATCGCCCCGATAGGCACCATCACAGGTAATAATAAATGCTGCCTGTGCATCATACAATCTGTCTGCAATACTTTGTGCACTAAATCCACCAAATACCACGCTATGAATAGCACCAATTCTTGCACAACCCAATACAGCATAAGCCAACTCTGGAACCATGCCCATATAAATACAAACACGATCGCCTTTTTTAACCCCATTGTTTGTCAACATTTGTGCAACCTGACAAACCCTTTTGTGCAAACGCTGATAGGTAACTACCCTCACTCTTTCTTCGGGATTATTGGGCTCCCATATAATTGCAGGCTTATCAGCCATGGTACTTAAATGACGATCGATACAATTTTCAGTAATGTTTAGCTTAGCCCCTTTAAACCATTCTATTGTAGGCTCGGTGAAATTCCATTCCAATACCTTGTCCCATTTTTTTCTCCATTCAAAATTCTCTGCCACATTGCCCCAAAAACCTTCAGGATCTTCCACACTTTTTTGGTAATCGGCTTGGTACTGTTCAAAAGAAGTAATCTGATAGGGGTATGACATAGTATCGATTTTTTGTGATGATAAAAGTATGAAACAATAAAATGGGAGGGAATAAAAATTATACTAATTTGGTATAATTACCTGTTTACATTCGAAATAGGAAACCGGGTGCTTGTCAAAAATACAAAAATGGCGTTCTTAAAGGGCGCCGATGCTTTCGTTGCAAACAGGGTTCTTTTTCTTTTATCATCTTAAAAGATGGCAAAATCGATCCCTAGCAAATAAAGTCCTATAATTGTTTATTGAAGGCATTTCTTTTCGTTAAATTGAAAGAATACTAGCGTATGGGAGTGTACAGGCAATGAACTGGGTAAAAAAATACGCTATCAAAGCGCCTGCAATCAAAACCAATAAATGTTATGAGTACATCAAGCACCGAGGAAAAAGGCATGGGTTTTATTATCGGAGCCTCTTCCGTTGGTACACTTATCGAATGGTACGACTTTTATATATTCGGCATGTTGGCCACTATTATTTCCAAGCAATTTTTTCCTGAAGATTCAGGCACTTCTGCATTGCTTAGTACATTGGCCATTTTTGCGGCAGGATTTATTGTTCGACCATTTGGTGCATTGGTATTTGGCAGATTAGGTGATTTAATCGGCCGTAAATACACTTTTTTATTGACACTGATTTTAATGGGCGGATCTACTTTTGCTATTGGTTTAGTGCCTGGGTTTAAAACCATTGGCTGGGCGGCTCCCATCATTGTATTGGTGTTGCGCTTAATTCAAGGCCTGGCACTAGGTGGAGAATATGGCGGCGCTGCAACTTATGTAGCCGAACATGCACCTGCTAATAGACGTGGTTATTGGACCAGCTGGATTCAAACCACTGCCACACTCGGCTTGTTTTTAGCATTGGGCATTATCCTACTCATTCGAAACAAACAAGGAGTAGAGCAATTTTCAGGAGAATGGGGCGGATGGCGTTATCCATTCTGGATCTCCTTATTATTGGTAATTGTATCCATCATCATTCGTATGCGCATGAGCGAATCGCCCATGTTTGCAAAAGTAAAAGCAGAGGGAAAAACATCTGTCAATCCATTGAAAGAAAGTTTTGGCCATAGAGCCAACTTTAAAATGGTATTGCTGGCATTGTTCGGCGCAGTGATGGGACAAGGTGTAGTTTGGTACACTGGTCAATTTTATGCACAAACATTTATTGAAAATATATGCAAGGTGAATTTTGTGGATTCAAGAAATATTCTGCTAATAGCTATCTTATTTGCAACACCTTGTTTTATTTTATTCGGTGCACTTAGTGATAGAGTCGGTAGAAAATGGATTATGCTCATTGGTATGTTACTGGCCGTATTTTCCTATCGATTTGTTTACCAAAAATTTCTTGACTATACTAGTATAGCAGCCAAAAGAACCATGGTGGATCTTTCCAAAACAACTCAATCTTCTGCAACTGCTTCAATTGATGCAAAGGATAAAAAGAAAGCAACAATTAGCGTAAAATATGATTCTGTGTATAAAGATGGCGCCGTGTATAGTTTTACAAAAACAGATACCCTGCATTTTGCTACTGACTATGCAGGCAAAACTGTTACCATTGGATATATCATTCCCAATAAAACAGATACCACAAAACTAGATACCATTACTGTAAATGCTAAAAAGGCTACAGACATTAGTTTGGCGAATGGCATCACTTATATTGAAGTGATCAAAAAATCTGCTACCCCTGGAGTAGTGATTGAAAAATCGTTGGACAGTACTACTTTCTGGAAAATGGTAGGTTGGGTATTCTTATTAATTGTTTTTGTAACCATGGTGTATGGGCCAATGGCCGCCTTCTTAGTAGAATTGTTCCCAACAAAAATCCGTTACACCTCTATGTCATTGCCTTATCACATTGGTAATGGGGTGTTTGGTGGACTAGTACCCTTCCTTGGAACTTTAATAGTTGAGTTCACAAAAACCAAGGACAATCCTGCAGGAGATCCTTTGGCTGGACTATGGTACCCTATTGGAGTAGCAGCACTTTGTTTTGTAATTGGTGCGATATATTTACGAAATCATATCGACGAGGATGTAATGGATTAATTTTAAATTTTTAATACAATTTATATGAACGCATTGAAAAAATATTTAGGAATTGTATGGATTTTATTATCGCCCTCCATAGTGGGATTTTTAATTTGGCAGGCTGCAGATAAAATTGGAAAGGCCACCGAAGCCACCAAAGCAAACGTAACCTTGCAGTGGACCATCATCTTAATCATCTTTTTTCCCATTTGTATAGGCCTGATGATTTTTGGATACTACGCTTTGAAAGATGCATACGACCATTTGCCAGAAAGTTCGGCTGAAATTACCGATTATTAAAACCTCCATTGGCTTTGGTAACAAAAAACAAAGCAGCTTAATTGGTACAACTATTATTTAAAACTTAGAAGAGTTTTTACTTAGCCAATCTACAAAACTGCTACAACTTGGGCGTTTAAATTACTCACACTAATTAGCTACACCATTTTTCTATACTCGCTTCAGCATCACAAAATTGAAATTCAGGGTTTGGACTCCTCACATATTTAATGCGCATGACAGTAGGAAAATCTTTAATCAATTTGGCATTTTTAAAATTAAAAGTCATTGTAAGGCTTGATTCATTTATTTGTAAATCATTTTCTGAAAACACTTTTATATAAGTCAATAATGCTAGACTCCTATATGCTGTGTCTGTATTGCTGGGAATTACAAGTTCAATTCCATTATTGAAAACTTCCCATTTGGATGCATGATTTTTCATATTTGCTGCATTGGCAGAAGATAATTCCATCAGAATTTTTAAGGGCAATAGTTTATATCCATCAGCATTGGGAGTAGAAATAAGTGCTGCTTCAACCTTAACCAATTCAGGAATCATAATGGCTGCAGGGCATTGTGCAGCTAAATTGATATAAATATTTACCATGGGTTCTTTATGCAATCCCTGCATCATCGTTTCTGTAACAATAATATCGGGCTTTAAAGCTGCCTCCATCTGATAGGAGCTAGCATCGGCATGAATGATATCCAATACATACTCTTCCATATGAAAAGCTGCAATCGTTTTTTTAAGATAATCGATACTTAGTTCATTCAAATCGAGTAAGACCATTTTAAGTTCGCCAGCACTAAATAGACTAATCAGTGGAGTAAGCAGTGTAGCAAAGGGACCCGTACCTGCATAAAAAACTGTGACTGGCCTTCCATTATTTTCGTTCAATTTTGTTGATATGGCTTCCGCGATACCTTTAATGAATACGCGGGTACGCATAAAATCAATAATGCAAATAGCTGCTGAGGTAGGACTAACAGCCCTGCCATGCAGGGTTTCAATATGTTCCAAAGCGGTTCCGGTTTCTGTAAAGTAGGTAACTGTTTCAAATAGTGCTTTCAGTGAATAAGCGGCATCCCTTACCTGGTCGTAGGCTAGTGGCTCTTTCAATAACAGATGGGTAATTTCTTTTAGCTTTTGTAAATGTTCGGGCAATATTTATGAAATTTTATGATTGTTTTGTATGCAAGTCCCCAGCAAAAGTGAACTAAAAATAGTTTAAAATACAAAGCACTCTCTAAGAATTAGTTCACTTTGATTTGAAGACATACAAATAATCCCTTTAAATGATAAATGTTTAAAGTAGTATTAAGCAGTTTTTTTACCCATACCACCTACAAAAACTATTGCAGCACCCATGATGAAGAAAGCAATAAATGCAGTAACCGCTACGTCAGCAACGATTCCCGTTACCTGTATATAGATTAGCTGCCCTCTTCTCTTAAAAATTCATTTTCAGCGAAGCAGAAAAAGTAGTGCCCAGTTGACTGAATTGAGAGCCATTGTATCCAAGAATACGGTAACGACCGCTGAATGACAAATATCCTTCCAACAGACTTTTTGCATCTGCCTTATCTAATACCTTTTGGCCATTTGTATTCAGAGAAACCAGGTTCCATTTAGGCAATACATTGAAGATATTATTAACATTCACCGATAGGTTGAATTTCTTAGACAGCTCGTATCCTGCACTTAGATCCGTCAACACCGCTGCAGTAAATATTTGTTTGATATCGTTCATGATATTGCGACTGTTGATGGGATCATTCACATTGGACGTATTCAATAAAACACCAAGACTCTTGTATTTTGTTCCATTGTCCAAATCCTGAAAAGCGGTTTTACCAAAGAGTGTATTATTAAGGTTGAGCATGAATTTATTGATCTTGTAATCAAATCCTAGAACAGCTTTGTAAAGGGGCCTTCCTTCTGTTAACAACGATGTTATTTGCACATTCAGTATCGTTGAACCGGCATCCAATATGGCTTTGGGGGTTTGTGGGGTTCCAATAATTTTATTTTGCAACGTATAATTGGCAGCAAGATTGATGCTCATTTCACCTTTCCCTAATTTAATTTTTTTATAGTTGGCTACAACATCTATTCCGGATGTATGTGTTTTAATACCATTGATGAAAAATTGCACACTCACCAGGTCTGCTGATTTGAGGATGCTGTAAAGTTGTGTTGTGGGATCATCAGAAGAAATGGATGAACTATACACAACCCTGTCGCTGATCGTAATGTCATAATAGTCGATGGTCAGATGAAGTTGTTGGCTAAGCTTTAAGCCCAATCCAATAGTATAATTGATCGCCTTTTCTGGCTTCAGCTTGGGAATACCCAGCAGAAATGCCTGTTTACTTTTGTTGTTGAATAACCCGGAATTAACGATTGTTCCTCCAATAAAAGAGGCTTGAGTAGATTGGGTATAGATCTGATGTAGGGTGGGTGCCCTGAATCCTGAAGAGGCAGAACCTCTCAAAGTAATTTTATCATCTGCCATTTTATGGCTGCCGGATACTTTATAAATAAAAGTAGAACCGAAGTCGCTGTACTTTTCAGAACGCACGGTTCCATTAACCAAAAAATTCTTGGTCAGGTCAATCGCTACATCGGCATAAGCCCCCATATTGTAACGGGAAAATTTTCCTGCATTAATTCGGTCAAGCCCCGGAAACGAATTGGATCCCTCTCGATAATAGGAAGCAGTATCGCCACCCGTAATTTCATAGGTCTCTTTCCTGGCCTCTGTACCAAAAGCAACAGAAAGTTTTTCCGTAATGCGTTTGGAAAAATCCATATTACCAATCACATGATGAAAACCATAACCACCGGGTTTAAAATTGGTAGGACTGGCTTTAAGCATTGTTCTGTTTACCGTATTATTC
>Ga0194063_10000685_pt1 | contig 23946 bp, 25 predicted proteins | sample SepL3720m_MetaG_FD_155459 | JGI IMG/M metagenome (GOLD analysis project Ga0194063, IMG submission 155459) | Anoxic zone freshwater microbial communities from boreal shield lake in IISD Experimental Lakes Area, Ontario, Canada - Sep2016-L373-20m | ecosystem: Environmental > Aquatic > Freshwater...
ACTCAGGGTAGTGTCTATCATAGTTATATTCATAGCCTATGATTCTACTTCCCCCATTTCCTTTTTCATGCTCATCTTGCGTGAGAATGACTTTGCTTTTCATGCTCATCTTGTATGAGACAAGACTTAAACTGGCAATTTATTTTTGAGTCGGTATAATATACATATATGAAATTATTCGTCACGGGAGGCGCGGGATTTATCGGATCAAACTTTATTCTCTATTGGATGAAAAAATATCCAAATGACAAAATAATAAACTTTGACAAGCTTACCTATGCAGGAAATCTTGAAAATCTTAAGGAGGTTGAGAAAAATCCCAACTATGAATTTATTCAGGGAGATATATGTAATAAGCGATTAGTGGAAGATGTGACGCGAAACGTAGATATTATTGCTCATTTTGCAGCAGAAAGCCATGTAGACCGATCTATTCTTGATGCTTCCCCCTTTATTCAGACGAATATAGTTGGCACCCATGTCCTTTTGGAAGCCGCTTTGAAAAATAAAGTTCCACGCTTTCATCATGTTTCAACTGATGAGGTGTTTGGAGAGCTTCTTCTTAACTCAACTGAAAAATTTAACGACTCAAGTCCCTATGATCCCCACAGCCCCTACTCGGCTTCAAAAGCGTCCTCAGATCACTTAGTGAGAGCATATGGAGATACCTATGGCCTTCCCTTTACTATTTCAAATTGCTCAAATAATTTTGGTCCCTATCATTTTCCGGAAAAATTAATTCCCCTTGCGATAACAAATATCATCGAGGGAAAGCAAGTGCCTCTATATGGTGATGGACTCTATGTGAGGGACTGGCTCTATGTAGTGGATCACTGTGAAGCAATCGATGTGATTATTCAAAAGGGAACAATGGGAAAGACATATCTTGTGGGAGGTCTTACTGATGATATTTCCAATATCGAAGTGATAAAAAAAATTATAAAAGTAATGGGAGTGGATGAATCCGTCATAAAATATGTAAAAGATCGCCCTGGACATGATAGAAGATATGCGATTGATTGGACAACTATTCAGAAGGAGTTGGGATGGAGTCCAAAACATACGTTTGAAAGTGCACTTATAGAAACAGTGGAGTGGTTTAAGAAAAATGAAACGTGGTGGAAACGAATTAAAAGTGGTGAATATAAGGATTATTACAATACCCAATATAAATAATAAATAAAAATGAAAAAAATTGCGATTACTGGTGCGAGTGGGCTGGTAGGAACTCGAATATTTGAACTCCTCTCTGAAAAGTTTGAGTTTATCCCTCTTTTACAGGAGAATATGGATATCTCAAATAAAGACTCCGTTCATTCTTATCTGAAAAATATATCGTTTGATCTTCTTCTTCATATCGCAGCTTATACCAATGTTGTTGCCGCAGAAACAGAAAAAGAAAAAGCGTATGCAATAAATGAAACCGGGACAAAAAATCTTTTTGATGTTGTCTCTACTGCAAAGAAAGATTTTATGTATATATCTACAGATTTTGTGTTTGATGGTACAAAGCCCCCTTATGTTGAAACAAGCACCCCCAATCCTATTTCTATTTATGGCGCATCAAAATATGCAGGGGAAAAAGTTGTCGGAAGCAATGGTATGATTGTGCGTTTTTCCTATCCCTATCGAAGCGCTTTTGAAATAAAAAAGGATATTTTTCGAACTGTTAAATCGCTCTTGGAGGCGAATAAACCGATCACTATGGTTACGGATTCATTCATGGTCCCCACTTTTATCGATGATATTGCCTATGGGCTGGAATACCTTATGAATAACTTTTCAAACGATATAATTCACCTCGTGGGAAAGGATGCCATGTCCCCGTACACACTCGCCAAAACAATTGCTCGCGTATTTTCTTTGGATGAATCTCTTATTGGAAAGACAACCTATGAACAGTACTTTGCGCAAAAGGCTAAAGGCCCTCGGTATTGCGATATTAAAAGTATAAAAAATACGTTTTACGCTATGCACTCATTTGAAGAGGGATTACATATTATAAAAAATCAACTCACCATCTTATGACCATCACTATTGTTGGACATGGCTATGTAGGGCTCGTATCCGCTTGTGTATTTGCAGATTTTGGCAACACAGTATATGTTGTGGGCCATACTCCTGAAAAATTAGAGCGCCTAAAAAATGGAGATCCTATTATTTATGAACCAGGTCTTAAGGAAGTATTGGAAAAGAATAATAAAGCTGGTCGCCTTATTTTTACAACCGACTTTACAGAGCCAGTTTCAAAAAGTGAGATTGTATTTATTACTGTGGGCACTCCTCCTAAAGAGAATGGGGATGCAGACCTCTCAGTGGTCCTTCAAGTAGCAGAGCAAATAGGGAAAAATCTCTCAAATACTTTTACAGTTGTATCATGTAAAAGTACCGTTCCTGTTGGAACGAATAAAAAAATTGAAGAGATAATAAATAAAAATAAAGGTAAGGATGTACAATTTGCAGTAGCCTCTTGTCCTGAATTTTTACGTGAGGGAAGCGCTCTTCATGACACCTTCCACGCGGATCGAGTGGTCATTGGATCAGAAAGTAAACAAGCAATTGATACATTATTAAAAATTCACACACCAATTACAGGGAAAAAAATCGTTACCGATTTGGCCTCCGCTGAATTAATTAAATATACTTCAAACTCAGTACTTGCAATGAAAATTTCATTTGCGAATCTCATTTCATTTTATTGTGAAAAAACAGGAGCTAATGTGGAGTCGGTATTAAATGCTGTAGGACTTGACCAACGTATAGGGAGAATTTTTATGGACCCTGGGGTAGGATATGGAGGTTCCTGTTTTCCAAAAGATGTGAAGGCTCTTATTTCAACAGGAAAGCGTTTTAATATTGACACCCAGCTTCTTGAAGCGGTAGATACAATCAATGAAGAGGCGCGAACAAATCTTCTCAAAAAAATACTGGCACAAGTGAAAGGGGAAAAAATAGCTATTTGGGGTTTAAGTTTTAAGCCGAATACCGACGACATACGCTTTGCCCCATCAGTTGACATTATTAAAGCTCTCTTAGAAAAAGGATATACACTTTCAGTGTATGACCAGGAAGGGATGAAAAATATTAAACGCATGTTTGGAGATAAACTTATCTATGCGGCATCCTCATATGAGGCTTTACAGGATGCTGATGCTCTTGTGATACTTACTGATTGGAATGAGTTTAAACATATTAATTTGAACAAAGTAAAGCAATTATTAAAAAACCCAATAATATTTGATGGAAGAAATATTTATGATATGCAAACGATGAAAGACCTTGGATTTAATTATATCTCTACAGGAAGAGCGCCTGTTCTATTATAATACGATATGCATATACTTATTACTGGGTCCGCAGGGTTTATTGCTTCCCATTTAGTTGAGCATGTATTGAGTTTAGGGCATACGATAACGGGCATTGACAACTTCATTACGGGAAGCAAAACAAATATCGCAGATTCCTTAAAAAATCCAGCGTTCCATTTTATCGAAAAAGACGTTCTTACTTTTGACTATTCCTCGATAAAAAAACCTGTCGATATTGTCTTTCATATGGCCTCCCCTGCATCCCCCATTCAATATAAGAAGCATCCATTTGAGACATTACAGGTGAACTCCGTGGGCACTCAACAAGCATTGGAGTTTGCTACTCAAAAAAATGCCCTACTTGTCTACGCTTCAACTTCTGAAGTGTATGGCGATCCACTCGTACACCCGCAAGTAGAATGGTATTGGGGAAATGTAAATCCAAATGGAGTGAGATCTTGTTATGATGAATCAAAACGTTTTGGTGAAGCGATGTGTATGACTTACATGCGAACAAAAAATACCCAGGTAAGAATCGCGAGAATTTTCAATACGTACGGTCCAAGAATGGATGTGAATGATGGTCGTGTAATATCAAATTTTATTGTACAAGCACTAAAAAATGAGCCTATTACTCTCTATGGAACGGGAGAGCAAACGCGTTCGTTTTGTTACGTCTCAGATTTAGTACTTGGGCTTTGGGCTCTTGCCACAAAAAAACTCAAGACGGGAGAAGTAATTAATCTCGGAAATCCCAATGAAATGACCATAGCGGAAATCGCACATAAAATTAAAGAGGCCACTCATTCAACAAGTGAGTTCATAAAAAAACCCATTGAGTTAGATGATCCCTCAAAAAGAAAGCCCGATATTTCAAAAGCAAAAGAGCTTCTTGAATGGGAGCCTGTTGTATCGGTTGAAATAGGACTAAATAAAACTATTGAGTATTTTAGATCTATCGTATGAAAAAAAAGGCCGCAATAATTATTCCCACATACAACGAAGCTGGTAATATAAAAAAATTAGTAAAACAGATATTTATTATTACCCAGTCGCTTGAAAGATGGGAGGTTCATGTGGTGGTTATTGATAGCGCCTCTCCTGATAAGACAGAACAAGTAGTTGAAGATCTTATACCATCTTATCCACAACTCCATCTAATTCGTTCTAAAAAAGAAGGATTAGGAAAGGCATATGTAGCTGGTTTTACTTATGTGATGGAAAAGCTCAATCCCTATGTTTTTTTTGAAATGGATGCAGATCTTTCTCATAGTCCCACCGAGATACCTCTTTTCTTAGAAAAAATTGAGAAAGGCGCAGACTTTGTTATTGGATCGCGATATATAAAAGGTGGTTCCATTCCTTCAAATTGGGGATTGCACAGAAAAATATTTTCCATATGTGGTAATTTGATTGTAAGACTTGGATTTATGCGTCTTAATGTAACCGATTGGACAAATGGATTTCGCGCGATTAAAAGTTGGGTAGTGAAATCTTCATTGAGCCATATTAAAAACTATTCGGGATATGTATTTCAAATTGCCTTTTTGGATTATGCATATAATCAGAAAGCTGTCATTAAAGAAATCCCTATTAACTTTGTCGATAGAACCGAAGGTGAGTCAAAGATAAACTCTACTCAATATATATTTCAAATGCTTCTGTATGTATTTACTCATTCTTCATTTGTTAAATTTGTTATTACTGGATTTTTAGGATTTGGCGTAGATTTTGGTTTTTCCTATTTCTTTATCAACACTCTCCACATAGCAAAAGCGACTTCAACTGTATTTAGTGCAGAGATAGCTATTATTTGTAATTTTTTTATCAACAATTTTTGGAGCTTTAAGCATAAAAAAATAAATGGGGGAGTTTTCAGCTATATAAAGGGCCTCCTCATGTTCAATTTTGTCTCATCTGGATCAATTCTCATTCAATGGGCTGGGATGCTTTTTGCACTTCGTTTTTTTGGAGATCAGGGACTTTCCTGGATTCTTTATAAGGTGGTAATTGTTACTTTTGTGATAATCCCCTACTCATATATTCTTTATAATAAGGTTATTTGGAAGAAGTAATCTTAATTCTTTTGGGCATATTGGGAAGAAATCCATCCTACCTTTTCGCTATCAATTTTGATTTTATACCATCCAATCTGTTCTTCAAGAAGCTCAAACCTCTGCCCTGGGTTAATTCGTGCTGACTCAGATCCGTTAAGCGTGGGTTCATCCCGCACTCGCAGCCACCCTGTTGGAGTATCTAATATTTTTACGGAGTTCGTAGGCTCTTTTATAGATGCTGCTGAAGTGGCAATAGGACCGGGCTCTATGATGGTATACTGCGTTTTTTGACTTGGGTCTAGAGCCAGCTTAACAAATGCATGCAGTTGAAATCCTTCGCTAACATTTATCTTTTTCGATCGTCTGCTAAATCCGGGAGTAAAGACTGAAAGTTCATGACTTCCTGGCGAAACGTTCTCAAGGACGAGAGGGGACACTCCTTTTTCATCATTGTCAATATATATAAGCGCATTCGATGGCTCTGTTTCTATAGTGAGACCGCTTGATTTATTGAAAAATCCTTCTTTTTTGGTGAGCCAATACATATCTGCCCAAGAAGTGATATCGGTGCTTTCCAATTGCACATCTACGTATGTAAGGGAACCAGAATAAATAGATATTCTCTTTTGCCAGGATGCAGCAGATGTTGCAACTCCATCAGGAACAACTTTCAGAAGATACTCCCCCTCCTTGTGACTATTTGTATAGGGGGTATTTCCTTTCATGACATTATCAAGAAATACCGCAGCTCCAGGACGAGAATATACCTGCAATCTCCCTTCTTTTTTTGATATAACATCAAAAAATAACCTTATCAATACAAAAACAATAAAGGCAATGCTTAAGAGTGCGATAAGTTTCAACTTCCCTTTCATACGCCTATTGTAATCTGTCTTCCGTATCATAACAAGGGATAAGCAATTTTCAAAAAAAATTGCTATTTGAGCCATTATGAATTAATATAAATCACATGATAGAACAAGAAATAAGAAATTTAATACAAAAAGCAGTGGTACAGATTCATCCTGATTTTAAAGGAGAGGTAAGTCTCTCTATTCCTCAGCTTCAGTTTGGAGATTATTCTTCCAATATTGCGCTTATCTTGGCAAAACAATTCAAGAGGAGTCCCTTGGAAGTTGCGAATGAGATACAGAGTCATATTCAAACTAATGATACCGTTGAATCAATTCAGGTTTTGAAACCGGGATTCATTAATGTCTGGCTTTCAAAAAAAATACTTATTGCTTCTTTAGAGCAAGCGATAAAAAATGAATTTATCATTCAGCCCTTTCATTACGGAAAAGAAAAAAAGATAATGGTCGAATTTGCTCATCCTAATACTCTCAAGCTCTTTCATATCGGGCATCTCCGTAATATCACAACGGGAGAATCTGTGGTGAGGATGCTGGAGGCTGTGGAAAATAAAATCGTGAGGGCAAATTACCAAGGAGATGTGGGTCTTCACATCGCAAAATGCTTATGGGGAATCCAACAGATGATTAAAGCCAATGGTGAAAAAATGTTTGATACATTATCGCTCGCTGAGAAAAATAAGCTTATTGGAAAGGCATATTCAAATGGTCAAACAGCCTATGAAACTGATGAACAAGATAAAGCGGAAATTATTGAAATAAATAAAGAAATATATTCTCAAGATGCTAAAATAAAGAGACTGTGGAACACGACACGTGAATGGAGCATTGCATACTTTGAAGAAATGTATGCGCGACTTTATTCTCATTTTGATTGCTGTTATTTTGAAAGTGAGGTTTTTGAACAAGGACTAAGAACTTCAAATGAGCTACTACAAAAAGGTATTCTTGAAAAAAGTGAAGGAGCGGTGGTATTTAATGGAGAAAAGTATGGATTAGATACTCGTGTGTTTATAAATAGCCTCGGTTTTCCCACATATGAAGGAAAAGAATTAGGACTAGCTGCAAAGGAATTCAGTGATTTTGGAATACTCGATAAGTGTATTCATGTTGTTTCTCCAGAACAGGTGAGCTTTTTTAAAATAACATTTAAAGTTGAAGAATTGCTAGATAAAGAAAGGTATGGAGGGAAACAATTTCATCTTGCCTATGAATGGGTAAAACTAAAAGAAGGAAAGATGTCTTCTCGAATAGGAAATGTGGTAGAGGTTTCATGGTTGTTGGAAGAAATAAAGAAAAAAATTCTAGAGAAGTTTGAAAATGCAGGAGATATCGTGGAAACGCTTGCTGTAGCGGCAATAAAGTATTCTTTTCTTAAAAATGCAACCACCTCTCCCATTGCTTTTGATATTGATGAATCAGTATCCCTTGAAGGTAACTCCGCACCTTACATTCTCTATACCTATGTGAGAGCTCAAAGCATTATTTCTAAAGAGACTGAAAATACTGGCGTCTACCCTGAGAATATTTCGTTTGATGAAAAACAAATGATGCGATTGATTTATCAGTATACAGATAAAGTATATAAAGCAGCATCAACCCTTTCTCCCAATATTATTGCGGGATATTTATATGACCTATCTAGAGAATATAATCTTTTTTATCAAAAGAATCCCATTTTAAAGGCTGAAGTTAATCAAAAATATATTCGTCTAGCAATCACAAAGGCCGTTGCATCAATTCTTAAACATGGACTGTATTTGCTAGGAATAAAAACTGTTCAAAAAATGTAATATGGCGTTTTTCATCTGTACTAATTGTCAATATGGAGCTGCTTCTTGGATTGGGAAGTGTCCGGGATGTGGAGAGTGGAATACGCTCCAGCAAAAAAAAGAGGAGTCTAAAATAGCTCAAAAAAAAGCAACCCCTACCCAATTTTCTCAGCTTAAAAAAATAGATCGAGCAAAATCAAACAGACAATCAATGGGAATGTTTGAGTTTGATAGAGTACTTGGGGGTGGTCTCACACGAGGAGAGATTGTTTTATTATCAGGAGAGCCAGGAATCGGAAAGTCGACCCTACTTCTTCAAATCATAAAAAATAATACTGCTATTTACGTTTCTGGAGAAGAGTCGCTCGATCAAGTGCAACACCGCGCAGAACGATTAAAGGCGGATATTGGGCATATATTATTTTCCGATGAAGCAAATATTGATAAAATTCTTGCGGGCATAGAGGCGCAAAAAAAAGCACAGTTTGTTATTTTAGACTCTATTCAAACACTTTATACTGATGACGTGGAAACTCCTCCGGGAAGCATTAATCAAATAAAGGAGGTGATGAATCGAGTGATTCCTTTTGCAAAAAAAAGCGGTATTCCTTTCCTCGTAATTGGACATGTCACAAAGGATGGCGATCTTGCGGGACCCAAAACCCTTGAGCACATGGTTGATTGTGTTTTATCTTTGGAAGGAGACGCTGCATCCCCTTTTAGAATTCTTCGCTCTTCAAAAAATAGATTTGGATCAATAGATGAGATTGGGGTGTTTGAAATGAAAGAAACGGGCCTTACCGAAGTAAATTCGGCAACTGCGCTACTTGAAGAATCTTCAAAAAAAGAGGTGGGGAAGGCGATTGTTGGTATTTGTGAGGGAAACCGTCCTATGTTTCTAGAGGTGCAAGCACTGGCCGTTCCAACGACTCTTTCACTGCCGCGGCGTGTTGCAAAAGGTATTGACTTTAATCGAATGCAACTTCTTATTGCAATTGCCAAAAAATATCTTAATCTTAAGCTAGATAGTTACGATATTTACTTCAATGTAGTGGGTGGCATTCGGATAACATCTCCATTGGCCGATGTGGGAATAATCGCAGCTCTTTACTCTTCTGTCTTGGCAAAAACTGTTAAAACAAATCAGGTGTTCATCGGAGAGGTTGGCTTATTGGGAGAAATTAGGTCAGGATATTTAGGAAAGAAAACCTCATCAGAAGCAAAACGACTTGGTCTTAATCCACTTGATCAAACACATCTTTCTTCTATTAAAGAGGTTCAGAAATTTATTGTGTCTTCTTAAATACTTTCTCAATAATTACTTTTTTGCCATTTGCCCCAACAACTTCTATGGAAAGAGTATTTTCTTTTTGTTTGAGTGGCATAACATATTCAAACACTCCTTCTTTATTTTGATATATCCGCTCTCCCATAATGGTAATTACTGCTTCTTTTTCCGTTTTTCCAATTACTTTGACTGTTACATCTCGCTTGAATGTATTAGTAGTCGGCGAGATAATCAGCACTGTGGGTGGTTTAAAATATTGAAATAATTGATATGAAAAGTATGCAACCAAAAGCATACAGATAAATATAAATCCTCCAATAATCGCTTTTTTGGAATCCGAAGAAAAATAATTAGTAGAAACTTTTTCTTTAAATTTAATTTCTTCTATACGTTCATACTCTCGTCTAAAAAAAGCAAGAATTTTGCGCTCATCTAGCTCTAAAAAGCGAGAGTAATTTTTTAGTATGCCAATAACATAAATGCGTGAAGTAAATCTTTCCCATTGATCAGCCTCGAGAGCTTTAATAAATTGTTCTCGTACTTTTATGCGTTTTTCTACATCACGAAGAGTTAATTTTTTTCTTTCGCGAGCATCCTTGAGAAGTTTTCCAACAGAGAGCATAGACTAATTATAAAGTTTATAAAGTTATAAAGTTTGTAAAGTTAAAACAAAGTTACCCCCTCTTTACTTTATGAACTTTATAAACTTTAAAACTTTATGAACTAAGATTATTCTTTTACCCGTTCCCCATATTCCCCTGTTTCTGGATTAACCGTAATCATGTCTCCCACTTTGACAAAGAGAGGTACCATTACCGTTACTCCCGTTTCTACCTTTGCAGCCTTCTTTGCCCCTGATACGGTATCGCCCTTCACTGCATCTTCTGTTTCAATAATCTTAAACTTTACCGAAACTGGGGGCCTCATGGTGAGTGGCTTGTCATCATACATGTAAATGTAATAGCCGTTTCCTTCTTTCATGAAATTGGCCACATCTCCCACGATTGACAATGCAAGCGTATATTGATTATACGTTCTCTGATCCATGAAGTAGATATTTTCTTGATCTTTATAGAGGTATTCCATCTCGATACATAGCACATCAAGAACATCGACACTTTCATTTGATTTGAAAGCATAGTCAATATTTTTATGCGTAAGTATGTTTTTTATACGAGCTTTCATAAGGGCTGAGCCTTTTCCAGGAGAATAAAAATCTGCTTTTTGAACTTGCCAAATACCATCTAAATGGTTAATAAATTCTCCTTTTTTTAGTGCTCCTGCGCTTGTTTTCATGTTGATATTGTACCTTAGGATAATTCTTTCTGCAACTCTTCCAATAATTTTTTTGATTTTGGAGACATGCGTTCTGGCACATCAATTGTATAGATAACATATAAATCGCCCTTGCGAGATTGTTGAGGGTATATAATCCCATGATTACGCAGTCGCACGGTAGTTCCACTTTTTGTACCAGGACGAACTCGAAGTGTTACGGGGGATTCAAGAGTATCCACACTCAACTCGCCACCCAACGCAGCTAAAGGAAACGATATCTTTTTTTCCACATACACGTCCTGCCCCTCTCTTCTAAATCGAGCATCGGGACGAACTCTCACTAGTACATCAAATGCTTCAAATCTTATCTTCATCCCATCGTCAACTCCCGCAGGAATTTTAATGGTGTGATTTTTTCCTTGAATAACTGTTTCTTTTGCAGTACCTTTCACTGCCTCTTGAAACGAGAGCTCCATCTGATACACGTCTCTTCGTTTTCGAGATCTTCCCCCCGCCCCCCCCAATCCAAAAAATTGTTCGAATATCTCTGATGGGTCTATTCCCCCAAAATCTACGTCTCCAAAAGGACTGGCTCCCTGACCCCACGAGCCTGTGGAATAGGTGCGTCCTCCTTGCTGCTGTCCTGCTTGTGCATGGCTTCCATATCCTCCCTTTTCAAATCCTTCCTTCCCATATTGATCATACATCTGTCGTTTATTGCTATCCGAAAGCACTTCATAAGCTTTATTTATTTCTTTAATCTTAACCAAAGCCTCTGGAGACTTATTACGATCTGGGTGCCACTTCAACGCCTGCTTCCGATATCCTGTTTTTATTTCAGAATCGGAAGCGCCTTTTTTCACTCCAAGTAATTCGTAATAGTCCATATACTGCAAAATGACGGAGGGAACAACCTTTCGATTGTTCCCACCAATTTAACTAATTCAACCGATTTAACTGATTTAGCTCACTACCTGTCCCTCTTCTACATTTTTTTTCTCTTCTCCAGACTTTGCTTCTGTTTGAGGTTCTGCGGCACCTGCCTCAGGAGTTTGTCCTGAACTTGCCGAAGGATCATCTTTTTTATACATATACTGGCCAATTTTTTGAAGCTCATCAGAAAGTTCAGTTGTTTTTTTCTCAATATCTTCTTTGCTCCCTTTTTCAGAAACATCTTTAAGCTCTTTAATCTTTTTTTCAATTGTCTCTTTAAGCTCCTTTGGTGCTTTATCTCCTACATCTTTCAGAGATTTTTCAGAAGTATAGACAAGATTGTCCGCTTTATTTTTTACTTCAACTTTTTCTTTTTCATCCTTATCTTTTTCTGCGTTTTGTTCGGCTTCAGTCTTCATCTTCTCAATCTCATCTTTTGTAAGTCCGGTGGACCCTGTAATTTTGATTGCTTGCGTTTTACCGGTTGCCTTATCTTTTGCCGTTACGGTAACAATGCCGCTTGCATCTATATCAAAAGCCACTTCAATTTGAGGAACACCTCGAGGTGCAGGAGGAATCCCGTCCAGAATAAATCTTCCCAAAGATTTATTATCTTTTGCGAGCGCCCGTTCTCCTTGTAGAATATGAATCTCTACTTGCGTTTGATTGTCTCCCGCAGTTGAGAATATTTCAGATCGAGATGTGGGAATTGTGGTGTTTCTCTGGATAAGAGGTGTTGACACGCTTCCTAACGTCTCAACTCCCAAGGTAAGTGGAGTAACATCCATCAAAATTACATCTTTTGTCTCTCCTGTTAATATGCCGCCTTGAATAGCAGCTCCAATGGCTACCACTTCATCAGGATTCACTCCTCTATTGGGCTCTTTTCCAAAAAACTCCTTTACTTTATCGTATACTTTTGGCATACGAGTCATTCCTCCAACAAGCACCACTTCGTCAATCTTCTTCACGTCAATTTTAGCATCCTTCAAACACGCCTTCACAGGCTCAAATGATTTATCAATAAGTCCTCCCACAAGCTGCTCCAGCTTTGCGCGAGAAATCTTCACCACTAAGTGAAGAGGGTTGCTATCTTTTACAGTGACAAAGGGAAGATTTACTTCTGCCTCCATTGAAGAGGAAAGTTCTATTTTTGCTTTCTCCGCAGCATCTCTTAGTCGCTGAAGTGCTTGCTTGTCAAGACGTAGATCTACGCCATTTTCTTTCTTAAACTCATCAGCAAGAAAATCTAAAATAACCTTATCAAAATCATCTCCTCCCAGGTGTGTATCTCCATTTGTCGCTTTTACCTGGAACATACCCTCTCCCAGTTCAAGGACAGTAACATCAAATGTTCCTCCACCCAAGTCATATACAACGATTGTGTGTGAATGCTGCTTATCGAGTCCATATGCAAGAGCTGCGGCTGTTGGCTCATTTATGATACGAACAACTTCAAGGCCTGCAATTTCACCGGCTTGTTTTGTAGCTTGTCTTTGGGCATCATCAAAATATGCAGGAACTGTGATAACTGCTTTTTCAACTTTTTCTCCTAGGTAACTTTCTGCATCAATTTTGATTTTTTGTAATATTTGAGCTGAAATTTCCTGTGGGGTATATGTTTTACCATCTACCTCTACGTCAGCCATCCCATCTCTTCCCTCCTTGATGGTATAAGGAAGCCATTTTTTATCCTGTTGAACTGAAGCGTCGCTAAAACGTCTTCCTACCAATCTTTTTACAGAAAAGATGGTATTTTTTGGATTAATTACCATCTGACGTTTTGCCACATCTCCTACTACGCGCTTTACAGGGTCAACTACCGAAGGAATTGTATTTCTTCCTTCTTGGGAGTGAATCACTTTTGGCTTTCCTCCCTCCATAACAGAGACACATGAGTTTGTTGTACCAAGATCGATACCGATTATTTTGGACATAGTTTTAAAAAATAATTAATAATTGATTTATAACTTGAAGCTTGTAGCTTAAAACTTTTTCCTAGGTTTCAAGTTAAAAGTTACAAGTTTCAATGTTTAAGTTTTCTTTGACACGGTCACCTGAGCAATTCGTAATAACTGACCGTTATAGGTATACCCTTTTCTCAACACTGCCAACACCATTCCATCTTCCTTTCCCTCTTTCATATCGATAACTTCTGCCGTATAAGGGTCATATGTTTTGTTGAGCACATCTAGCTCTTTTAGCCCTTCATTCTTAAGCATTTTGTTAAATGACTCCTTAACATGTGCTAAGTTTGCATCTTTCACAAAAGCTTCTGCTCTCTCTAAATCATCCAGAAAGGTTAAAAGCTTGAGGATAACATTTTTATTTGCAATCTTAGTCCACTCGATTCGTTGATCTTGCACTCGTCTTTCAAGGTTTTGATAATCGGCCATTGCTCGCAAATATTTTGTATTATATTCTTCTACTTGCTTCTTAAATCCCTCACACTGAGCGCATTCTTGCATACTCTCTTCTGGTTTGCTGACTTCTGGCTGAATATCCTCTTTTATTTTTTCTTCAGTTTTTTTTGTTTTATCCATTTCTGATTCTGATAATTATTAATGTGTTTGTGTGGGCAGACACAGGGGCCTGCCCCTACCCACTAGTTTCAACTGGTTTTAACTAATTTCAACTGGTCTCAGCTAAACAGTAACCCCCAACTTCTGTTCTCTCATTATTTCCTCAAGCAGTGTTGAAAAATATTTTATTTGAGGAGCGATAAGGTCATAATGCATCCGTTTTGGCCCTACCACTCCAATAATTCCTTTCACACTGTTTGCTTCAAATTCACCAAAAATGCTCGCGCATGAATCATAAATAGGATCTGCATATCCCTCGTCCCCCAAAACAAAATATATATCATGTCCTTCGGTTGCTCCAAATTTATTCAATAGTCTCTCCCAATATTCCATTTGTTCTAATCTCTGGAAAACCTGTCTTTCCATTTCACGATTAATATATTCTTCAATATTGAGTAAATTTGCAAGACCTGCAAAATAGATGTCTCCTGAATTAGTCGTAGCAATAGACACTAGTCCCGTTCTGTGCGCCAGAACTCTTGTTGCTTGTGTGAGTAGCTTATGCATTTCTCCACGCTCATCCCATACACTATTTTTATACGCCACTTCGTCAGCAGTTGACATATCTTTATGCTTCATTATTTTGTTAATGTACAGCCGGAAACCCTTCGGTGAAGGAATTCTCCCTGAGGAAAAATGCGACTTCACAATATACCCTTTTTTTGCCAAAATCACCATTTCATTACGAATCGTTGCTGGAGAGACACCAAGTTTGTATTTTTTCTCCAGTATCTCAGATCCTACAGGTTCCCCCGTGTCGGTATGCTCTTGAATAATCACTTTCAGTATCTCAAGTTGTCGAGCGGTTAAATCATCCATTAGCAATAATATACCAACTCTGCTAAATTAAGTCAAGTGGTATTTTTGATATACTTGATTCTATGTACGAAAAATATATATCCATTCTCTCTGTTGGAGCTTTCATTATCAATGATAAAAAACAGCTTCTTGTGGTAAAAAAATCTTCAAAGGAGCAGATTGACGCGAGTTTATGGACTATTCCGGGGGGAAAAATTTATCCTCAAGAGCATATTATTGACGGTTTGAAGCGAGAAGTTCTTGAAGAAGTTGGACTTAATATATCGTCTTTTCAATGGATTGGAGAGGATGTGTTTCAAAATCAAAATGCCATGTTTCATGCAGAGCACTTTTTATGTAAGGCAAAAAAATACTCTGTCGTACTTGAGCCAAAACTTACTGAATATAAATGGGTGTCTGGCGTAAAAGACCTAACATCCCTTCCCTTTGCTGAAAATATTAAAAAAAGAATTATTGAAATATTTACAAAAAAACTTCTATGAAAATTGGGGCACACATGTCTATTGCTGGGGGCTACCATAAAGCGCTGGAAAGAGTAAATAATATTGGCGGAAACTGCCTTCAGATTTTCTCTTCTTCTCCACGAGGATGGAATAGACCAATTCTTATAGAGGAGTCAAAGAGGTTGTTTTTAGAAACAAAGAAAAATCTTCAAATCGAGGATGTTTTTTTTCATGCGTCCTATTTAGTAAACCTCGCAGACGCAGGAAGAATTGGAGATGAATCGAAAAAATCTCTCATTGCAGAGCTTGCCGTTGCATCTCAACTCGGAATTATCGGAAGTATTGTACATATTGGATCTTTTAAGGGAAATCTTCCGGCAATATGGGACGTATCTCAAGATAGAAAATATAGCGTTCTTATTACCAATATAAATGAGGTGCTCACTCATACCCCTCAAGATTCATTTTTGATTATTGAAAATGCCGGTAATAAAAAAATAGGACAAAATTTAGAAGAAATAGCATCAATTGTCAAAGATGTAGATAATGAGCGATTGAAGGTGTGCCTTGATACATGTCATTTATTTTCCGCCGGATATGATTTGTCATCACAACAAAAAATTAATTCATTTTTATTGGAATTTAATACAAAAATCGGGTTGGAGAAATTGATTGTTTTCCATATGAATGATAGTCGTGACTCATTTAATTCTGGGCGCGATAGACATGAAAATATTGGGCAAGGTACCTTATCTTTGGAACCATTTAAACTTTTACTTCATGATAAAAGAATGCAAAACCTCCCTCTTATTATTGAAACGCCTGGATTTGATGGAAAGGGACCAGATAAAAAGAATATTGATATTCTCAAAGGACTCATTTAAAAAGGTATAATAGAGTAATGATTACTTTGCCTATATCGGTCACCAACTTCATGAATGCTATCCGCAAAAACGGATTTGAGGTATATGTGGTGGGAGGAGCTGTTCGTAATCTTCTTCTCGGTAAAGAAGTGACCAATTGGGACTTTAACACCAATGCGACACCCAAAGATATCCAAACATTATTTCCAGATAATTTCTATCATAATGTATATGGTACGGTTACCGTAAAAACGGGGGACCATCTCTTTGAAATAACACCTTATCGTAAAGAATCCAACTACACAGATAATAGACATCCCGAAAACATAGAGTGGGCGCAGACAATTGAAGAAGATTTAGCAAGAAGAGACTTCACGGTAAATGCTATGGCTTTTGATGGAGAAAAGTTAATAGATCTTTTCAATGGAGAAAAACATATACTTGAAAAGAAGATGGTAGCTGTGGGAACTCCTGACACTCGATTTCAAGAAGACGCTCTACGACTCATGAGGGGTGTACGTTTTGCCTCCCAATTAGGCTTTCTTATCGATGAGGAAACACAAAAAGCGATGACCCGCAATGCGGAACTCATTTCTCACATTTCTTGGGAACGAATTCGTGATGAGCTACTCAAAATACTAGCAAGCGAGCACCCTTCTGAAGGAATTCTTTTTCTCAGAAGTACCGGTATATTAAAATGTATTCTTCCAGAGCTAGACGCGTGCTTTGCTGTTCAGCAAAAAAGCCCCAATCGACATCATATCTATGATGTGGGAACACATCTTGTAATGGCATTAAAAAATTGTCCGTCACCAGATCCTATTACGCGATTTGCTGCATTGATGCATGACATTGGGAAAGTGGGAACGTTTCACAAAGATGAAGAATCTCAGCTTATTACGTTTTATAACCATGAAGTTGTGGGAACAATACAAGCAAAAAAAATTGCAGAGCGACTTCGCCTTTCAAACGAACAAAAAGAGAAATTTGTACGACTTATTGAGTTTCATCAATTTACAGTGATTGAGGATCAAACAGATAAAGCGGTACGCAGATTTATTCGAGATGTGGGAAAAGAATACATTCAGGATATGCTCGATGTCCGCACCGCTGACCGGATCGGCTCTGGGGCCACCCCCACTTCTTGGCGCCTTGATTTATTCAAAAAAAGGATCATTGAGGTGCAAAAAGAGCCATTTACGGTAAAAGACTTAAAAGTGAATGGGCTCGATGTGATGAAAATAAAAAATATAAAACCAAGTAGAGAGGTTGGCGATATTCTTGATGCCCTATTTGAAAAAGTGATCAATGGAGAAATAAAAAATGAAAGAGAGGAACTTCTTGCTTTCCTTACAAAATCCTAACCAAGTATCCCTTTCTCTTGTCCCACATACGAGCTCTCTCCGTGCCCTGGATAAATAGTTGTTTCCTCTGGCAATGCAAGAATGCTCCGTAATGAATTCCATAAGTCCTTTTTATTACTATATGATAAATCAGTTCGTCCAATCGCGCCCGCAAATAGCGTATCTCCAGTAAATAGTGCTGTATCCTCAGGAAAGTAAAAACATACTCCCCCCGGAGTATGACCGGGCGTATTTATCACATGGAACATGTAACTTATAACATGCAACTTACCTGAACGTATGTAATTTATATTCGTCGGTGGAATGATAATTTGCTTGTGTCCTAAGAAATGCTCAGCAGTGCTTTCTAATCTATCAATGAGGAACTGATCTTTCTTGTTGATATAAAAGGGTACGGTAAAGCTCATTTGGATCTCTCCTACCGCCATTACGTGGTCAAAATGGCCATGTGTAGCTAACAAACCAACCAACTCTAAATTACTTCTTTGAAGTTTTTCTAAGATAAAGCTTGCATCATCCGCTGGATCGATAATGATTGCTTTTCCTTCATCTTCAAGAAGATAACAATTTGCTTGAAGTTCTCCTAATGAATAGGTGTGAATTCTCATAAAAAATGAATGGGATATTTTATCCACCCTTCTGAAGCCTCTTGCGCAAGCCAACACCACACCTCTTTTTCTCGTAAGTCAAATACCATGCGGGCAAGGGTCTTGCATGTTCTCTCATCATTTGAAGGGAGGCTCGTAACGCTTTCCAATAATTTCATCATGTCTTGAGGAGACTTAACAGACCCTGCCAACTCAGTCGCTTTATTAAAACGTTCTCTGCTATTTCCTGGATTGGTTGTATCTTCGTGAATGGATAGATTGGTTAAGTGGTGATTTGTATGAATGAAGGGAAGAGAGGGCCTAACTAACTCTGCAAATCGCGCCGTAGATTCAATATTTATAACCTCTCCCTGGAGATTCCCAAATGTGTGACTGTAGCCGGCAGCACGTGTCATTTTCTTCATTTCTTCAAAATCATTTATTGGACTTTTTGTCTCTGAAAGCCATCTGGCAATTACACTACTTGGAATTCCTATCTGTGTGTCATTGTGATGAAGACTATTGATTGTTTGCACATATCCATGAGAGTTTATTCCACAGGCATCACCCCCCAAGCCATGAGAGTAGTAGAGTTCGAGAATAGTTGTGCCCTGTATCGTTTTTTCAAGAAGAGAGATTCTACTCGCTAAAAAACTATAATTATCCTCATTATGTCCAATAATCATCCCATCTGAGGAAAAACAAGTGGTGCATTTTTCAAGTATCTCTTCAAGAGTAGTATAAAGATACATCAGCCAATAGTTTCCAAACTCTATTCCCATGCCATTCGCATACCCTTTTAACTCTTCAATATAGTAAGGAAATCGCTCGGTTACAAGGCGCAAATAGGATTGGGCGTTCGTAACGAGGGGTGTATGAGAAGCTGCCTTTTCCAATAGCTGTGAATAAGTTTCAAAAAATGACTCTTTAAATAGATGGGCTGTTTTGTATCCCAGCTCAAAATGTGTCTGAGCCTTTATTTGATAGTAATGCAAATGAGTCATTATTTTTTTCTTTTTTCAAGCAAAATCAACAAGGGTGTTGCAACGAATGGAGATGAGTACGCTCCTGTAACAGTCCCAATCCACAATGCGGCAATAAAGAATCTAATGGTTGCTCCTCCCATGAGAAGCAGTGCAGATAACATAAAGAAGATCGTAAGCGAATTATTGATAGACCGAACCATCGTTTCACTTATCGCTTTATCAGCAAGTTCTTCAATTGATGCTTTGTTGCTGGAAGTTTTCAGATATTCTCTTATTTTGTCGAAAATAACGATAGTGTCATGAACAGAAAATGACATAGTGGTGAGCAAAGCTGTGACAAACATAAGATCAAATTCTGCACCAAAGAAATAGGAAAGAAGAGAATAGGTTCCAAGCAGAACAAAAAAATCATGTCCCATTGCAAGTACCGCCGCAAGTGCAAAGTTAAATCCTTTAAACGAAAAGCTCATGTAGAGTAATATTCCCGCAATAGCTAAAAGCGCGGCTACAATTGTCTTTTGGCCCGTTTCTTTCCCCAAAGTTGGTCCAACTGTTTCGTACCGAAGCGTAGTAACTTCATTTTTATTTATTTTTTTTATCTCTTCCTGTATGTTGCTTTCCTGCATATCGGTGAGGGCATTTGTCTGAATATTGAGAATCTTGCCCTGTACCCCAATATGAACAACCTTCAACTTCATAGAAGAAAGAATTTTTTCAACATCCTTTGGAGTGATGGTATTTTTTAGTTTATAACTCATCGTAGATCCTCCAGTAAAGTCTATCGAGTACCTATATCCAAATCTCAACAATGAAAACAGTCCCGATACTATTACAATCGTTGAGATGAGTACATATACCCACGTGTATTTATGCAAGCGAATCATATTTCTTTTTTATAAAATGTTTGTATTAAACGTTTTGTAATGACAACTCCTGTAAACAGACTTGTTGCAACTCCAATTCCTAGGGTAAGGGCAAACCCTCTTACCATTCCAAACTGAGGAAGAAACTCCCAATTTAGAGGATTAAATAAAATAAATGCAACAAGCATTGTGGTAATATTTGCATCCTTTATAGCGTCCAGCGCTCTCCCAAATCCAAGTCGAATGGCAGTTTTAAAGTCCTTTCCTTTTTTTTGCTCTTCTTTTATTCGTTCAAAAATAAGTATGTTTGAGTCTACAGCCATACCAATGGAGAGAATAAAACCAGCTATCCCAGGTAGAGTTAATACAACGGGAATCGCTCTAAACATGGCAAATGAAAGCATTCCATATAGTCCAAGCGCAACAGTTGAAATGACTCCCAGCTTTCCATAATATCCAATCATAAAAATACATACCATCAAGAGCCCAATGCCTCCTGCTATAACACTTTTTTGTACATCCTCTGCCCCCAGGCTTGGACCAATATTTCGCTGCTCTATAAGTTGAATGGGAAGAGGAAGAGCTCCAGAATTAATTGCAATCGCTAATTTTTTTGCTTCCTCAGTAGTGAAGGACCCAGTAATCACTGCACTCCCATCTATAATTTTTTGTTGCACTGTTGGAGCAGAAATAGGATAATTATCAAGAAAAATACCTACGGGCTTTCCGATATTTCTTCCCGTAACTTCTTCAAATAGCTTCGCTCCTTCTGTAGTAAAGACAAGAGACACCTGTGGTTTCCCGTCTTCTTGATTAAACACAACTGTTGCTTTTTTAATATGCTTTCCATTCATTCCAGTATCCTTATTTAATCGCTGTAAAAGAGACGCAGTTGTGGCTATTTTGGGATCTAAAGGTCCCTCTTCGATAAACCGAAGCTGTGCGGTCTGTCCAATGAGTGCCACTGCCTGAGATACATTTTCAAGCCCGGGCAAATCTACGGTTATCCTCTGTTCATTTCCTGATTTAATATTCTGGACAAGAGGTTCAGACACACCGAAAAAATTTACACGTTTTTCAATAATGTCTCGTGCTGAAGTAAGGGCATCTTTTACGTCTTCTGTCTTTACCCCTTTCAAATCTACTTTAAATACAAGATGGCTCCCTCCCTTTAAATCTAATCCTAGTTTTGTTTTAAATTCTTTTTTTATCTGCACTCCAAGCACCGTTGTATTGATAGAAAGCGGATTAATAGTGAAGTTTATTTTTGATTTGTTGACATTAAACTTTACTGGAATGTTTTCTGGCAAACAAAGCCCAATGAGAAGCACTAAAAGAACGAGGTATATAATACGACGACTGTTCATAGGTTATTTCATGAGTTCTTCTTCAGAACCACAAATCATAATTTTTGGTGTACGTAAAAACCTCCATAAAAAAGGGTCATTATTCCGTTTTCGGAAAATATATTCATCCTCTGTCATCACGGTATAGTCAATTTGTCTTCCACCTGTCTCTTCCATTCGTTTAATAAACGCTTCGATCTCAGGAATGATAATCATCCCAACAAGTAAGAAGTATACTTCATCTTTTTTAATCGGCAGCTGCTTAATATACTTTATAGATAAAGAGGCAAATTTAATCTTGCCAAGTCTTGGTGCATTTTCATGCACAGCTTGAGGGAAGGGGCTCATTTTTGCAAAAATATGCAAAAACTCTTCATAAAAAATATATGATTTGTTGAGAGTATAGAAAGATTTATTCAACCTTTTTTCTTTAAAAAGAATCTTCGCTTTTTCTAAAATATCCAACTCTCTTTTCACTGCATTCACCTCTTCACTAACCGCTCTCACTATATTTCTGAGGTAATACATCTCAGTATGATGAGTGAAAAACAACTCAAGAATTTTTCTTCTTGTCTTTGAGGGGATGACTGCTGACAACATAGAAAACTACAATATTAATAGGTAACTTTATTTCCAACAGGAAGTATTTCAACGAATACTTTTCCTTTTACTATCTCTATTTCTTTATCGTTTTCATCATACCATTTCATTCTTGAATCAGCATCGACCTTTTTCCATGTGGCCTTTATTGCATTCCCATTTTGGAATACAAGAGCATCTCCTTCTCCTGCTAAATCATATAAGATATGTCCGCCTTCGTACCCATCGTTTGCAGGACTTTCGTCAGCGAAAACTACGATGATATTTTTTGCAGTCAACTGTTTTCCTGTATTTTTGTCAAGATGAGGCTTTCCTCCATTGACACGTGCATATGTGTTTTTTTTACTATCATAATTCCATACAACTGAGAAATCACTTGCAAATGAAGTCCAAAAGCCAAGTGAAATCTTATTTGTTTTCCCTCGACTCCCTGCTGCTGCATCATCAGCAAATTTCCATGATTCGAATGTTTTGTCCCATGACACTCCTTCTTCATCCACATTCGTAAGCAATCGTTTTGTTTTTGCATAGTCCCACAGTTTTGGGGTAGAAGAATAAACTGTGTGTTCAGTTGCTACGCCCGGAAGTCTTTCATAATCTCTCCAAAAGTAAGGAAACGGCACACCAAATTGATTTAAATCATTATATGATTCCCATCCTATTTTCCCAATTATTCCGAGCGCATCAGCCTTTGCTCCATTTGCACATCCTGATCCTGTTGTTTCATCACAATTTGCTCCTCCCACATGACCATAGAGAGGAAATTCTCCATACTCACGAAGCATATTCATAAAATGTACCCTCGCAGACCGCACTGGTCCAACAAACGGTGCATCTTGACAATAAAAAAGTGCTAAAAACCGAGTAATTCCCCCTTCTGCGACAGCTTCGTATACAACGTCGGCAGAAGATATACCAGATTGTGGTCGCGCTTCTTTGTGATTTTCAATCATAATACCAAGCGGCCTTCTTGTTACCCATTTATTCTTTTGAGCAACCGTCATCATCTGTCCATTGATGGGACACATTTCAGTCTTCGGTTCCGTTGACTCTTCTTCTTCGAGGGGAGATGTTGTTTTTTGCACAACTGCCGTTTGTTTTGTATTTTGAATCATTGACATTACTCCGTACGTTCCTCCAAAAGAAAGAACTCCTAAAAGAATCGCCAAACCAATCGCTTTTTTAATATCCATATGAATACATCTTACAAAAAATTAGTAATAGAATCTATTCGGCTTTTTTTATTGCTTCTTTTTCTTCACTCGTTAATTCAAGGGTCTCCCCTTTACCTTCTTTTATTATTTTTGAATACACGCGTATTCCGTCGGGAATATACACAAAATCCAAAATAACACCACTGTGAATATCGTTTAACAAAGCAATAACAAAACTCTTTTCTCCCTCAGTTTTTCCCAATGCATGAAACTGTACTATTCCTATTTTACGATACATATGGGCAGATGCAATCTGAAGTTCTTGTATTTTTTTTTCGAGGTGTTCCGCCTTGATTTCGCCCTTTTCTACCTCTTTTAGGAGAGCGTCTAGAATTCCATCAATGGAGTGTGCTCCAGATCTTTTTATTAACCTTCTATAATGATTTTGGAGCTTAATGACAATGAAGGTAACTAACACAAGCCACCCGAACATAAAGGCCAAAGCGATATTGAGAACCATAGCTTTCATTTTATCCACTTTACAAAGGGCTGTCAATATGATTACAATTACCTCATGCCTAAAAAGACACGAATTCAAAAGCTACGCAATCAGATAAAAATAAATGATTCCCCCACTGGTGTACAAGCTATTAATCTTCAAAATGATTTCTTTGCAGTTGATCCCTTATTTAAAAAAGATTTATTAAAGAGTATTTTATTTGCCGTGTGTATAACTGGATTTGAAATTGCATTATATTTCGTTTATTATCTGCGTGTATTTGAAAGGAGGTGAATAACCCTATGACAACATCAATGTATTGCGTAAAATGT
>Ga0194063_10000686_pt1 | contig 23915 bp, 23 predicted proteins | sample SepL3720m_MetaG_FD_155459 | JGI IMG/M metagenome (GOLD analysis project Ga0194063, IMG submission 155459) | Anoxic zone freshwater microbial communities from boreal shield lake in IISD Experimental Lakes Area, Ontario, Canada - Sep2016-L373-20m | ecosystem: Environmental > Aquatic > Freshwater...
AAGTATCCTAGCTTTGGCACTGTAAAAAATACTTTTCCGATAACATGACTGAGTGAAACGGAGCTATTATCTTCAATTCTATTTGCATCCCCTTTTGTAGTAAGTTGAAAATTCCGATCATCAACCACTCGATGAGTAATGATTCTACTGTCGCCCTCTTTAAAGGTAATTACATCATTTTTATGATATTGATCTTGATGAGAAACGAATATTATGTCACCCGTCATGATTGTTGGTTCCATAGAACCTGACTGCACTACATAGGAATAATAATTCCTCATCATACCCCCATTAATGAGAAGTAAATTGAGAGAGAAAAAGATAATGACAATGGCAATCACGCCTACCATAAACCGTTTCATTATATTTGTGTATTTTGTTGGACAAGACGAAAGTCCATATCAAAGTTTACACTGTCACTTTGTACTTCATTCCCATAATTGCTTTCTAAAGCGCTCCATGAAGCGGTCAATGTTGCTTCTTGTCCGGGTTGCAAAATAACAGGAGAGAGAGCATCCCAATCGGTTCCAATTTTACTACTTTCCTCATTTGAGAGGGTGGAGGATGCCTTTTTTTCTCCATCCATACTCACGGTGAGTGTAATAGCCTTGCCTAAATCGCCCTCTGTTTTTGTCTCACAGTTTGGTTCGACCTGTTTCTCCTGATCGTTACACCCATTTTCTTTATTAGAGACATTTTGAAGCTGAAGCATTAAACGCCCGGGGAGCGTTCCTGTGTTTTTTACTTGCCACACCTTGCTTCCTGTGATATCTGGTTGCGCTCCTACATTATTTATCACTATTGGTTCAAGCGACTGTCCGTTTGACTGCACATTAAGATCTAATGTTCCCGCTGCAAATCTACTTTGTGAAAGAGTGCGCTGAGCGCTGAAATACGCAAATGAACCTCCCAATAGACCGCTTGCTGCAGAAATAACAATAACTGTTCCTAAAAAAATACTGCGGCTCTTATTTTTCATTTTTGATTAATAAATTTGTAATGGGAAGATAGAGTATATGTAATTTTAGGGAGGTAAGTCAAGTCTATTTATACTTACATAATATGTATATCTATTATTGAAGTAGCAACCTAATGAGAAGGGGCATGTGATAGACTAATACCAATGAAGCTTATCCTCTTGCTCCTGCTCCTTCCGATTAAAAGTCTCTATATCCCTTTAAATAAAAGGAGGTCCAAATATTATTGGAAGCTTCCGCTTGACGATAAAATCCCCCTTATCCCTATTTTTATTGTGCCGTATTTGCTCCATCATCCCGGTATCATTTTTACCGGAATTGTCCTATGGAATACACCGTATATTTCCCCCTTTCTCTTGAGTCTTATTATTTCTTATAGTATTGCGATAATTTTTTGGTATTTTGTACCCAACGGAGTACATCGTCCACCAGCAATTCATGCTTCCTATTTTACGTCTTGGATAAACAAACTCTATACACATGATGGAGACACAAATGGATTCCCGAGCGCTCATATTTTTGTTGCTTTATTGTGTGGACACTACCTCTCGCTCTCATTTCCGCAGTTCATTCCCTATATCTGGTCTTCTATCTCTCTCGTAGTAGCGTCTGTATTATTTACAAAACAACATTATGTCATTGATATTACAGGGGGAATTCTAGTCTACCTCATATCTTTTTATTTTGCGAGTTTCCTTATGGGGTAAGCCTATCCTACTTTAAGTAGATTTTATTATCACTTTTCACGCAGTAGTCGAGAAGTTTTTTGAGACTTATTTTTGCTCCACAAATCACCGTATCTGCTCCTCCATAATAAATAGTTATTTCGTCATCCTTTACTACATGACCATTTGAGAATACTACATTATTTACTACTCCCACTTTTTCAAAGTGTGTTTCCGGCTCTAAAATGGGGTAGGAAGTGCGGCCAATAACTTTGGTGACATCTGATAAATCTAAAAGAAGTGCTCCAATGCGATAATGATAGTCGATCTTACTTATGCCGTGATAAAACACGAGCCATCCTCTTTCTGTTTTAATAGGAGGCCCATTTATCCCTATTTTTACTGCATCCCACGTGCCGTTTCTGGGGCTAATCACTCCATCCTGTTTTATATATTCATCATTATTGAAATCTATACTATCGACAGAGTCAATTACGATATTTGGCTCAATGCGATGAAGGAATACATATTTGCCCTTTATTTTTTCAGGAAAAAGAGCGCCGTCTTTATCCATTATGCCGGGTGGAGAGATGATTTTGGGAAGGGCCCATTTGTTCCAATTCCGTTCAAGAAAATCCCGCACTGATATCGATGTAAAAGCAAGACGTGCAAGCTCTCCATCATAGGCGGTATAACACATGTAAAGCGTGTCGCCAATGTGGGTAATGCGTGGGTCTTCCGCGCCGCTCCCTAAATCTTTTCGTATCGGTTTTTCATATTTAGTGCGCAGAGGATAGATGGGATCATGAAGCCTCTCATCGATAAAAAGCCCATCGTTGCTTATGGCCATCCCCAGATTTGAAGTGTTATTTTTTGTAAACGCACGATACACGAGATATGTCTTTCCTTCAAGTAATAGTGCTGCAGTGTTACATACTCCGGCATTCTCGCACTTGAGGGTTGAGGGAGCATTGATCTCAAACTTCTTCCGCAACTCGGACCAGGAAACTGTCGCAAGAGCACAACAGCTATCTGCTCCACCATAATATATTTTTAATATATCATCTTCAATAAGAGCCCCTTCAGGAAACACTATGTCCGCAGTCTGGCCATTTAATTCATATGATGCCTCCGGGATAAGGAGCGGTTTTTCCACTCGTCCCTTGATGTGGCTTGGGTCTTTTTCATCCAATAGAAGGGCTTCTATGCGAAATTCTTTTTTGAGAGAGCTACTGAGATAGTGCTTAATGTAGGAATAAATAAGAAGCCATCCATCTTTTGTTTTAATAGGGGGCGCTCCAATCTCCACCTGATCACTATTCACACGACGAAGATTGATGATACTTTCTTCTGCATGCTCGTACCAATCATGCCAAAAAGACATGTCCCACAATGTTTCTATTTTTTCAAATTGAGCATACGCGATAAATGAAGGTGGTTTATCCGGATTGACGGTAAGTAGCACCGTGTAAAGGCCATTTATTTTTTCAGGAAAAAGGGTCATCGCTTTAGCGTTAAAGGGTGTTATTAAATGCCGCTCATCGATGGTTTTTAAATCACGTGAGATTGCGACAGCCGAGCGGATTCCTAAATGATTGGGAGGATAGTTTGCAAGAGCTGTATAAAAAATATAGTAAGTATTATCGATTTTTGTCACTCGAGGGTCCTCGCATCCATACTTCTCCCAGTCTTCTTTTGGTTCAATAAAAGGCGCCCTTTCGGAAAAAGATAAGCCGTCCTTACTTGTTGCTTTTCCGATAATGGATAATCGCAGCTTTCTATTTTTATAGATCTGCTCCGGACCCATTGCACGATAAAAGAGGGCGTAGTCGTCATTATTCTTTATTATCGTCCCATTAAATGCAGCATAACTTTCCCATGAATTGTTAGGGTTTGGCTTGAGGATTGGATTTTGGGGAATACGTGTAAGAGTCATTCTTTAAATTAATAGCTTACTTCTCGAATGGTTATACTATGTAAATGAACTGGCTTTTTTGATTTAAGCTCCGTTAAGAATGTATCAAGATTGGCTGTAGCAACACATACAACAGAGTCTGCTCCTCCATAGTAGACAAGAAGCTCATTATCTTTCACGACTGCACCGCACGGGTAGGCGATGCCTGGCTTAAAGCCTACATTTTCATACTCTTCAGTGGGCCCCAAGATAGGCTCATCAGATCGATACAATACTTTTTCAGGATGGAGAAGGTCAAGGAGCATCGCGCCAATATGATATTTACTTGCATCCCGATCATCCACTCCGTAGTAGATAAGGAGCCATCCATCTTTTGTTTTGATAGGGGGCGCACCCGCACCAATTTTTCGACTATCCCATTTATCTGAGCGAATTTTGATTGAATATTCTCCCTTGAGCCAATTATTTTCTCCGTCAAAATTAAGATCATCAACATAGTCAATAAGGATATTAGGAAATATTCTATGAAAAAATACATATTTTCCATTTATTTTTTCTGGTAACAGACATCCGCTTTTATCAATAATGCCCGGTTTGGAAAGAAGAACTGGTTTTGTCCAGTTCCATCTTTGATTGAGAAAATCTTCAAGAGCAATAGAGGTAAGGGCTAGACGAATTGAGGTCCATCCATTAAAGGCGACATAAGTCATGTAGACTCTATCACCTAATAGAGTGACTCGTGGATCTTCGCACCCTCCATATCCACCTCCAGACATGAGATCTGGATTTGCAGAACCGGTTTTATTTGTTTCAAAGTCCATTTTAGGTTGATAGATAGGATGAGGAAGTCTCTGATCGATGGATATCCCATCATTACTGACTGCGTATCCTACTGAAGAAATATAATCAAAACCTTGTGCGCGATACAGAATATGAACTTTGTTTCCCGCATAGACAGCGGCAGGATTAAGGGTTGTAAATGCCTCCCAATCGTGATGTTCTTGTGGGGAGATGATTGGATTGGTGATATGCTTTTGCAACTTTAATTTCTTTTTTCCCAGCTTCATTGGATCGTAGAGAAACCCAGAAAGTATCACGCCAAAGACGCCTTCTTTCTCCACAGACCAATAAGTGATGAGTTCTTCGTTGTGAAACGCAACCCCGATAGGTTCTATTTTTTTATTTCTCCATGTATCTTCTTGTCGCCACACGGGCTTTTCCGTTTTCCAGAGCACTGTTTGGGGATTATTTTTATCAAAAAAAGCTAAGTGAGTAGCGTAATGGGTGATTTTATTGGTGATATGTCGATCAAAATAGACAAGGAGAATCCCATTAGGACGATTAAATACGCCCCCTACTTCAAGAGGATGAGAAGCGATAAGGACGGATCTTTTCGTTGACTTCCACTCTTTTCCCTTTTCAGAGAATGCAACTTGAATGCTTCTATCTCCAAAATACATAACCTGTTGATCCCCATATAGAAAATGGGGGACAATTGCTGAGCGAGAAAATCCTGCAGGAGGAGTATAAGGTGTATTTTTTTTGGCAGTTTCAAATGAAAAACCGTCGGTGCTTATAGCGGTGAGATCTTGAATGCTGAGGCTGTCTTTTTTTTGCAAGAGAAGATGAAAGTGTTCATCCTGCTTCATGATTCGCAAAGGAGTAAAAGAAGCGGTCTCAATAAAGAAGCTCTTCAGTCTTTTTTTTAATTTTTCTAGGTGCAATACGTTTGATTTCATAAAATAGACATAACAAAATAGACACTAATGGAGTTTGCTCCACCTATATTTCATAATATACTTTTTTAAAAGAAAGTGCATGTGCATATTATGAGAAATATCATTGAGAGGTATCTGTTTTTCTCGTGAGGCAAAGTATATATTCTCTTGATCTTTCAGTGAAGTATTATACGAATGAAAAGGGGTACTCATAAGGACAAAACAAACTCAAACAATTATTAATTGCTTGAGCTTCAAAGAGCTTCTTACTTCCGACGATTTATATTTTATTATAAATTGGTGGTATGTAAATAGTCAATGGGATTTTGGTCGTATTTATACACGCTCTACTCCTAATGCAAAGCGCATGTAAGGGCCCTCAACGGTAAGGGAGCTATTTGAAAATGCGCTGTCGGGCACTCCCACATATCCTGTTTCTTGGAGCACATCAAAAGCATCGATCCCCTCATAAAGAGCAATATATACATACAGACCCGCTTGATTAAAGATGGGCCTCTCTGTATTAAAGAGGGGATGCTTTCCTTTTTCTATTCTTTTTTTATCGTTATCAAGCAGTGCTTGAAGGAGATTATTTTGTTGTATTTTGTAATAGTTGTTTAATGCATTTCGATCTTCTTGAGAAACATAATCCCAGATTGCCATAGCTTCCTGCTCCATGGGATAGGACAGTCCTAGTTGAATATGTTTTGCGGCAGGACTAAACTGAGCTGCAAGCTCTGCATCCGTTGTGACGGCACATCCACATCGAAGACCTGTTCGCCCAAATATTTTTGACATGGAATAACTATCTATTCTTTTTTTATAGGTAGATAAAACGCGTGCTAAATCTTTATTTTTTTGTTCATCTCCTGTTCCCAAATAAGCAAAATCATTGACCAAATAGATACTATGTTTTTCAAGCACTCGTAATAAATCTTCCACTTTTTTAATTAAGGGAAAGCTTGCATTGGGGTTCCCGATCGGAATGAAGATAAACACTTTGCACTCAGGATGATGAGTTAAGTAAGAATCCAATTCCACAGTATCAGGAAAAAATCCATTGGTGGGTTGAGTTGCCACTTCAATCACAGAAAATCCAGCGTCCCCTGCAGCATCTCCTACCATGCGAAAGGCAGGATTGGGAAAATAGACAGAAAATTTTTTATCTGGCATATTATTTTTCAAATGCATATGGAGAGCTGTGAACACACGCAAAAGAGTGCCAGCCCCTCCTTCGCCGATCATAGATTCTTTCACTTCATTTTGTGCATAGAGCCCAAATTGCTCTCCGTATTCTACAAATCGTTTTCTCAAACCGATCCATCCCAGAGCTGCTAAGTCATATCGATGTGGGTCAAAATCTACTCCCGCCTCATACAGCATCGCCTCGTACGCCAGAGCGCGAACCCCTATTGCCAGTCCTTTTTTTCCCATCGGATCATAGCCCATTACATCAACGACCGACTGTGGCATATTTTTACCAGTAACATCCCCAAGTGTCAGATTCTTCAAATGGGGTTGAATTCCTTTCGCTTTGCATGCAGCGATAATTTCATTATAAACCGCCATCATAGCACGAATCACTGATCCACCGCCTCCGCCTTTTTTACTTTTTAATCGCTCCTTTGCGCTGGCCACCATCTCCGCTACCAAAGCATGTTCAGCGAGTGAGTCTTCTTTTAAAGAATTTTTTTCTTCCTTTTTTTTATCTAATTTGACTATATCTGTTCTGCTTCCATATAACTCCTGCATCGTTTTTTCCTCAATAGTCGCAAGTAAGTCGTCATTGGCTTCGTTTATATTTCTCATTAAGATATCTGCTGCATGCTGCGCATAGTTTTGTACATCGTCCCTTTTCACATCAGGAAAAAATTCTACCGCATGGCGCGCAAGGGCATAAGCAGTGATACCAATATATCTCTCAAAAGAGTTAATCTGTTCTGATGAAAGATTGTATGCCTTCAGGGAAGTGGATGGAAGAATTGCCTTAGTAATACGAAGTAGAGGATCGCCCAAAAAAGGCTCTCTTGGGGCTACCTGTAACGCGGAAATAATGGATTTTTTTAATGGCTTCATACAATTATTCTGTAATAACATACACCTTTTGAGGAACCTGTCCCTTAAAGTTCATTTTCCCATTTTCAAATGTAACGCTATCCGCATGAAATCCATCCGTGTGCTTTTGGATGACATCATCAAGAACTGATTCCGCTTCTTTATTGGCCTGCGCTACAATATTTCCAGGAATACCAATAGATCCTATTTGCACTGTTTGAGCGTTGACACTTACCTTATCGTTCAGCACTGATCCTTTACCCTTCACATAAAAGGGAACCTCAAATGGAGGAATAGAATATTTTTTCATAGCGTCTTGTATTTGTGTTTCAGAGTACCCCAATCCCATTGCATAGGGAATAGCTTTGGAAATAACAAGAAGTGCCGATCCTTCAATTGTGCCATCGGGATGAATGAGAATTTGAACATTTTTCAGGGGATAATTTATCCAAGGTCTATTATTTGAATGAGCAGTAAGCTCTTTGCTGTCCATGGTAAACGTTGCATCTTTTTTTCCTTCGAAAGTATAATCTTTTATTGTATCTGTTTTCTTAAGGGAAACAAATTCACTTCCTACTTTTGCAAATGAATCCAGAGAATCTTGTTTGGTTATTCTAATACCTAGATCTTTTGGACCGGCGCCAATAAGAGAAGAAAGACCTGGGACCAGACCGACAATAGTAAGAGCTATGAGTATGATAATAAGGGGGGTTAGAAGGATGCCAATAAGTATTTTAGCCATACTTGTAGTATACCAAAGTCATAGTTTATTTATTCTTTGCCACCAGTTATTTGATCCCACAATTCTCAACTCTTCAAATAATTTCAATGCCGACTCTGTTTTGAGCACCGACTTAAAATTATCCCTCCACTGCGCTGCTCCTGCATTCCCTTGATCGACTAATTCTTGAGCAGTAAAAGCCATTTCAATCATATTAGCATCCTTTGCAATGTTCCCCATTTTTGTTTTTCTAAAATCTGTTTCATTCCATAACCGATAAATATCTTCTTTTATGAAATTAACTTCATCTAACTGTTCTATAATTGCTTTCTCTTCAAATTCTTTTATATTTTTAATGTATCTACTTGCAGTTCTATGAACATCCCCTAGTCTACATTCGCCAATATCTTTAAAGGTAACGGCAGTCACCACTTCATAGGGATTTTCATATTTTTCCATCACTGCGAGAATATAACCTATTTGAGCAGCGCGTAAACAGTGTGCTGCAACAGTCTCAGGATTATCGACGCCAATGATACGCCACCCTTCATGTTTTATTCTTTTAAGCTGTCCCAATTCAAAAAATAAAGTTTGCAATGGATGTGATATTCATAGAAGTATTGTAGCAAAGATATTATTTCAAGATAGATCTTCATGTCATTGCGAGGAATACGGTGACGAAGCAATCTCGACAAATAGATTGCCGCGCTCCAATATATGTATTTAAATCCGCTCGCAATGACATAGTAAAAATACTATTTCAAAAATAATTCCGCAGGAAAGGAGGGGGATTTATCAAAAGAAGAGTCCGCAAAAAGAATTAAGCATTCAAAAGAAAAGTGAGGAAGTAGCGTCTGTGGAGATACAAAAAAGAGGCTCGTTGCAAGAGCATCAGCAGTGATTGTTTTATCAGCAAGCACCCATGTGGCGATCACTTTTTCTGGAGAGGTTAACGTATGAGGATTTATGATGTGATGATATGTTCCCCATTTTCGTCTACTGCCTGAAGAGGCGCACAAGCTGATATTTGTTATTGTAGCAACGCCAATTGCCTGACTCATATCAAGAGGATTTTCAAGCCCCACTCGAAGCGGCTCCTTGCTTTCATAGCGAATGTCTCCCCCTGCATCAATACAAAAAGAGGAGACTCCATACTCCTTAATAAGATCGCTGACCAAGTCTATAAGATACCCTTTTCCTGCAGCTCCAAAATCAATAGCTTGGGGCTTTTTTATTTTGACTTTGGGATAGGTGTAGTTCATTACTTCACTCCATTCAGGTGGATTTTTCATGGATCCTTTTTTAAATGAATAGAGAGCATCATATCCCGCATCAGTAAGCACTTGAGCAATAAAAGGAGTAAATGTGCCTTGGGTTAGCTTGTACAATTTTTCGTACAGCGAAAAAAGTGGCTCTGCATCAGGGGGAAGGGTGTACATTCCTCTTTGATTTAATGTTATGTTGATAAATGAATCAAATCGAAAACGAGAATACAGTTTTTCAAACTCCTCTATTCGTTCTTGAATAAGTTTTTGAAGGTATTCATATTTTGGAATGGATAAGGGGCTGTATATATCTATCTGCCATTGCGTCCCCACCCCTTCAAACTGCATCGGCTTCATATGAGTAATCATATCATGACTGTGCTTCTGCTTTTATTTTCTCGACCGCATCATTGAACCCTTTTGGAGTGAGGGATGAACCTGCGACTTTATTCAAGTGCAAATCCTTAATACTCTTTCCTACAACGAGGGATTTATAATTTTCAATAAATATTCTTTGCATATATACAGATTTAGGATTCTCTGCTTCTGGTGTTACGCTAGCTTCAGTCACTATTCCTTCATTTATGGTAAGCGTAACATCTATTTGCTCTAGCCCGGCCGGGGAGGAGTAAGCACCTTTTTTTTCATACATTCCATTTTTGTAGTGAGTAGACACAGATGAAGTCTCATTTTTTGTGGCTGTTACCTGTTTTGTTTCGGCTTTTTCCTGAGGAGAGAAGAGTGCAACACTAACACCTAGAATAACAATAAGAGCAATCACCAGCAGACCAGTATTTTTTGTATTCATAAAAGAAACATGTAATTATTAATTCGTACTAATTAAGTATGAGTATAAAGAAGATAATGGTGTTTGTCAATCTGATACTAATAAGATGCGAGTATTAGGCAAGATATCGCTCCAACTCTTTTTTATCATGACGATGGTGGGTGTTCATGTAACGAATTGTGCCGGATTTTGTTCTAAGCACCATCGAGTGGGAAATGATGTAATCGTTCTTTACGAGTATTCCAGGGAGAAGGGGACCATCAATTACTCCCGTTGCGGTGAATGTTAAGTCTTTTCCTTTCGCCAAATCTTCTGCAGTAAATATCTTTTTCAAATCGGTTATTCCCATTTCATATGCCTCTCTTTCTTCAGCTTTATTTCGAGGGGTAAATCGACAATAGATTTGTCCCCCCAGAGTTTTTACCGGAACGGCAGCTAATACTCCCTCTGTGCTCCCTCCTGTACCAATAAGCATATCTATGCCGGATTCAGGAAAACAAGTAGCTATCGCCCCAGCAACATCACCATCTGTAATGAGTCTTACTCGCGCTCCTACTTCTCGTATCTGTTCAATTATTTTATTATGCCTTGGACGGTCAAGCACCATCACCGTTATCTCTCTTACATCCTTTCCGATAGCCTGTGCAGTCTTAATAATATTATCAATGAGTGGTGCATCAATATCTATCACGCCGCTTGCGGCACTTCCTACTACTATCTTTTGAACATAGGTATCAGGAGCGCGCAGAAGAGAGCCGGCAGACCCGGCAACTACCACCGCTAATGCGTTATATCTTCCATGTGCTACGCTATCTGTACATTCAAGGGGGTCTACTGCAATATCCATTTCAGGCCCATCTCCATTTCCTACGATTTCTCCGTTAAAAAGTTCCGGTGCTTTATCTTTTTTTCCTTCTCCGATAATAATTTTTCCTCTGAAGGGAATTTGATTAAATCTATTGCGCATCTGCTTCACAGCAGCACCGTCAGCGGCTATTTTATCTCCACGCCCAATCCATTGAGATGCAGCGATTGCGGCAGCTTCGGTAACGCGGACAAATTCAAGGGCAAGATTTCTTTCCATAGATGTAGATATTGTTAAATTACTAATATATACACTTGCACTATACAGAGAGTAAAGAGATAAATCAAATTAAGACATAACATTGAATATATACTTTATACAACACGTAGCGAAGACCGTTGTATACTATATATATTATATGTTTCCCCCCTATTCATATGAATAAAAAAACATTGATACCTATAGTGGGATTATTACTTATTGTAGGAGCCGCAGGATTTATGTTTCTTCAACAAAAAAATGGAACATCTTCTGTCCCTGTCAGTCCAGAAATGAAAAAAGCTCAGCAAGAGATTATGGCAAACTGTAAGTATGATATTGATTTCTGCAGATATACAGCCAATGCCGCCTCCGCTATGACAAGTGGGTATGCGATGACCAGTGAATCAACATACAACGGCAAAAAAACTAAGATGACTCTTAAAACCGATGGAAAAAATAATAGCTCGTCCACCACATTTGCAGATGGAAAAGAAGAGGGGAGTTTTATCTCTCTAGATAAAACAACCTATATGAAAAACCCTGGAGAAACCGTATGGACAGAGTTTCCTCCCACTAAAGATGAACCAGCAGGAACTTCCACCCCAAATACTTTTGATTTTGAATCGCTTAAAAATCAAGTAAACAACGCAGTTAAAGATGATATTAATACACTTGTGGTTAAGAAAGTTGGTTCAGAAAAATGTGGCAATTATACCTGCTCCATATTTGAAATGACTGAAAAGTCTATGGATTCAACTACCAAGATTTGGGTGGATACCACTCAGTTCTTTGCACGCAAAATGGAGTCGACCTCAAAAGCGGCTGGTCTTGTTACGATGACATTTGATTATGTACCAGTTACCATCACCAAGCCATCCCCTGTAAAGTTAATGCCAGCATTTGATTCATCTGCTCTACAAAACTCGGGGGCAAATATAAGTGCAGATGAGATTAAAAATCTGATGAAAAATCTGCCCCAGGGCACAGGCGAAGGAGCGGCGACATCTGTTGAAGAAACACCAGCAGAGTAAAAGATAAAAGCTGAAATAGTTTTTAATGTTCATAAAGTTATAAAGTTCGTAAAGTTGACAGATAGATTTATCGAATTGTATTTTTATGAAATTATATTCTTCCAACTGGTCCCTATCTCTAGATTTGAATGGGGGGCGTATCAAAGAACTTTCCTATAAGGAGGTGAAAGTCTTTGGGACCTATACACGTATTGATGGAAAAGTGGGGAATACTCATCTCTGTATTCCAAGCTTTGATAAAGAAGGACAGGAAAAATACAACCTTCCGTTCCATGGACTGGTTCGAGCTATTCCGTGGACTGTAAAAAACAAGTCGGATGGTTCAGTTGTTATTTCATGTAAGACTATTGCATCAAATAATTATCCCGCCGAACTCTCAATTGAGCAAGAATTTACTCTTGAAAAACAGTTCACTCATGCAATACGAGTACATCATTTAAATGGAAGTGACGTCCCATTAAATATAGGTGTCCATTATTATTGGGATACATCACAGGGATGGGAAGGGACAGTAGTCAACAGCCAACAGTCGGCAGCCAGCATTAAATCAAATGGGTATTGTAAATTAAATGAAATAAATACAATTACATTCCCTCATGCTTCGTATGAATTAACTTCTGTTGGACTTCATTCTGCAGCGTTATGGACTAGTTTTAAAACAGATGAAGCAGGGGGAAAACTCTATAGCCAGGATTTTTGTTGTATTGAGCCTGTTATTGGCTGGCCAGGATATTTTGGAAGTGAAAAAAGCATGTTAAGAGAAGGAGAACAAAAAACGGTGGTGATTTCAATCAAACCTCCAAATGGTGATTAAAATTAGTATATATGTGCCGGGGAGAGGACTTGCTCAACTCTCAGTTTGCGAACGAAGTAAGCAATTACTGAGAGTTAGTCCCGCAAAGCGGGGAACCTCCAACCAATAGTCAATTGAGGTTTCTATATATGTGCGGAGGACGATTCTTATTTTGAACCGCTCTCCGACAATTACCTAGTGCATTTTACCAGGTTAATGGAAGTGTATCAATCGAAGTCGGAGGACGATTCACATGATTAAAACCTCTTTACACGACGAGAAAACTTTCTACCCTCATTTTCTCTCTGACCTAGAGCAAAGTCAGAGAGAGGTAATTATTGAAAGTCCATTTATAACCATAGCCAGAATGAAGACATTTTGGCCAGTATTTAGGCGACTTGTGGCGCGTGGCGTAAAAGTCTACGTAGTGACCCGTGACCCACGGGAGCATACAGATGGCTACGATGATCAGTCAGAAGTAGAAATACAAGAATTTGAGGCTGTAGGAATCCAAGTACTTATGTGTACTGGCAATCATCATCGAAAACTAGCAATAATTGATCGTGATATCCTCTGGGAGGGTAGTCTCAACATATTATCGCAAGCCAAGAGCAGAGAATTTATGCGCCGTCTTGAGGACGGCGGCTTCGCCGTAGATTTATTTAACTTTATTGGGTACGAAAAATACATGTAACGGAATTATTGGTAATTTCCTCTAGCAGTCTTCTTGGATTATAATAAGACCATGCAAAATGGCACGAATGATGATTTAACAAATGTCGTAGATGCTCTGCCATGGGATGAACTTGATGCTTTTTCCAAGGGAAAGTATGAAAGCGTCTCAGAAGAAACCTATAAATTTGTGCTTGATGAAGCAAATAGGGATATGTTGGTGAAAGCTGCGTTTAAAAGTTTGAAAAAGACTGAGCCAGATAACGCTTCACAATACAGGGCAGAGCAACTGGCGGACATGATGATTAGGTTTGCAAAACTTGCTTTGGAGAATAAGCAGACTAAGAAATAGTTATCTTTAGCTTAAGAACTTTGACGATACTCTTCATTTTTTCAAAGGACAAATTAGCTTCACCGCGTTCAATCATGGCGTAGTAGTTAACGGTCATATCGGCTTTTTTAGCCACATCAGCTTGAGTTAGAGAAAGTTTCTCTCGAGCTACACGAGCTTTATCTCCGAACTCTTTTTTCTCTTTCAAATTCATGGAATCACTATTCATATATTTATATTCTAACAGTTCCTAGCAAATTTCGTTAGTTAATCTAATTTTACCAATTTGATTATTTTTTCACTAGACTCCATTAATTTAACTCTAATATCTGTTAGTTTTTTAATGACCTCTTTTACCGACATGTCGCCATTGAATTGTTCAACCATTTTTATAGCTCGTTCAGGAACAGATTGCCATTCAAGATGCTTTATTAAATCAACATCAGGTAAATTGGCAAATATTCTCCCTTTTACATACATGATAGTAGTGGAATCGTTCGCGGAAATAAGGTTTAGTTTATGGTGCTCAGAACGCACATGTTGCATGATTATATTTTCTAGTTTTTCACCTAGCACATATCCATTTCGAGCAAGTTTATAAAAGGCGTTGTATTCTTTAATCAACTCGTGGTTTGGAAAGTAGGCACTAAAATCATTGATAGACAGATGGTTTGTCTGATAAACATCAAATAAGGAATTAATCGATGATCCATCGAAATAAAACTTGTTTCGTCCAGATAAATTCCAAATACTAGGTCCTCTTTCTGCAACTTCCCCAATATCCATGAGCAATTGATTATCAAAGAAAGCTTTTGCCTTATTTTTACTTGCTTGATACTCATTTGATTCCTCCAGATAGAAGAATATGCCTGCGACTATCGCGCCTAGAATTCCACCGCCTACTATTTCAGCAATTATTCCGTCTTTTAATTGCTCCGATATTGGAGAAACTAATATGGCAACAATAGATATGCCACAAAATATCACTATAAAAAATATGAATTTTAGTAACTTATTTTCTTGCATATTATTAATTCAATATCATTTTATCAAAAATACTTATAGTATAGTTCTTGATTTATCTATGATTTTGCTAAATCGATCAATATTATTTATGAGTTCAGTTAAAGCAGAAGGATTTTCCTTGTCTACATGAAGAAGGTTTGATTGATTGCAATAATTGTATATGTTTGTGAGAGTATCTAAATCAGTTTCATTAAGCTGGGAGATACGTGACCTACTACTTTTAAGATTTCCGACAATTTGACTACCAAAGTCACCTTCCTTATTCCACATTAATAACGGCTCTATTGTGAATAGTGTGGTAACCGGTCGCCTGGTCTGTCCTGGAAGAAATGTGTAGTACCGATTTGTGATGTGTTTTTCCAATAAAATGGCGGTATCACTTGTTCAAAAAGGAGATACCGCCATGTCCTATGTTATCCAGTACCTGCTCGGTCTGCAAGGCCTCGTGATTGTTTCCCTGGTTAACCACTTTGAGTCGGTATACCTATATGCTCTCCCACGTCGAAAGACTGGGACATGCCCATCGTGCTCGAAGCGTAGCTCGCATATCCATGGATATCGTCCTCCCCAGACAGTGAAACATATCCTCGTGGGTGGAAAACAACTATATCTAGTACTCCATAAGCGTCGGTTCTTTTGCCACGGATGCAACTCAGCCTTTGTCGAAGAGCTATCAGGACTGTCAAAGTGGAGTCGTCATACCAACCTCCTGGCTGATGAGATTCTAGAGCGACTCAAAGAGACCTCATTTGCTTCTGTGACTAGGACAACCAATCTCTCATATCAGGTACAAGCACAAACTCTCTTAACCAGGGTGAACCCAAGTACTCCAAAGTGGGAGGAAATTAACAAACCATTCGTCATGGGACTAGATGAACAGTCATTTAGTGGTCGCGATATGATCGCGACCATCACTGACCTCACCCATCACAAACTACTCTGTGTCCTCCCTGATGATCACAAGGTCACACTCACAAACTTCTATGAGAGTATCCCCAAAGAGAAAGTCCCCCTCATCAAAGCCATCTGTACTGATATGCGAGTCACCTATGATACGGCTAGGGCAGATATACCCAGGCTGGCAAATATTCCCCTGGTCACCGACAAGTATCACCTGATAGCTGATGCTAACAGGCGAATCCTAGCGGAGAAAAGCATTGTCGAACAAGTTGTTCTCCACGGCAAAAAAGAGATCCCCAAGAAACTACTCGTCAAAGGCCGTGAACATCTAAGTGAGGAGGAGCGACATAAACTAAAGCTCCTCCTCATTAAGTACCCAGACCTCTCTGTCTATTATTTCATCAAGGAGGGACTCAGGGAGTTATACTCAAAACCAGATAAAGAGATTGCCACTAAGTTCTTCAATGATCTGATCTCAACTATGTATCACCAAAGAGAAAAAGGTTGCTCTGACTGGGCAAAGACTCTGGAACGCCACCATGATCCCATACTCAACTACTTCGACTTCCACATCACCAACGCCTATACAGAAGGTGTTCACACCAAAATGAAACTAATCAAACGACAAGGATTTGGGTACAGGAACAAAGAGATTTATCTGCGCAAGCTCGTGCTCGGTTTCATCCCACTCGCCGCGCTTATATCACCACACTTATTTTAATAGAGCCCTATTTATCGACTAGCGAAGTCTTGGCCGAGAATGATTGCGATATCGGTTGTTGGCTTGGGTTCGCCTTCGGGCATGGTGGTAGTTTTGGTTACCCCCAACTTTTGGGCCAGCTGGTCGGCAGCCTGGGAATTTTGGCCGGAAAGATCGACCACTACACTTGCGGCATAATCCTTTTTGACGGCCTCGTCTTTGATTGTAACTTTGACATCTTGCTGATCCTTGATACTTGTTGCAAAGGTTGTGGTGAGACCCACCTTGGTTGTGCCATTGTAGAGTGCGATTGTTGCTGGGGATTGTTGAGCCTCATCGGCTTTGATCGCCTCGGGATTGGTAGTAGCGGCACCTGCTACCTCGGGATTGGCGCCTATCCTACTTACATCGACTATCTTGTTGGTGGTGGGCCGGTACAAAATGGCTTTTTGGGATTTTTCGTAAATAAGCACTTTGTCGCCGTTTTGGGCGAGCTCAAAAAACTTCTCGCCCTGGAGCTTGTCTTTGTCGGCGACTGTGGCCATTGCTGGCTCCTCACCTACTGGTAACTCCATTAGCTGCCCGATTTTGGTGACTACTTTTTTGATATCTTCGGCTTTGGCTGGGGAGATCTTGGCTAACTCACTAGATGCCTGGCGGTACTTGGAGTAGAAAAAAAGGCTTGGGCCAAGGATTATGGCTAAGAGTGGGATCGAGATTATTAGTAGCTTTTTGTTGATGATCATAAGGTGTATTTTAATACTTTAATATATTTATTGCCTGAATTCTAAGTGTAATTGCAACACCTAACTCCTCCTTTCTAAATTATAACTTATAAATACTTCTTCGGGCGTGTCGTATTCTAGACACTTTTTGGGTCGGTTATTGATCTCCCAAACCATGTCATCAAGCTCATATTGGGTGAGGTTTTTAAAGCTAGTTTTTTTGGGGATATATCGTCTAAGCAATCCGTTGGTATTTTCGTTTGTTCCCCGCTGACACGAACAATAGGGGTCGGCAAAATAGACACTCATTCCCGTATTCTTAGTTAGCTCCTCATGCCTCACAAACTCTAGTCCATTGTCGAGGGTGACAGTTTTTCTAGCATGTTGAGGGAGTGCTTGGAAAATATCTTGTTGAGCTTTAACCGTTGCAATGCTGTTAAACTCTGGCAGGAGTTTAGCTTGGAGATAGCGACTTGTCCGCTCAACCTCGGTGTGAATTGCTTGCTTATGACCTTTACCAATTACACTATCACCTTCCCAGTGACCAAACTCGGCTCTGTTCTCAATTTCCTCTGGTCTGTCATGGATACTGACTCTATTGGGGATCTTTTCTTTGCTCGTTTTTCTCCCATACCACTTCCGTCTTTTAGCTTGTCCTCGTGGGAGTAGTTGCCACAATTTTAAGTGCTTGTTGGATGGATCAAAGATAAAGGAGTAGATGGTTTCGTGACAGATCACAGTTTTGCCATTATTCTTTTTCCTCAGTCTTCCGGCTATTACTTCTGGGGGCCAACCCCACTTGAGTCGCTCCATAACTAGGGAATATAACTCCTTATTTTTAAGGGGTTCTCTGAGACCCGCTTCATGTTTGCGACTCACGGCCTTGGCTTCTGCCGCAATCGCAATATAGTCTCCTTTGGTTTTATTGCGTTTGAACTCTCTAGAGATAACGGAGGGATCTCTTTTTAACCTCCTTCCCATTTCCCGAATACTAATATTTTGAGCTCGCCATAAGGCGAGGAGATCACGATCACTCGATTTTAGATATGTCATGTCCTGCATTTTACTTGCAGGTGTTGCATTTCCGTTTAGAACTCAAGAGTATTGGTTGCCTAACTATGCGCTGTTTTGCGCCTTGCGCGATAACTTTGGTACAGACGACTGGGGTAGCTGGCCCACCGCAATCTCCCAACGACAAGAGGGTGCTCTTATAGAATGGGAGAGCAAGCTGAGGGAGCCAATTGCAAAACATATTCGAGTACAAGCTGAGCTTTTTGGAGCTTACCAAGAACTTCGAACATTGGCTAGAAACTTTGATATTGCACTTATTGGCGACTTTCCATTTTACCTTGGTATGCATAGCCCTTTGGTGTGGCAGTACCAACATCTTTTCGATCTCGACAAAAATGGGATCCCGCAGCGAGTTAGTGGCGTGCCCTCGGGGCCCAAGTCGCACTTTGGGCGACAAGTTTGGGGGCACCCTTTGTATAAGTGGCAGGACAAAGCTCTTTGGGGTCAACTGAGGGAGTTGTTTCGGATCCGCATCCGATATTTGGCGGGGCTTTTTGATTGGATCCGATTTGATCATGCCAAAGGGCTTTTTGCTTATGGCGTAATTGATGTAGACCATCTTTGTTCTGACAAGTACTTGGCTGGGCCGGGGAGCGATTTTTTGGATGAGCTGATTCAATTTGCTATGGAAAATAAGCTGCAAATCTATGCCGAAGACACGGGCGAAAAACTGGTGGCACTGCGGCAATGTTTGCGCGCCAATAGTATACCCGGGATTAAGATTTTGCGATTTGCTTATAACGAAAAACTAAATATTTTTGCAAATACTTATTTATTGACAGATAAATATCCAGCTAATACTTTTGCATACACGACTACTCACGATACGGAAACATTGGTCGGATATTTGCAGTCACTTTCGTTAAGTGAAGTGGAAAAATTGGCAGAAAATATGAATATCGGGAAGACAAAAAACCTTGAAGAACTTGTTATTTGCATGCGGCAAAAAGTGATCGACTCGCCAGCGAAAGTTGTACTTGTGCCAATACAAGATTGGCTACTTTCTACTGATCGGATTAATGTGCCAGGAAGTGAAAAAGAGGTTGGGGATACTAACTGGCAATACAAAATGAGTGTGCCTATTGAAGAGTTGCCTATGAATATCTGGTGATAAAATTGCGAGATGAAAGAACATACTTTTGATCGAAGAGATTTGTTTAAAGCTTTCGGTGTTGTTGGTACCATCGCAATTACTGGTGGAGTGATTGAATATGGTAATTACATTTATGAGCAATCCTTACGTAGTGACATTGAAACTTGGAGACTTAAAAGTAGTATATATCGCGAGGCATCTTTTATACCTGAAAGTATGATTTCACTTGGGTATGGCGATGGTCAAAAAGTATTTGTTGTGCCGGGAACTGGGGTAATTTATACCCAAGACCACGATGCTTATCGCCGACTCGATACGGTTGGACTAATGACCTTTCCTGACAACCCGTATAGTAATCCCAAATCTTTGGATCTGCTAAGTAATAGAGAGAATAACATTGTATTTGAAGGAGCAGAATTGATGTTTGTTTGGGATGAGGCAAAAGGGTTCCCCGCACAAAGCGGCGCCTTGGAAAATGCAAAAAGTAAAGGTATTCGCGTGATGCCCGATATCAAATATGCACTTTTGAGTAAACGAGTTGTAATGAATATGCGTGGGGTACAAAACCAAGAGTGGTTTGTGGATCCAAAGAAGGTCGAATTTTTGATGCGCGAATATCCAGAAACCGTTATGGGGTTTACGTTTGATGAGCCATATCCTAATGCATCTTTTGACGGTGCTACATATGATTTTGAGAGAATTGCTTCGCAATATGTAAATCTATGCGACCTCCCGATCAATGTATGTGCGCGTGGAATGCTAAGTGCTGTTGATGACGTAAATAACTCAACACAAGTAATCGAAAATCAAAAATATGTAACCAAGATTCGTAAACTACTTACCGATCGAGATATTCTGGTAATTGGGGGTAGCTTTTGTTACCCCACAATTTATGGAGATGCCAAAGCACCACCCATTATTGAGAGATTAGTTGACCATGCCAGGCGCGAGTTTGCCGCAGATCCTGTAACACCTTCTTTTATGGTACTGCCAGCTCATGATACGGGCCAATTTGATACACCAAATGATTTTGCAAATATTGTAGCTTTTGGAGATCAATTACCATATCTTGGAGAGTCGCGCCCGAAGGGAGACGTGCTTGCTAACCTTACTCAAATCGTTGTACAGATTGCCGCATATCCTTGCTATTGTGGAGTGCGTTATTGGGACTGGCCTGTTGATAATGATCCAAGTACTTCACCGCCCTACTTTAAGATGATGAAAGGAATAGTCGAATCTACCAAACTGCTTGGTACTGGGAGACATGCGCTAAACGGCAAGGTGCTTTTTCATGAAGATAATCCAAATATTGCATACACTAGAAAACAAATTATTGATGGAATTGTTGCCACAAATTATGAGGCGGTGTTTGTACATGTGAAATCGGATGGATGGATGCCCAAAATACATGGACTTCGCAAACTTTGTGTTTATAAAGATACGATCTCGGGACTAATCTTTAAAACTGATATTGTGGGGCAGATTATCTCTAATCACCAAATCCCCATGAATACTGTTTTTTGCTTGGTGCCGGCGACAAGAGATTGATAAACGAAACAAAGTTAATTATTTTATTGGATGATGGTCTATATAATATGCCTTTTTGAGCTTGGGTATATACAATAACCTTGTCGCCATTTTGCGCGTTTTTGAAAAATATATTGTCTTTAAGTTTGGTAGAATCGGTGACTATCGATATCGAAGGAGTTTCATCTGAAGGTAAAACCATATATTGGCTTATCGAGTTTATAATTTTTTTCTCATCCTCCTTTATATAATTGGCAGGATTGCTTTTTACTTGTTCATATTGGCGAAATTGATAATAGGCTGAACCAAACGATAAAATAATTATTATAAAAATTATTAAGCCTATTTTTTTGTGCTTCATATTTAATTCCTGTTTGTAATAAACCAATTAGTGCCGTTTGAGTATACAGATACTGCTCCATAATTTGAATTGATAACATATGTATCTAGCCCATCAATTTTTTCGGTTCCCTGCGTTGCTACGGTAATATTGTTGGTTGCTGCACCCCCACTTTCATCTTTGATAATGTATGTTCTACCAGCTACAACGTCGGCTGTACGCAAATTGATTGTAAGTGGAGATGCTGTCGAAGTAACCCCAAGAATTACCTGACCATCTGTCGATGTGCTGCTGCTAACAGCTGTACGTTTGAGACTAAGTGATCCACCTAGGTCGAGCGTAGATAGTGGTGTCGATGCTAGCAGCCCGAGCCTAGTGTTGGTGGAGTCCCATACAAGATTGCTTGTAGCCCCGAGGCTGCCACTACTATTAAATTGAATTTGCTTGTCTGCTCCTGCCACTATTTGACTCGCAAATGTACGCCATCTTGTGCCTGTGTTTGAAACAAAAGTTATCGCGCGAAGATCGTTGATTGTAATACTAGTTTGCCCAGCAGAATCAATTTCATCTGGACTCGTTGTACTAATGGTGATTGGATTGCTTGCGGAGATTACTTTTATAACCAAATTTTTGCGAGGGTTTGCGTATTTGGTTGATTTTAGGGGAAGCGTGAGTGCTACTGCGTTGGCACTTGCGTTGACCAGAATGATGTCTTTGTCGGCACCAATTGAATACGTCGCTGAACCAACTTCTGTTACGTTTTCTGTGGCTGAGCCTGCAACACCCCCAGTCGGCTTGTGAGTTGATAATACACGCCATTTATTGGAATCTGGAGTCAACCAAACGCTTTCATTGACTTCGGCGAATGCATAACTAGAAGTAAACACTCCATCTTTTTCAATACTATCTGATCCATTTGGGTAGATGGTTACTGGATTGGCAAAATTTATTGCTTTTAATAAAATGTTTTTGGTAGCAGTAGCCGCTGATGGTAGCTGAACTGATAAGGCACCACTGGATGGGTTGAGAAGCGAAATATCATCTTCAAAATTGGGATAAATATAACCACCACTAAGATTTGCAGTCGTGTATGTATTGATTTGATAATCTTTGGCTTGATTTAATAATTTGGTTTTTATACCAGTTGCTAGCCTAACTCCAGAAACAATAATGCCCTTTGATGAAGAATTTGTTCGATTGTCGACCCAAAAATTTTTGTCGGATCCGGCATCGATAAACCCCCCCGTAATATTTATACTTCCTGTTGCAAGTGTAGGATCGTTACCTGTTGCGTCATCGTCGAAAACAAATACTTGTCCTGATACTTGGTTAAATTCATTGTTACTTAAATGAATTTTATTACTTTTGATAAATTGAATATGAGTTGTTGGATGACCTAAAAACCAACTATCGGTTATCCAATCTTGAGTATGAGAGTTTAGTCGAATGTTTATGTTGCTTGCAAAAAATGAACACTTTTCAATTCTTAATCCACCTGCATAGTCTGCAAGCGAAACGATGCCATTAAACTGACCATCAATAGCAATGGGCATGCTTACAAACTTGCTGTTGGATACAACTGTGTGATCGGTGTTGTAAAGTAACAAACCTACATCAACTTTGTTGTTTCCATTAAATATTATTCGGTCGTACTGAGATCCATGCGAGTGATTTCCATTTGAGGTATTGGCAATTAAATCACCTGATTCTTTTACGATTGCGGATAGATTGGTTGCAAGCGAACTGTTTGCTCTAAGCTCTGTACCGCCGTAACCAAATTTGGTAACATACTCTCCTTCGAGTCGAATTTGAGGATCCTTCGGGACGATTATTGTAGATCTAATATCATAAACTCCAGACAATATTCTTACCACCCCACCTCCACCTGCGGCAACAGCATTAATGGCAGCTTGAATTTGCACATCATCCGAAACACCGTCGGCAGTGTAGTTGGCAATTGAACCAGTTTTTCCTACAACTATCGCATCTGATGGGCCAGTGGCTCCGGTTGCGCCTGTAGCACCGGTAGATCCAGTTGCGCTAGTAGATCCAGTTAATCCTTGAAGACCAGTTGCGCCTGTGCTTCCGGTAAGACCTTGAATCCCTTGTAATCCCTGAATACCTTGCAACCCTTGTAATCCCTGAATACCCTGTGGTCCTTGAGGCCCTACAATTTTGCCTACGTTGTGCCAAGGGAGAGAACCATCCCAAACATAAAGATTGCCATCATCTTCTACGATGTAGGCATCATTTATGGCAAGTCCTGTTTGTGGAAGGTCTTGCATTGTGAGTACTGAGTTTTGAAATTTAATTGAGGTGCCTGGCGAACCAGTTGCTCCCTGAAATCCAGTAAGCCCCTGAATACCTTGTATTCCCTGAATACCCTGAGGCCCCTGAGGCCCGGTTTCGCCTGTAGCACCAGTTGCACCTGTACTACCTGTTGGGCCTTGCGACCCGGTTTCGCCTGTAGCGCCAGTACTACCCGTAAGCCCCTGAATACCTTGTATTCCCTGAATACCCTGAGGCCCCTGAGGCCC
>Ga0194063_10000687_pt1 | contig 23914 bp, 15 predicted proteins | sample SepL3720m_MetaG_FD_155459 | JGI IMG/M metagenome (GOLD analysis project Ga0194063, IMG submission 155459) | Anoxic zone freshwater microbial communities from boreal shield lake in IISD Experimental Lakes Area, Ontario, Canada - Sep2016-L373-20m | ecosystem: Environmental > Aquatic > Freshwater...
TTTTCAATTGAAACGGTTAAATATTGATGTTGATAATTGTCCCACGACTAAAGACGTGGGCTGAATTTAAAAGATTTTCAATAATTAAATTCGAACGGTCAACTTGAGTTAAATTATATAAATCCAATGAGAGATTAAATTCAAAACATGTTCTTAAAACACTTTGAAATAAGCAGTAAAAGAAAAAGACCTGTAAATTATTCTTACAGGTCTTTGTTATGTTTAATTTATAATGTTTCCGTTACGGGAATATTCCGAGGTCCATATAGGACACTGCAATCTTGTCGATTGCAACAACGAATGCCGCTGTTCTGAAACTGTCTATCTTTGGATTCTTCATCTTCACTTCTCTTATCTGGTGGTAAGAGTGAATCATAGTGTCTTCCAGACCTGAGTTAACGAGGTCGAGTTCGCTCGGACCTGTAATTACGATGCTTCTCTGATGCTGGGTTAGTGCTTTGCCTGTTATGTTTTCGATTACGTTAACAAGGTTTGTGTGTGTTGATTCGTCGTACCTTCTGTCCATTCTTCCGAATGATACGTGCGAAAGATTCTTGAGCCATTCAAAGTATGAAACGGTTACACCGCCTGCGTTTGCGTACATATCGGCAAGTACGAGAATACCTTTCTTTAAAAGTATTTCTTCTGCTTCTGCTGTTACGGGTCCGTTTGCACCCTCAACAACTATCTTTGCTTTTATGTTGCCTGCGTTCTGTGCCGTGATTTGATTTTCAAGTGCCGCAGGAACGAGTATGTCGCAATCCATTTCAAGTGCTTCGACAGAATTTGTAATATTCTTTGCTTTCTTAAAGTTTAATATTGAACCTGTTTCTTTTCTGTGTTTGAAAACGTCTTCTACGTTCAATCCGTTTGCATCATATATTGCACCTTCGCGCTCTGCAAGTCCGACTATTATTGCGCCGCCTTCATTCTGCATTAAGTAACCTGCCCAGTAACCTACGTTACCAAGTCCCTGCACGATTACTTTCTTTCCTGAAATACCTTCTGTTAATCCGAGCTTCTTCATATCTTCGCCGACTCTGCAGGCTTCTCTTGTTGCATAATAAACTCCGCGCCCTGTTGCTTCTTTTCTTCCCTGAATTCCGTGCTGACTTAACGGCTTTCCTGTAACGCATGCCATTGAGTCTGTCTGTGATGTGTTCGATGAATTGAATGTTGCATAAGTATCTGCAATCCATGCCATTTCACGAGGACCCGTTCCGTAATCAGGAGCTGGAACGTCAATTCCGGGACCTATAAAATTCTTCTTAATTAATTCAGATGTGTATCTTCTTGTAATTCTTTCAAGTTCGCCGACTCTGAACTTCCACGGGTCAATCTTGATACCGCCCTTAGCACCGCCGAACGGAACGTTTGCAACTGCGCATTTATAAGTCATAAGTGCTGCGAGTGCTTTCACCTCATCTTCGTTAACCATTTCGCTGTACCTTATTCCGCCTTTTACGGGAAGCATGTGGTGCGAGTGTTCAACTCTGTAAGCATCTACGGTAACATAGTTTTCGTCATCGAGTCTTAACGGAAACTGAAAATGATAAACACTGTTACACATCTTAATCTGTTGTAAAAGTCCTGCCGGGTAATGCAGATGTTTTGCCGCTTTGTCGAAGAAGTTACATACATCTCCAAAGAAATTTGTATTTTCCATATTCAATTGTTTGATTTGTTAATTGCCTGAAAATAATTAATATATATCACTTAATAAATTTAAAACCAATAAAATTCCCTATTTATTTATTGTACTGAAAATAATAAAGGATTCGCTGAAATGTGGTTTGCCGTTTGAGTCGATTATATAATACGGAATGTTTCTGTAATTTCCCTCTGAAACTTTTTCCCATCACCTGTAATACCCATATTAAATAAGCATAACGTTAGACGGAAAATGAACAGGGTCACTTTTTTTGAATATAAAATGTGTGAAATATCGCCAAAAACGCAACATTTGTAAATCCGGAAACACAAAAATTACTTGATTTGTGTTTAAATAATTCATAAGTTTATATTAAGTAAAGGGGAATTATACTTACAAATTCAGGATCAGAGAATATTTCGGCAGATATAATGAATTGTTTTCTGTAATTCTTTGTTTAAATATAATTAACATAGTCCGGTTTATATCGGCACAACAATTAATGTAAAGGGGTTTACGTGTACAATATTCGTATATTATTGAGTATTATTGTGAGTTTCACGATAATATCTTCTGCTGTTTCACAGCAAAAAATTTCCAAAAGAATCGACTCTCCTGCTGTTCACAAAAGATTTCAAAGGGGTGATAAGCCAACAGCGCAGACAGATTTTACACTTACAATGACAGACGGCACAATTATAGACTGTACTCAGTTTACAGCCACTGGTACTCCGCCATCGGGCGGCTGGCCTGCGATGGTTTTCTGCCACGGATTCGGAGGAAATAAAGACGAAGTGATGTCTGACGCAGATGATTTATCTTCAAACGGTTATTTTACTATTTGTTACAGTATGCGCGGACAGGGTGAATCAACTGGTCTTTCAAATCTGATAAGTGCAACTGAAATGAATGATTTTGTTGCCATCGTTAACTATGTAAAAGCACAGAGCGGTATTAACGTAAATAAAGTCGGGGCGATTGGAGCCTCGCAGGGCGGAACAATTCCATTAATGGCATCCTGCAATTATCCGGGTTTACTGCGCTGCGTTATTTCGGACGTAGGCACACCGGAATTAGGTACAGACTGGATTACAAACAATTCTGTAAAAATGTCACTCTTGTGGTCTTTATCATACGATAACACAATAGCGAGGTACAACGACCAGGTTACGGCATACAGAAACTGGATACTTGAAGATACACCTGCAAAAATGGACAGTTTAAATTTTTATATGCCTTTGAACAGAGTTTTCTACAACAAGATAGTACAGAATACAACGCCTGTTTTTATTGGTATGGTCTGGCAGGATAAGTTTTTCAGCACATATCCATACTTAAAAAATGTGTATTCGTTTGCCAATCCATACAGGTTCTACATGGGAACTTTTGATGCACACGGAGCAGACGCAAATACAAACGAGGGAAATTTCCATGATGACTGTATAACAAACTGGATGGACTATTATCTCGGTGGTGTTGCAAACGGTGCTCCCGATTCAGTAAGGTTTACTTATGCGTCGAGCAGTTATCCGAGAGGAACAAGCGGCTGGACATGGAGAAGATTTAATACAAACACATGGCCGCCTGCGGGAGTAAACGATGTTAAGTTTTACTTACATCCGAATGGCCTTATAAATAATAAGGTTCATACTACATTACCCGACACAGTAAATTTGTTAAATAATGTAATAGACCCTACACTTACAATGACAGAAGCCGTTAATTATGAATTTACGGGTACTGAATTCGATACAAAGTTTGGCAAAACACAGTTAACGTTTGAAACCAATCCACTTGTAGCAGATGCAAGGATGATAGGAACACCGTATATAAATTTACACTACATACCAAGTACAAACATTGCTCAGTTTAATGTACAGTTCTACGAAATAAAGGCAGGCACAACGCCTTTCTTAATCGGCCGTGCCAATTACACTGACAGAAAATTAACGCCAGGCGCCTTAAAACAACTCGCGTTCTTCGGAACTTCGTTCTCGCATATATTTCAGGCGGGAAGCAAAATAAGGGTGGTGATTACAAACCTCGACAACATTGCAGACGACCCGTTCTTAAGGACAAACCCGTATGTACTACCTTCGCTTAAAAGGGCTAATAACAGAATATACACAAATGCTACGAATCCTTCTTACGTACAACTTCCGCTTATTAATTATGTGGACGTAAACGTAAACCCGATTTCGTCGGAGATTCCTTCGAGCATTGCATTGTTCCAGAACTATCCTAATCCGTTTAATCCCGTTACCAACATTAAGTTCAGCATTCCTGAAAAGTACAGTGGAAGTAACGTAAAACTTACGGTGTACGATATCAAAGGACAGGAAATAAAAACGTTAAACAATGAGAACTTAAGCGCAGGTGTGTATGAATCAAGGTTTGACGGCAGCAGTTTGTCTTCAGGAGTTTATTTCTACACTCTTTCGGTAAAAGACTTTAAGGAAACAAAAAGATTACTGCTGGTTAAATAAAATCAGTTTTATTACGTTTATAATTAAGAGGCTGCTTATGCAGCCTCTTTTGTTATAGCCCAAATATTAATGTTTCAAATTAACTTTATTTAGAATATTTTTTAGGAAATAACCTTTAAACTTATAATATGAAGAAAAATATATTAACTGCCTTACTCATAGTATTGATGTTATCTTCTGTTTCCGTTGTGTTTGCTCAGGATAATGAGATAACACTCGAATCGATATACCTTAAACCAGAGTTTATGCCAAAAGGCGCAGGCGAGTACAATTCAATGAAAGACGGCAATTATTATTCGGCATTGGACGATGATTTAAGTATTAATGTGTATGACTATGAAACAGGAACACTGAAAAATACACTGATGAATGGTGCAGATTTTATATCGGCCATTAATAACGATAAAATTGCAATTCGTGACTATAAGTTTTCTGTTGACGAAACGAAAATTCTTATATCGACCGATATACAAAGAATATACAGAACCTCGTTTGTTGCAAATTATTATGTCTGGGATGTGAGTAAGAAACAATTAACTAAAATTACGAAGGATAATAAAGCACAGCTCGCGGAATTATCTCCCGACGGTTCTAAAGTATTTTACATATCCAACAATAATATATTCATTTACGATTTATCCGAAAATGCGGTTAAGCAGATAACCAACGACGGCAAGAAGAATTTTATAATCAACGGTACTTCCGACTGGGTTTACGAAGAAGAACTCGGACTATCGAAAGCATACAGCTGGTCTTCTGACAGCAGACGTATTGCTTTTATGAAATTTGATGAGTCGAAAGTTAAAGAAATGAACCTGACCTTTTACGGCGAACTTTATCCGACTGAGTTTAAGTATAAGTATCCAAAAGCAGGAGACGACAACTCAGTTGTAACAGTCTGGGTTTACGATTTGAACGATTCAAAAACCACGAAAGTTGATATCGGCAGCAATACAGACCAGTATATTGCCCGTGTTAAGTTTACTAATGAAGCAAACACTCTTTCAGTTTTCAGACTGAACAGATTACAGAACAAACTCGATATTATGTTTGCCGATGCCTCAACAGGTAAGTCTAAAGTAGTTTTCACTGAAGAGAATAAATATTACATAAGCGAATCGTATGAACTTACATTCTTAAGTGACGGCAGATTTCTGAGAGTCAGCGACCGCGACGGGTATGCACATATTTATCTTCACGACAAAGACGGACAGATTAAGAATCAGGTAACGAGCGGTAAGTATGAAATCTCAGAACTTAAAGGTGTTGACGAAGAAAACAGAACTGTTTACTATACTGCGTTCAGCCCTGACGGAATCAACAAAGATGTTTATATCATAAACCTCGACGGAAGCAACAATAAAAAGTTATCGGATAAGACCGGTTTTAACAATGCAACTTTCAGTTCAGGTTTTAAGTATTATGTAACAAGTTTTTCAGACGCTAACACACCCGGTTATTATGAACTGAAAAGAAAAGACGGAACGCTTGTGAAAATACTAAACGACAATAAAGATTTAAACGACAAGATGAAAGAGTACAACTTCACATCGAAAGATTTCTTTAAGTTTAATACTTCGGACGGAGTTGAACTGAACGGATGGGTGATGAAGCCAAAGAATTTTGATGCGAACAAAAAATACCCTGTACTTATGTACGTTTACGGCGGACCCGGTTCACAGTCGGTTACGAATACATTCGGCTATTTTGATTATGTCTGGTATCAGATGCTTTGCCAGAAAGGCTATATCGTTTCCTGTGTTGACGGAAGAGGCACAGGTGCAAGAGGTACAGAGTTTGAAAAACAGATATACGGAAAGATGGGAAAACTGGAACTTAACGATCAGATTGAAGGGGCAAAGTATTTTGCTTCTCTGCCTTATGTTGATAAAGACAGAATAGGAATCTGGGGATGGAGTTTCGGCGGATATAAGTCAGCATTGTGTATAACGGCAGGGGCCGATTATTTTAAAACAGCAGTTGCAGTTGCACCTGTTACTAATTTCAGGTATTACGATAATATTTACACAGAAAGATATCTTGGCCTGCCGAAGGATAATGTATCGGGTTACGACGATAATTCTCCGATAACTTATGCAGATAAGTTAAAAGGTAATCTGCTTGTGGTGCATGGTTCGTCGGATGATAACGTGCACTTTCAGAACACAATGGAATTTGTTAATGCTTTGATAAAAGCAAACAAACAGTTTGAAATGCAGGTATATCCGAACAGGAATCATAACATCAGCGGCGGAAACACGCGATATCATTTGTTTAAGAGAATAACGGAATATTTACTGAGGAATCTGTAAGTTGAAAGAAGCATCTTTCTATATTGCTGAAATCGGCGGTAAGTTAAAGTGTTTACTGTGTCCTAAAGAATGTTTAATCTCTGAGAACAAAACTGGTGTATGCGGTGTACGTGAAAATATTGACGGTGCGTTGTATGCTTTGACTTATTCAAAGCCTGTGGCAATTCATCTCGACCCGATTGAGAAAAAACCGCTTTACCATTTTCATCCCGGTGAAGTTATTCTTTCTATCGGAACACTTGGCTGCAATCTGGACTGTAAGTTCTGCCAGAATCACGGAATTAGTCAGGACTTCGACAAGACTTCGTTTAAAGGCCTTAAAGAAGTATCACCCGATGGCATAATAGATTTATGCAAAAAGAACGGATACAAGTTTGTTGCCTTCACCTACAACGAACCTACTATATTTTTTGAGTATATGTTTGATGTTGCAGTAATGTGTAAGACTAACGGAATTAAAACGGTTATGGTTTCAAACGGTCAGATTAATGAAGAACCCCTTCTTAAACTGATTGAGTATATTGATGCATTTAATATAGACTTAAAATCTTTTAATCCCGATTTCTACAGAAAGATTTGCGGCGGAGAAATTGAAACAACGAAACAAACTATTGAAACCATAGTAAAAAGTAAGAAGCACCTTGAAGTAACTATGCTGGTGATAAAAGGTTATAACGATAAGGAAGAAGAGTTTGAGGCGATGTGTAAATACTTGTCAGGTCTCGACAAGAATATAGTGCTTCATTTATCACGGGCTTTCCCTGATTATAAAATGGAGTTTGAAATAACACCGATAAAATTAATTAACGACTTTTACGATAAAGCAAAACAACACTTAAATCTCGTGTATAAAGGAAATATATAATGACTAAAAAACTAAAACTGCTTTTAATAATAATATTCATCCCGCTTCTGTTTTCATTCAATTGCGGTGAAACCAAAAGCGTAGAGCAGGGCAAAGATAATAAAACCGAGATAACGCCAAAGAAGGATTCAATCAAAAATCCTTCAGACAAAATGCAGATTCTTGTAAAGGCATATCCTGATTTTATTGAGAAGGCAGAGAATAACAAGATATACTGGAAAGACGGAACAACGATGGTATATGACGACGGTAAAAATAAAACATACGATGATTTGCTTGAGAATCCCGACATTGAAGATATGCTCTCGCAGGAATATACCATTGGTGCCAACTGGGACGTACCGCCTGCAAAGAACTTTGAACCAGGCAGGTTCAGGAATGAAGCATTCTTTGAAAAGATGTACGGAGCATCAAAGTCTGCCGTTACAAACAACCTGACAACCATTAACTGGTTCGGAACGAGTGTTCAGGTGAGCACCGTGAACGGCGTTGATGAACAGTTTAAGCTTGTAATGAAAGAGCTTGATAAACTTCCTGCCGAGTTTCATAAGTATTTTAATAAAACAGCAGGCACATTCAACTACAGAAAGATTGCAGGAACAGACAGGTACAGCGCTCACTCATACGGAATAGCTATTGATATAAACACTGCATATTCCGATTACTGGCAGTGGGATAAATCTATGACGTACAAGAATAAAATCCCTATTGAAGTTGTTGAGGTCTTTGAAAAGTATGGCTTTGTCTGGGGAGGCAAGTGGTATCACTACGACACTATGCACTTTGAATTCAGACCAGAGTTAATAATAAAATAATCATTAAGATTATGAAAGAAGGCATACGTAAAGCTGCGTTTGCGGGAAGTTGGTATCCGGACAATCCCGAAGAATTGTCCGAACAGATAAATACTTATCTTAATAAAGTTAAGTATGAAAATCTGAACGTGAAAGCAGTAATCGTTCCTCACGCAGGGTATATGTTCTCGGGGCAGACCGCTGCCTATGCTTTTAAGCAGATTAATAAATCCACGCGAAAAGTTATTGTACTCGGAACAGCGCACAGATACTCACTTGTCGGCTCCTGTGTTATTGATTATGATTATTACGATTCACCGCTTGGTAAGGTAAAATTAAGTAAAGATGTAAAGGAATTCCTGAACGAAAGAAATGTGTTTAGTATTCCTGAAGCCGACACAGAAGAACATTCTATTGAAATTGAAATACCATTCCTTCAAACCGTTTTGAGTGATTTTGAAATACTCCCTGTTATAGTCGGAAAAACTGACCACAAACAATTCTCTGAACTTCTTGAAAAATATTTTACGAATGATTCTGTAATCGTTGCTTCCGTAGACTTAAGTCATTTCAATAAGTATAACGATGCTGTAAAAATTGACGAACATTCTATTGAGTGTATATTGAACTTCAATTCGGGTGGGATAAGAAAAGCCCAGATAGATTCTCCGTACGCAATTGCAGCCTTGCTGGACCTTGCAAAAAGAAAGGACTGGGAAGTAAAACTTCTTGACTACAAGAACTCGGGTGATATTGTTTCTGACAGAAGTTCTGTTGTAGGTTATTCTGCTATAGTATTTTATGAAGTAGAAAAAGCTGAGGAAATTAAAGAAGCCGAATATTTTACTGCGGCCGAACAGGTGTCTATGGTTAACATAGCAAAGAATTCCGCTGAGATGTTTGTAAAGACAGGCAAAAGATATTCCGAAACAGAATATCACTCAAAATTTAAAGAAAGTCTTGCATGTTTTGTTACTGTGAAAACCGGCGATGAATTAAGAGGATGTATCGGTACAATCGAACCCGTCGATTCTTTATATAATAGTCTGATTGACAATGCCATATCCGCAGTCTCAAGAGACCCGCGATTTTCTCCTGTCGGGGAAAAAGAATTATCAAAACTCAACTACGAAGTCTCAGTTCTTTCTCCGCCTGAATTGTTTGAACCTCAATCACTCGATGAACTCTTTGAGGGAATAAAGGGCAAAGGTTTAATCATTAAAAAAGACTACCGCTCTGCAGTTTACCTGCCGCAGGTCTGGGAACACTTTTCAGACGAAAAGGATTTTCTACGCAGTTTGTGTCAGAAAGCAGGAATATTTATTGATGAATGGAAGAATTATAAGGGTATGAAATATTATGTGTTTAGTTTAATCAATTGAATAAGAGGTTAAAATCTTATTTGACAATAACGAATATTTTAGTCATTTTTGTGTAAGTGAAATTGTTTATTAAAAAATATTGCAACGCTAAAGTTTTAACAGTAATCTTATTATTGTTATCGTTTAACCTCGTGTCTTTCGGACAGGACATCAACAACTGTTTGTGCAAAAAACAATCTGTCGAAAGCAAACATTCCTGCTGTAAAAAGGAAGCAAAGAAGGAAACTTCTTCGAAGAAATGTTGTGCACCTAAAGAAAATCAGGAATCAAAGAATTGCAATACAGATAAAATAGATAATAAATCGCAAAAAGACGAGGGTACTTTAAACGAAAGTAAACTCCCAAAACTTGAAGCGAAAACAATAGTTCAGGAATCACTTAGTTCTACATTCAATAAAACTACTAATCTAAAATCATATCGTTCAGACAATTCGCCCGGCTTACGGTCGAAAGTCTTTCTTGATATATCCAGTCTCCGCATTTAGAAACACGGAATAACTACGTCCGTTTTTAAGTTTCTAAATTTCAAAATCTAATGAAGAAAATATTATTAATGGCATTATTGCTTTTACTTGGAGTAAGTAAAGTAAATGCCCAGACAAGTCCGGATAAAACCTTAAACGGTATAGTTTACGGTGCTAACGACAAAGGCAAAGAGCCTCTGGACGGCGCTGTTATTAAGTGGATTAATACCAGGAAAGGCGACGTTACAAGCCCCGATGGAAAGTTCAGCATTTCAGCCGAAGGAATCAGCGACAGAAGAATCATCGTGTTTTACGTGGGATATAAAAGAGATACAATAAATGCCGAGGGCAAGAATTTTGTGGAAGTTGTTCTGCAGAATAATTTTTCAACTCAGCAGATTGTTGTTGAAAGCAAAGTGAATTCTTCTTTCATTGAAAACGGTAACGCAAAAACAGAAGTTATCACACAGGGCGAACTGAAGAAAGCCGCCTGCTGTGATTTGTCAGGTATGTTCGGAAGCAACACTACAGTTGAAGTAACAGTATCCGATATTCTAACAAACACAAAAGAACTTAAAATGCTCGGACTTGAAGGGGCATACACACAGGTATTGCTGGATAATATGCCTATTATGTCAGGTCTTGTTACAAAGTATGGTGTAACGAGCATTCCCGGAACGCTTGTTAACAAAATAACAATTTCCAAAGGTTCAAACTCTGTTATGCAGGGATACGAATCAATCAGCGGGATTATGAATGTTCTTCTGAAAGACTACAATACCTCCGATGCATTTCTGTTCAACGGTTACCTGAACAGTATGCTTGAGAAACAGATAAACCTGAACACAACCGCAAAGATTAACAACTGGAAAACGCTCCTGGCATTTCAAACAGTTCAGGAAGCAAAAAGACTGGATGAAAACGGAGACGGATTTCTCGATGCCCCACTAACGACAAGGTATATGTTTTTTAACAAATGGAAATATGGGAATACAGATGATGATTTTACGAACGTAACTATCGGACTAAAGTATCTTGACGAGAAAAGAATCGGCGGACAGAAGAACTTTGATTACAACAAAGACCTTGGAAGCAATACCATATACGGACAAACAGTGAACATTCAGAATGGTGACGCATACACGCGCATCAGTCAGGAAATTGGTGCCGACTTACACCTGAAACTATATGCCGCTGGTTCATTCTTTAATCAGGAATCTTATTATGGAGTAACGAAGTACGACGCAAAGCAAAGAAATTTCTACACTAATGCAACTATTGAAATTCCAGTTGGTTTGAGAAGTTATGTAAGGCTCGGAACATCATATAAATACGAAAAAATCAATGAGGACATAAAGTTTCTTCAGCCGGAAAACAAAACTTATGCAGGACCGTATGAAAAGCTTGAATCCATTGCAGGTGTGTTTTCCGAAGCATCGCTTGATTTTAAAAGCCTGAAATCTTCAGTCGTTGGCGGACTAAGACTCGATTACCACAACAAGTACAACCTTATAACAACTCCAAGGGTTATGCTCCGTTATCAGTTATCTAAAGAAACTACAATAAGGGCTACCGCAGGAACGGGATTCCGCATTGTCAATCTGTTCAGTGAATATTCAAATTTACTGGCAAGCGGAAGAAATATACTTGTACCTCAGGAATTGAACCCTGAAAAAATGATTAATTACGGAATAGATGTATTGCAGTATTTCGACTTTGGCAAGGTGTCGGGGAATATAAACCTTGATTTTTACAGGACGGAATTCAGCAACAAGATAATGCCTGATTATGATGTGAACCCGCTTGCCGTGACCTTCATGAATCTTTCTGACGCTGCGACAAATGTATTTCAAATAGAATCAACTTTTTCTATTTTTAACAACGTTGATTTCAAATTAGCATATAAATATATAGACCAGTATTATTATCATAAGGGAATGAAAATGCAGCAGCCGTTCAATTCAAAACACAGAGTGGTTTCGTCGCTTCATTACAGTCCGAAAGACAATAACTGGAATGCGAATGTATCGTTACAATGGTTTGGAGTGCAGGCATTGCCTTCAACAAAGGATTATCCCGTTGAACTCCAAAGACCGTCGGAGTCAGACCCTTATACGATAGTTAACGGACAGTTCACGAAGAACTTCAAACATTTTGAAGCTTATGTTGGTGTAGAGAACATATTCGACTTCAGGCAGCAGAATCCTATAGTCGACCCTGCACAGCCGTTCAGTCCTTATTTTGATACATCATACATCTGGGGACCGACAACAGGCAGAACGTTCTATTTCGGATTCAGATTATTATTCAACAAATTATAAACTTTAACATTAATAAAAACCAAACAAAACCTTAGAAAGGAAAAACAAAAATGAAGATGAAAATCTTATTAGCATTGGTTGCAATATTGTTTGCAACATCAGTAATCGTCAAAGCACAGGAAAACAACTGCTGCAAAGATAAACAGAAATCAGAATGCAAGATGAACAAAGAAGAATGCAAGATGAACAAAGAAGAATGCAAAATGGATAAGTCAGAATGTAAGATGAACAAGGAAGAATGCAAGATGGACAAATCAGATTGCAAAATGAAAAAGGAAGACTGCAAGATGAACAAACCTGAAGTAGAAAAAACAGGAAACGCACAGGGTTCAGGAATGTCAGATTCAGCAAAGGTATGTCCTGTATCGGGCGAACCTTTAGGTCACGAAGGTGAACCTGTCAAGTTCACATATTTAGGAAAAGAATATGAATTCTGCTGTGCGGGCTGCGTAAAGAAATTCAAAGCAGAACCAATGACATACATCAAAACAGAATTAACATGCCCAGTAATGGGTGAAGCCGCTTCAAAAGACGTCTTTTCAGTCGTTGACGGTGTAAAGTATTATTTCTGTTGCGAAGGTTGCATTTCAAAATTCAACAAAGACCCAAAGAAATACTTAGATAAAGTAAAATAAACTTAACCAGAATAATTAAGCTTATTCAAGCAGCCCTCATGTCCCCACATCAGGGCTGCTTTTATTTGTAACCATACATTTCCCAACTTGTCATTCCTGCGTGTTCTTAGCAGGAAACGTTCTTTGTTCAGCGAAGCAAATCTCTACTCATACAATTCCTTCTCTATATCTTTTACCCTAAAAAATCTTTTCTCTGTGCACCTCTGTGTCTTCTCTGTGTGCTCTGTGAACCTCTTTTAAGATTCCCCTTTGTAAAAATATGTGATAATCTGTGGGAGTTAGATTCTCTCAAATTTCAAACCCAGTTTTAAATTTCAAATATCTTGTAACCTTTCCCCCCGCCCTTACGTCTAAATAATAAAAGACCATTATGGAAAACACAGATTTATACATAGACGAAAAAGGCACACTCGCAGTACCGCTTGTAGATGCCGATGCAGGCAAAAGATTCCTGAACCTGATAATAGACATCGGAGTAGTAATATTTCTGATAGTTGTATTTAACAAGATTCTGTACCACCACAGCATATTCTCGTACCTCGGAATGTTTAAAATACTTGACATAGCAGTAGTCTTTGCCTACTTCTACGGACTCGAAAACTCACTCGGACAGACGGTCGGCAAAATGATAACGAAAACAAAGGTCGTAAATCTCGATGGAGGCAAGCCCACTACTCAGCAAATGCTCGTAAGAACATTCTCAAGAGTAATTCCGCTTGAACCCGTATTATTAATCGGAGGCAAATGGCTTCACGACTCACTTTCGCAGACAAGAGTCGTAAATCTGTAAAAAATTGGACCCTCTGAGTTTAATAACTAAGGGCAAAGTCTTTGTTGTTTGCTGTGAGATTATTTATATCTTGCGCAGGTAAAGTCCCAGAGGGACGACATAGCAATAGCAATAAACAGTTATGAAAATAAAAGTCCCAGAGGGACGACATATTTACTAATAAGATATCCTGCAACTTGTAGCGGGGAGAGTTCATTGATAATCTTTTAAATTCAGCCCACGACTTTAGTCGTGGGAAACAAACAGCAAAGATCTTTAACCGTTTCAATTGAAAATCCGCCGCGGTGGACGGTTTTCAGTAAAAGCGAAAAAACAGTATAAACAGAGGCGCACAGTCTTTTAAATTCAGCCCACGACTTTAGTCGTGGGAAACAAACAGCAAAGATCTTTAACCGTTTCAACGGTTTCCCGGTTAAAGCATAAAACTATATAAAGGAAATATTGTTTTGATAAGTAGAACATAATCAGGACAATAAAAATGAAAAACATATTAAAGCTGATAGCGAGCGTTGTAATAAGTCAGGCAGCAGGAGCTATCGGCTCTTTATTTACAGTACAAAACATCCCAACCTGGTACGCAGGATTAATCAAACCGTCTTTCAATCCGCCAAACTATCTTTTCGGACCGGTGTGGATTTCGCTATACTTCATAATGGGAATCGCATTCTTTCTCGTATGGAAAAAATCAGAAACCCACAGCATCAAAGTCCCCGCAGTTTTATTCGTAGCCCAGCTTGTCTTAAACGCACTCTGGAGCATACTCTTCTTCGGAATGAAAAACCCCGCACTTGGCTTTATGGAAATAATACTTCTCTGGATATTCATAGTCTTGTGCATCATAAAATTCTATCCTATATCAAAAATCGCAGCGTGGCTCTTGCTCCCGTATTTACTCTGGGTAAGTTTTGCCTCAGTCCTTAACTTCAAAATCTGGATGCTCAACTAATATTAAAATGCCGGTATCTATCAAGTACCGGCAAGCAATTATCTAATTCGTGTAATTCGTTTAATTCGCAATAATAATTCTTTTATACCAATTGTCATTCCTTTATGATCTTAAAAGGAATCGTGGACATCTCTTTCTCTTCTTTTATCTCGTTAGTTTATCTTTATCTCTAACCCTAAAAAGTCTCTTTCTCTTAATCTCTTTTTTAAAATTAGTGTAATTCGTCTAATTAGCGTAATTCGTGGACATCTCTTTCTTTAAAGCACTTTTTAATCGTGGACATCTCCTTCTCACTCATCCATCTTTATATACATAATCTTCTCCCTTCTCTTCAACGGCTTATTCACCGTCATCTTCCTCGGCTTCGAACTCGGATAAATCAGCCGCATTATCTTTCTTATCACATCATAATTCTTCTTAATCGCCTTTCTGAAAACTATATCCCTCACAAGATTATTCTCATCAATTAAAAACTCAAGCACATCGTTTCTCTGCACATATAGCTGCTCATTAACAATCTTTATCCTTACTTCATCATCCAAAAACACATCAATATTCATCATCTCCATTTCTATATTGGAAAACACTGCTGCCATTTCACACCTCAGTTCCTTTAACACTCTTCTAATTTTTCTTGCGTCATCCTCCCTTAAATTTACAATCAAAGAATTGTTATCCTCTTGTAAATTAAATAAGCAATTAATTTTTGCATAATATTTTTCTCCCTGTTTCATACTGATTAATATACCCCGCCGCTGAATGCGGCAGGGTAAGAATTGTATTGTGATTACTTTATTAACACCATTCGTTTAACGCTTATAAAATCACCGCTTTGAATCTTATAGAAATATACACCGCTGGAAAGTGATGAACCATTGAAGTCAACAGAGTAATAACCAGCTTGTTTCACTTCACTTATAAGTGTTTTAACTTCTCTCCCTGTAATGTCATAAATTATCAAAGTAACAAAACCTTGCTTAGGTAAAGCAAAGTTTATCTTTGTTACAGGGTTAAATGGGTTAGGATAGTTCTGGGAGAGATTGAATTGTTTAGGTAATTCAAAACTAAACTCAGGACTATCGCCCCCACCACGTCTATTTAAAAATTCGGTCGTGATTGAAACAAAATCTGAATATACCGAAGCCCAATTTGTTTTGTCAACAGCTTTTATCTTATACCTGATTCTATTAACATCACCCCATAGTGATCCAAAACATTCGCCATAGGCATTTAGATCTGTATATGTTGGCGTTGTACCTTGGTCTATCGTTACATCAGCTATTTCTGTCCAATTTTGTGGAACTGTATTTATACCGTCGAAGGCTCTGAAAACTTTGTATCTCTTTAAAGTTGACAAGTCAGGAAGCATATCAGGCTCAGTATTATGACTCCAACTAATTATTGGGTATCTCTTACCATCTATGCACGCCGTCCTATCTATTTTTATTCCCATCGGTTTTGAAGGCGGCGTTTCAGCAAGAATATAGGATTCTGTACATCCATTTTCGGGATATAGTTCTATATCCCTGTAGATTCTTATTGTTGCTAATTTTGTGGAGTTATCAAAATCTTTTATCCATATAAATACTCCCGAGTTTTCATCATTATATGTCGTAGTGCTTGGGCTGGAATATCGTGAAAATATTTCACCTTTAGTCCAGGCATCCCATCTGTCAATTTGATTTTCTCTTGATGTCCAGTTTTCTTCATAATTTGTAAAGATTCTATCAATACCATCTGTAGTTGAAGTTCTTTTCTTACCAATAGAAAACCACTTTGATTCAATTGAATTTGTAATTGTATATCCTCTTATTGTTAAACCATCTTTTACCGTATTAGGGTACTGATTAACATTCACCCATTGTCCATTGTCGTTTAAATCTCTTCTTGGTATTGTCCTATTTAAAATAGGCAGAATAGGACTATTAGGTGCCCAATCAGGTGCTGCAAAACCATCCTGAACCCAATTCCATAAACCGTCAGAACATTCTATATCTTCCAAAATACTATTAGGTGGTCCCAATCCGCTTATATGATAGAAATATATTCCTTGCCCGTAATTTGTTTCCCTAAGGAAATCACCGTATGCAGTATCGCCAAGCATTGGACTATCCCATTTTGAAATTTTATTTCTGTTTGCAATCAATATTTCACCACTCGTCAGTTGTACTCTGATTGATGATGCATTACTAGTACTTCTTCCTGAAATGTCACCTAAAATCTTTTCCTCATAAGCAGTATTTGAATAATACGGTGACTCATAATTAATATGTATCTTTTCCGTTAGACACATAAACGGATCCCATACAAGGTCTCCCATTAAACCTATTCTGCCGTGTACAGTACCATAAGTATAATGTCCATGTTCGTGCCATATTCTTCCTATTACACCGCCCTTTGTTAAAACACTGGATGTTGTATTACCAGCGATAGTTAGACCCGAACCCTTCATTTCGTTTTCGGAGTAATTCGGGAAACCGCCATATACATATTTCATATTATTCGGGTCAACAAGATATTGCCATGTATTGTTTGCTTTACCTAAATAGCAAAATCCTGAAGCATTTCCTTCCGAAAATATATTTTCATATTTATACCTGTGCACTTTGTATATCATGTCTATTACACCGTCTGGATTATTTGTAATCGTACCGTTTGAATGATATTCCCAATTATCAAAAATAGTCCAATCAATTAATTGTTCATTAAGTTTTGAATAAATGTCCTTGTTGACCTCGCTTTCGCCTTTATCTGGAGCCTGATAATAAGCCGTATCATGCTCGAGTTTAACAAAATATTCCTTTCCAACTACGTGCATTGTTCCTCTTGATACTTCGCAGAACCACGATGATATGGTTTGTGTATTTGGATTGTATGCATTCCACCAATCTGTAATATCATTTTTTGATTCGGCAAGCATTGTTCCTTTATATGAGGGTCCTGTGGTGGTATTTATAGGCCATAGGCTATTCTCATTACCATTAAGTGCTGCTTCATCTTTAAACATTACGTAAACCACTATTGCGTTAAAAACTCCCGAACCTGTAGCCGTTGGTTTAAAAGGAGGTGAATAATATTCTTGAATATTCGTCATAGGACATTCTTCTTTTACAAAATTATCCATTTGTGCAAATACACTGTTTGTCGTTGAAATTGTCACTAAAACAACGACAACCGATAATATGATTTTTATTATTTTCATATTAATTTTTTTTAAAGTTAATAATATTTTGAATTACATCTTCGTTTTAAAAACTTTAACTTTAAAAATAAGAGGGCTTTTACAATATTGCAAAATATTACTTGCTAAGGAAAACGACTGGAACCGTTTAAATTTCTTTGTGAGAGGCCCTCTTTCTCTCTTATGGAATTTTGTCAAACATATTACCTCCTTCGGATATTCTTTAAATTAATTGATAATGTTTATTATTTCATTAATATTAGTTTCTTAACGTTCGAATTACTCGCATTCGACAACTTTAAAAAATAGACCCCCGAGGTCATATTAGATGCATTAAAGTTATATTTATATTCGCCTGCATTTTGTTTACCTGAAAATAATATTATTTCTCTTCTGCCTAAAGCATTATATAATTCCAGAGTGTAGTAATCATTTTTAAAAATATTATATGTTATTTTAGTTTGTGAATTGAAAGGATTAGGATAAACATTCCTCAAATTGAAATTCTGTATCACTATTTCTTGATTTGCAACATAAGTTGTAACACCACCATTTGTCGTCTTGTGTAGCAAACCTATATTTCCTGTTTTATAGCCAACAGAATCATTAACAAAAAATATTTGAATGCATCCTCCTCCACCTTGTGTGTACCAGTTCAGACCACCATTCGTAGTATGGAAAACATCGAAACCCGATCCCGCTGCCCATCCTTTGCTTACAGTGCTAAAACAAATGTAATTGATTGAAGGATAAGTGTTTGGAATGTAAGACAGGCTATCCCAATTATCACCAAAATCTGTTGTTCTAAATACTTTTCTATCATCAGTGCATGTAAAACCAGTACTACTATTGATAAATGAAAAGTTCCGAAAATTTAACAAATAAGTACCAATCGAAATATTCACATTATTCCAATTCAATCCTCCATTAGTCGTTTTCCTGACTTTTCCAAGGTCATTACACCCCAACCCTGTGTTTGCATTAATAAAGTAGAAATCCTGAACCCTTTGATTTAAATTAATAGTTGGAATCGAATCAAAAGTCTCACCTCCATTAGTAGTTTTAAATATATATGGAGTATTATCTTGCCCTCCTATCCAACCTGTTAAAGAATTTATAAAATATAAAGCGAACAATGAAAACCCGGTACCACTTGGTCCGTTCCTAAGAATACTCCAGTTTATACCGCTGTTTGTACTCTTGATAATAGTATAAAAAGAACCAACACAATAAACAATATTTTCATCTATTGCCTGAATCTTGGTAAAAGGCTTAAGCAGGTTAATCGTGTTAACATTTATCCAATTTGTACCTCCGTTCGTAGTTTTCAGAATTGTACCTGAGCCGCAAACATATCCGGTGTTCTCATTCAGAAAACTTATTCCTCTTAAATCGCCTGTTGTTCCCGTAACCTGCTGTATCCACTGACTCTTACAATTATCAACACCCAATGATAAATTGTAAATTATCAGTACTATTATTAATGTAATTATTTGTTTCATAATATTTAATAGGTTTTAATATTTTTGAAAATATTAATATAATGCTATTCTAATTTAATACTTCTGTTTAAATTAATCTTTGCATTTCTTCTTTCAATTTATGAAAGATTATTTACAACAGTAATATTATATCTGCAACTCAAATTAGTAAATATCTATATCATTCCTGTTTTGTTGACTGTAATAACCATTAATTGAAAGTTATTCTTCTTTTAAACTTACAATAAACAACCCTGCCGCATAAAGCGGCAGGGTAGATTGAAACGGTTTACTTTATTAACACCATACGTTTAACGCTGATAAAATCACCGCTCTGAATCTTATAGAAATATACTCCACTTGATAAAGAGGAGCCATTAAAATCAACCGAGTAGCTACCAGCCTGTTTTAGATCGTTAACGAGAGTTTGTATTTCCCTACCTGTAACATCATAGATCTTCATTGTCACAAGACCTGTTTTTGGCAACGCATAGTTAATCTTCGTTGTCGGATTAAATGGGTTAGGATAATTCTGTGAAAGTGAATATACATCAGGAATTGAAACTTTGACTTTTACATCATCTTTATTTCCGGTTTTATTAGAGAATAATATATCCTCAATCTGCATCTTTTCTCTTTCTTCTTTCTTAAGAGTTTTTGAATACCTCATTACAGAATTAACTTTTGTGTTCATCGCATCATCTTTTTGTTTCATTTTAGCAACTTCCTGTTTTGCTGATTTCAAATCATTTGTTCTTGCGAATGCATCTTTTTCAGTTTTTGCTGTTTTCTCTGATTTCACTTTATCGAATGATTTCTTAACTATCTCTTTTATCGGGTCCTCATTAATTCCTTTGTTTACACGATTTGTTAGTATTTTCAAATACTCTACATCAGATAGATTTTCTTCGTTGCTTGAAATTCCACCCGAACCGTTTAATAATGTTTCAACTTCTGCATAATCCCAGCTTGCAAGGAGTCTTGTGTATGCATCTGGATGATAAAGTGCAATAAATTCGTATCCTTCTACTGCTTCACTTAAACTGGAATTTGAAGTATAACACATCAAAGTTATATTATAAGCATTGAAATTAAATTCTTCACTGTGCTGCCCAGATGATATTCTTCCGTTTAAATAATTTATAATGTCTGTATAAAGTGCATTTTTTATTCCCGGGTTACTGCTAGTATCGAGTGATTGATAACATTTATACAAGCTGAATAAGCAAGCTTCTGAATTGGTGCTTGTTGGAAAACCAATTATTAGTGATTTGAAATAAGATATTGCGTCAAAAAATTCTCCGCGCTCCATCTTTTGAATTGCAGTTGAATACAATACTTCGTCTTGTGAAGACTGATACCCTTGGCTATTGTTTGTTTTATATATAGTGTCATAAACACCATTTCCTAAATCATTAATCAGCCATATTGTTCCTGCATCCCATAAATTATTGCAATTAATTGTAGATCCATCGTAGTAAGGATTTACTGTGTTATTTGAGTTAATATCAATTAAACCGGAGGCATCGGGCATGTAACTATTATTGAAACAATTATTTCTAACATAATACAAGTAAGGTGACGGTTCATCAATTTCTCCCCATATATGATTGTAAGAATAACTCTTTGAGAAATGATTTTCACCCCAGTCAAGTGCTATATTCCCATCGTAGAAATAAATATTTCCGTTACCTGTACTTGTGACTGTGTTTCTTCCACCTACCCATATTAAACCTGCATCACTTGAATTGTTGGAAATTGGTGCAAAGCGAGGATAAGATTCATAATTATTAACATTAAAATTAGAAGTAATAAACGTATTATGGTAGAAATTTGGAACTGATTGATTTAGCTCAAGAGACTTGCCAGAGCTTGAAGTGATATTATTTTCTTTGAAATCGCCAGTTATGTGTCGTGCGACAATATTTGCCGAGGTGGCATTTTCCGTACAAACGTTGGATATAAAATTTATTACAGCGTAAGCATCTGTCAAACAGACAAATGCTGCTGAGACCACTCCATCTTGTATACTATTGTTATAAACATTAATGGCAGATGGTGATGCAACAGCTGACCCCATACCAGTACTTACCGGAAAACGCATTAAAATACCTACACCTCTATTAGGTTGCATAGTAATTTGGTTATAAGAAATAGAAATGTTATTTGCATTAACAGTTTCAATTACGTAATTATAATAATTATTTCCCGTTTCACTAAAAGTATTATTCGTAATATTTCCGAAAAACCCTGAAGTTCCATTAATATAAATAGGATTATTAAGATTTATAAAGGTACATCCTGTAATTGTATTTCCCCCTGAATTATAAAAGAATAATCCTCTCCCAGGTGTTGATGTATTCAAAGATGATATTGCCCCGCCATCTGCAACAAGATAAGCACCATTCCTAAATTCGATTTTAGCATTTTCACCTAATTGTACATTAGCATTAGGGTTTAACTTAAGATATGTACCTGCACCGTCGAAAGTTACAGTTGTGTTGTTACCAACTTTTAATCTTGCTAAATTGTCAATTTCAACATGGCCACCATTATTAATTGTGTGCGAAGTCCCTAAATATGAAAGTTCAGACCTTTCATAAATATGCGAAAGAGAATTAGGGTTCCAATTCATCGTAGCGCCATAGTCTAAAATTGTTCCGCCAAAGCATGCATTCAATTGGGCTGTATTTTCTTTTGTAACAATAGAACCGCTATTTAATACTAATGTATCTCCAGCTTCGGAGGTTGACGTAACACCACTAACCCAGAGCCTTTTGTTCTCTTTTAATTCTAATTCATCACCACTTAAAGCTGTTATTCTACAACCTTCAATATAATTAGAATTTAAATCAAAAGTGTACCAGGCTGGCGTAGTATATGTATTCCCTTCTGAATTATTTAAATTAGGATAAGGTATAGGGGGAGCTATAAAATATCTATGATATGGTAATCCAACAGTGTTATAACCCCATCTATCTAATGCCCCTTCGTTATCATATACTCTATCAAAAATTACTTTTCCACCAATTACAAAATCTCGCATCAAATATTGCCTAACATTGGTCTCTTCAATTATCTTAGGTGAAATACCAAACGGTGTTGTTCTTGCATAAAATCTTTGTTCAAGAGGAGTGTTTCCGAATCCACACATTTCCCAAGCCTTAAACTCCTCAATTTGTTGACCTTCTTCATATGGTTGAATTGTAGCAACGGGTACATTGCTAGCTGTAAATAAAACGTTGTCAGTTTCACCTAAATAGGTAAAATTAAAATCACGACCATAAGTGCTGCCATTTATATTCGCACCGTATTTACTGTCCATACAATTAAATAGCACTTTATATTTTTTGTTAATTGATGGTACCTCAATATATATTTCATATATTCCATGACCATAGCCATGATAAGCATCCGGGGGATTCCCACCTACTAAGCCAAGCTGTATCGTAGATCCACTTGATGGAAGGGTCTGGTAAAAATAATGCAAAGAATATTCGGTAAAAGTGTTATCATTATTAAAAACTCTTGTTACAGAACCATTTTGTAAAGTATCCTTTCTGTTGTATGAACCAGTATTTAAATTCTGAGTAATTCCATCAAATGGAATGCTAACTAAAGAAATTCTTACATTTATGGATAGGTTTGAATTATTTCTAATACCTAAATCTCCTTGGTATTTATTTTGAGACAATGATTCTTTTGAAAGTAATAAAAGAAACATTATTATTAAAGTAATTATTCTATTAACTTTATAGTTTGTCATTATAATAAAAATTGATTTTAATAAAATTGTTTGTTATTTTCTAATATTATTAATAAAAATGGGCGGTTTATTAAACTAATTTATTAGTTTAATGTTCTTTGTTTACGTTTGCAGCGTTACCAATTAAAATTGGTATTTCAAAGATATCCGCCCTATATTTTAAGGTGCTCTTGTAATATTTTGTTTTGCTTTATTTTATTAATATCATTCTTTTAGTTACCGAATAATTTTCGGTTTCTAATTTGTAAAAATATATTCCACTCGGTAAGTAATCAGACCGAAATATGATTTCATGCTTCCCGGGTTCTTTTATTTCATTCATTAAAATTTCTATTTCTTTTCCTAAAATATTATAAACAATTAGTTTTGCTTTTTGTTTTAGTCTAATTGAAAACCCTATTTTAGTATCAGGATTAAACGGATTAGGATAGTTTTGGTATAACTCAAATTCTTTTGGAATTTCAGAATTGTTATTTTCAACGTTAACAATTCCTATTGGATTATAAACCCACACTCCATCAGCACCAATCCATATATTATTATATCTGTCTTTTTTAATATCAAAAACCGATGTAGTGTTTGTATCAAGTGCAGTAACCCAATTTGTATCATTAAAAATTGTAAATCCGGTACCTTCAATACCAATCCACTTAGTATTATTCTCATCAAAAAAGATACAACTAATATTATATCCTGGAAGGCCGGAATTTATAGGAGTAAATATTGTCCATTGGTCCTGTGAAGAACTGAATTTTGCAACTCCTCCAAAACGAGTACAAAACCATTTATTGTTAAAATTATCAATACCTATATGTTGTATGAATGTACTTAATAATGGTG
>Ga0194063_10000688_pt1 | contig 23872 bp, 20 predicted proteins | sample SepL3720m_MetaG_FD_155459 | JGI IMG/M metagenome (GOLD analysis project Ga0194063, IMG submission 155459) | Anoxic zone freshwater microbial communities from boreal shield lake in IISD Experimental Lakes Area, Ontario, Canada - Sep2016-L373-20m | ecosystem: Environmental > Aquatic > Freshwater...
GTATCTGGGCCAGCTGGGCCATTCTCTACTCCGCCTTGCTCCCACCAATTATCCTCCTTGCCAAGTGCTAATATTCTGTCACCTTCTCTTGTATCTATACCTACTGAGGCAAACTGCCTCTTCCATATGTCGATAGATTCTTGGTCCTTGGGAACTATTGAATCACCCTTGTAAACTGTTACATAAATTTTTTTCGGGTCAATATTAAGCCAGTCTTTACCGGTTAAAAATTCCCAGCTCCAAGATATTGACTCTTCTTTGTAATAATCTCCTAGACTCCAATTACCAAGCATCTCAAAGAATGTTAGGTGTGTAGAATCACCAACTTCATCAATATCCGTAGTCCTAACGCACTTCTGGGCGTTAGCAAGTTTCTTTCCTAGTGGGTGCGTCTGTCCCAGTAAGTATGGTACTAATGGGTGCATACCCGCAGTAGTAAACAGAACAGTTGGATCATGTTCCGGAACTACTGGTGCTGAAGGAATTATTGAGTGATTATGTAGTTTAAAAAATTCTAAAAATTTTGACCTGATTTCGGAGGTTGTCATGTGGGTTATTATAACAAATCATCAGATATTAGTCATCTCGAATAAATTACTCAAATTAAAGTTCTTTATCGAGTGCACCCACTCTTTCATGCAGCATCGTTAACTTGTCCTGACATTGCAAAGCATATTTTCTAGACTCACTTCGTAATGATGCTAAATAACTCAATATATTTTCTGCACCTACCTTAAGAGAAAGAGCTGGACCCTGTCTATCGAGCTGACCACCTTCAACACCATTAGCTAGCCTCTTTAGATCTGACAGTTTGTCTTCTGTAATTCTCGTAGCATACTCCAGTAGTCCATCTATCTCTGACTGAAGTCCGTGGGCGCTTCGGTAAGTCTCACTTAGTTTATGTTCCAAGGCATTAAGTGTAATTTTAAGCTGCTCTGAATTTAAGCTGCCTTTTGAAATATTCTCATAACCATTAAGGTAATTTTTGATCACATATTGAGACGCTTCATATAATCCACTGCCATCCATATTGAAGCTACTTAGTTTCTCTGCCTCACTCTTCAGCTGTTTGTCTACTCCAACCGTTCCAGTCTCCCCCTTGCTGTCTTCACTGGTCAATTTGGATGATAATTCATCTGCCAACTGAACTGCCAATCTATCAATCTGATCACCTGAGTGTGATTCATACATTACGCTTGAAAGCATTCTTTCAACTGGCTTTTTTATATCATTAATAAGGCCATAATAATATTCATTAGCATCAATGAGCTCATTGAATCTGGCAAATATTTCATTCCTAATATTTTCATATTCATTATTTAGTTTGATTTCATTAGTCGACTCAGTTGAATCATGCTTTTCACTCGCATCATTATTGCTTTGCACTATACCGTGGAGCTCTTGAGTTAACCTCAAGCTGCTTTCGTTGTTAGATGGAGCTACTGTGTGAATTTCTTTTGAATTCATATATCACATTATAACAAAGCATAACAACATTGTAACTAATTGATGATGCCACCACCTACTACACAGCCGTCTTTATATATCACTGCAGACTGGCCAGGGGCGATAGCCCTTTCTTTCTTGGTAAGCTCTACACGGTAACTTCCACTAGTAATCTTTGATATCTTGGCTTCTTTCAGTTCGCTTCGATACCTAACCCTAACTAGATAGTCATTTTTCTCATCAATATCTGACCACCAAACACAATCATTAATAATAAACTCTTTTTTATTAAGAAGGTCCGAATTTTCATCCGTAGTAACATATACGATGTTATTTGATGTATCAATTTTATATACGAAATATGGTAGTCCTCCACCTATGCCTAAACCATGTCTCTGGCCAATAGTAAAGGTAAAGGCACCATTATGCTCTCCAACCTCATGGCCCTCATCATCCATGATGTGTCCTTTTTTTGGCTTAATAAATTCAGACAAAAAATCCTTCATTGGAACATTGCCAACAAAACATAACCCCTGGCTATCTTTACGGGAATAATTTGGTAGATTATACTTCTTAGCCAACTCCCTAACCTCTGATTTTTCAATATCCCCGAGGGGAAAAAGAATCTTATCTGAAATATCAGGATTAATCCTATATAGAAAGTAAGTCTGATCTTTTGAGCTATCTCTAGCTACACCCAGTCGGCCTGGCTCTATTTTTGCATAGTGACCAGTAGCCACATAGTCAGCACCTTGTTCGAGACACTTGTGATAGAATGTATCAAATTTAATTTTTTGATTACACATTACATCAGGATTAGGCGTGAGACCTTTTTTATAAGTAGTTATCATATATTCAGCAACTTGCTCAAAATACTCTTTTTCAAAATCATAAATTTCAAATGGTATCTGCAGGTGAGCAGCTACACTACGGGCCGAGGCGAGATCATCTTGCCACAAACACTTGTGGCCGCCGATATTTCGGCTCCAGTTCTTCATAAATATTCCATGGACCTCATACCCAGACTCTTTGAGCAAGGCTGCACTTACCGCACTATCAACTCCACCCGACAAACCTACATATACTTTTTTCATTGATAATTTCCTGTAATATTTATGTAAAGTAATTTCTGTAATTCACTTAGTGAAATATTTAATCCAAAGCGCGTTGACCACCAACCTGATTTACTCCATCTATTATCAAAAGAGCTGACATTCTCTATTTTATAATCTGGACCTAAGACATGGCTGAATGTATCATTAGCGCGTTTCTGGTGATAAGGGCTCGTAACTAGAATGAGGCTATGGGCGCCAATATTTTCAAGAATCTTCTTTGTATTCAAGGCATTTTGGTATGTGTTTTGCGAGTCACTATCTACCTCAATGTCTTTAGAGGGGATTCCTGCAGATAAAGCCTGTTCTCGCATGGCGGTGGCATTACTAGGACCATCATCAAGCGCTGCCCCAGAAAATATTATTTTAGAAGCTAATCCCTGCTTGAATAAAATTATTCCTTTCTCAGCTCGTGTCGTAGTTTGACCACCACTAACTACAACAATAGCGTCTGCTTTCGAAACTGGATCGGACTGAGGACTAATAAAAAATCCTAAACCAAAAAATATAATAAAGAAAATAATTATCAGTATACCAATTAATACACCAATTGAAACTAATAAACTTTTCATCTTAATACAACTCCTTTAGAACTTTATTAAAAATCTTTATAAATCTGTTTACATCAGTCTGGGAGGTTCTTCGCCCAAAGGATATTCTTACACTACCTTGAGCTTGACTCAATGTTCTTCCAATCGCTATAAGCGCTTCACTTGGCTTGTCATTGCTAGCCTCGCAAGCAGCCCCAGTAGCAATTTCGAACCCCTCTGCGTCTAAGTAAGCCACTATATTCTCACCGCTAATATTATCAAAGCAAAGACTCAGGACTGAATAAATTCTATCTTTGGGGTGTCCGTTCTCTAAATATTCTATCCCAGTAATATTATGAATACAGTCTATATAATATTGCTGATATTTTCGAGCATCAGTCGATCTTCTGGTATTCAATATTTGTAAAGATTCCGCAAACCCCACGATTGACACTAAATCTTCAGTTCCTGGACGCATGGCTGACTGTTGAAATCCTCCATAAAACATATTCTTTATAGGTGTATTGCGTTTGATATAAATAATACCGACGCCCTTAGGTCCGTATATTTTTGAGGCACCACAAGTTACCAGGTCTGCTCCTAGCCTATTAACATCACAATTCAGCGTACCGATTGCTGCACTAATATCTGTATGGAGCACTACCTTAGTTTCGTTATTAATTTCGAAATCTCTAACCATTTTTGCTATCTTGCCCATTGGCTGGATAGTGCCTATCTCACCGTTAGCATAGGCAATACTAATAAGAATTGTCTTTTTATTCAGTAGCTTCTTTAGTTCCGATAATTCTACACGACCATGCTTATCTAGTTTGCACCATCTTATTTTATAACCTTCAGATCGAAGTTGCTTTATTGGCTCGCGTACTGATGAGTGTTCACTTTTAACAGATATTATCTCACCGCCGCTCCTTAACCTTGCCGTTCCAAGTATTGCTAAGTTATTAGATTCAGTAGTGCCGCTAGTAATAATAATTTCTTCTGACTTTGCTCCAAAAAACATTCCAATTTTCTTTAGGGAAGTCTGCAGAACTTCATTAGCCTCCCTACCGCTTCTGTACAAACTAGACGTATTAGAGAAATATTTCTCTGTACGATGCATCTCCCTAGCTACAGTTCTGTCTAGGGGTGTTGATGCAGCATAATCCAGGTAGACCCTAGTCATATCCCAAATAACCTTTCGGCATTCTCTGTAGTTGCATTAGATAAATTAACTACACTTACGTCCTTAAGTTTAGAAAGAAAGTCTAAGGTATATGTTAAATATGAGGGCTCATTCACTTTACCGCGCATAGGTACGGGACTTAAAAATGGACAATCAGTTTCTAGTAGTAAATTAGACAAAGGTATTTTTTTTACTGCCTCAATCTGATCTTCATCTTTAGAGAAAGTTACAATCCCATTGATACCTAAGTAAAGTTTTAGATCGAGCGCTTTTTCGAGCTCTGCTTCGCCACCTGTAAAACTATGTATAACACCCCTTACTTTGGGGTAGTCTTTAATAATGCTATAAAAATCTTGCCATGCTTCTCTAATATGAAAAATGACTGGTAGATTATAAGATTGTGCTAAATCAAGCTGCCACTTTAGCATAATAATTTGTTCTTCTTTTGAAGAAAAATTCTTGAAGTAATCTAAGCCACACTCCCCAATGGCAACTAAAACTTTACTGTATTCTGGGTTATCTAAAAGCTCCTTAATAGTAAGGAGTCCGTCCTCTCCTAGCTTGGCTTCATGCGGATGTATGCCAGCCGATGCATATATCTTCAAGCCATACTTGTTTTTTGAGTTAGCCTGAGCAAAATTTAATGCACTTCTAGAGTCCGCATCATCAGTACCTACAGTAATAATTTTTTTTACACCTGACTTGAGAGAATTATAAAAAATTCCGTCTATGATGTTTTCAAAATCTTCGAAGTGTAAATGCGCATGAGTATCTACTATCATTACATGTCCAATCTAGGGAATAATATCCCAACAGTGTCATCCACCCTGCCATCGTTAAATATCTTCAAAATACTTTCACAGGTATCCGGTAAAAAATACTTGAGATCATCGGCGATACTAATTATCTCAAGTGCAACTGAGCTAAGGAATTCGACTGCTTTCTTTTTGTCATTCTTTATAAGCTCCCAAGGCTTGTTGTCTTCAATAGCGACATTTAATGCTGTAAGTCTAGAGAATATTTCAGATAAATATTTTTCAAATTCTAAATTAACTATAAAGTCTTCAAGCCCTACTAAGCTCTTTACGTCCAAGTTCACTATGTACTCTGAGTTATTGTATTTCTTTAACATAGCAGCAGTACGGGACACCAGATTACCTAGAGTATTGGCTAGTTCAGATTCATAAAGTACCTTAAATCTATTCATAGAGAAATCACCATCGTTACCAAAAGAAATCTCCCTAAGTAGGTAATACCTCAAAGCATCATTACCATATTTTTCAACCAAATCTAGTGGGCTAACTGAGTTACCAAGACTTTTGCTCATTTTGTTGCCTTCAATATTAAAAAAACCGTGAGCGAAAATTTGTTCAGGCAGTTCTAGACCAGCACTCCACAGCATTGCTGGCCAGTAAATACAATGAAACTTTGTAATATCTTTTCCTACCAAATGTAAGTCCGCAGGCCACCATTTCTTAAATTCATCAGTTCCATATCCTGCAGCAGTAACGTAATTGAGTAGAGCATCAAACCATACATAAGCTACCTGAGTCTTGTCGAAGGGCAATTCTATACCCCAGCTCTGGCTTTCTCGACTAATACTGAAGTCCTCGAGTCCTTTATTCTTAATAAAGGACAATACCTCATTACGTCTAGACTCAGGACGGATGAACTTAGGATTATCCTCAATATATTTCAGGAGCTTATCTTGATACTTGGATAGTCTGAAAAACCAATTCTCCTCCTTTATGGTTTCCGGTGCCTTGTTGTGGTCAGGGCATAAGCCATCTATAAGGTCTTCTGATTTCATAAATGCTTCGTGTCCCACGCAATAAAGACCCTCATATATACCTTTATATATGTCTCCATTTTCATATACTTTAGTTAATATATCCCTAACTGTATTATTATGATCATCATCAGTGGTTCTTATAAACCTTGAGTATGTTATTCCTAGCTTAGAAAATGTATCCTGCCACTTTTTCGCAGTTTCATCCGTATATTCCTGGACATCCATACCCTTAGACTCCGCTGCATTTATAGTCTTTTGTGAGTTCTCGTCTGTACCTGTTACAAATAATACGTTTTCTTCACCTAGCTTACCTCGATAATAGCGAGCTAGCGTATCAGCTGCAATTGTTGCATAGGCGTGACCAATATGGGGTATATCATTTATGTAAAATATCGGCGTTGTTATGTAAAATTTATTTTTTTGGTTTTTCTTCATGTTCTTCTTTCTCAGCAGCGGCTTTCTTTAAGTTAGCAATTGGTTTGTCTACTAAATCTTGGGTGGAGCTATTATTTATAGATTTGGATTTTATCATTTTATAGATAATAATTCCAGAAATAACTATCAGTATGAACCACATTGGCCATGTTTGCGTATCTACCTTGGTCGACCCCAGTATTAATGACGACGAACCGCTCTGTGTGAAATCAACATTAAGCACTCCGAATGCCATAGGCCCAAAGTTGGGAATAAATTTATGAAGCATTTGTCTAGGGGTAAGTGAACCTATATCAAAAGTCCTATTATTAACCCCCTGTCTCGCTCTAATTACGTAGCTTTCTCCAACAGTTATACTGGGCGCTTGAATATCGATTACTGTAAATGATAGAAATGGCAATATTAACCATTTTTTTGCAGACAGTTTGCCATCCTGTGAAATACTAGGTGGTGTGGCCCTGTATGATAAAGTGGTATCCTCATACTGATAATCCATGTCTTGGCCATTCTGCATAACTGCAGAAGGTCCACTATCGCTTACCCCCCACACTGCAAAAGCCATATGGTCTAAGTCACTCGAACCAAAGTTATTAAATTTTTCATTCCACGTAGGATCCAGGTTGATCCACCCAACATTAGGTACATAAGCCTGAACCCATGAATGCAGTGAGTCAGTTACTGAATTTGACTGTTTAAGACTTCCGGAATACCCATACCCAATAGGCATCCTAGCAGGTATACCTGCAGCCCTCAGCAAACTAATAGTAAGATCTGAGTACTCAAGGCAGACGGAGTTGCTGGGGTTCTGTAATGCTTTCAGACCTCCTTGCCGAATATTATATTTAATTTTGTCATTATTATATGAAAGATCAGCTACAACAAAGTCATTAATTGCCCTAATCTGATCCGCTACAGTTCTTTTAGTCCGGGTTAACTCTTTAGCCTTTGCTAATATCTGTGGATTATCTGAAGGCCAATACTTCTGTGCTCCTGTATACCTACTAACTAAATCCTTAGGGATATCTTTTTGCGTGCCGCTTGCGGAAAGATTATACTCAAGATAGCTCACCACACCGATAACACTGGTCTTTACTACAACATTAGTCTTAGCGGGCACATCATAATCAGCTAGCATATTACCATCTTGGTCTATATGGGTTGATTTTGGTTGTGGATCTAGATTTTGAACCAAAATCTCCTGTCCTGATGTTGTGGGTGGAAGTGTAACTGTATAAGTATTCGTAAAGCTAGAATTATTTTTTAAGGGGAAATTAAAGTTCACATCGTAGACAGTACTATCCCCAAAGACCAATAGAGATGTTTTATTTAGTAATTCCTTATTAGGATATATATATTTTTGATAACCACCCCTATTGCCCTGACTTATTGGCTTGACTCCAGTTGTATGAAGCGAGCCAAAACTCTCAGGCACTAGTATTTCTACATTATATTTTTCGCTACCATCCTGCGGTAGAGCCGGTATACTTACCGTATGTGCACTACCCTTAGTTTCGACGAGTTTATTTGTGTCATAACTTACGATAAAACTCCATGAATTCTGGCCTATGTTCTTTCTGGGAAAATTAATATTAATTGCCTTGTAGCTATAACTGTACCCAGACTGGTCTGAAGTCTTAGCTTCCGTACTAAAAGGTATACTCGTACCATCTGAATATTCAACGATAATATTTCTTGGGTCATCTACAGGCGTTGATATCTCAATGCTCTGGAGATATTTATTTACGGAGCTATTTGTAACAACATATGTTTGCTCAACTCTAGTGCTTGCATCACTACCTACCTGGTATTTAGCTGAAACATTATAACTAAAATCAGATGATGCCTTGCCAATCCATGGCAGCATAAGCAAAATAAATAGGGCTGCAAATGTAAGTGCTGCTGCAATCTGCCCTCGGCGTGATTTTAGGTATAAACTCATGATTATATTTTAGCATAAGGAAGAGACATTAGGACTCAAGTCAGGTGCGGCACAAAGGCGTCATATAGCATCTTCCATTGGTGAAAATTTAATTCCTGTGCCCTAACGGACTCATCAAGGCCAGCGCCCCGTAGTATTTCGCCAGTTTTGACGGCATTTATCCTAAGTCCCCCAGCAAGACTATTTCTAAGGGTCTTTCTTTTTTCACCAAAGCCTGCCTTGACTAGTCTCATGAAAATGTTTGGCTCAACATCTATAACCGGAGATTTTAGTCGTTTTATTTTAATAATTGCAGAGTCTACCTTAGGCGCTGGCTGAAATTTATCCTTAGTTATAGTTGATATATACTCAACTTCAGCAAACAGCTGCACGCTGACTGAGAGAACAGACATGTTTCCAGCTTTTGACGTTATTCTCTCGGCAACCTCCTTTTGTATAAGAATAATTATGTTACTAGGTGGATTTGAAGAATCCATAAGTAGCCTTATTATTGCTGAGGTTAAATAGTATGGAATATTGGCTACTACAACATAACCCCTGTCTATTGTGGTCAGATCATAGTTCATTATGTCTGCATTAACTATTTCGACATTTTCATTTAACAAGAACTGTACCCTAAGGGCCGAAATTAAATCTGAATCCTTTTCTACCGCGATTACTTTCTTAGCTTTTTTTGATATTTTATCAGTCAGTGGCCCTCTTCCTGGGCCTATCTCCAAAACTGTATCAGTTTTTTTTATACCAGCAGTTTTAATAATCAATTCTAGACTCGACTCATCGAACAACCAGTGCTGGCCGAGGTGTTTCTTAGTTCGGCTATTTTTTTTAGTCATAATTTAAATTTATTCTACCACCAGTGGTTTTTTCGCCAGAAGATATAGGCGTTGTACCAACCACCATACCTTTGATTGGCATAATCAGTGAAGAATTTATCCTCACAGTTGTAATCCAAATCAGGACAGACAGCCAATAGCTTACTACCTGGACATGCTTGACCAATTCCTAGGCATCCTGAAGAGTTTCTTCTAGTTGGGTTATTTCCTGACTCATTGTAGTAAATAAACATCTTGTAGCTAGTATCTACGGGCCCAATAACAACAACTCTTGGTCTGGCTGCTAGGGTAATTTTTTCTTCTAGCACTTGCCTGTTCTGCTCGATACCGTCTTGCTCTGTTATTAGATAACTTACAACCTTTTTACCTGGTGCACCCGGGTCTTGTACTGAGGTGTAGTCACTAGGCTTAGTGCTGTCAACATTCTGTATTTCAGTCTGAGGAATTGGTATTTCTTCCGTGGATATTCTCTGTGCAAGCCTGCTAATGATAATGGTCTGATTATCGGTAATTGGCGAATCGATAGAGGCATTAATTATATCTTTGGGTTTTACCTCTAAACCCTTTTCACTAAGGAGGTCTTTAACAGTTTTACTATGAGTTCTAAATTCAAATGTTTTTCCAGACAAAACAACCTTGACTGGAGTGGCCCTATCAATAATTAATTTCTGACCAACGGAAACATCACCAACAAAATTACTTGCTCTCTCCGTAGCTACGCTATCTTCAGGATAAAGTACCACCCCTTGCTGTTCTATGACCTTTCTAGGACTTCTATAGCCAGAAGAGGTAACGGTAGTCTTGCTGCCATCTACGATAGTATAGGTAAGCGCTCTGTAAATATTAACATTCGTAACACCCCTGTCCAAAACCTTATTCACCGCGGGCTCAACCACGTCACCATTTTGTATGGTGATGCCCATTTTCTTAAGTGCCTCCCCTACGGTATTGGCGCCTGTTGCAACGGTCTTATTTTGTCCATCATAGAATACACTAACTAGATTTTGCCCATCCGCGATAGCAGTAGAGTTACCAGATGAAAGCTGATCGTGCGAAAAAGAGATGCTTGTAAGAATAAAAATAAAAATAAAAGCGATAAGAGCAGCAGCTCGCTTTATGGTGTACTTCTTGGGTGCCGACTTGCTTCTTGAAAGCTTTTTTCTTAAGTCAGACAACTGTAATTTTGGTAAAATACTCTACCTCACAAATTAAACAATAACAAAATACATAATTTATTTTTATTTTTGTTTACCGTAAGTACTATTTTATATTTTTTTTGCCATCTCAGTCAATATTGACACTATCTGTAATTATGTTTGGCTATAGATTAACTAAATCTTTTTTATATTAGCAAAATTTAAATTAAGTGTCTTCTGCCCAACTTTATCAAATAGTATAGTAGCTTCTAGCTCGTCCACAGTTATAACCTCTCCTTTTCCAAAGTTTTCATGACTAACCTTGTCGCCAATATTCAATGTAGGTATTTCAGTAAATGGCTCTGGTTCTAAATCATCGTTATATGTAAAGCTTGGCTGAGAGATATCATTTTTAGAACCCATGCTTTTAGTTAAATCCACGGGTACATCAGATAAGAATCTGGATGGCACATTATGCTGAGTGGTGCCATACAAGAGTCTCGAGCTAGCACTAATCATATATAACCTCTGCTTGGCGCGTGTCATACCTACGTAACAAAGCCTTCTTTCCTCCTCGAGTTCGCTTGGTTCAAAGAATGTACGGCTATGCGGAAATATACCCTCTTCGAGGCCAGTCATAAAAACTGTATCAAATTCTAATCCCTTAGCTGAGTGCAGTGTCATGAGCGTAACCGCACCGTCACTGTCCTTGAGGCTGTCTAGGTCCGAAATCAAACTTATCTCAGTTAAGAAATCTTCTAAGCTAAGGCTATTGTATGCCTTGGCTACACTCAGAAGTTCTCTGACATTCTCAATTCTTTCCGAAGAACTTATGCTGCCGTCATCTAGATATTCTATGTAACCAGATTTTTTTATTACTAACTCTATAAACTCGCTCACCACCATATTGAGTGATTGTTTCTGTAGGCTCAAAATCATAGCTGCAAAACTTGATAAACTCCCTGCCGCCCTAGGACTTAGACCCAAAATCTTACCTGAATTTAGCATGCTTTCGAGTAGTGGTAATTCATACTTAGCAGTATGGTCAAAAAAGACTGCCAGACTCTTTTGTCCAAGGCCACGAGTTGGAGTATTTATTATTCTATTTAGAGAAACCTGATCATTCGATTGAAAAATAAAACGAATATAGGCAAGTACATCTTTGATCTCTTTTCTTTCATAGAATTTTACACCACCGATAATCTGGTATGCGAGGCCATACCTTAAGAATGACTCTTCTAGGTTTCTTGACTGAGCATTCGTACGATACAATACAGCGAAATCGTGTAGGCTAAGCCTATTATCTAATCTAATTAATTCCTGTATAGTCTGGACAATGAATCTACCTTCTTCGAGCTCATCATGAACATTCACTAATTGAATTTTTTCTCCCATTCCTGAATTGGTCCATAATGTTTTGTTAGATCTTGATGAATTCTTTGATATAACGGCTCCGGCTGCATCAAGGATAGTCTGTGTACTTCGGTAATTTCTTTCGAGCTTAACTACTTTTGCATTAGGGTAATCTTTTTCAAAGTTAAGTATGTTTTCGTAGTTAGCCCCTCTCCAGCTGTAAATACTCTGCCAGTCATCACCCACAACACAAATGTTTTTTCTCTTTTTTGCCAATATTTGTATCAGTCTATACTGCGCATGGTTGGTATCCTGATATTCATCTACCATTATATAGGTAAACTGATTCTGGTATTTTTCCCTAATCTCTTTATCATCTTCTAGTAAAATTGTTAATTTCATTATTAAGTCATCGAAGTCCATAGCGCCGGCTTTATGTAGCTCCATTTGGTACTTAGGGTAAATTTGCGCTGCTGCTTCCTGTACCTTGCCTGAAGCAAACTGCTTATACTCACCGGCTGTTATAAGTTCATTTTTCGCATTCGATATAGCATTGGCGACTCCGGATGGGGTAATTTGTTTCTCATCAAACTTCATCTCTCTAATTATTTTTTTTATCAGGGCGTGACTGTCATTAGTATCATAAATTAAAAAATTACTAGAATAACCAACTCTGTCTGACTCGCGCCTAAGAATTTTATTTGCTATTGAGTGGAAGGTGCCAAGGAAAGGCATATACTGGGTATTATCTTCATCAAATTTTAGAATCCTAGCAATACGCCTTCGCATTTCCCCTGCGGCTTTATTAGTAAAGGTTACTGCCAGTATGTTAGCTGGCGAAACACCCTTGTTCTTTACCAGATATGCCAATCTATGAGTGAGTGTCTTTGTCTTGCCACTACCGGCGCCAGCCAACATCAAAACTGGCCCCTCCGTCTCTAATACTGCAGACCGCTGCTCCTCGTTTAAATCGTCTAAAATTTTTGTCATTAGAACTATTGTACTATAGTCATCTATCTATGGAGTGATAAAGTCAAATATTATTACTTAGACTTATCTAGCAATTTAAAAGTAGCTATTACGATAGGGGTTCCTAGGGCGAAAATAGCTATCAGTGCCATAGCCTGCTGAACCTCTGTTGGTCTAAAGAATTCATGATATATTGTACTAAAAGCGTTTGCGGCTACGAGAAAAACCGCCTCTCCTAGGAATAAACTACTAGGCTTGGGTGAATAGTCTTTGTTTTTTGAAAAGCTAAATAAGTACACATTTATTATTAAGAAGAATACAAGGGACTCTAAAAACCAGCCGGTAAAATTCCTGAATGGAACCCCAAAATATGCTCCTCCGGCATACCAGGTATATATATTATGTACATAAGATGCTATCGGATCAAAAGTCATATCCCAAAGCGTAGTAACCATAGCCCCCACTATTGCAACTGAAGCCAGTGAGATGCCACTCAATCTACCAAGCTTACCTAGTACGACTCGGGCCAGTACGTAGCTTGTATAAGCTATCGATATATAGCTAAGAGTAATAAGTGGAGGTACGCCAGATATCAAGAAACCGTTAACCTTTGGGCTAGGGTTGTAGTAGTATAGACCAAAAATCTTACCTGTGTGGACACCTAAGTACTCTGCAGCAAATGAAACAACAATTATTATCAGAAACATAACAAGGGTATTTTTTTTACCAAAATAATTAAAGCTATGCAATAGTGCAAATATTGGAGGCAAGAAAAAAATAAGTACTTGTAGGGTAGGGTTTTTTACCACATATATGTCAGTTACGGCAATAACCAGAAGCAGTACCCAGCGTATGTATGTGGATGTAGTTATTTTATTTAGCATAAGTATAATAAAATTATACACTGTTTTACCGAACTGAAAAATATACCTAGCTATTTATTGTTGTAACGCTCTACACACTCGTCAAAGACTTTTATTGCTTCATCAAAACCAGCAAAACCTTTTATCTCAACGGAGTCGCCTTTCAGGTCTTTGTAATGCTCAAAGTAGTGACGAACTGACTTCTTCCACTGTTCTGAAACATCATCTATTGTATTGATGTGGTCATAGGCTTTATCGCCAGCCGGCACTCCGACTAGCTTATTATCAACCTCTCCGCTATCTATCATATACATGACACCCACCACTCGGGTCGGAACAACCAGCCCCATAGGCATAGGATCATCACTAATAAGTAGTACGTCTAGCGCATCACCATCTTCATCTAGAGTTGATGGTATAAAGCCATATTCACAAGGACTACCAAGGTGTGTTTGGTGTACTCTGTCTAATACAAAATTATTTATCTCTTCATCATACTCAATTTTCAAACGACTACCCTTTGAGTTCTCTATTACTGAATTAACAATTTTTGGGGCATCCTCGCCGTAACCAATATTTAGTAAAGACATTTTTTTCTCCTTATATATAGCAGTATTATAACTCAATTAGATTGAAATTTCAGCCCTGGGAGAACCTATACTGACAATTTTAGCAAATTCCCTATAGTCTAGACTGGCACCGCCCAACAATAAGCCATCTATTCCATGTATCTTAAAATATGCTTCAGCATTATCCGAATTAACACTACCTCCATATAATACTTTGATTGAATCACCAGGACGAGAACGAAAAATATGCCCAACATTCGCCCTAATTAAATCAACCATTTCCTTAACCTCTTCTGGCTTTGCGAAATTACCAGTTCCGATAGCCCATACAGGCTCATAAGCAATTAATAAATTATCAAGGTCACTTTTCGTAACCCCGCTCAGATCTACATTTAGCTGGTCTAGGACGGTTTGCTTAGCGTGGCCACCAATTCGCTGAGCCTCATTCTCACCAACACAAAGTATTACTTTTAATTTATGGCGAAGAACTAGTTCTATTTTTTGAGCAATATCTTCATCTGTTTCGTTATAATACTTCCTCCTCTCGGAGTGACCCACAATAACATAATCAACATAATCCTTAACCATGTTGATAGAAATTTCACCAGTATAAGCACCCATCTCATGTTGATTTATGTTCTGACAACCTAGTAATAATTTACTTATATTACTATGCTCGTGCTTAGAAACATCCTCACTAAATAAAGGTAAGTGTGTGGCAGGAGGACAAATAACCACCTCAACACCTTTAGGATTATTCAATTCTTCGATTATTTTTCTTATCAACTTCAACCCGTCCTTAGGACTGGTGTTCATTTTCCAATTAGCTGCAATAATTTTGTGACTATTATTTTTCATGATATTATTTTACCTCCAAAAGCCTTATGGTGTCAGTTCCTCCTGCAGTACTATGATTTTTTCCAAATGCTTGTACGATCAGATCGCCGATCACCAAATTTTTACTTGATAGCAATCTTTTTATAACAATTTGACTTATATGCTGCTTTTTTGGAACCAAAATAGCCTTACCACCCCACACAATAGACATCTGGTTGCATACCCTCTGGCTAGGGCTTGCTATAATAATTGGCATAGGTGGACGTAGTGAAGATATAGTTAAGGCTGTACTTCCAGTTAGAGTTTCCGCCAATATTAATTTGGCACCTATTTGTTCAGCCAAAGTAATCGCGGCCATTCCTACACTTGTCTGAACCTCCTCGGCTTCAGGTTTATTGGAATCGTCAGAGACACCGTAACTCTTTGGGTGTGTAAAGATTCTCTCAATAAAGCCCGTTCTCTGCGTACCTTCAACCGGGAATGATAAATTATTACGGGGTGAGTTTGGACTTATGATATCAATTTCTAATTCATTTTTAATAAAATAACTTTCACTTTCAAGTATTACTCGCTTCATCAACTCTACAGTCTGGACAGGATACTCACCCATAGCAGTCTCTCCTGACAACATCACGCAACTCACCCCTAAGCTAACAGCACTAGCTATGTCGTTAACTTCTGCTCTAGTAGGCTGTGGACTGCTTATCATACTCTCCAGCATTTGGGTCGCCATTATGACTGGCTTCTTGTAGCGCCTACTTAATTTTATAATTTCTCTTCCGATTAATGGGACTTCTTCATTGCTAGTCTCTATAGCTAGATCACCCCGGGCTATCATCACAGCATCTGCTGCAGAAATTATTTCGGAAAGGTTCTTAGTGGCTACCCTAGTCTCTATCTTGGCAATAACCTTAGCCTCACTTTTATTTTTCTTTAATAAATTCTGGAGGAATAAAATATCCTTAGCAGTTTGTACAAAACTTAAAGCGACATAATCGATGTCATTTGAATACGTAAACTCTAGATCCTTTAAGTCTTTAGGGGTTAGAATGTTTTTTGAGTCAAGGATGGTGTCGGGCAGATTTATGCCATGGTTACTTGAAAGCCTACCCGAGTTAAGGGCCTCAACGACAACCATACCTTTTTTAGAACTTAATATAGTGGTCTTTATCGTGCCATCTCTTAGGTATAAACTATCACCCTTTTTTACCATACCCGAAAAGTCAAACTGTATAGGTAGATGATTTTCCTTACACTTTTTGTGATAACACAGCTCTAATTTTTGGCCAGCTGAAACATCCAAGCCACCGCTAGCAAGTAAGCCTAGTCTTATTTTAGGACCCTGTAAATCTTGGATGATAGCTACTGACCTATTTAGTTTTTTTGCTGCCTTACGAGATTCATCAACAACAGACTTATGCCAAGAATGTGCTCCGTGGCTAAAGTTTAGCCTTATCCCATTCACTCCGGCATTTAAAAGTTGCTCAATCTTTTCCTCGCTGGCAGGACCGATTGTGGCAATTATTTTGGTTTTTTTAAAGCTAGATGCTTTTATACTCATACTATTACTATACTTCAGTAGAATACCCTTATGCTATAGGTGGTTAGATTATTTATGTTCGATAGCTGTTGCTACGCGTACGGTCTGACCATCTGCTGTGATGCCAAAAACCCCATGAGTGGTAGTTTTAGTAATTGTGACCTCTATCTCACCTCCCGCGGTTGAGTTTGTACTCCCTGTAGGTTCTATATTTTGATGATTAATGTATAGTGTTTTTCCATCACTTCCCATAAATTTATCCCAAGTTCCATTAGAAGGATCACCCAAATCATCAACTATGACTGGGTGCTCTATTGTAGCTCCAGTCATTTCAACCTTGGCAAGATTACTATCTCCACCAACACCCGGATCTATTACTCCAGGGCTATACCTAATATTTCCACCGGTAAAGCGTACCGATTCACCAGATACTGTAACTCTGGATCCAACCGAAAAATCTGGATTAACAACAGGCTTTTCTGGTGAACTGCTAACGACTGCCACCCTCTCAGGCGTAACACCACTAGTTACCTCATGAGCTGCTACGGCACCTGTAACTGCTAGTGCAGCTGCTATACCGGCCTTTTCTATTTTACCCATTTTAGACTTCTTCTTAGGTTTCGCAGATGAATCACGTATACCTCTAAGCTCAGATCCTATATCCCTATAAGTAAGTCTATCGCTATTTTTTGGTCTGTCATCTCTTTCCATTACTGAAATACCTCTCTTTTAATACTTATGATTACTATATCTCATGCATTAACCCATATCAAGCAGACTTTGTTAAGATTTAAAAGCTACAGTAAAATCTGCAAAATATTATTTTATGTAGTAATATTAGTTTATAAACATAATAACTATGAAAAAATCCCCCACCATAGCATTCTTTGAAACTACTGCAGATGACCGATCCTACTATACGGCCCAAATGAAAAATATGGGTGATTTATATTTCACAAATTTAGCCATACAGGATGATATTGAAGTAGACTTGGGTCAGGTAGAAATATTGAGTATACATGTTGCCAGCGACTTGAACTCAGAAATAATAAAACGGATGCCTAGACTCAAACTGATAGCAACGAGAGCCACTGGATTTAATAATATAGACTGTACTACAGCAAAACACCATGCCATAACCATCTGCAACGTTCCGGGCTACGGCTCTAATGTTGTAGCTGAGTATGCTTTTATGCTTTTACTCGCATTATGCAGAAAACTTATTCCAGGATTGAATCAAATGAAGTCTGGTAATATAAACCACGTTACACTGACAGGAACTGATTTACACGGCAAGACTATTGGGATTATAGGCACTGGAAGTATCGGAAGTCATGTCGGACGAATAGCAAACGGTTTCGGAATGAAGGTATTAGCATTTGATCCATACCCCAATCACACCCTAGAGTATGATTTAAATTTAAGCTATGTGAGTCTTGCCCAGCTCTGCGAGGATTCCGATATTATAACCTTGCACGCACCCTACACAAAAGAAAACCACCATATAATAGACTCTAGGATGCTCGGCAAAATGAAAAAAGGTGCGTACTTAATAAATACTGCGCGCGGAGAGCTAATTGATTCGAAGGCACTAGTAGCTGTTCTGGCTTCAGGAAAACTTGCTGGCGCTGCCTTAGACGTATTTGAGGGAGAGTCAATATTCAAAATAGATGAAGAAATAGAGCTACTTTCCGGCCCAAGAAACAGAAACTATGACTATGCGCTCGAGAACTTAGTTCTTGAGAAAATGCCAAATGTAATATTAAGCCCCCATAATGCATTCAATAGCAAGGAAGCAATTCGCTTAGTCCAAAATATAACTCTAGATAATATTAAAAAGTATCTAGATAACGGTCCGCAAAACGTTGTCGCTATTTAATGCTGCGCCAGGTTAATATGTTGAAACGTTAAGCTTAATATGGTATGATTCATCAGTAAAAACCAATAAAGCCAGCTGCTGGCCCCATCGTCTAGCGGTTAGGACACCAGGTTTTCATCCTGGCAACAGGGGTTCGATTCCCCTTGGGGTCACCAACTGGTTTTATAAAAAAAATACTACACTACTAAGGTGTAGTTATTTTTTGTAAGATGTTAAAATATTCATAAGCTTTATGCAAAATATCACAACCCTAAAAGATATAGACTTAGAAAATAAGAAGGTGCTCCTTAGAGTTGACTACAATGTAGTAACCGATGGCAAAATTACCGACGAATTTCGTGTTCGAGCTAGCCTTCCAACAATTGATTACTTAATCAAAAAGAATTGCTCCATCATACTGATAAGTCACAATGGCAGGCCCGAGGGAAAAGTAGTTGAGTCTATGAGCCTTAGACCAGTGGCGCGCTTATTACCCAGACTTCTTGGAAGGGATGTGACTTTTATTGATGAATGTACTGGTGATGAAGTTCAGCAGGAGGCTGAATTTCTAAGAGCAGGTGACATAATGCTGCTTGAAAACCTGCGCTTTAACCCAGGTGAAGAAAAGAATGATTCTGGTTTCGCAAAGGAGCTAGCTTCGCTGGCAGAAGTTTATGTGGATGATGCATTTGCAGCTATACATAGAGCACATGCCAGCACCGTAGGTGTGGCAAAATTACTACCCCATGCTGCTGGACTTCTAGTGCAGAAGGAATATGACACATTTGAAATGTTGATGGAAAAACCTAAAAGACCATATACAGCGGTTATAGGTGGAGCCAAGATCTCTGATAAATTAGGTATCTTAAAAGAGATACTCAATCACGTAGATGCGCTATTGATCGGCGGCGCAATGGCAAACACATTTCTTTTAGCAAAAGGACATAACATGCGATCTAGTAAGGTTGAGAAGGATAAGCTCAAGGAAGCATTAAGTATTATGCGTAAAGCACAGACAAAAAAAATAAAATTACTTTTACCCGTGGACTTGGTTGTTTCAAAAAGTGTCGATGACAAAAACAAACCAAAGACAGTGAATACTGACGGTCTTCAAGCTGGAGATATTGCACTAGACCTAGGTCCTGAAACCATGGACTTATTTAATTCAGTTATTTCTGAGAGCAAGACTGTATTTTGGAATGGTACCCTTGGCATAGCTGAGTTACCCAAGTTCGCGAAGGCAAGTAGTAGTATGGCGCACTCAATGATTAGCTCTGATGCTAAAACTATTGTTGGTGGCGGAGATACCGCGGCATTCGTGGATAAAGCTGAGCTTGAGTCTCACTTCAGCTTTGTCAGTACAGGTGGTGGTGCTAGCCTACAGCTACTTGCTGGAAATAAATTACCGGGAATTGAGATTTTACTAAGAAAATAGTGACTAGGAGTATCTAGGTCGGGACAAAACTTTTTTACCAATCTTGGCATTAACCTCTTCTACACTTTTAGGCACACCACTAATAGGTAATCTGAAACCAAATATACTACCCTTGTTCTCATGGCTTTCAAAAATAATTTCTCCACCCTGCTCCTCTACGATACGCCTTACTAGATATAAGCCTAGTCCAGTTCCGTCTGGTCTTACGTTCTTCGCATTTTCCGCCCTAAACATCTTGGTGAACAGTTTCGGTTGAGCAGCTGTTGGCACCCCTATACCATTATCCTCGACTTTGAAAACAGCATAGCCACCTTTAACATCTAAGCTAACCTTGACCCAACCGCCAGTCGGCTTACTGTAGTGCATGGCATTATCAATTAAGTTCATGACAACTTGCCTTGTCTTGTTTTCATCCAGCCTTATTGTTGGAATTTTATTTTTAGGGCCACTATAAGAAAGTTTTAAATTATCTTGCTTAGACCAACTCTGAAGCTGCGCCAACTCTTCTTCAATAACAATATTCAAATCTACATCTGCTATATCTAAGAAGAACCTATTTGCATCCATTCGGCTGACATTCAATAAATCGTCAATTAGACGTGCCATCCTATTTGATCCGTTTAGTGCTATTTCTATTTTTTCTTTCTGGTCTTTTGTGAGTCTACCGAAGTCACCATCATCTAGCATACTAATGTATCCCTTTACAGTGGTGAGTGGTGTCCTTAGTTGGTGGGAGGCCATACTTATGAATTCATCCTTCGCCCTATCCAGATCTTTTAACTGAGCATTTGCGTTTTTGAGTTGATTAGTTCGCTGACGAACTCTATCTGCCAATGTAGTATTAAACATTTGTATCTCTTTGTAGCTAAGTGCGTTAGCAATAGCTATACTTACTTCATTAGATATTATTTTCAAAGTCTTAATATCTACATCGCTATAAATATCTCCACTCTTTTTGTTGCCTAGTAGTAAGTAGCCAATAAACTTTTCACTTGTATGAAGAGCAAACGCAGCACTTATATCATACTTTAAGAGAATTTCTTTTCGAGTCCCTGCTAATAAATTATCTCTTATTACTACAGCTCGGCCTAATTTACTTAGCTCCTTAAGAGAAATCCTGTCATTATTATTTTTAAAAACATTGTTTTCATAAAACAATTGCTTGTGCCCAAAAATAACAAGCTCCGTCTCATCAATTTTTATTTTTGAAGTAATTAAATTAATTACTTTGCTGTTAATTTTATTTAGATCTATCTCACTAGCTAATACTCTACCAATTTCATTGATGAGATCTTCTGGTTCATAGTGGTCTCTATAAAAAATTTTGTTTGTTATTTTTTCAAAAAATCTTCTTAAAGGGGCAAACGTAAATGCAACTATGACAGTAAGCACAACGTAGAAAGCTTGCTGTTGAGTTGGGCTTAGGTTATTTATAAAAATAGTAGCAAATCTATAGGCAGTAAACCCATAGACTACACCAATTGTTCCCATGGACAAAATGTAAGTGAGGTAGCGTACAGCTGCAGACCTAATGTCAAAAAGACTATGTTTAACCATAGCATAAGATGTGAAGCCTACGAAAATTAGGGTAAAAAGAGTGCCATACTTTGCATATTCGTTCTGTCCAGTAATTAGCGGAAGAACCAGATTGGTAATCGAAGCAAGAACGGCCATCGAAACGATACCAATCATTAGATAACTATACCTAGAATGATCGATACCGCGATTCATCCTCCAGCCTCTAATTAATAGATAAATAAAAAATAAGAAGAATGCCAAGAAGTATATTAGGAATACTATATATAGAGATCCTGTTTCTACATTTGAAGTTTGGCTTTCAATCTTTATGCCCTTAATAAAATTACTACTAAATGTAAGTATTCCGACTACAGTGGAGGTGAATATCGCAATATAATTGAAGTATTTATAGTCTATTACTCGCTTAGGGAAATTATTAAGAAAGATTAATAGAAAACCAAAAGAATAAGATATAGCAAAGAAGGTCAGCCTGGTCCATAAAAGTGTATTAGAAAGTTGGTAGTCTGCTAGATAATTAAAGAAGGCCCATAAAGAAAGTCCTAAACACATTAAAGCAAATGCCCGGTTAGGTATCTTTTTTGGGTTATTAATATATACAAACACACCTAGAAAAATATTTGTAATTACAACCACTATAATGCTTAGAAGCAAAACCATAATACTATCTTACCAAATAAAAAGTCCGTCCGGGAGATTAACTCCCAAACGGACTATATTTACTTTTTTATCGTTGGGTAGACTTAACACTGAAGATAATGTTCACGCCTGCGTCGGATCCACCATAGACTCGAGAAACTTTACTCGAGATGCCTCCAGCTTCCTCAACTTCTCTAAGCAAAATTTCTTGCTTGGGGAAGTCAAATGGACCTGCTTTGGCGAGCTCTGAAATGAAATAGTCAATAATAACCACGCCCACAAGCCTAAGGGAAAGCAATTGAACCCAAGGTGCATTATGCAAATGCTCTTGGATGATAGGCTTGGATCCTCCATCCGTGGAGGTGGTCACTACAATCCTGCCTTCAGGCTTCAAAATTCTCAGGCACTCACGCCATATATCAGTCCTATTTGGGACAGCGTAGAGAAAATTAACCATACTTATACGATCAAAAGACCCTGTGGGAATTTTCTTCATGAACTCATAAGCATCAGAGTAGTCAACCGTTGCACTATCGCTCTTGTTAATCTTCCTCAGCTTGCGATTAGCTTGCCTAATCATGGACTTAGAGCTATCGACACCTCTCGCAGTAATATTATTCACATTGAGAGCAGCGATTATGACGTTTCCGGTACCACAGCCAACCTCTAATAAACTCATGCCGTTTTCTAGGTCTAACTGCTGAATAACAGACTGAACAAGATTTCGGTATGGATAGAAGTTTAGCAGTCCATCGTACATATAGCCATAAACCCACCAAAGTGCTTTAACAATTTTGTCAGAGCCAATAAAGCGAAGTGTCCCCATTGCTGCAACGAGAACAATCCACCAAAAAATTACTTTAAGTAAGGTAGTAGGCACATGCTCCCTAAATACGAACAATGGTAGGTAGGGCAGAAGCAAAATTAGTCGGTAGTAAATAAACTCCCACCAAAACTTCCAGCTAATGACGCCATGTCTGCGGGTGGCATTCGAAACTACTAGGTCAGCTAGCTTTCGCCAAGCCAGCTTAAAAGTAGCCACATACAAAAACACAAAGGCAATCCATGGGATTATACTTTTCCAACTGCTTAGCAGCCAAGACATAAACTATCCTCCTCTCACATGATGAGTTGACCAGGAAATGGTTGTTCAAACAGTGCAGTAATTCCTAGCATATTTGCATTTTCGTTATCTCGCAGTGCAGGAATAACTTCCTTAATGTCACACATACATGGAATTGTTTTACCCATGTAGTTTACGGGTGCACCAATTTTACTGAATGGAAAACCAATCCAACGAAGAGTTTCAAAAAAATCTTCATCGATTACGGCGTAAACTCTATCGACTTCTTCGATTTCAACAATGTGAAGAAGTGTTCGATACATGCCCAGACTAATCTTTCCATTGCGAAACCGCTTTCTAACACAAAGTCTTGAGATTTCAGCTGGATTGTTAGCACCTGAGATATCAACACCATGGTACCTACTGTCTTGAATAGGCAGTGGGCCCTTATTTGCCAACACAAGCCTTGTGGTGCCTACTGCGTTTAGGTTAGGTGATGCTGATGCTATAACCGATACTGAATAATTATCAAATTCATCCCACTCTTTGCCGTCAGGGAAATCCGAGGGAGTGATATATCCCTGTTCTGAATAAACATCAAACCGGCATCTTTGAATGGCTTCTGTATCATTTTTATTAGCTACTCGAACTGTTACCAATGGTGAAATATCCATATCCACTATAATCTCCTCAAATCAAGGTACATACTCAGTCCACCTGAGGCTTGGTATATTATAGTTTACTTTTTATCATTCTGAAAGCTAACATACGGGCTTACTTTCTACTAATACCTATTATCGCATT
>Ga0194063_10000689_pt1 | contig 23864 bp, 14 predicted proteins | sample SepL3720m_MetaG_FD_155459 | JGI IMG/M metagenome (GOLD analysis project Ga0194063, IMG submission 155459) | Anoxic zone freshwater microbial communities from boreal shield lake in IISD Experimental Lakes Area, Ontario, Canada - Sep2016-L373-20m | ecosystem: Environmental > Aquatic > Freshwater...
ACTCTCACCTCATGCTCGCGGACCGCTGCGGAGAGCGGTCCCTGCCTTGCAATGCGCGATCCACGAGAGTAGGCAGGGACCCGACCTACGGGGTCAGTAAGGCAGGGACCGACCTCCGGGCGGTCCGAGGTGCATGGAACGCGTATGAATGGAGAATGAGCAGATCGCGTGAGCCCAGGCATTCGCCGGATCACTCTCACCTCATGCTCGCGGACCGCTGCGGAGAGCGGTCCCTGCCCTTGCAGTGCGCGATCCACGAGAGTAGGCAGGGACTCGACCTACGGGGTCAGTAAGGCAGGGACCGACCTCCGGGCGGTCCGAGGTGCATGGAACGCGTATGAATGGAGAATGAGCAGATCGCGTGAGCCCAGGCATTCGCCGCATCATTCTCACCTCATGCTCGCGGACCGCTGCGGAGAGCGGTCCCTGCCTTGCAATGCGCGATCCACGAGAGTAGGCAGGGACCCGACCTCCGGGCGGTCCAGCACATGGGGAGCGGATGCCTTTTCTCTCCTCCGGGTTGATAGAATTCGTCTGAAGCGAAAATATTTGCTAACTCCCCATCATTCGATTGAACGAATCCGCCCGTTTGCAGACTTAACAGTTGGCCCATGGCCGTGCATACTCACTTCAATCCGCCATTCCGCATTGAATACCATCCCCATGGCCAACAACCCGGACGACCCGGCATTGATCCTTCGAATCAACGAGGGCGACGGCACGGCGTTTGATCTCCTCTACCACCGGCACCGTGACTGGGTATTCCGCATGGCATGCCGACTGACGGGTGCTCCGCATCTCGCCGACGACGTGATGCAGGAGGTCTTCTGTTATTTTCTCGGTAAATTCCCCGGCTTCGACCTGCGCTGCGGCCTGCGCACATTTTTCTATCCGGTCGTCCGCAACCTCTCGCTGAATGCCGTGAAAAAAGCCCGCCGCTACGATGGTGGACCGGAAGCCGTGATCCATCTCGAAACCCTCGCCGCCCCCGAGCAGACGACCGATGATGATGGCGGCATCCGCGAGATCATCGCCGGACTCAGCGCGGATCACCGGGAAATCCTGCTGCTCCGTTTCGTGGACGGCATGACCCTGCCGGAAATCGCCGAACTCACCGCAATCCCACTCGGCACCGCCAAATCACGCCTTCACCACGCACTCGGCGCGCTGCGCGGTCATCCCACAATTCACGAAATCCGCGGAAAAACTGAACGATCCGCCGTTGCCAATTGCTGAACCCCATGGAGGAAATCATGAACCACAATACCGATGCCACAGACGAAGATGGCTTGGAAGCCTTGGAAAATGGCATTCTCGACGTCTTGCGCCACCTGCCATCCGAGCAAGGCGGCCCGTCCCAAGAAACCGACACCGCAGTCCTGCGCATGGCGACCTCAACCATGGCACGGATTCGCCGCCGCTCCGCCATCAAACGCGCCTTCGTCGGCGTCGGGGCTTTGGCCTCGTGCCTCGCACTGGCGTTGTTGCTGCTGAATAAACAAGCCGCAACGCCACCATCTCAAGGGGCCGCCGCCCCGACTGAGGATTCGGCGGTCATCGTTCTCCGCGAGATCTCCGCCCTTTTTCCCGGCCAGATCCAGTCGATCCAACGCGATGCCTCCGGTTTGCAGCTTTCTCTGGCGGACGCTCCCACCACAAACCCCGGCCCGGCAGTCGTGCTCAACATCGGGAAAAATGGCGACTCCCGCGAAATCATCACCTTCAGCGGCCAAACCATCGAAATCATGGGATACAGCCTGACCGTCCACACCAGCAAAGATGGCCGCATCATCCTCAAGGGCACGGACATCGAATGGCTGAGCGACAGCCAGAAAAACCCACTGCCAGATCTCCACATCCGCGCCCGTCTCATCTGATGCGTGCTTTAATCATACTTTCCACGGCTTTCCTTCCCGCGCTTGTCGCGCATGCGGAGCCACCCGCCATCCACAAAATCGAGGCCGACGGCGCATATCGTCCCGCGGGCCGCCCTGCGACAGGACCGCGGTTGCTGGCAGTTGCCGGTAAACCCATCCGCTTGATCTGGAGTGGAAATTCGCCCACCGCCTCGTCCCCAACGCGCGTCGAGCGCGTCACCGCCGCGCGCCGCATCCCGGTGGCCACTGGCGAGGCGACCGCACAAGCCGATGGCTGGACTTGGGAATGGACGCCGCCCATCACCCGTGCCGCCGTGCTCTATGAAATCCGCATCGATGCCAAACCCGACACGCCGGTTCGCATCGAAGTCCGCGATCCGGAATGGCTGAAGGAGCGGATGGAAAAACTGCCCAAAATGACCTGGGAGGCCGCCGGCTTGGACAACAAGGAAATCACCGCCCTCCAAAACCTCGGCCTGCGCCAGATCACCTCGAACGCGCGGACGACAAGCACCGCCGCCCAACTGCGCATGATTTCCAGCGACCCTGGCAACCCCAGACGACAAATCACCTGGGACGCGGATCACCCCGATCTCGTCGTCTGGCGTCCAGGCCCCGCCGCCCCGGATATCGAAATACGAGCGCCCCGCTGGTGGATATCACCCGATGCCCTCGCCACCGACCAAGGACTCATCCGCTTTCTCGATCTCTTCTCCGAACCACCCGTCAACCCCTGAAAACCTCCAACTCCCAAACATCATGAACCCACGATTTCATATCACCTCTGCGCTGTTAGCCGCATGCGCCTCGTTTCTAACCACCAACATCCGCGCCGATGAAGCCGCACCGCCGCCACCTCTCTCCGCCGCAGTCCTCGACTTCAAGGACGGCTCCCAGGAACTTCAAGGCGTCGGCACATCCGTCTCGGCGTTGCTTCAGGTCAAACTCACCGTCCATTCCGATGCCACGCTCGTCGAGCGCGCGGAACTCAACGAGGTGCTTGCCGAGCAGGAGCTGACTCTATCAGATGCCGTCACCCCCACCCAGGCTGCCAAGGTCGCCCAACTCACCGGCGCGGAAGTCCTCATCAGCGGCCGGGTTTTCGCCGTGCAAGACCGGATTCACCTGGTGGCAAAGGTCATCTCGGCCAGCACCAGCCGGGTGTTCGGCGCAACCGCTTCCTATGACAAAGGCAAACCCCTCGATGAAGCCGTCGATAAACTCGCACAAGACGTCGCAAAGCTGCTCAAGGAAAAATCCGCAGACCTCCGCGGCGGGCCATCGCTTGAGGAAAGAACGCTCGCACAAGTGAAGTCACTCATGGAAAAACGCAAACCCGGCCGCGTCTATATCCACATCCCGGAGACCATCGTCCAAGTCATGGTCCCCGATCCCGCCGCACAAACGGAACTCGCCCGAACCTTCGAAGCCGCCGGATGGACGGTCGTCGAATCCGCAGACAAGGCCGACCTCATCATCCGTGGCGAGGCCTTCGCCGAATCCGCCATCCGCCGCGGCAACCTCTGGTTCACCCGCGCACGCCTCGAATTCAAAGTCAGCAATACCGAAGGCAAAAACCTCAAAACCGACCGCATCGTCTGCGGCAACGTCGATCTCGCCCAAGCCATCGCCGCCAAGGGCGGCCTCCAAAAAGCCGGACTGTTAGCAGCTACGGTGGCACTCAAGGCATGGATCGATTCTTCCGCCGCTGCCGGCAAGTGAGCTAGTGCTTCATCATTGCGCCGGCCGCTCATGCAACGCTCTTGTCTTCATCTGGTTCTGTGCCTGCTCCTCTTGTCATGCAACTGGCTTCAGGCACCGGAAAACAAGAACTGACATGTCGCTGTTTGACACATCCCAAAATGACATCTGCCACTAATGTAATGAACCGATTTCCGATCATCATTTTTTCCTGGCTTGCATTCGCCGCACTCGGATTGGCGGCTGAGCCGGTGCGGCTTGCCATTAGCGGCGATCCCGCATTTGCCAATGAAGCGGATCTGATCACGGTGGAACTTTCCAAAGTCCCGGAGGCCGTCCTGTTGGATCGGCAGCAGATCTTGAAGATTGCCGAAGAGCACGCACTTCAACCGGACACGGGTGCCAATGGCATCAAGCTCGGTCAGTTGCTCGGCGCGGATGGCTTGTTGATTCTGTCACCAACAGAATTCGATGGCCGTAAGCTCATGACGGCACGGCTTGTCGCGGTGCATCTTGGCGTCGTCATCGACGAATGGACAAGTCCCCCATACGATGCCGCCGATGGACCCGGAATGGCGTTGGTTTTTTCTAAGCGCATCGCGCCATTGCTACAAAAGCTGCGCGTGAACCAGAAGGATGCCATCCCAGTCTCAGTGGCGGGTCTGTTCGCTGCAGTGGACTCACCTGAGTTGCGTTCTATCGAGCGAGAACTGACTTTGTTGCTGATCCATCGACTCACCAAAGAACCGTCCGTATTTGTCCTTGAGCGGCGTCGCATGGAAGATCTGATCTTAGAAATAAATCTGGCTCCCGCAGAGCCCAAACCCTTCTTGAGCGGTGCCGTAATTATCGAAGGCAAGCTGGAGGCGCGCGATGGAAAGCTCGATCTCGCATTGGGACTGCGGCATCCCGGCGAGAAGAAAGCAATGCCATCCAGTCTATCCGGTGCTTCAAGCGATCTACCAGCATTCGCCGAGAAAATCACCGCCGCCATATTGGAGGGCCTGAAAATAAAGTCAGCCGAGCAGAAATGGAATCTCGCAGAGGAAGCCGCCCTTTACGCCGATCAAGCGGAATGGGCGATGCATCATCGCATGGTCGACCTGTGCATCGCGTCCGCAGAATCTGCGTGGGCACTGGGACGACGAGACGTGGATTTGGCGCGTTTGAGGGTGACCGCTTACAGTCTCATCGCCACTCCGTATTGGCCGGATATCATCGAAGACAGTCATTTGCGTGGTGGACACATGGTTGGTATCCACGATTGGGAACTCCGAGGTAAAGATCCCGTGCGTGACTTGGCGGCAGCGATCCGGGCATTGGAGATTTCTGCCGGATGTCTCTCGATAGAACTACCACCTAGCCGCATCGTCGACCGTAAATTCCGTCCCGTTGCCATGCAGGCATTGTTTTTAACGTCAGGTCTGATCAAGAAACACTATCTTTCAGGGAAATACCAGCAGCACACAGAGCAACTCAATTATCCATGCTAACATACGCATGTCATGCGGATTTAATCGGCAGTAAAACCGAAGAATAAACCATCTTGAAAGCAAACCAACAAAACAAAACCAACATGAAAAAACTGATACAACTCGCAGCCACATTCGCCATATTGTCATCCACTGCCAGCGCGCAGGAAAAATGGACACATCAGGACGGGCATTCCATCCAGCTTGAGCTTGTCCGCAAGACTCTGAAGGACGGTGTTCTGTTCGGAGAATTCAAAGACAAGGACGGGGCAATCCTGACGATCAAGGAATCAGACCTGGTTGCAGCAGATGCCGCCCGCCTGAAAGAATTCAAGAACCCCGCAGTAAAGCAGGAGTTCACATTGATTGAGGCCGCCATCGCCAAGCTACGTGAAGGCAAGGAGTTGACCAAGGAGGAGGTCGACCGCTGCGGAGCGGAGTGGCAGGACTATACCGCCAAAATGTTCGCGAAAAACGCCACGGATTCCAATACCGAATTCGAAAAAATAGATCAGTGCGACTACTACATCGGAGCGAATAAAATGGCTCTGATTGATTTCAGGAATCATGGAGGATGGCCTTTCCGTTCATCGATCCGCTTTATGGTTTCCGAAGAGCTCGTAAAACGCGCTGAACAGGCCAATGATCCCTTCATTCATTTTTGCCTGATCTTTCCATGCCTGAGTAACCGTGATGTGAAACACGCGGCTGCCAGCTATAAATCCATCCAAAAATCCGACCCGTTCCTTGCGGGCATTGCCACGAAGTGGGCCAAGGAACGCCTCCGCGATTCAGAGACAAAAACCGAATTCTTGAAATCGGCAGGCATTGAGTGATCAGACCGCCTCAATGATGTTAGATTTTCAATTTGCCAACACCCGCTGATTTCATGAGTTTGCCATGTCCCTTCGTCACAAAACCACCCTCCTTGTTAGCTGCGTATGGACGTTGTCGTCGATCGCGCAAACCCACGCCGAAGCTCCCCGCTTCATCCCCGTCACCCCGGAGAACACCCGCCTAGCGGATGGCTCGCCGTTGCCTGACGATCTTGGATCATGTGGCTGGAAGTGGCGGCCGGAAAAGGGTAACGGCGGTGTGTTTGAAAGCGTCCCGCCGCAAAACGGCAAGTCGGCGATCATGATGACCTATGCCAAGGGTCTTGAGCCGGGAACGGTTTACGAGGTATTCGGCTATTTCTGGGCAGACGGTTTTGACAAAATTGAACCGGAGATCCGCGAGCAACGGCCCGCGCAGTTCGGTGTAACTCTGGCCACCCTCCAGACTTTCGATGGCAAGACTCCACCCGTGGATGGAGCGATCCAGACGTGGATGGTCACGCCGGGCTCCACGATCGGTGAAACTTACGGATACACGGCGGCGATCGAGAAGGACCAACCGTTAGAAGGCCTGCCGACGTTGAAGCATCAGGATGGCAGCGGTCGTCTGATCCGAGTACGACTGGGATTATCCAAAGGCGACAAAGATGGCACACTGCCGGTGTTCTTTGCCGATTACCCATACAAAAAGCCCGCCGGCCCCGCATGGATCGATGGCCTTGCCGTGCGCCGGGCCAAGCCGGACATGGTGATGGATCAAGGGTTCAAGACGGGAACACGTCTGCATCTGGCGTTGCGCGCTGGCGACTCCATCACCATGAAACGGGAGCTTGAGGAAGAAACGAACGTAAACACCCTAGATGAGGAGGGACTCACTCCATTGTTTTACGCCGCAGCGGCAGGCGACGCCCCGATGACTCGTCAACTGCTAGATAAAGGCGCCAATCCTAACCAATCCGGGCAATCGATCCCACCGCTTGGCGCCGCCGCGACCGCCTCCAGCGTGGATGTGGTAAAACTTCTCCTCGCCGCAGGGGCTGAGGTTCCACTCGTCTTGCAAAAAGGTTCCGGAAAACTCGCCCAACCCATACACCCAGCCTATCTGCACCCGGTGATCGCCGCCATCCGCGCGGGATCATTGCCCGTGTTGCGCCTGCTCATAGAGAGCGCTCCTGGTTTGGACATCCAGAGTTTGGTGCCGTCGGATCAGACACCTGAACCCGGCTCTCCCTATCCTCCCAGTGGCAACTTCATTTTAGACGCAATGATTCGTGGTGAGTGGGAGCTAGCAGCATTTCTCATAGACCATGATTGTTATATTCAGGATGGAGCCAAAGGAGGGAACATATACCTTTTGGATTACAATCTCATGGCACGGGCATCCGCCGGTGGTAAAGAGGCCGTCCCTGCGGTCGAAGCATTGCTGCGTCGCGGCATACCTCCGGTCCGCGATGTCAGAAAAACAGAATTTCAGGAAAACCAGGCACGCGGCTACCGCAGACAAGGCTTCGCAACCCTTGAACCATGGGATGGTCTTAGTGCGGCGATCTGGTCCGGCAACACCCAACTCACCCGGCGATTCCTTTCCAACGCCGGCGATGTCACGCCGCGCTATCAGGATGAACTCATGATGATCGCGCTGTATGGGAATAACCAGGAGCTCATCGACATGGTGCGCTATCAGTTCCCTAAAGTGGCACCCTTCCGTTGGAAACCGGAAAAGCCCGGTCATCAAGCTGCCACGATGCGGGACGACGACCTTCGCATGTTCATTCCCCGGACCACTTCACCACCACAGAAGCCGCCCGGCAAACAAGGCGAGCATGTGCTCGCGGTCATTTCTTCTCCCGCAGCCTCAGGACCGGGCGCCGCTCTATCAGCCATCGCATCGGGTAAAAACCATTGGAAGGTTGTGGATCGCGAACTCATCGAATCCACACTCGAGGACGCGGCCACCTCCAAACCCTGGCTTGAAGGAAAACACAGTCTATCAGATCTGGGCGACCGGCTTTCGGCAGACGCCCTGATCATCGTCGATGCGATAAAAGGACAATCCGCCAACGTCTATTCTTTCGAAGTCATCGAGGTGGCGACCGGACTGGCCGTCCATCGGGAGCACATCTATGGTCAATCATTCTCGCCAGATAAAGACATGTCAGACCTGCTAGAGCGGGCCGCCCGGGCGCTTGACGCCGCTGCCCGGAATGAACGGCACCAGGCGATTACCCTGCTTTCGTTTTCCGCCCGTGACGGGCTGCCCAACCAACTCACACTCGCAAAAACCCTGCGTGCCGCAGTCCAGAGCGAGGTGGACTCCACGCCCGGCCTTATTTCACTGACCCGCGCCCAGTCGTCGCGCCTGGTCGAGGAACAATCCCTTCAGGGAAAAAACACTGTCTGGGGCGCCTCCCATCTCATCGAAGGTGCAATCTCTCCGGTTGATGACGGAAAAATCAAAGTCGCGCTAAGACTCGAAACACTGCGGAACGGAAAATCCGTCAAAACCGACGCGGAAGCGATCGGAGATATCAACTCTCTTTCGAAACTTGTTTTCGAGGCATGGCAAAAACTCTTTGGCCATACGGAAGGGGTCCTCAGCACCGCACCCGGCGCACCGGACGCGGAAAAAGATGCTCTGGAGCATGCCCTGCTCGAAGCCCAGCGTCTGCTACGCGAGGCCGAATGGCTTTACTCCGTTGGAGCGTCGCCGGAAGTCGTATTACCCCTGATTGAGTCGGCGTCCGCTCTAGGAGCACCGCCATCGGCTATCATCCCCATGCATCTCGACTGCCTTTACCGAAGAATCACCACGGTAAGCAACAAACGGTTTGATACGACGATTCCTGAATACTCCATGCCGTTGCCGAAAATATGGAACAACCTCGACAAGCTTCCCTTGGTCTTGGATGTGGCTGACCACCTGGCCTATGAAATCCCCAAAGCGAGAGAACTGTTGCACCAGACCGAATTTTACTTCGATCGATATGGCGAGGTCGTAATCCCGAATCCAAACAGGAATGATTACAATTATAACGTTACATGGAACGTGATCAGCGCTCTTTCATACATACGTTCCGCCATATATAAAAATGTGATAGATTCCGGGCCCCGGGATGATTATAATATTTTCTGCGCTGAACTCGACCTATTCACGAAAAAGTATTTCCAGGTTCTGAACAAGATGAGCGATGACGATCATCGGAGTGAACTGTATTTTCTCGCGCCTCTGCACCATCTCCTCGCTGATAATCCGGAGCTTAGGAAAGGACTGGCGGAGTTCGGTGCCAGAACCAAGAATATCCGTCAATTTTTTCCGAAAGAACATCTCCAATGGAATCTGCACAGTGGGCGAATTCTCGCAAAGCCCATCATTGAGCACCTTGCCGATGATTCCACGCCCCGTGCCCGCTTAAGGAAAGCGGAAATGCTTTGCCTCATGTCGAAAGAAGGGGACTGAACGATGAATAAATCAAACCAACCTAACGGCTCGATTCAAAGAAATGTTCCTGATAGAAATTTTTTTAGTCCGCTCCTCGCGTTTGGGATCGTTGCCATGATATGGATGGGCGCAAGCAAACTCCGGGCCGCCGATGAACCCGTCCGCTTCATCCCCGCCACACCGGAGAACACGACCTTGGTCGATGGTTCGTCGGTGAACACCAAGGAAGGCGAAGGCGATTGGAAATGGCTGACAAATGAAGGAAATCACGGCATCTTCGAATCGTATGGCGATCCCAGGAAAAACGCGCCGCCACTGGTTTTGATGGTGAATGATCTCAAGGCCGGTGGCGATTACGAGGTCTTCGGGTATTTCTGGGCACCCGGATTTGGAGATCCCAAGGATACCCAAGGCAAGAAAGTAGAACCGCAACATTGGCCGGCCCGGTTCGGTCTTGGGTTGGCCACGCTGACGACATATGGAGGCATATTTTCGCCACGCATTCCCTGGATTGTTTCGCCAGGAGCGAAAACCAGCGCCGCTCTCGGGGTTTCCGCAACCGTGGAGGAGTCGGCACCTCTCGGCATCGCCGGACCGCCGTTGTCCACCGCCAGTGGCGACCTACGTTTGATCCGCGCCCTTGTCGGGATCGCACGGGCGGATGCCACCGGGCGTCTGCCTGTTTTCATGGACGACTTTCCGGACAGCATCCATTGCGGTCGCACACGTATCGACGGGGTTGGGTTGAGGCCTGCCCCCGCTGGAAGCAAACCATCGGCAGGAGCTGGGGATTCGAAGGCCCTCCACTTCGCCCTTCGGGCGGGTGACCATGTGAGTGTCGAGCGTGAGTTGGCAGCGGGAGCGGATGTCAACGCGCTCGACGCGCAAGGCATCGCTCCACTCTTTCATCCGGCATGCGTCGGCGACCAGAAAGGTGTTAGGTTTCTTCTTTCAAAAGGAGCCAACCCCAACCGGAAAGGACAAGCCATCTCCGTGTTGACGGCTGCGGCAACGGTCGGTGATGCGGCGATGGTACGTCTGCTCATCGAAGCGGGCGCCGAGATTCCGTCTGGAAAATTCGAATCTATTCCTCGGAATTACCGGAGAATCGATGAGAGTCATCTGCATCCGGCCATTGCCGCGATCCGCGCCGGCTCGCTTGCGACCCTGAAAGTATTGTTAGAAAAAAATCCCGATCTTGACCTCGAATCTATCGAGCCACTTCAAGATCACAACATGGGGAACCGTCCCACATCCCGGTATCTTGTGGAGGATGCGATGGCCATGGGCCACGACGAGTTGGCTGCGTTTCTGATCGACCGTGGATGCGCCTTGCAAACCAATCAGTTCCTCTACGGATCGAAACAGGCGCATTCCGGTCTGATAGTACGCAGCATTACGGAAGGAGAATCCTTGTCCCGGTCCAGAGCAGCACTCATCCGGCGTGGCGTCCCCTTGGTGTTTCCCGACTATTCGTCTTACAAGCAGCGGGAAATGATTCCTTGGGATGCATTGAGTGCCGCAGTAACCGTAAGCAACCGGTCGTTGGCGGCAGACTTCTTGCTCAAGGTGGACCGGACAGATCACCGGTATGGAGAATCCTTGATGGCTTTGGCCCTCTGGGCGGGAGATCCGGAAATCCTGCGCATGGTAAAGACTGCATTTCCCAACGTGGACACTCGGTTAGATCCGGAGAATTCCCCAGAAGAAAAAATCCATGATGAGGCTGAGCTGCGTCTGCTGCTGCCACGCGTAGTTCCTGCTCGTAATCAAAAGAAGGAAGATCAACAGGACTGGACACTGGCGGTCATTCCCTCTGCGGAAGTGGAAGGACAAGCCGCGTTCCTGGAAACGACTGCCAGCAAAGAAACCGGATGGAAGGTGGTGGATCGCCAGGAAGTGAAGGCGGCCTTGGGGGAAGCTCGTTTCGTGAACCCCTGGGGAAAAGGCGAACACCGGCTTGCAGACTTGGGAGACCGAGTCGCGGCGGATCTGCTGATTCTCGTTTCGCAACTCAATGGTCCGAAGATGCATCTACTTCGCTTCGAAGCCGTTGACGTGGCTACGGGACTACCCGTGTTTCGTGAACACATCGAACGGGAGGCCTTCAAGCCCGAGTCCGCCGTGGCACCTTTGCTTGCGCGGATGCGCGCCGCTTTTGCCAAGGCACGGGCCGGAGAGCGGCCGAAGGCGGTCACGATGCTGCCATTTACCGCAGGGAGCGACCTGCCCAACCCGGCTTCCATGTCCCGCTTGTTCAGCGCCGCGATTCATGCCGAGGTGGATGCAACCCCCGGCGTACTAGCGGTAGGCAAGAACCAGTTCCAAACCATAGCGGATGAGCAAAAGCTCGGAGGTCAGGATGGCCTCTGGGCTGCGGCATACACACTCGAAGGGGGACTGGCCAAGGCTGAGGAAGGAAAAGTCTCGCTCACCTTGCGTTTGACTCCCTTGGCCGGCGGAAAAGAGCGAGCGATCGATGTGACGGAAAACGGCAATACGGATCAAATCGCGGTGCTTGCCACGCGTGCCTGGCAGAAACTCGCGGTGTCGCATCTTCTCGGGGTGGATCGATCTAACATCATACGGCCCGACGCCCGCCAGTCGGCAACGGAGGCGGCCCGACTCTTGCGCGAAGGAGAGTGGCTGATGAATTCCGGCGCGGCAGCAGAGGCCTTGTCACTTTTCGAGCGGGCGGGCCTGCTTGGTGCCGACCCGAGGCAACTGGTTGGCTGTCATCTGGAAGCATTGGCTAAAAGCATCCCGATGTTTGATCACGGAATCTCACTTGCATCACCCAGCATGGTTATCAGAGATCACCCGCCTTCTCTAACATATCAAAAGAAGATATGTCAGAGCCTGGATGCCGCGCGTGCGCTGCTCGACCAAGGTTCCTATTATCTGTCCATCTACGGACCCGCTTCGTTCAAGTGGACGGGCCCGGGATTCCAGAGATCCGAAAGAGGTGATTTCCTGCATGCTATCACAATCTTGTCATACATCCGTACCTTGATTCCCAAGATACTTCCTTCCGAAACATCCGCAGAGTCTGTTCGGATGTTCGGCGAGGATCTGGATCGTTTCACAGCAGATTATTTCAGTATCCGTGCCAAGATGGATCAGCCGACCATGGCTCCCTTGTGGGGTGATTTGTTCAATCGTGGGCCGGGGAGTGCCGCCATGCTACGACGGAATCCCGAGCTTCTCAAAGGGTGGGTCACGATGTTTTTCCTGTCGCAATCTACGTTTCCGCAGTTGTTTGGCGACAATGGTTCCGGGATTAGCAGGTGGTATGGCATGACAAGGCTTTTGGCAGAGGCGGTGGACCGGCATCTGGACGAGTTTGGAGGAAATGATCTCGCGTATCGCAAGGCGGAACTGGCTTTCGTCTTTGCTACCGATGAGCGCAAATCCAATGCTGCAAGAGAAATCTCGGTGATGATGGCAGGACTTGGCAGACAGGAACGCTTCCGCCTTGGGGCTTGGATTTCCAACCATTCCCTTGAGCGCCACCTGCCGTCGGCATTGCAGGACCTGAGCCGTAGTGATGTTTTTCATGATGAAGCGATCATCCCAGCGCAGGTGCATGAACCCAGGGAGAGCATGGACTGGATGCGATATCCGGGCTACTCGAACATTACCACTCTACTCAAACTTGAGAATATGAATTTATCCGAATCCAACAACTATCTCAAAATCAATAATCCATCCGATGATTACCTACAACGGGCGGCGTCCCTGTCGAAGGAGCAGGATGGGTGGGCTAAGATCGAGCGCCTGCTCGGAGGTGCTCTTCTATGGGAGCGCATGTATGGCCGACCACTTCATGATGGATTGTCCTCACAATTGCGTAAGCTCTATCAGCCTGATCCGAATATCACAAAAAAGCCACTGAATGCGCGTCTCTTGACGGATCTTCGTCAGATTGATTCTTCCTTACCCGGTATTTTCATGAGGCCAACCATCGACGGCACTAACCGAAACCGGATGTGGCTTTACTATCAGCCTTATGAAACGGAGCCATATATGGAGAAAAATGGGTCATACTCCTTTCCGATTCCCCGGCGTCGACAACCATGGCTCGTTGGCATTGACTGTGCCGGCGGCAAATTGGCCCCCATTGTAAATTTGACCCAAACGCCGGCATTGGGGTCGGGAGAGAAGGTAGTGAGTACAATGGGTGGATATCGGCAAGAGATTGGCTCCATTGCCCAGACTCCTGATCTAATTTTCACAGACGTAGTTTGGCCAAAGGACAAATCCGATAAGAATTCCATGACAAAGGCCGCTGTTCTGATCCGCAAAAGTGACGGACAAATGATTCCTTTGGATCAACCGGTCTTGGTCGGCACTCCGGAGGATGTCGTAAACTCGATGGACAAGTCATCGGGAGCATTTTCCATCGGTGATGATTTCTTTGCCATGCACCAGGTTGGAGACCCCAATGAGTTCTATAGCAGAAAGGATAAAATTCCGTTTCAAATCGTCCGCATTAACCCCACGGGAAAAGTCAATCAGGTAACCGTCCACGGGCGCAGGCCCCAACTCACCCCGTTTGACCCTGCAGACCGATCTCCAAAAATGATTTTCCCGGATGGGAAGCGTCTGCTTGTTCTTCACAATTGGGACCACCTCGGCCGTTACAATCCTGCGGATGACACATGGGAAATGGATCAACGTGATAAAGCCCAGCGTTATATGCCCGTGAAAACACTTGTGGATGCCGACTTGCAATCCCACATCTTCCCACATCATCGACTGGAAGATGGTTCAAAGGTGGGCAAGCTCGTCATTGACTCCAAGCGGACATCGTCCGAAATGTTGTTGATAGAAGGGAAAGGTGCTGCGGGGCGCATCAAGGTGCAACTTGAAATCCCCGAGAATTTCCTCCGCCAGCCGATCTATGGTGATCCTGTTTTAAGCAATGGAAAATCCGGAAGCCTGGTCGGTTATGGAACTTATGAAACCCGCATCAAGGGAGACACCTATCACCTCGTGGTTCTCAACCAAACCGACAAGGACCTGATCCTGGCCCTTCAAATCGGGCCCGGTTTGCAGTGGTATCCGGGCACGCGCGCAGGACTTTTCCTTCCCCTCCTCTGGGCCTTGCCGAAGAGTGAATTGCTGAGGACGGTCGGAAATGACGTGAATCGTTCACAGTGACTTCCGCATGAATCCTACTCGCCATGATTGAAATATTCCTTGAGCACACGGTTCAAACTCCTATGCTGCACCGATCATGAAAAAAGCCATCAGGTTTGCTGCCGTTGTCCTGCTTGCATGGGCATGGATCCCATGTTTTTCTGCTAGAGCGGAAGAAACCGAGGAGAGCGATGGGATCCACAAGGTGCGGATCGCACTACAGGAAAAATTCAAGAAACTGCCGGAGGTGAAAGTGAATTCCGGCAAGGACCACGTCAGCTTTGCCAAGGTGGACCTCAGTGGATCCCTGACCGAGATTGATGGAGAAAAGTATTATGCGTTCCGCTTCCAATCTCTCGATGAAGAAGGCGATCTGGTGTGGGCCTTCAGGCCGGGCAAGGGGCTGGTTTCATGGTATATCTTTACCGATAAGGAACGCATGCAGGGATTCTCCACCTTCATCGACTACGTGTTGCCACAGGATGTGGAAAACGTCGGAAAGAAAGGCAACGGATTCGTTCTGCAGATGCTCAATCATCGAAACATGAAGCCGGGACATGGATACATCATGTGGTTCAAATTCAAGGAGGGTGGGGAGCCGCAAGTAACCTTGTCACTCAACATCGTCGCCAAGAATTCCGTCAGCACCTACAAAGACGTTTTCCCGATGATGTATCCTCCCGCAAAATGATCTTCAACGGAACGACCGGATGCCGCCGAAAGACACAGTGAGAATAATGCTTCCTCACTCACAACATCCCCGCTCACACCCCGGGATTGACGGTCACGGTCACCCTGGCGGTGCCACGACTTCTATTGCCGTCAGTCACGGTGAGGGTCATTATAGCCGTGGTGGCCTTGGTAACGACAGATGGGTGCATGCGCACTTTCCGTGATGAGCCGGTGCCCTCGATGGTTACCGAACCTCTCGGAAATGCCACCCCCGCAAGAGCGCAGGTCACGGTCAGGCTATCAGCAGGGGTTTCGACATCCTCCACCGTAAAGTCAAAGAGCGTCTCCACACCACCCACCATTGAAACCGTAGGCGCGGCCGTGACAACAGGTAGATCATTGACAGGTTTGATCTGCACTTGAACCGCGAGCTTATCCTCGCCCTTTTTTTGATTATTCACATTATCATCCAGGACCGTGATCGTGAAAGTGTCCGTGCCAACCTCATTGGGGTTCGGCGTGTAACGGAAGACTTTCGTGCCACTTCTGGCATCCGGCAGCGGCACACAGATTCCTTTGGTCGGCTGCGGAGAAATCGTCCATGCCAAGGGGGAATTGTCCGGGTTGTTCACTGGGATTGAAATATCCATCGGCTTGTCTTCGGTGACGGTCACGGCTTTCGTGCCAACACCGTTCGCCAACATCGGGTGATTGGTGCCAAGATCGACCATAACCGGAAAATCCAGGGTGCGGCCATCTGGAGTGGCCGCACGGATGGTGAGCGAGCCACTGGTGCCCGTCGGCCTGCCGTCCGGTTCGATAAACAGAATGTTTTTATAGATCGATGCCTTTACGCCAGTGAGTGGCTTGATGACGCTGAAGCGGTAACGCGAGGCGGTATAAATCAAAACCAAGTCCTGCAAGGTGAGACTTTGGCCTTCCGCCGGCAGTTTGAACACCGGCAGCTCACCGAATCCAAGGGTCGTGCTTTGATCGCTGATTGGAAGAGCCGCAATGCCATCTACCACCTCCATGGACGGATCCAACACCTTGCCAAACACGGTGAACCCACCATTTTGTTGATCCAGGTTTGCGGAATTGTCCCCCAGATTGAAAAACCATTCACTTGTAGCGCTGTCAGGATCACCATCGACTTTAGCCATTGCGATTGTGCCACGGGTATTGGAATCATTGGGCTCATTCTGGACTGTCCCAAAACTCGTGATGCTCTCGATGGTGCTGCTATTTTGCTGGGACGTATTCACGAACGATCCACCGGCCTGAATAATGAAGTCGTGGACGGATCGGTGGAAGAACGAATAGTCATAAGCGTCACTGTCCACGTATTTCAGGAAGTTTTCCACGGTTTTTGGTGCCTTTAATGGATAAAGTTGGACCAGCAATTCTCCCCTCGCCGTGGATAGTTGCACGATCGGGTTTCCCGGATCAACCACCGCAGGAATAATCGGCGGGCCAGAAGGAAGCGGCGGATCAGAAGGAAGCGGCGTAAGAGGAAGAAGCCGCACCGAACTCCAAGCAGCCCCACGACGGATTGAGATCGTCGGGGTGGGGCCTTTGACGAGCGCCGGTAAAGCCGGCAATTCGGGCATGATATCCACTATGACATAGGTTATATCCGAAGGGTTTCCTCTGCTATCCTGAAACTGAGCGGCAATCCACTGACGTCCGGTGGCGGTTCCTGGAAATGTATAGGAGACACTGGTCCTGTAGGCCTGATCGGCACCAAACTTTAAACTGACACTGTCTCCAAGCCGCATCAATCTCATGCTGCCTTGGGTGCTGCTGGCGGCGATGGTCAATGTGACCGTCCGGCTCCGGGTGATGAGCTCTCCATTATTGATACGGAGAGGGGTCACCGTGATGGGGGAATACACCGCTTCAACATGTGCCGTCGCGGCGACAATGGCACACATGAAAAACAACCCTCTCAAGAACGAGAGGCCACGGCTCAAAAGATGATTTGACAACATAGGGTTCCTTTCGGTGGACGGATATAGCATCGGCTCTCCTACCCGTCCACCAAAATCTGATCGTTTCAGTCGGTGGCCCGTGTGTGGCAATCCTTCAGATATGCGTAGGATTTGACCAGGCCTGCGGACAGTTCATCCGGCGTCGGGTGGCCGTGCATGAAAGGATTGACGTAGCCTTGGTAGGCCGGAAAATGCCAGCGTGGCAGCCGCGGCGTGGAGGAACTGGCGACGGCCTGAAAATTCATTGGGTGCCTGATCGGTGGAGTGCATGGGTGTGTGAATGAATCTATCTGGACTCTTGTTTCCGGACTCTTCGATCTGAGAGCCTGTCTGAAAAACACACAAAGGCAGGGATAGCTCTCCGAGCGGTCCGCGAGAAGGTAAAGCAGGAGACCAACCATGAACGGATTTTCAAGCATTGCATGCGCGGATTCATTCTCATTTCATTTACCGGACCGCCCGGAGGTCGGTCCCTGCCATTTATTTACCGGACCGCCCGGAGGTCGGTCCCTGCCATTTATATGGCAGGCTCTGAGGCGAAGCCTCATCACGCTTGCCAGACGCGCCATTTCTCGCGGGACGGACGGGTAAGCATTTTGGCGGCCTCCGGATCTCCGACGATCTCCTCCTTGACGGGATCCCAAGTGATGGGACGCTTGACGATGGCAGCGGCATTGGCCAGGTGGGCGATGGTATCCGCGCGGATCGCCATCTCCACCGGACACATGGTCTCCTTACGGGATTGCACGCATTCGATGAAATTGCGGACATGCTCGGTGGACGGGGCGAAGTCCTCGTCGTCATCCTTGAATTTGGTCCGCCAGATTTCACGGTCATGGGCACCGAATCCGTTGGCATCGGTGATCCAGCCCTCGGTTCCCATGAAGATGACACCATCATAGGTCAGCTTGTTGTATTTTCCGCCGAACTCGGGCATGGCCGCAAAAACCTGCTCGGCCTTATACACATCCATCAGGCGCATCTTCACGCCGTTTTCGTAATCGCAATTCACATCCCATGTTTCCAGAGTGCGGAAGATGCCTTCCTGCGGAACCGATCCGGCGCCCTCGTAGCGCAAAGGGCTGGTATGGTCGGACTTGTTGCCCCACTGCGCCAGACCGAGCTCGTGGATGGCGCAGCCGGCGATGAAGCCGAGCGAGGTTTCCGGGCAATGGTAGCCTCCCCAGTTCGTGCAGCGGTCCGCGGTGTAAGGGACCATTTCGGATGGTCCCATCCATGCGTCATAGTCAAGATCCTCGGGAACCGGGATTTCCTGGGTGCTACCGTAGGGCTTGCCGTGGTAATTGGCCACATCCCACTTCACTCCGCGGCTCCACACATACATTTTCTCAAGTTTTCCGATGTATCCATTTCTAACAAACCGGATCATCTGGCGGTATCTGGCGGATGACCGGAACTGGGTGCCGAACTGGAAAACCCGCTTGGTTTCCAGCGCCGTTTTCCGTAGCAGCTTGGTTAGCGAAAAATCCAGCGCGAGAGGCTTCTGGCAATAGACGTCCTTGCCCGCCTTCATGGCCGCGATGGCCATCGGCGTGTGCCAGTTGTCGTGCGCCCCGATGAACACCGCATCGATGTCCGGCCGGGCAAGGATTTCACGGAAATCCCCGTACGCCTTGACGAGACTGGTTTCCTTATACTGGTCGTTCAACTCCGCGGCGAACTTTTCGCGCTTGCTGCGGTAGGCGTCGGCCACTGCGATGACGCGCGCTTCCGGTATCCGAGCGAGGTTCGAGCGGTGATAGTTGCCGATGTTGCCGCATCCAATCAGTGCCACGTTGATCCGGTTGCTCGGTGCCGCCACTCCGAACAAGGGTCCGGTGATGATGTTAGGCACGGCAATAACCGTGCTGGCACCAATGGCTTGTTTGAGGAAGCGGCGGCGAGAATTGGCAACCAAATGCAGTTTTTCTGATAATTGATTCATGGTTTTTCAGGGTTCGATTTTTCAGTCGTGGCAAATGGATTGGAGTCTTTCCACGCGGCGGCGATCCTTGCCAGGCGGGCGTGGTCCGCCGGAGTGGATAACACGGCGATGCTGTAGCGCAGGGTCCAGCTTTGGCCCTTGGTCAATGTAAACGGCTCGTTTTTCAGGTTGAGCGTGGCAGATAGATAACAAAACGGCTTGCTCATCGTGAACCATTCTCCCGACCGCGGATTGGCGGGGTGGGCGAGCATCAGTACTGTGACCGGACGACCTTCAATGGTGCAACGGACCGCGCACCAGTCACCCGGGGTGACTTTTTCTCCGCCCACTGCGGGCGGGGTTGCTGGATCCGACCAGATGAATTCACCCTGGTTGGCCCAAGCTGATAAAAAACGCATGCCTAACCCGAAATAATGTGAACCCGATAAACGCACGGACTCGCGTCCTGTTGCCGGGGTGAGGGACGATTCCCAATCCAGCCAATGCACCGCATCCGCACCTTTGCCCTCGGCCCGCACCCGCACCTTGCGGGATTCATCTAACAATTGTGAGCCATCCGTCGCGAGCCAGCGCAGACGCTGCGTAAAGCCATCACCTGCTGGTGCTGAGGTGGTTTCCACGACCTCTTCCCGTCCGGCATTTTTCACGCCCTTCTCCGCCCAGAAATCCGTGTCATCCACACTGAGGGCGAACATCAGCCCGTGGTGGTGAAAATGATCCGCCGGCGAATCATCCAGCAGCGGAACGGGCTTTTCTCCCGGCGCGAACAACTGGGCGATGTAAGGTTTGTTAGGATTGGGCTCTTTCCGCCAAAGCGCGACCACCGACCCGTTCGCGGCCCGCAACGGAACCGGCGGCGGAGTTTCAGCGCCGGAAGAACAGATGGCTGCCAGCGCAAAAACCAGTGAACTAACAATTGAAGGTTTCATGATGGTCAAACCAGCCATTTGGCCAGCGTCTTGTTCAGGAAGGAGATACTGCGTTCGGCCTCGTCGATCTTTCCGCATTCCACGCTGAGGAAGATCTCGCGGTCCACGGGTTCCATGATTTTCGCCATACGTTCCCAATCGACGACGCCCTCGCCGCAGGCACAGCCGACCGGTGTGCCGGTGACCTTGCCGCGCTCCTCGGCGCTATGGGCCATCGAAATGTCCTTGGCATGGATGTGAAAAACCCGGTCGCGCACCTTGGTCAAACCTTCATATGGATCCTCGATGCCGGCGAGATAGCTGTTGCCGGTGTCCCAGTTGATTTGGATCCATGGTGAGGCCACCAGATTCACAATCTTGAGCAGGCCGTCGGTGGTTTTGGTGTAAACACCGTGCGGCTCGATGCAGAGAACCTTTTTGTGGCGCGCGCAAACCTGCGCCGCCCGCGTCAGCGTGTAGCGCATCGTGTCATGGGCAAAGGCATCATCCATCCAGTCGGGCTTGACCATCTCATCAGAATTCAGGAAATCACAGCCGACAAACGACGCGAGCACCGCCGCGCGCGTCAGGCGGTCCACCGCCGCCTCGGGTTTCATCAAGGGCGAATGCGCCGAGAGGCTGGAGACCTTCATGCCGTATCGGTCGCAGATTTCCTTCATCAACAGCGGGTCCTCCTCCATCGAGAACGAGTGAAAATAATTCACCTCGCTGAGCAGTTCCCAACCGGTGTGAACCATCGGTTCGACCCAGCGGTAGCCAAGTTCCGAGGCGATTTTGACGCCGGCTTCGAACGACTTGTCCGCCGAGCGGCAGAATTCCATGTTAAGGGTGATCTTGAATTTGGCCATAATTGTCGGGTCGCAGGGTATTGCGGTGCACAATATGGCCTGCGAAAAATCGTTTGTCTTTCGCCTGCCGCCAGTGGTAAATATTGAAACTTTATAAGGCCCTGATTCATGTCACAAGGATCTGCCCACGGGTCGGATTTTTGAAGGAATACGCCCGTTGATTTGGGGCGCACTCCTGCCGGGCCTCGGCTTATCCATCAAGCCGGGCAATCACTTGTAAACCTCGCTCATCACCTTTTCTATCAGCGCCGGCATCGCGTTGTCTTCGGCAGGGGCGGGATTCTTGGGATCGGGTTTTGCGCTTGGCCAATGGTTGATTTCCACGGCAAAATTCCGTCCTTCGATCGCTTTGGGTTGGGTGATCTTCGGGGCCAGTTTTGAACTGGGTATCGTGTAAAAGAATTGTGGGTCTTCGCAGGCGAACTTGGCCTTCCAGCTGTTGGCCAAGGCTGCCATCTGCTCGCCAAAGAGCGCTCCTTGGTCCGCCTCCACCATGCTCTTGCCGGCCAGGAAAATAATACCCTTGAAACTTGCCGGCGTAAAAGGACTCACCATCACGTTGTATACCTGCGACGATTCAGTGACCGCCGCTCCCAATTTCGGGTAGGTCCCCCAGCCAAGACCGTCAGGCACCGTTTTTGTGGTCATCAATGCCGGGATGTATTCGCCCCAGTACTTTTTCCATGCATTCAAATACCGGCCGACCTCGGCTTCATACTGCTTGGTGCCTGGACGGACGCTCTCCAGTTGTTCGTAATCCGCCATCAAGCTCGACGCGCGGTTGAGACCCTCGCCAGCGATCCAGTGTTTCAACTCCGCATCCGCCGAGTCCTTGCCGCTTGCGCTCTGCATCAACACGATGCCAACCGGTTGGCCGGTCTTGGCCGCGATGCGTTGGCCCAACGCCGCCGCAAAACCATCCGCATCCTCCCATACCGACGCAAAACGACTGTCCAAGGAGTTGGACGTCGAAACATTGAACCGCCGCGGACGTGGGGATGAGCCCTCTTTGGATTTGCGGGTCATCATGCGGACAATGCCACCAGACTTACCAGCCGCCACATCCATTTTGATCCCGGGTGCCGCGACATACCAGACATCTCCGATCACAATATTTTTGCAAACCCGCTCATGTGCCAGCTCGCCGTCAATGGTGAAGGTAACTTTCAGCGTCTTCGGTTCGGCACTGGCTGGCATGGCCGGCACGGTGACCTGCCATTCCTTCATTCCCGGTGTCACGGGAATCATCTTCTCAATACCGGCGAAACTGAATTTGATCTCCGCCTTGCCCTTGGCCTCATACCCAAAATCATGTACGGCGGATCCACGGATGATGACTGACTGGCCAGCCTGCAGCACCGCATTGTCCCGGAACTGGTTGCTCAGCAGCGGCATCTTGCGATAATCCGAGAGTTTGCCGCCCGCAGGCGCCTCGACGCCATCCACTTTGAATTCACCGGTCCAGGTTTCGGCCGTCACCAACTTTTGGTCATAATAGATGAATGGAGCCAAGGGCAACATCGCCGTGTTGTAAATGTTAGGGTGATTGCCAATTCCGCCCGTGCCATAGGTCACTCCGCGCGGTGCCTTGACCTTCGGCGATGTGATGGTGAGCTGGTTTCCGTCAATCTTCACATCCGCCGGGCACCAAATGCGGTCCTCACCGACCAGATAGAACAATTTCACCTGCTTCGCGCCATCAGGAATCACTGTCGGAATCGCCAGGCCCTCTTTGGAATTGGTGCCGGTCTCCGCCACAACCAAGCCACCCTCGGCATGCTCCAGTTCGACGATCACTTTGTCACCCTCGACCTTGTAAGACTTGTACATGGGCCCATCGGTCACAAGATCCTTGGCCTTGCCACCGACCTTGCCCGCACCGAACTGGGTCGTAGTGAGCGTTGTTGATGGATACTCATTCTTCAAAGCATGCAACGCGAGCCGCTGGCCCGAGAGCGTCTTGTTGGTGTAATGAATCGCACCGGTGATATCAATCTGGATGCCCATGCCGGTATGCGGAATGTCACGCGCCAGCCACGTGCCCATCCGCATGTCAGCGGTCTCGCCGATGATCGGTGCCAGACTCACGCTATTCGCATAAAACTGGTTGAAATACACCGGCATGTCCGGCTTACCCCACATCAGGCGCCAACCGCGGATCATGCTGTGCAGGTTGTTGTAATAAACAATCCCTTCCCCTCCGCTCGCCCAACCTTGGTTCCAGATGCCGCCGCGGCAGGCATACGGAATCATCGGATTCAAGCGCGCATTGAACAACCATGAAGCATCCCGGTTATCGCTCATGTTGCCGGGCGTTTTCGATGGAATCTCTTTTCCCGTTTTCACCGCTGCTTCAACTTCCGCGTAATACTTCTCCCACGCCGCCTTGTGTTCCGGCGTGCTCGGGTCCGTCTCCAGCATCTTCTGCCAAAACGCCTTGGTGTAATCATCGGTGCCATCACGGTAACCGATGCGCGGCGTCCACGCCTGGATCGAAGTCTGGCTAAACGAGCAGTTCAATATACCCACCGGCACGTCCACTTCACGGAAGACATGGTATGCGAACGAATACGCCACAGCGCTCATATCGCTTGCCACGGAATGCCACGCGGCATTCGCGTGCTCGACCGGATGCAAGGCCGCAAAATAATCCGTGATCTTCGCCTCGCGAATGACCGGTTGCTTCTCCTTGCCGGCCACCACGCGGGCGGCAATCTGCTTTTGCAATAGACCCACGTCACATTTGGATGCCGGCCACTGCATGTTCGACTGACCTGACGCAAACCACACTTCACCGACGAGAATGTTTTTCAAAGTCACCGACTTGCCGCTGTTCTCGGTGATGGTCATGGTGGCAGGTTCGAAACTGGCCTTGAGCGGATCCAGATCTAACATCCACTTTCCATCCTTACCCGCGACCGCGGATTTCTTCTGACCGGAAAACTCCACCGTGACCTTCGTCTCCGGCTTGCTCCAACCCCACACCGGCAGCTTCATTTCACGCTGCAAAAC
>Ga0194063_10000690_pt1 | contig 23855 bp, 17 predicted proteins | sample SepL3720m_MetaG_FD_155459 | JGI IMG/M metagenome (GOLD analysis project Ga0194063, IMG submission 155459) | Anoxic zone freshwater microbial communities from boreal shield lake in IISD Experimental Lakes Area, Ontario, Canada - Sep2016-L373-20m | ecosystem: Environmental > Aquatic > Freshwater...
TTGAACTGCTCCGGTGTTTCGGGTTGCGGCCTCCCGGCGCGAGCGTCATTTCCTGCCCCACCTGCGGACGCATCCAGATCGACGTGGTTTCGCTCGCCCAACGTGTGGAGGTCGAACTTGAAAAGTATTACCGGAATAACCCGTCCGCGCCGCATCCCACGGTGGCGGTGATGGGTTGCCTGGTCAACGGCCCCGGGGAAGCCCGCGAAGCCGATGTGGCGATCGCCGGCGGACAGGGGAAGGCCGCACTCTACGTGCGGGGAACCTTCATCGCCACCATTCCCGAGGCCGAGATTCTGGATCGCCTGATGGAGCAGGTCAAACAGTGGCGGGGATCTATTTCCTGAAGTCCAGGGCGACGAGGCGCCCTTTTTCATTCCGGCAGATTACAATGCCCCGGCACATAACCGGCGACGTCCAGCACGTACTATCCAGAACCTTTTTCGCGGATGAGACCAGTTCGTATTTGGAGGGAGAGGCCTTGATTACAAACATATCCCCCTGCTCATTGATCGCCACCAGATGTTCACCCACTGCGGTCAAGGCGCCGAATCCGATCTTTTCGCTCCATTTCTCGTGACCTGTGGCGAATTCCAGACATTTCAACGAGCCCCCCCCGGCATTACCATCAATCCCGTAGAGATACCCGTTGATCAAAACAGAACTGCTGAATTGGTTCCTCATACTCTTATTGACCCACACCTGACGGAGCGAATCGCCCCGGGCATCCAGCAACGCACAGCCCTTGTTATATCCGGAGGAAATGAAAATAAGGCCGTCTTTGACAATCGGATCCGCCGCATTGACGTTATAACTGGTCTCCCAGGGAAGTTCGCCAAGTTTCTTTCCAGTTTCCAATTCGACAACCTTTAGGGCATTTTGACTGAAGATGGCCAGACAGTCCACCTTCCCGTTGTTGAACACAACCGGCGAGGCATACCCGCCTGTTCCGGCGGGACTCGCCCAAATTTTGGCTCCGGTGTTCCGATCCAGGGCAATCCCGTGTTCGGCCGCGTTGATCAGAAGTTTGTCGCCTTGGATAACGGGGGATCCCGAAAACCCCCATTTCAAATTCTCGGCGCCAAATTCCTTCATGATCTGCTTCTCCCACTTCACGCCGCCGGTCTTGGCGTCAAGGCATAGCAAGTGGCCTTCCCGGCTCAAGGTATAGACAGAAGAGCCGTCTGTTGCCGGAGTGGCCCTGGGTCCGGCGTAACTGCCGCCCCGACACGCGTAGGTATGCTGCCAAAGCATCTCTCCGGTTTTCAGAGACAGAGCAATGACGGTATCACTGTTGGTACGGTTGCCTATCGTGAACACACTGTCGCCCTTGACAGACACGACGGAGTAGCCTGCGCCAACCTCCGCCTTCCAGAGCACCTTCGGCCCGGCGGCAAGCGCCTGGGAATTCCATTCGGCTTCTTTTGAAATGCCACTCTGATCCGCTCCGCGGAACTGGGGCCAGTCGCCTGATTCTGCGGCCAACACAGAACCCCCAAGGATCAAGCCTGCCACAACCCCTGCCCTTGTCATTCGAGTTATATCATTCCACTTCATCCTCAAAGTCTCCTTAAGTTGTTGATCGTTTAGGCGGGATACTGAAACGGAAAAAGGTTATGCGGTCAAGATTATTGAGAATGATAGAACGGTTCATTCTTGTTTCCGCCGCACCCCCCGTGTTACCGTCATTAGACAGGAGAAGAAACTATGATGATTAGCGATTTGCTGGCACAGTTATTCCATTGGAACGTGGATCTCATCCAACAACTTGGCTATTTTGGAATCGTGTTTCTGATGACGCTTGAAAGTTCCGTCTTTCCCATTCCCAGCGAAATGGTCATGCCCCAGGCGGGATATCTGGTGGCAGAAGGGAAAATGAACATGGCCGCCGTCATTGCGCTCGGTGTTCTCGGAAGCTGGTTGGGCGCCCTCCTTAACTACACCGTGGCCATGCGGCTCGGGCGTCCATTTTTCCTGAAATACGGGAAATATTTCTTCTGTCCTGCGGATAAATTCGCGATGGTGGAACGCTTCTTCAATGCCCACGGCGAAATCAGCACCTTTACCGGACGACTGATCCCCGTCGTCCGGCATCTGATTTCCATTCCCGCCGGCTTGGTTCGCATGAAGATGTCTCACTTTCTGTTCTATACGGGAATCGGTTCGGCGCTTTGGGTGTCGATCCTGACCGGCATCGGCTATACATGCGGTCGCAATCTGGATCTCATCAAAAGGTACTCTCACATCGGCACGCTCTGCGTCATCGCAGGGAGCGTCTTGATCATCATCATCTATATCTGGGCACATAAACGCCGCCTGGCCAAGTATGGGCCGAAAGACAACACGATGAGTTCGCCATGATCCCCGTCATTACGGAATCAATCTGTCAGAATCTCACGGAATCGCTCAAGTATGAATGGCTCGAAACAAACGGCTTGGGCGGATATGCATCCAGCACTCTCCACAACTGCAACACGCGAAAATACCACGGACTTCTCGTGGCCGGACTTGATCATCCCGCGGGCCGATTCACCCTGGTTTCGAAGTTCGAAGACGCGATACTGACGGGAGGGCGCGAGTCGCCCCTCTCCTGCAACCGGTATCCGGGCGTCATCCATCCCGATGGACACCTCGCTCTGCGTGAATTTCAACTCGCTGAGGGCCCCGTTTTCCTCTACTCGATTGATGAGATTCGTCTTCGGAAAAGCATTCTGATGGTTCAGGGCGAAAACACCGTGCTGATCCGTTATGACCTCGAACAGGCGCCCCGGCCCATCCGGCTCCGCCTCAATCCGCTGCTTGCCTTTCGCCGCCACCATGAACTCAAACGGGAAGATGGATACGTCCGGTTTGCCACAACCCCCGTATTTCGCGGATTTTCCATTCATCCCTATGAAGGACTTCCCCGGTTGTTTATCCAGGCCACGTTGATGCCGAAATTCAAACCGGCGCCGGACTGGTATCGTAATATCGAGTATTCAGTTGAGTCAGAGCGTGGGTATGATTTTCATGAGGATTGCTTCTCTCCGGGGTGGCTTGACTTCACGCTTCAACCCGGTGCCATGGTTATCGTCTGCGCCTCCCTCGCCGAACAACGGGACTTGAAAGAGGCATGGGAAAAGGAGATGAATCGTCGGCAGGAGGATGCCCGAACGGCGGAGGCCATTGCCTGGCAATTTGCCGGCACGCCCGCTGAAGCGCCTCTGCCAGCCCTCATCCGGAGTGGCCGCCATTTTCCGATCCGCACACCGGGCGCTGAGCGCGCCACCATTATTGCCGGATACCCCTGGTTTGATGACTGGGGCCGCGATACCCTGATCAGTCTGCCCGGACTGACCTTCTGTTCCGGCCGCACCGAACTGGGAACTGAAATCCTGAAGTCCGTCGCCCTCCATGAACGCGACGGTCTTATTCCAAACTGCTTTTCCGCCGATCCGTCCCAACACGCCTACAATTCCATTGATGCCTCGCTTCTGTACTTCTGGGCCATCCAACAATATCTCGAGTTTACGCAGGACAGGGAAATGGTGCGAAACCACCTCTGGCCGGTTCTGAAGCGCATTCTAACCCGATTTATGACCGGAACCCTGTTTGACACGGGAATGCAACCGGACGGGCTGCTTCACGCAGGTAACCGTTATACGCAACTGACCTGGATGGATGCCACGTCGCGGGGTGAACCCGTAACCCCGCGTCATGGCTTCGCGGTGGATCTCAACGCGCTCTGGTACAACGCCCTCTGCTTCATGAGCCAAATGGCGCGGGACTTCGAGGAACCCGTGCCTTTCCCTGTCGGTCTGGAGCAAAGTCTCAGGGAGGCCTTCGTCCGGATCTTCTGGATGGAAGAGGAAGGATGCCTCGCCGATTCCTTTGCTGACGGCATAGTGCACCGATCAATCCGGCCTAACCAGATCCTGGCGGTATCCCTTCCCTTCTCACCCCTGAACGCGGATCAGCAAAAGAAGGTCATGGAAACAGTACGTAGGGAACTTTTCACCCCATTCGGGCTCCGCACCTTATCCCCGCGTGATCCGGCCTATCAGGGACGGTACGAGGGCGATCAACCTACCCGTGACTCCCAGTATCATCAGGGAACCGTCTGGCCCTGGTTGCTTGGTCACTATGGCGAAGGCCTGCTCAAGGTGGCCAGCGATCCGAAACAGGAGGCGCTTGCGCTTGCCCGTGAACTGCAACCTCTTCTGGATTACAGTTTGAAGGGGCAAGGGCTCATCAATGTACCCGAGATCTTTGACGGCGATTCGCCGCAACGGCCTAACGGTTGTCCCGCTCAGGCTTGGAGCAGCGCTGAACTGATCCGTCTTTTTTCTCTTTTCGGGCGCGTCTGTTCCCGATAAGATGTGCTATCTCATCAAATAAGGAGTTTATGCCATGAAAGTCACCGAGGTCAAAGAACGAGCCAAGAAATTGGGGATTAACCCCGGCAAGTTAAAAAAAGCCGAACTGATCCTCATCATCCAAAAAACGGAGGGAAGCACCATGTGTTTCGGAACCGGTACGGAGGCGTGCCCCTACCTGACCTGCTGCTGGCGTACAGACTGCATCGCCTAGGGCAACATCTCCATGCAGATTCTTATGTTTGGCTGGGAATTTCCTCCCGATATCAGTGGAGGATTGGGAACCGCCTGTTTCGAGATCACCCGTGCGTTATCCCGTCATGAGCACCACATCACCTTCGTGGTGCCACGAAGCGGATCCACCCAGCGCCAGACCCATGTTCACTTGGTGGACGCCTCACAGGCGTCGGTTCCCTACCCGCAGACCGTTCAGGAATTTTTCGAGGCGCTGAACCTCCAGCCGGTGGATTCCATCCTTCGCCCCTATCTAAACGATGCCGAATATCAGACCATCCTGAACGGGGTTCTACAAACCCAGTTGGCGCATCCCGGGACACCCAGCCTGATCACCCCCACAGGTCATTATGGCGCCACCCTTATGGCCGAAGTGGCGCGTTATAGCGAGATCGCCGAAGATCTCGCCCTCGCCCAGGAGTTCGACCTCATCCATGCCCATGACTGGATGACCTTCCTGGCGGCCATTCGCGCCAAGCGGGCCACCGGGAAACCCCTCGTCGTCCATGTTCATGCCGTGGAATCAGACCGAAGCGGCGGCGCCGTGAACCGCAGCATTTTTGAGATCGAGAAACTGGGCATGGAGGCGGCCGACCATGTCATTGCCGTAAGCCACTATACCCGGAATTTGATTCTCGAGCAGTACGGTATCGATCCCGGGAAAGTCTCGGTCGTTCACAACGCCGTCTCTCAACGCCAGGTGGGAAAGGCCTATCACGTTCCCCGGCGCCATACCAAAAAAACGGTTCTATTTCTTGGACGGATCACCGCTCAAAAAGGCCCGGACTATTTTATCGAGGCAGCGGCCCGCGTCCTGGAAAAGGCGCCCGACGTCGTTTTCGTCATGGCCGGATCCGGGGACATGCTGCCTCGCATGATTGAGCGTGTCGGGGAATTGCGCCTCGGACGGAATTTTCACTTCACCGGGTTTCTGAACGGTCACGACGTTGAACGGATGTATGCCATGAGCGACCTCTATGTGATGCCCAGTGTTTCGGAACCCTTCGGCCTGTCGCCCCTCGAGGCCATGGTCTATGATGTCCCCGTCATTCTGTCAAAACAGGCGGGAGTTAATGAGATTCTCCCCAACGCCATGACGGTGGATTTCTGGGACGTTGACGATATTGCAAACAAAATTCTGGCAGTCCTGAAGTATCCCGCCCTGACGCGCGAGATGCTCCGCAACAGCCGCAAGGCGCTTCAATCCATTCGCTGGGAAGTTGCCGCGGAACGCATTCAACAGATCTACAACAAACTCCTTTCCTGATTGACCTCCCCATGCCTGCATTCTGCCTATCCTTTCACATTCATCAGCCCTGCTGTCTGAAGCACTACTCATTCTTCGACATTGGAGAGACGTCGGCCTATGAGGATCAGGCCGGAACAGAAGAGCATCTCAACAGTGCCATCGAGAAACGAATCTTACCCGCCCTTCAGATTTTTCTTAAGCGCATCACGCACTATCAGGGTGATTTCAGGATTGCGCTAACCCTGTCGGGATCGTTTCTTGATTTCTGCGAACACCCCCAGCCCCGCGTCCTGGATCTTTTGAAGGCGCTCGCCGACACGGGGTGTGTTGAATTTCTCGGTTCGCCTTACCATCATTCCCTGTCCTCGGTCGGCTCGATCCAGGAATTCAAGGAACAAGTTGTTTTGCAGGCCAATCGGCTTGCCGCCCTGTTCGGCCAGGAACCCACGGCCTTCGCCAATACCGGCCTGATCTACAGCGATGCCCTTGCGAGGGAAATCGAATCCATGGGGTATCAGGCCATTCTCGCGGGAAACGCCGGTTTGTTTTCCGAAAATCTGAGTCCGAGCCATGTTTACCGGCCCGCCTCCTGCGCCACCGTGAAACTCTTGCTCAATCGCCCTCTCGATCCGACCGGTGTTACCCGCGTCCAGCCACGGGGCAAGGTTATCGGTCTGTACTGCACTCTGGATTCCAACAGCGAAACGTCTTTCGATGACACGGATATACTGGCTTTTTTGGATCAGTTACCCGGGAGCATCCTCTCGGAACATAAAGGGACATTCTTGACACCGTCCCAGGTGGCGCGGGAGTTCAAGGCATCATCAATTCTTTCGTCACCGGATTTCCATTCCCTCCATCCCCCTCACGATCTGTCATCCTGGCTGGGGAATGAAATGCAGAAAGATGCCCTGCAGGCGCTCTATCAGGCAGAGGGGGCAGTCAAAATAGCCCGAGATCCGGCCTTGTTGCGAATCTGGCGTCTCCTGCAGGATGCAGACTACTTTCTCTCCATGAACACCCGGAAACAGTCGGTCGCCGCAGTGCCCTCACATGGATCCCCTTACGATGCCTATATCAACTTCATGAATATACTCACGGACCTGACTGAGCGCATCGAGGCGACCACTCCTACTCCTCCGGGATGATGAGGCCGGCCAGGCCGTGACGGGTGAGAAGCGAGCCATCCTTCTGGTACAAATCGACTTGCGTTGTCAGGGTGGAAACGGCCGCCTGAATGGCGGATAACTTACTGGCCAACACATCGCGTTCGGCCTGGGCCACAAGCAAGGACGTGGATTTGCCCTCTTTGAACTTGGCGCGTTCCGCCTCCAATTTCCGTTCCTGCAGTCGTTGTGTGACCCGCGCCGCCGATTCCAGGGCCCTCGCGCCATCTGCCATCACCCAGGCTACTCTCACATCCTCCTGCGCCAGTTGACAGAGATTCGTCAGCGCCTCCTCGGCCTGGAGACGACTGACAACGGCGCGCCGGTAATCGGCGCCTGCAGCCCGGTTCTTGAGCGGATAAGCCACCTGCATCCCGACACCCACGTCATATCCCCTCGCTTCCCGCCCCTCCATCGAGTCGTCAAAAGACGACGCATAACCACTTCGGCCCAACGTGACAAACAGATCCATCTTTGGAAGCAGGCCGTTTCGGGTCCGAACCACCTCGAGTTCACCCCGTTCATGAGCAAGACGAGCCTGTTTAAGGTCCGGACGCGCGGCCAAGGCGGATCTAACATACGCCTCCACATCGTCCAGTGGTTTGTCCGGAGAAACTGGTTCATCCGTCGTTTCCAGCGGGAGCGCCCATGTTGTCGGTTGAGATCCGAGAGACAGACGAAGCAACCGCAGGCGCGAGGCCGCATACTGGTTTTCAGCGGCAATCAATCCCTCGCGGCGGGAGGCGACCTCCGCCTCTGCCGCCACGGCTTCCAACTCAGGCAGTTTGCCCACGCGAATGCGCTCGCGGGTCTCCTCCAACTGCTGTTCCGCCACACGCAGGGAATCCCGGTACACGTCAATCTGGTTGCGATTCTGAACATGCGCCCAATACGCCCGTTCAACCTCCGCTACGAGGGCCAGGGCGAAGCCTCGCGACTCGTGGAGTGAAATCTGAGTGTCAAGTCGCGCCTGCCGCAGTACAGCAAGGTTCACATTCATTCCGGCGCCGGCCAACAAAGGCTGGTTCACGGAGAGGCCAACTCTCGAAGCGGTGTGGTTATACACCGGGTGATCAACATCGGTCTGTCCGCTCAATTCCACTCGGGTTCCGGTGGGCAGGGTATCCATCACTCCGGCCTTCAACGTCGTGCCATCACGCGATATTTCATCGGTAGAATGGGTTCCGGATTGGAACGCAAACTGGGGACCCGTCTGGCGATCCCGGGAAATCCCCCCGAACAAGACCGGATCAAAAAAAGACCGGGCAACGTCCTCGCGAGTCTTCACAATCCGGGGTTGAAGGCGCTGAACACGGAAGGCGGTATTATGTTCCAACGCCGACAGGATGGCCTCGGACACCGAGATGCGTACTGAAGGCGAGTTACTTCCGGCGCAAAACGTTGAGGGGGGTAAGGCCAGCGCCAGGAAGAAGCAACCCGAAAGGAAGACCCGTATGCGCGAGGGTTTCATGTTAATGCCTCTTTCTCAGAAATTCCTGCAGTCGCTCCATATAGAGATAGAACACGGGAGTGACATACAAGGTGAGCGTCTGCGAGAACAGCAAGCCTCCCACCACAGTCAACCCGAGCGGACGGCGGGCTTCCCCGCCGGCGCCGTATCCGACGGCAATCGGAATCGCCGCCGCCAGGGCCGCCAGGGTCGTCATCATGATCGGACGAAACCGGACCAGACAGGCCTCATAGATGGCGTCCCGCGCCGATATTCCATGATCCCGACGCGCCGCAATGGCAAAATCGATCATGATGATGCCGTTCTTTTTAACCAGTCCCACAAGCATGATGATGCCCACGAACGCGTAGATCGACAGTTCAGCGCCAAACAGCATCAGGGTCGCCAAGGCACCTACCCCGGCGAAGGGGAGCGCGGACAGAATTGTTACCGGATGAAAGAAGTTCTCGTACAAGATCCCGAGCACAATGTAGATCACCAGAACGGCCAGGGCGAGTAGCCAACCCATTCCCTGAAAGGATGACTGGAACACCTGCGCCGTGCCCTGAAACATCGTGCTGATTCGCGGCGAAAGGATCTCCCGGGCTGCGGCATTCACCTGATCGACGACTTGTCCCAGGGCGACGCCGGGCTGGATATCGAAGGAAATCGTCACCGAAGGCATCTGACCGGTATGATTGATCGTCACCGGCCCCACCTCATTCTTCAATTGCGCCACGGCATCGAGAGGAACCATCCTGCCATCCCCGGCGCGGATATGGAGCCACGACAGCACGGACGGATCAGTCTGATAACGCGGAAGCATCTCCAGAATCACGGCATACTGATTGTTCGGCGAAAGAATCGTGGACACCTGTCGACTTCCGTAGGCGTTGAACAGCGCCGTTTCAATTTGCTCAGCCGTGATCTGAAACGAGGATGCCAGGTCGCGGTTAATCTCAACATTGAGTTGGGGATTCTTCATCTGCAGGTCGCTGGTCACGTCCTGAAGGGTATTCAACTCCTTGAGACGTTCCACCAGCCGGTCTGCCGAACGGTACAACTCGGCCGTATCCGTGCTTGAAAGCGTATACTGATACATGCTCTTGGACGAGCGTCCCCCGATATTGATCAACGGGGGGTTGACCGGGAAGGCCCGTATTCCGGTGATCCCCGAGAGTTTGGATCGCAGGGATTGAACCACCTCATCCGTGGTCATGCGGCGTTCTCGGCGGGGTTTCAGACTGACCATAAACCGGCCTACATTCCCCCCGCTGCTTCCACGGGCGCCGACGCTGGACATGAAACTCTGGATATTGGGATCGGCCTGAAGAATCCGGATCATCTGGTTCTGATGGGTTACCATGGAGTCAAAAGAAATGCCCTCGATGGCTTCCGTGGCCACATTGATGCGGCCCCGATCCTCGCTCGCCATAAATCCCTTGGGAACCACCCAGAACAAGACGCCGGTGGCGATCAACGTAACGGCGGCCAGACCCATCATGATCCGGTTATGATCCAGCGCCCACCGCAGGGTGTCGGCATACCACTTCAACATCCCGTCAAATCCGGCCTCCATAACGCGATATAGCCGCCCATGCCCGGCATGGGCCGAGGCCCCTACAAAACGGGCGCTGAGCATCGGAATGAGTGTCAACGCGATGACGCCTGAAACCAGCACCGCCGCGCCGATGGTCACGGCGAATTCCCTGAATAAACGGCCCACCACCCCGCCCATGAATAACACGGGAATGAACACGGCCGCCAGGGATACCGTCATGGACACAATCGTGAAACTGATTTCCTTCGTCCCATCCAGCGCCGCCGTATACCCATCCTTCCCCATCTCCCGATGGCGGACAATGTTTTCCAGCACCACGATGGCGTCATCCACAACAAACCCCAGGGCCAATGTCAACGCCATCAGAGACAGGTTGTCGAGACTGTAATTCAAGGCCGCCATGACCACAAACGTGCCTACCATGGACATCGGGAGCGCCAGACTTGGAATCAGGGTGGCCGACACATTCCTCAGGAAGATGAAGATAACCAGGACGACGAGAATCAAAGTCAGAAGCAGCGTGAATTTGACATCCTCAAAGGACGCCTTAATCGGCTGGCTGGTGTCAATCAGAACCTCCATGGAGACCGCCGCAGGCAGGTCGGAGTTCAATTTGGACAGCAGGTTCCGAACCGCCGCCGCCACCTCCACCGTGTTCTTGCCAGGCTGGCGCTGGACCGCCAGCACGATGGATCGTTGCGCCTGGTTGCTGGTGCAGTACCAGGCTGCCACCTTGTTGTTTTCAACACTGTCCAGTATCGAACCCAACTCCCCAAGACGCACGGGGGCGCCATTCCGGTAGGCGACAATCAGGGGGCGGTAATCCTTTGCGGCCGACAACTGCCCGTCGGCCTGGACGGCGACTGCTTTGTTGGGCCCGTAGAGAATCCCTGTGGGAAGGTTCACATTGCCGCTCTGGATGGCGCCGGCCACCTCGTCCAACCCGATTCCCCGTACAGCCAATTCATGGGGATCCAACTGAACACGCACGGCATATTTTTGCCCCCCGTACACGGACACAGCGGCGACTCCATCCACCATCGATATGTTTTGGGCCAGAAATGTCTGCGCCACTTCGTTGAGTTCGTACAGCGGCAGAGTGGGACTGGTCAAAGCCAGGTACAGAATAGGTTGATCGGCGGGATTCACCTTTTGGTAGGAGGGCGGTGTATCCATTTGCGGAGGAAGATTGCGCATCGCCCTCGCGATAGCCGCCTGAACATCCAGCGCCGCCGCGTCGAGATCACGACTCAACACAAACTGGAGCGTGATCTGGGAACTGCCCTGGGCGCTTGCCGAACTCATCGAGTCCAAGCCTGCTATCGTTGAAAACTCCTTCTCCAACGGGGTGGCTACCGCCGCCGCCATCGTTTCCGGAGTCCCCCCGCGAAGCGCGGCGGAAACCTGGATCGTCGGGTAATCCACATTCGGCAAATCGCTCACCGGAAGCTGGAGATAAGCCACAATGCCAAAAATGGACAACCCCAGCACGGTCAGCGTGGTCATTACCGGACGGCGGATAAACGGTTCGGAAAGATTCATGGACGACCTGCAGGACTGGACTCATCCTTGGAAGAGAGCCGGGATTTCACAAGAGCGCCTGGCTTGAGTCGAAGTTGCCCATCCATAACAATCACTTCTCCGAGAGTCAGGCCGCTCACCACGACCGACATTCCGTCCACAGTGCGATCAACCACAACCGGACGCGGATTCACCCGGCCATCCCGGTCAGTCACATAGACGTACGCGCCCTGCTGGCCCAGCAGCACGGCCGATTCAGGAACGACCATGGCGTTCTCCTGCATGGCCAGTACGAGAACCACCTTGACAAACTGACCCGGCCACAAGGCCTGCGTTTCATTCTCGAACCGAGCCTTGAGTTGGATGGTTCCCGTCGTCTCCGAGACGGCATTGTCAATGAAGGTCACGGAACCTGTTTCAGAAAGCATGACGGCACCCTGGGGCGACGCGATCACCGGCAATCCGCCCCGATCCATGCGATCCCGGACTCGGATCAATTCCCGCTGCGGCAGAACAAATCGGACGAGGATAGGACGAAGTTGATTAATCGTGACCAAGGTGGCGTCATCGGCCTTCACAAGATTCCCCTGATGAAGGAGGAGATTCCCGGTTCGCCCTGAAACCGGCGACCGGATGGAGCAGTAGCCCAGTTGAAGTCGGACATTGTCAACCGCCGCCTCGTCGGACTGAACAACAGCCTTGAGCGTGTCCGCCGCCGTCACGGCCTCATCCCGGACATCCTGGGCAGAAATTCCTTTTTTCAGGAGGGTTTCCTGACGTCCCGCCTCCTTCAGGGCATTCTCCAACTGGATCCGATCCTTTGCCAGCATGGCCTCGGACTGTTTCAGCAACGCCTCCGGACTTCGAGGATCGATTTCGAACAGCAGATCCCCCGCCTTCACGTCCTGCCCCTCGGCAAAGCAGACTTTCGCGAGATTCCCGGTGATCCGGGACTTTATCGCCACGGTAGTCAGGGGTTCGACCGATCCGAACGTGCTGATGACCACCGGCATCGTCATGGTTCTCACCGGGGTTAGCAAAACAGGCACGGGCGCGTTCTTTGCTTTCGCCGACTTGGCCATGGCGGCCTCGGCTCCCTTCCGGTTATTCAGCACGACGGCGACGATACCCGCCGCCATCAACGCGGCAATCAAAAACAGAATCATCTTTTTCATAATGTGTGAACCATGCTACACCTTGTTTGTGAAAAGTCAAAAGGGGAAGGGCCCAAAAATAGAAGCCTCAGAACGTGCGACCAAGCCACCCTAACCCTGGCGCTTGATGATCACCGCTGTGACATCGTCTTGAAGTCCCTCGGGAGAGCCAAACCTGCGTACTTCATCAAAGAGAATCCGGATCATCTCGACAGCCGGGCGTTTTCGCTCGCGCTGGAGAATGTCGATCACACGCGTCATCCCGAATTCTTCGCCGTCGGGCGACGCGGCTTCAAGGATCCCGTCCGTCAGAAAAACGGCAAGATCACCGGGATCCATCCGCACCTTGGACGACACGAGTCGCTCCGCCTCCGAGTCAATGCCAAGAGCAGGCGCGGTTGCATTCAGTTCACCTTTAATCCCGCCATCGGGAGCAAGTATATATCCTGAAGGATGACCTGCATTAATCACGTCGAGAAGGCCTTCCGAGGGAGTCAGACGGGCAATCAACATGGTGATAAACCGATCACTTCCCAAATCCTCAACCAGAAGGTGACGGGCCCGGGTCATGAGATCCACTATCGGACGATCCGCCAGCACCAGCGCGCGCAGGTACGCCCGAACATCAGTCATAAGAAGGGCAGGCCCCAACCCATGTCCGGTAACATCCCCGACAACCACATAAACGTCGAGACCAGGACAGGCAATAAAGTCGAAGTAGTCGCCGCCGGTCGCCTCGGCGGGGCAGGAAGCCCCCGCCATGTCATAACCGGCCAGCAAGGGCATCGAGGTCGGAAAAAGCAACTGTTGAACCTCGCGGGCAATCCGGAGTTCCTCCTCGCGAGCCAGAAGCGTGCGTTCAGCCACCCGGCGTGCGCGGCGGTCAGCGGCATCCTTCAACTCCCGGTCAACGGCCCCGACTAAACGGGTAAGATTTCCCTTCATCAGGTAATCCTGGGCGCCAGCCTTCATGGCGGCGACGGCCAAGTCCTCCCCGATGCTCCCGGAGACAATCAGAAAAGGAATATCGGCGTCAGAGGATCGTACGATTTCCAAGGCCTCCGTGGAATTGAAGTGCGGCATGTTGTGATCCGAGAAAACGATATCCCATTTCTGCCCGTTCAATGCCGCCGCGAGATCCGCGGCATTATCAACGCGGAGAAATTGCGGTTCATATCCCCCGTGCCGAAGGTGAGCTAGCATCAGAAGCGCATCACATTCCGAGTCTTCGATGATCAACGCTTTAAGAATGGTGTTCATGGTTGTGTCACCAGACTAGCCAATAGTTGAGCGATGGCTTCGGGAGGCAAAACCTCGCGGGCCCCCCCGAGACGAATCGCCTCACCGGGCATTCCATGAATGACTGAACTCTCCCAATCCTGGGCAATGGTCAGGGCGCCTCTGTCCTTCATCCGTTTCAGGTCTTCCGCACCATCCTTCCCCATGCCGGTCAACAGGATCCCCACAGCAGAGGAACCGCAGACTTCCGTCACGGAACGAAACAGAAAGGAGACGGCGGGACGGAGACCGTTCTCCGGCAGAGCGCTGCTCAACAGGATGGCGCCCTCACCGTTGATCCCCATATGGAAACCGTCCGGCGCCAAATAGGCATGGCCGGGCGCCATCTTCATGCCCGTACTGGCGATCTGAACCGGGAATCCCGTCGTGCTCTCAAGCCAGTCCGCCAACCCTCGCATAAACCCCGCCGTGATGTGCTGCACAATCATCAGGGGTACCGGATAGTCCTTGGGCAGGTTTTTCAGAATGGTCTGCAAGGCGACAGGGCCTCCGGTGGACGCGCCGATGGCAATCAGCCAGGGAGGACGGTTGGACAAAAACCGCGCTCCGCCCCAGACCGGCTCAACGGCTCCCTCGGCGGGTTTGCGGCGCGACCGCTTCGTCAGTTTAACCTCCGCCATGTCCTTGAGAGTCTGAATCAGATTCGCCACATCGGACTGAAACTGAGGATGCCCCGGCCCGGCAGGCTTTGCAATAAAGGCCACCGCTCCCGCCTCGAGAGCCAGAAACGTCTTGTCCACCTCGCCAGGCTTTGTGCTGGCGCTGCAGATGATGATCGGAATGGGATCCGTCTCCATGATCCTCCGAGTGGCTTCAAATCCGTTCATCACCGGCATCATGATGTCCATAAGGATTACATCCGGCCGCTGGTTGCCGATAAAAGTCAGTGCCTCCGCCCCATCGCCCACCACTCCAATAACCTGTAGCGAGGAGTCCATTTTGCACAAATGGGAAAACAGTTTCTGCTGGATTGGGGAGTCATCCACAATCAACACGCTGATGGGCTTCGGAGTCATGGCTACATCACCTTTCTGAGCGCATCGAGAAGATCGCTCTGATCAAAACTGCTCTTGACGATATAGGCATTCGCACCGACATCCAGGCCTCGCTCGCGATCCTCAGGCGCAGCGCGGCCGGTAACAAGAATGACAGGCTTCCCGGCCACGCGAGCATCGCCGCGAATCCGGGCCGTCAACTGAAGTCCATCCAACCGTGGCATCTCAATATCCGAGACCACCGCATCGTAGTCATCGGTTTGGATGGCGTTCCAGGCCTCCTCGCCGTCAACCGTGGTCTTTACCGCGTACCCCGCCGACTCAAGAATGCTCTTGAACAGCATTCGCGAAATGATGGAATCCTCCGCCAGCAGAACCCGTTTTCGTTTGGCGGGCTCCGCGGCAGGGACACCGGGTTCTGATTGTCGCGCGGCCACGGGGTGCGCAACGGATTTCATCAAATCCGGTACATTGAGGATGGGAACCACTTTCCCCGAAGCCAGAACTGTGGCCCCGGCGACGTTACGCACACGCGAGAGGGGTTTGGCCATCGCCTTCACCAGCACTTCGTCCTCTGTCACCACACTGTCCACGCAGAACATCACGCGCCGATCCGAGGCCTCCGAGATCATCACAAAAACCAGCACGGCCTCAGGGGTTGAGTTATCGGACGCGGGAATAGCGAGCACATCAGCCAGCCTCACAAACGGGGTGGTTCGTCCCGCAAGCGTGACGACAGACCGATCTTCCTCAGTGAAAACCTCATGGCGCCTGATCCGCCCGACTCGCTCAACACTTGCGGAAGGCACAATGAACCACTGTCCCGCCACGTCCACAACAATGCCTCGGAAGGTCGCCAGTGTGAGTGGCAACACCATCCTGAAAGCAGTTCCCTCCTGCTCCCGGGTTTCCACGAAAAGTCGTCCGCCCAGTATCTCCACGCGCTCCTTTACAATAGCCATTCCCAGTCCGCGCCCGGACACGGTGGTGACCAAGGGACTGGTCGATATGTCAGACCGGAATATCAAGGCAACGGCCTCGTCCCTGGTAAGCCGCGAAGCCTCCTTATTTGAAATGATTCCACGCCTGATGGCGACGGCTTTCACGGCCTCAGCATCGATGCCTTCCCCGTCATCCCGAACAACGAGTTCCACCTTGCCGGCATCGGCCTGGCGCACCTCGATGACAATATTCCCCCGGGCCGGTTTAGCCCTCTTCTGCCGCACTGCCGTCGTCTCAATTCCGTGATCCACGCTGTTGCGAACAAGATGGATGATGGGGTCTTTAAGTTCCTGAAGCATGCGTTTATCGACCTCAATGTCGCCGCCCCGGATCGTGACATCAATTTCCTTGCCTTGATCCCGACTCAAATCCCTGACTAGTTTCGGAATGATCTCAAGCAGTGTGCTAAACGGTAAAATCAGAAGTTTTTTCGATTCATGGAGAACCGAGTCCACCAGCCGGCTGACCGTGTTATCATCCAGATCCGTGTCTCTGGAAAGGGATGACAGGGTACCTTCCAGGATGGCAATGTTAGTGTGGTTCCGGCCCATCCATTCATCAAGTCGTGCCGGCAGTCCGGACTTGGCGTCAGAATTCCTCACCTCCGAACTGATCCTTTCGCCCTCATGTTTCCACTGCTCCATAACCAGGAGCGTCTCCCTCAGGGTTTCGGCCCGGTGGTGAGTGGTCAATTTCACAGCCAGCATTTCTTCGAATCGTAAAATCAGGGCTTCAAGCCGGGAGAGAGGAATCCGAACCGTCTCGTCGAACCCGGAGTGAGTCTCGGGGATGGAAACCCTCCTGGTAATCCTATCCAGCGCGGAATGCAGGGCATCAAACGCCAGGGGCTCGCGTCGTGTCCCGGGCTTCTTCCAGGCCGCAAGAATGGTTTCCATGGATTGACAGAGGGTTTCAATTTCAACGAAGTTGACGGCACGGGCTTCCCCCTTCAGGTTATGGGCATTGCGATAAATCCGTTCCAAAATGGAACTCTCCTGATCCGGCGCGGCGCCTTGCTCCAATTCAAGAAGTCCAGCAGTAATAGCCTGAAGACGTTCACGGGCTTCGCCTGCAAATTCGGCCCTCAACGCCTCCAACAATTCCTGTTCCTGGATGTTCATGATCCCTGTGTCTTGTATTGCACCACCAACCCCTGAAGTTTCTGACCCAGTTCCGTCAGACGGTGTGCGGACAGTTCCAGTTGCCTGGCGCTGGTCACACTGTGGATTGTGCCCTGTCTGATGCATTCCATGGCGGATGCCACCTGATCAACCCCGACCATCTGCTGCTGGCTGGTTCCCGCGATATGAGAGATGGCGTCAGCCGCCTCGGTCACGCCGCCTGCCAGCATCTCAATGGATTTACCCGCATGAACGGACTGGGCAACCCCGACCTCGACCGCCTGCTGGCCATGATCGATCGCCATGACCGCCAGATGGGTCGCCCTCTGGATGTCGTTGAGTATCGTCCCGACCTGCCGGGTTGCCCGTCTGGATTGATCGGCGAGAATCCTGACCTCCTTCGCCACCACGGCGAACCCCCTCCCGCGCTCTCCGGCCTTGGCTGCTTCAATAGCCGCATTGACGGCTAGAAGATTGGATTGGGAAGCAATCGCATTGACCGATGCGATGATCTGGCTGATCGCCAAAGTCTGATCATTCAGTCGCATCATGCTGTTGCCTATGGCATTCATTTCCTCACGAATGCGTTGAATGGCGGCGATGGTGTCCTCGGTGGACTTCCGGCCATCCCTGGATATGACGGCCGCATGTTGCGCGGCGGCGGCCACCAAACCGGCGTCCCGGGTGGTCATCCGGGCCGTCTGGCGAACTTCCTCGACCGTGGAGGTTGTCTGGGCGACGGCCGAGGCCGTTCCACCCGCCCCGGATGTCAACCGGTCACTGGCGTTCATGACATCGCGGGCGACATCGAGTAACATGGCAATTCCTGAGGACAACTCGGATACGACCCGGGCCAGATCCCGGGTCCGTTCCATGACCCGGTGTTCAAGTTCCTCGTGGGCACGTCGAAGCGCGGCTGACACGTCGTCACGCTCACCATCCGCACGGGCCAGTTGACTCGCATTACGCAGGATAAGCCAACTCAGAATGACCACGTTCACGACCATGAATAGCGCCAGCCCGAATTCGGAACCGTACAGTCCTCTCCGCTCGCCTTGCAACCGTAACCAGCCCACCACGCATAGAATGACGATGCTGGCGGGCAAGAGATGGCGCGCCATCACCCCACCCCCCGTGTTGCTACTGATGATACGCATCATGCCCCGATCAGGATGAGTACAGAGTATACCGAAGGACAACACCATGACGAGGATGGCCGTATGCAGGGACATGGGAACGAAGGTACCCACGACATACAGCGCCTGTATCTGATAGCCATACCCCAACAAGGCAAGCAGGGAAATCATCATCGGCGGAAGAACAAGAAGTTCGGTCGGTCGAAATCCGCGCCGCCCCTCCGACTCAACGAAAACCATCGCCAGGCCGGTCAGGGCAAACATCACTGCCGTACCCGGCGCCATCAGGTTGGTTCCCAGTTTTTCCCTGAACAGGAACGTGTCAATTCCCGCAGTCCACTGGAACAGATAGCCGCCAATCCGAAGCAACCCCGCCAGAGTCACCATGATCGCGAGTGTCGCCACCCAGCGTCGCCGTATGCCTTCTCCACTGCCATAGCTCTGCAAAAGCAAAGCCGCGCCAACCAGAAGAAAGGTGACGGCCGAAGCCGGATTCATGGCCTTCAAACCCGGCACGATACTTTTCAAGATTTCGATATCATACGTCCATCCAGCCAGAATCAGGCAGGGCATGACCAGAACAAAACCTGCGGAAAAGCGGGAAAACGCCTTAAACCGTTCGGCCATCAGAGGGTAAGGAAGCACATTCATGAGGATGTCTCCTTTGCCTCCTCGTAGTTCTTGACAAGATTATTCAGTTTCAGGCCCAATTCGTTCAGGTGCAGGGCGGACTTCTCCAGTTCCTTGGCGCTATCCACATTCTGCACCGCCGCCTCCTTGATGCTATGCATGGCGGTCGCCACCTGATCCATCCCGACCAACTGCTGCTGGCTGGATGATGCGATCACCGTCACGGCCTGGGCCCCCTCGGCCACGTTTTTCGCCAGAGCCAGAATCGATTCGCCAGCCTGGTTCGATTGCCGCACACCGATTTCAACGACTTGGGTTCCCTGCTCGGTCGCCGTCACCGCCACCGCGCTGGCTTTCTGAATATCCTTGAGAATGGTTCGCACATGGGCCGTCGCCTGCTTGGACTGATCAGCCAGACTTTTCACCTCCTCGGCCACCACGGCGAACCCCTTGCCCTGTTCCCCTGCCTTGGCCGCCTCAATGGATGCGTTGACGGCGAGGAGATTGGACTGCACCGCCAAGTCTTCGACGGTGTTGATGATCTGCTGGATGGCCTCCCCCTGCTCGCTCAGGCGCGACATACTTTCCGCGATGGAGTCCATTTGAAGACGGATATGGCGCATCCCCTCGGCGGCCTCTTCGGCCGCTTTCTTCCCCTGTTGGGAGATACGGGTCGCGGTCATGGACTCATCCGCAACCGCCTTGGCTTTCTGCGAAGACATCAGAACCGTCTGCCGAACCTCTCCCACCGTGGCCGTTGTTTCTGTAACCGCCGTGGCTGTTTCCGTTGCGGCGGTCGTCACCTGCGTGCTGAAGGCCAGAATCTGCTTGGCCGATGAACTCAGCACACCCACGCTCTCAATGATCTGACCGGTCTGAACCATGAGCGACCGATTGGCTTTCCGAAGCGCGTCCTGCCCCCGTTCAATCTCCGCCAGCATCCGATTGAAAGCATCGGTCAGTTGTCCCACCTCATCACTCCCGGCGCCCTCGGCACGGATTGAATAATCCTTCTTTTCCGAGATGATTTTAGCGGTGCGACCGAGGGCCAAAATGGGTCTGGAGATCAAACTCTGGAGCGGCGCCGACACCAGCAGGGTCAGGACAAACGCCCCTGCCAGAACCAGAACAACCATGCCAAGATAGAGTCTCAGCATTTCCTCAATCCCTTCCAGATCCACCCGGAGATAAAGGCTCCCGATTCGCTTTTCGTTAAGAACCACCGGGCGCACCAGCGCCAGATGATCCGATGTGAATTGGAAACCGTCTGCGGCGGGTTTATCCGGAAACACCACCGACTGGTTATTTCTGGCGTAGGAGGCAAACCGCCCCCCTCCCACCTTATAAAGACAAGCGGCAACCACATGCGGTTCTGCCTGAAACCCCTTAAGGAGGGTCTCCGCCGCTGTCGGATCATCAAATTGCATGGCGGCGGTGCAGTTCTGACTCAACACATCGGCCAGCACGCTTTTGTCGCGCGCCAGATTCTCCCTGAACAACGAGACCTCCTGGGCGACAAATGCGGTGCAGGCAAGAAGCAATACGGCGCTACTCGCCAAAAAAATGACCAGAATCAACTTTCGCTTGATGGGAAGATTACGGAACCAGTTCATTTCAACGAACCTCCTTGCTGGATTCCCGCCCCACAATCCTACCCAGGCAGAGCAGTTGGGAGGTGATCTTCAGGCCCTTCCGACGGGCTGATTCATGATTGATTTCAAACCTGACCCTGTTTTTCTCAGTGTAGAAATTCACCACCCCCCCGCGATCCGCAAAGCCGTCCAGTTCGCTGATTGTCAGAATGGGCAAGCCCTCAAGACGTTTTAGAATCAGCGGGATTTGCTCTTTTTCCGACTTGCTAATAAAGAGGACATGACATGACTTGACATCATCCACGTCTCGAAACCGCCTGACGACCAAGTCTCGTCCTTTGACCGACTCTCCCTTCACCGTCTGATCCAACAAAGGGCCAAAAGGATCAGTACCGAGAACTCCGATCATCAGGAGTGTTCCAGGATCGGGGAAGGCCGAGGGCGGCCATTCCACAAATTGGATGAAATTGTATACGAAGGCAGCCTTGATCGCGTACTCATTGACGGCCCCGGGGTCGGCCCGGACGGGCATTACCGTGGCGCCGAACAACCAGGCCGCCGCCAGTAACGCGGAGAATAATGATTCCATTGTGCTGAGAAAATAGTGTTTCATGATCAGAAACTCGCTTTCATGCCGATGACGCCGCTGAGGGTCTCCTGGGGAACCGCTGTGCCGTAAAGCCCGGTTAGCGCATAATGGTTATCGGTAATGTTACGGATATCCGCGAACACATCCACAGATCGGGAGAGGTTAAACAGCACATACAGATCCGCCTGCCAGGGAGTCTGCAATTCGTCGTGTAATTTATCGGCATCAACATTTTCCGGGGTGGAACGGATGACAAAGCTGGGAGTGACAAACAATTTGGAGGTCATGGCCCAAGTCAATCCCAACCGCCCATTGTGCGAGGAGATTCCCTGCAATCCCGACGTCAAGCCATTACAGTCCATCTCAAAATGGGTGTAGGAATACGAGAACCAGGGGCTAATTGGACCGATGTTTGCCCGTCCATAGAAATCCATCCCTTCATTGTGACTCGTTCCCCCATTGGCAGAATGGATGAGACTGATGGGGCGGGTGTGCGCCGGGTCAAGGTAAACGGTCTCGACATAATTCATAGGCAGGTTCCGGTCGGAAATCTGTATCAGGTTATCCTGGTTGCCGTAATACAGGCCCACTCCGATCTGGAGATTCCTGACGTTATAATTGAAATCAACCTCATGCGTCAGCGACGTTTCCGGTTTCAGATCGGTATTCACCGTGCTGAGTTGGGTTGTGTTCTGATAAACGTTGTCGGCGTAATAGGGAGACGGGGAAATATACGCTGTCGCCACCTTGTATTTGACCGTCAACGCGTCCGAGGCGCTCCAGATCAGGCCGGCTCGCGGGGTGAATGACAGGTCGTCGATCCGGGTATCTTTGTCCAGGCGCGCCCCGACAATCAGTTTTACAGACTTCAGGGCCTGCCAATCGCCCTCCAGGTACCCGCCGTAGGTCTCATAAGTCTCATGCCAGACCCGCGGAATGGTGTAGGGTCCGCTGCCATCAGCCTTATAGAAGATAAACGATCCGCCTTTATCGATAATCTCGTCGAGGGAACCACTGGCCCCTCCGGGCACCGTGCATTTTGGCACAATATCATAGTAGGAAGCCACTCCGCCCGCCAGGACTGACAACTCTCTGGTGAAATCCACCCGGAGTGTTTCCTCGACCGAATACGACGATCCGTTCGCGTACTTGTAATCATTGTAGAACCATGAATTCGTGCGGGAGGAGTCTTCCCAGATGTAACGGGAAGAGGGATCAACCCTGTAGTGGTTGTAGGTCACCGCCGAGTCCAGTCGGATCGTGTCCGAAAGCCGGGCCGCATATTTAGCCTCGGTGACGAATGATGAATCTTCCCAGATAGCCTCGGGAATATAGCCAAAGGCGGGAGACATGCTCTCCGAACTGCTCCGCTTGGACTCCCTGTACCAGGTCTGCAGTGAGAAGTCACCGACCTCCAGACGCGCGAACCCATTGATTCCGAAATCCTGACGCTCCGGCGTCAGGCCAACCCCTTTCGGGCGGGCCACATCAAGATGATCCTGCCACCATCCCGGATACTCCTTGTCCAGGCGTGTGAGATCTGAATTGTGGTACTGCAGCGAACCGCTCAGGCGAACGTTCCCGGCTTTGTCCAGACTTCCCTCGAAGATTCCCCACGCCTCCCGCTCGTTGTGGAGTCCTCCCGCCACACCCGCCTCAACGCCCGTGTTCTCTGAACGCTTCCGGGTGATGATATTGATGACGACACTTACCGCATCACACCCATAGAGTGTTGAACCCGAGCCGTAAATGACCTCGATCTGCTCGGCATTCCGCACGCTGAAATCGCTGCGGAACGGAAAATTTTCACCTCCGGGGGGATTGACACGCATCCCATTGACCAGCACCACGATCTTGTTGTTTCCAACTATGCCGCGAACGGAAACCTCCGTACCGTCTTCCGAGAAATAATACCCGCGCAGATCCATCCCCGGGAGGTCGCGTAGAACGTCCTTCAGGGTCGAATACCCGCGCAGCTTGATATCATTGGCTGTGATCACCATCACGGTGGCGGGGGCTTCAATCGTCTTTTCCTCGCGTTTCGAGGCCGTCGTTACGGTGGCAACCTCGACCTTCATCAGCTCTTCCAGCGTCAACCGTTTCAGGTCTTGTGAACCCGGATCCTTCTCAGAAGCGCCGCCCCAGGCGGACTGCGACGCCAGGATCAAACCGACCAACACGATTCTGTTCCAGTTCATGGTCATCTCCTCATTATGGTTTCCGCTTTTCATCCTTCGGCCGATCTTCGGCTTTGACCTCAGACTCTCTGTCCGGGACATACTCATGCACCAGTAACCTCTTATCAGATGCCACACCGGGTAGATCCAGCACAATTAACCGATCATGGGCTCCCCTGAGAACAAAGAAACCGCGAATACCGGCCTGCGCGGGCCGACCCACCTCAAGATCCCGGAGCGGAAAGGCGGCCGTCTCTGTGGCGGCGTCCGTTAAGATTCCGAACGCTGAATCATCCGACTCGACAATGATGACATGGTCGAGGGAGATCCCGGCGTCGCCTGGCAGATCAAGAAATACCCGAAGGTCAATCACGGCGAGAATGTCTCCCCGCACATTCATAATTCCCGTCACAAAGGAAGGCGTACAGGGAAGAGGCGTCAACTCCCCCAAAGGATAGACTTCCCGCACATATACCGACTCGACGGCATATCGCCCCGCCGCAAGATTGAATATGACAACCTCCAGCATGGGTTCGCTGTTCATGACAGGGACTCCATTTCCAGCAAAGTCTTGATCATCGCTTTGAGCCGACCCGCCGTCAGGCCTTCAGAATACGGCACAGG
>Ga0194063_10000691_pt1 | contig 23832 bp, 24 predicted proteins | sample SepL3720m_MetaG_FD_155459 | JGI IMG/M metagenome (GOLD analysis project Ga0194063, IMG submission 155459) | Anoxic zone freshwater microbial communities from boreal shield lake in IISD Experimental Lakes Area, Ontario, Canada - Sep2016-L373-20m | ecosystem: Environmental > Aquatic > Freshwater...
TGGCCACTCCCGAGCCGACACCTTCGCCAACTCCCGAGCCGACGCCCGCGCCCGTCGCCGCCGCAACTCCCGCGCCAACCCCTTCGCTAACTCCAGAGCCAACTCCCGCAATCATCGCCACTGCAACCCCCTCGCCGACTCCCGCGACCATCGCCGCAGCGACTCCCACACCTTCGCCAACCCCCGAGCCGACCCCGCTTGCTCCGCCAGCCGCCAGCCGCCAGCCGCAATCGCCCGCCCCGCCGGCCGTCGAAGACGTTGTCGAAACGGCTCCGAACCTCGCACCGGCAAGTCGTGCCATCGAACCCCCGGCTCCCTCGCAGAGCGTCACGATCAACCTGATCAACAAGCTCGTCCAGCGCGGGATCCTCACCAAGGAAGACGCGAAGGAAATGATCGTGCAGGCGCAGGCCGAGGCCGAGGCGGCGCGTGCACAGGCGCAGGCTGACATGTTTGCGGTTGCCCATGTGGCGGCGGGGCAGGCGGCCTCCGATCAGCTCGCGATCGCCCAGGCGCAAAGCGCACCCGCCTCGCCGGATGATGTCAGGGTCTCCTATATTCCCGAGCCCGTCAAAATGCAGATCAAGGAGGAGATCAAGCTCGAACTCGCGGCGGATCGCGCATCGAGCAAGTGGGCGGGCGGGATTCTGATCCCGAAATGGGTGGAGCAGGTGAAGCCGTTTTTTGACCTGCGCCTCCGCTACGAGGGCGACCAATTTCCGACCGGCAACGATGTCACCGGCGCCTTCCCGAATTTCAACGCCATCAATACCGGCCTGCCATTCGACACGACGGGCAACCAGTTCGCCCCCCAGTTGAATGCCGACCAGAACCGGAACCAGTTCCGGATCCGCGCCCGCTTCGGGGTGGACATCAACCTGGGCGAAAATTTTACGTCCGGATTCCGGGTGGCGACCGGCCAGAACAACTCGCCGGTCTCGACGAACCAGAGCATGGGGTATGCGAACGGCCAGGGCGGGAATTTCAGCAAGTATGCGATCTGGCTCGACCGGGCGTTTCTCCGCTACGACCTCCCGCTCAACGGCCAGCCGCTCATGACGGCCTGGGTCGGACGCTTTGAGAACCCGTTTTTTTCCACGCGCCTGATCTGGGACGAAGACCTCGGGTTCGACGGTGCCGCGCTCAAGCTCCAGTATGAGGTGCTTCCCGGCCTCACGCCGTTTGTCACCGGCGGCGCGTTCGTCGTCTATAATACCGACCTCAACTTCTCCTCGAACCAGCCGGCCAAATTCAAAAGCTACGACAAATACCTCTACGCGATCCAGGGCGGCGTGGAATGGAAGCCGGCGAAGGAATGGAAGCTCAAGGTGGCCGCATCCTACTACTCGTTCCAAAACATCGAGGGCAAGCTCTCCACCCCCTACACCCCGCAGACGATCAACGACGCGGGCGACACCGACAACAGCCGTCCCTCGTTCGCACAAAAGGGCAACTCCTACATGGCGGTCCGTAGCATCATCCCCGATGCCAGCAACGATTACGGCGCAATCAACCAATGGCAATACTACGGCCTCGCCACAAAATTCGAGGACTTCGCACTCACCGCCCGCCTCGATTACAACGGCTTCGAGCCGGTCCAGATCTCGCTCATCGGCGAATTCGTAAAAAACCTGGCCTTCAACAAAAGCGCCATCGACCTGATTGCCGTCAACAATCGCGGCCCGATCGACGCCACCCAAACGAATGCCGTCGGGGCGTTCGAGGGCGATCCCACCGGCTGGCTCATGGAGCTCCGCATCGGCACCCCCTCACTCTCGAAACGCTGGGACTGGTCGGTGGATTTCGGCTACCGCTGGATCGGCTCGGACTCGGTGGTGGACGGGTTCACCGACTCCGACTTCGGGCTCGGCGGCACGAACATGAAGGGATTCACGGTCGGCGGATCCCTCGCGCTCTCGGAAAATGTCAATGTCTCGCTGCGCTGGATGGGCGCCGACAGCATCGCGGGCCCGACTTACAAAACGAACATCATCCAGTTCGACATCAACGCGAAATTCTAATGCCATGAGAACAAGACAAAACAAGAATGTGGCGGGCGGGATCGCCTGGCGGGCCGCCCTGCTGGCCATGATGCTGGCCGCGCCGCTTCACGCCGCGGACGAGGCGGCGGCCGTGGAAGCCAAGCTCCGCGACGCCCTGCGCGGCACGATGCTCAAGCTCCGCGATGCGCAGGGCCAGGTCGCCGCAGCCCAGGCGGCACAGATCGCCGCCGAAGGAAAAATCAAGGAGCTCACCGCAAAAAACGAGTCGCTCACCAAGGATCTCGTGGCCGAACGCAGCACGTCGGCCAACACGATCGCCGAACTCAAAACCAAACTGGATGAGCGCGGCACCGTCATCACCGGCCTCGAAGCCATGCTCCAAAAATGGAAGAAATCGTATTCCGAGCTCACGGCGTTCGCCTCGAAGAAAGAGGCCGAGCGTGCGAAGCTTGAAGCCAAAGCGCTGAAGCTCGAACGCCAGACGGCCAGCCAGCAGGTCAAAAACCTCGAGATGTATCAGGCCGGGATCGAGACGCTCAAGCGGTATGAGAAATTCGGCCTCGGCGATGCCATCCTCGCCCGCGAGCCGTTTGTCGGAACCACAAAAGTCAAATTCCAAAACCTCATCCAGGACTTCGCCGACAAGCTGTCCGACGCAAGGATCAAGCCGGAGGGTACCGATCCCCCGACTCAAGACCAGCCGCCACAAGACCCGAAACCGCCGGCCTCGAAATCCAAAGGCTGATCATGAACGAAGAGAAACCAGCGGCCGAAAAAAAATGCATTCCCATCATGCCCCGAAGAGGGAAATCCCGCAAATCCGGGAAAAAAGCCGCCGGAAAACTTGCTGGCCTGCTCAAGCAGACAGGCGCGCCTTTTGCCGCCCGCGCCAAGTCGCGACCGCTCACCTCCGGGAATGAGCCCGCCGGGGTTTTCTCCGGCGAGCAGAATGCGCCTGTCAACGAGGCCGGGCTTCCGACATCGCCGGAAGACCCGACGACAAGCAGAAGTGCAAAAACGCGAGCGCCCTTGCAGGATTTCCATCCGCTGAAATGGATCCGGAAGACCTTGAGCCGGCGAACCACGATGGGTTGGACGCTGGCGGCTTTCCTCCCGGCCGCCGCCGTCATGGCATGGGCGTTCTTTTCTTTCGGAGCCTCCGCGCAGCGCAGCGACATGCTGGCGGAAATCTCCAGGCAGGGGGTCGCCATCCCGGAGGATTTCCAAACCCGACTCGACAAGGCTCTCTTGGAGCTCAGGACTGGAGATGCTAAAAAAGCCCTCGCCAAGCTCGCACAACTCGAAAAGGAAATTCCCGCCGTCTCGTCTCTCACCTACCTCGTCGCCCTCGCCGCCATGCAGGCCGGCGATCCAGAGATCGCCTCCGCAAAGGCCGGCCAATCGATTGCAAAGCGCGAGCGGGTCTCGGATTCGCTCGCGCTGAAGGCCGTCCTCGAAACCCAGAACGCGGGACGGGCGGCAAAGTTCGGCGATCCACGCCTGCGCGCCGAGGAATACCTGCGGCAGGCGATGATTGCCGATGCGGCCAATCCGGCACCCTGCATCGAGCTGGCCACGCTTCTTCGCTACCAGCGGAGGGACAAGGAAGCGATGCAGCTCCTTCAAGCGGCGCACTCGAGATTGAACCCCGTGGACAGCCATACGGTCGTTGATGCCACGATCGCCCTGCTCAATCTGCAAAACCTGCCTGACAGCGAAATCCCGACGGGCATCAACCCGGAGAAAGATGCCGCATCCGTTTTTTCCGCGGCTTATGCAGCAATGCGCGGAGGCGACTTCACCCGCGCGGCGACATTTTTGGCAGCAGCCCGCAAGCAGCTTCCCGCCGACTTGTATTTCTACCTCGTCAACGACCCCGCCATCCGGAAATTCGTCCGCCAGCCTGAGATCGCGGAGTTTTTCCAATAGCGCAACCGCTCGTGCTGCAGCGCGCTGCCCGTGCTCGGGCGGCCGCCACGCGAGATCAGGGGCTGATCCTCGCGACGCGGCCGGTGATGCCGGTGAGGATGTGCCACGAGATGGTGCCGGCCTGAGCGGCGAGTTCCTCGGCGGTGATCGATTCGCCGCCCTGCTTTCCAATGATGTCCTCTTCCTCGCCGGCTTCGATTTCTCCGGCCGCGGTCACGTCCACGACGATTTGATCCATGGTCACCCGCCCGAGCACCGGGCATCGCGCGCCCCGGATCAGGACGCAGGCCCCCCTGCCGGAAACCTGGCGCGGGAATCCGTCGGCGTAGCCCGCGGCGAGGACGGCGGCGCGGATCGGGCGATCGGTGAGGAACGTGCGCCCGTAGCTCACGCCCGCGCCGGCGGGCAGGTCTCTCACGAGGGAGACCCGGGTTTCCAAGCCCCTGAGATATTCCTCCACTGCTGCCGTGGTCTCTTTCATCTCATAAGAAAGCTGGAGGCTGGAAGGCGACATGGCGGACTTTGCGCACAGCCCGATGCTCGCACTCAGCTTCGCCTGCTCCTCCTCGACGGACGCCCAGACTTCTCCCTGGCTTTTCTTCTGGTTAATGGCTGCACGCAGTTTCTTGGAGGACGCATAATCGCTGGATCCCGAGAAATGAACGGCCGATTCGCTGGGGCGCTTGTGCCAGCGTGATGCCTCCACACAGAAAACCGGGATGGGCACCTTCCCGGATTTTGCCGGAACGATGAAATCGGCCCCGAGCGTCCGGTCCTGACGGCCGCCTTTGACGATGTCCCCTGCCTGGATAAAGAGATCGAAATCCCCGGGATTCTCGATGAGGAGCTCGTTGACGTTTCCGGTCTCGTGGACAAGACCGGCTTGCTTTTCCATGGCTTCCTCCAAGACGGTGTAGTCTGGGATTGCCTTCCCCGGAGGGACGGAAACAAACCAGGCGGTGAGGTTGCGGGGAGGACACGCGCCCCCGCGTGTGGGGGGTTGGCGACTCGCCGCCCCCGTCGGTCGCGGATGGCTGGGGATAGCAGGCGGGACGCCTGCTCCACTTTACAAGTCGGACGGCCCGCCGGGCCGTCCCCACCGCTTATGCACGCCGACACCAGCGTGATCTGGCTACCCGAGAAGCTTTGCGCGGGCGTCCTTCTCGCTCAAGCCTCCCGCCACAAGCATCGCGATGGCTTTCTCGATCACGGCTTCATTTTTGACGAGGGCGGCTTCTTTATCCGCGATCACGGCGTCTTTTTTCACGAGGGCGGCTTCTTTATCCGCGATCACGGCTTCTTTATCCGCGATCACGACTTCTTTTTCCACGATCACGGCGTCTTTTTCCACGATCACGGCGTCTTTTTCCACGATCACGGCGTCTTTTGTTGCGATCACGGCTTCTTTATCCGCGACCAGGCGTTCCATATCTTCGAGGTCTTCGAGGTAATCGTCCTCGACCTCCATCGTCTCGCGCACGTCTGGCTCGCTGATGGCTTTGATGAGACGGCGGATGACCCCGTGGAATTTTTTCGGGTAATCCTCTTCGCGGATGCTGAGCGTATGGGCGTCGGCGGGATCCTTCTGGCTTTGGTCGAAGATCCCGAGCAGGGATTCCAGGTCGTTTTGGCGGCGCTGCTTGAGGTGCGGGATCTGCACGATGAGGCTGTCGTGGGTGAGGCTTTCGATGAATTCCTCCCGGTGCTCGAGCCTCTCCCGGCCGGTCGCGTCCAGATACTGCCGGACGACCCGGATCACCGGCGAGTCGGTGTGTTCGAGCGAATGCCCGAGCAGGTAGATGCTCAGGATCGGCATCGCGCGCAGCTCGCCGTCGGCCGTCGTGTAGGAGTTCTCCTTCGAGAGGTATTGCCGCCCGAGATACTTGCGGAACCGCATGATGTCGGCCGCGAATTTCGCCTTCTGGATCTCGATGATCACGAGCTTTTCCCCGCCGTCCGGCAGCGCGATGCGCGCCGAGAAATCGATGCGGAAGACCGTGACGCTGCGCTGCTCGACATCCGTGCGGTGCTCGGTCGGCCGGAACGTCAGCTCGACAATCTCCTCGCCGATCATCGTCGAAAGAAACAGCCGCGCGATCCGGTTGTCGTCCAAGAGATACTTGAACGCCCCGTCGTAAATCGGATTGGCGATGCGCGTGAGCCCCATGCCCGCACTCTCGCCCCCGCGTGCCGCTCAGGTCAAGGCAGAAGGCCAGAAGCACCACGGCTGCTTTTTTCTAATTTTTCCATGCGGTTGGGGCCTTGGAGGTGACGATGTCGAACGCGCGGCGGTGGTTTTCGGCGTTGAGATGCTCCAGGAAGTTGCGGATCGAGCGCTTTGAGCAGGGTGTAGAGCCCCTGATAGCTCGGTGCCCGGCGTCCCGCAACGCCTCCACGCTTGGGCAGGAAGCGCAGCCACTCGCGCTGCTGCTGGGTGAGGAACCGCCCGAAGCGATGGATTTCGGCCAGATTCTTTCGCCCGGCAAGAAGCCCCATGCACACAAGCGTCAGCAGCGTGCCGATCATCCATGTGGCATTGTTGCGGCGCGGGTCGGGCACTTGGATGAGTGCCTCGCGCAGACTCTCGATCTGGTCTTTCTTGAGCGGCAGCGCACGCTCGGGGGTCGCCGCATTGACTCCCGCGCGGTAATTGAGCGGAACATCCGTCGCGCACAGGATCGCCCGCATGTTGCGCGAAAGCGGCTTGAGCCAAAGTTTTTTCGGGCGCTTGTGCTCACGATAAAAATCCGACCGGTGCTCGCGCCCGAACCCTTTGCTCATCCCGCAGGGCTCCCACCCCGCCGCCTTGTAGCATGTCCCCTCGAAGCTCTCGATATCGGTGAACGTCTCGGCGAGCACCGGTTTGTAGCCGTGTTTGTCCTCCCAATGCCCGGGCAGCGCCCGCACGGACAACCCCAGCGACCGCGACGCCAGGTTCAGACATCCTGACCTCTCCCGGAGAAAATGAAGGGGAGAGGAAAACGGATGATCCCAACCCGCGATGGTAGGGATGCCTTCTCCGCTGCGTCCGTCGAGAGAAGTCGGACGGCTCGGCGAGCCGTCCCTACCAATGATCGGCTCACCAGCTTTCCCCACACGTCAGGATGTCTGAGGTTGGGCATCCGGGTTTCCGACAGTACCAGAAAACGCCGGTTCTGAACCACGAGCCGCAGCCTCTGCGCCCTCTGCTGGTCCGTCCAGCCGATGCTTTCCTCCCGGTCAACCAGCTTCATGGCCGCCGGCCCCCAAGTCAGCAACGCCACCCACCGCCCGCGATGATGAACCACCTGCACGAGCGTGCGCCCCACATCGCGCCCCGCTCCCAGATAATGTTCCTTCCCCAATAACTCGCGCACTCGATCCCTTTCCTCGGGCTGCGCCGCACGCACTTCCAATTCCTTGAGAACCGCCCCTCCGGGTTCCTGCCTGAGCCTCTTCTCCTTGTCGCCAACTTCGGTTTTTTTGTTCATCCCACCACGACGCTATCGTCGCAGCCCGTTTCGTTTAGCTCTTTTTACTTCCCCCATGCTCCCGCCTGCTTGAGCCCGGTAAATATAAATGCCTTGTACGGATCCTGCCAGGGCGGGATTTTGCGTTCGACGAAGCCGCGGGATTCGTTTAGAATACTTCGCGATGCCGCATTTTCACAGCCTCCCCGTCCGCCGGGTGTCCGAGCGGCGGATTTCCATAAAATTCTCCGCCGCCGGCACCCGCCGCGCACGGGCGTGGCTCCTCGGAACGCCATGACGATTCTCGACCGCTACATCCTGAAAAAGTTTTGGACGCCGTTTCTGTGCTGTTTTTTGGGGTTCATCGCGATCTGGTTTATTTTTGATCTGAGCGACAACCTGCAGGATTTCATCCAGGGGAAGGCGGGGATGGACGTGCTCTTGGAATACTACAAGTCGCAGGTTCCGCAGATCGTGGTGATCTGCCTGCCGATCGCCCTGTTGCTTTCGCTTCTGTATTCGCTGACCGCGATGTCGCGGGCGAACGAGATCATTTCGATGATGGGTGCCGGGCTGAGCCTGACGCGGATCATCGTCCCCCTGATTTTCGCGGGCCTGCTGCTGTCGGCCATCACCGCGTATTTCAACCAGGAGTCTGCGCCGCGCGCGGCGGCGATCCGCAAGCAGATGCTCAGCGACATCAAGCGCGGCAAGAAGCGGGATTTCAAAATCCGGGGCCACCTGTTCCGCAACCGGGAGGAGCTGCGCACATGGTATGTCATGAGCTTCAATGTCGAACACGGAACGCTCCGGGAGGTTCAGATCATCCAGCAGAACGAAAACGGCGACATCCTCCGGCAATGGTATGCCAGTTCGGGGCTCTATGATCCCGGCTTGAAGCGGTGGACGCTCAGCAACGCCCGCTATGTGGAGATGAGCCCGGAAGGCGAGATGGTCAAATCCGAACTCCATAACACGATGGTGATTGACGGCTGGTCGGAGACGCCCTGGCGGATCTCCAGCTCGGTCATGAATCCGGAGTTTTTGTCTGTCCACGAACTCAAGGATTATCTGTTTTTCAACAGCGATTTCCCCGATAAGCGCCTCGCGCCGTATCGCACGCACCTGAATTTCCGCTGGGCACTTCCGATGGTGTGCCTGGTGGTGGTTTTTCTGGCCGCGCCGTTGGGCATTGTTTATTCGCGGCGGGGGATCTTGGGCGGCGTGGCCCTGGCGATCGGGCTGTTTTTTTCTCTGGTTTTCATGAGCAGCCTCTTCATCGCGCTGGGGAAAGGTGCCCGGGTGTCGCCATTTGCCGCGGCGTGGGGCCCGCTGATCGCCTTCTTTGCCATCGGGCTGTTCCTGCTGTGGTTCCGTTCGACGAATCGCGACCTGCCGAAAATCCGGCTGCCGGGGCTCTGATTTTTTCCGCAAGATTCATGGAAAAATCGCAATCGTTCGTCTCGCGGATTTTCTGGTTCGGGGTGGGCGGGGTGGCGAGCGTCTGCCTGAATTTCGGGCCTTTCGAGTGGCTGACCGGCCGGGCCGGGCTTCCGCCCTGGGCGGCCCTGGCGATCAGCCTCACCTTCGTCACCGCGCTTTTTTCTGTCTGGAACTACCACATCAATTTCCGCACCGCGCGCCGGTGGGGCGACTGCCTGCCCAGATATCTGGGTGCCTTGGCCGCCTGCTGGCTGATCAGCTATCTGCTGACCCTCACGGGGATCAAGGAATGGGGAACCTCGCGGATTTCCCGGTTCCTCATTTTCTTTTTCGTGCAAAGCGGGGTGAGTCTCGTCAAATTCTCCCTTTACCATTACTGGGTCTATCCCCGCCATTCCGGTGAGGAGACGGCCTGACAAAACATGAACCTATCCGAACTTTCCGTCACGATTCTCATTCCGGCCTACAACGAGGAGCGCTCCCTCGAGGAAACGGTGGCCGCGCTCTCGCGCCAGCGGGCCCATTTCAAAGATCTCGAGATCGTCGTCATTGACGACGGATCCGGAGATCGGACGGCGGAGATCGCGCGGAGGCTGCCGGTCACGCTCATCGAACACGAGCGCAACCGCGGATATGGCGCGGCGTTGAAAAGCGGGCTGCGGGCCGCGAAGCACGACTACATTCTCATCACCGATGCGGATGGCACCTACCCGCTCGAGGACGTGCCCAAGCTGGCGGCGGATGCCCCGGACTTTGACATGGTCGTCGGCGCCCGCACGGGCGACGTCGTGCACATCCCCCTCCTGCGCCGGCCGGCCAAATGGCTCATCACCCGGCTCGCCGAGTATCTCAGCGGGCGGAAAATCCCCGACCTCAATTCCGGCATGAGGATTTTCCGCAAGGATGTCGCGCTCAAATTCCTGACGCTCTACCCCGACGGATTCTCGTTCACCACGACGATCACGCTGGCCATGCTGACGAACCATTACCGGGTGAAATTCGTCCCCATCAACTACCACAAGCGGGTGGGAAAATCCTCGATCCACCCGGTGCGGGATTTCACGAATTTCACGATCCTGATCATCCGGATCTGCGCGTGCTTCAAGCCGCTGAACGTCTTCGTGCCGCCGGCCATGCTCCTGATGATCGCGGGGCTGCTCAAGGGGATCCGCGACTACCTGCTTCTGGAGCACATCGGGCTGCTGGCCGGCCTGCTTGTGCTCGCGGGGATCCAGATGCTTTTTATCGGCCTCCTGGCCGACCTCATCGACCAGCGGATGAAGCTGTAGCCCGACAAATCACAGAGGGGCTGGAGATTTTTATCCCGGTCAGGGAAACGCCCGCCAGAGCAGGATGCCGATGGTTGCGAGGATCAGGCAAAGAACAAGGGCTTTGATCTGCGCGTTGTGGAGTTCGCGCACGGGCAGGGGGCGGCGTTTGCCGGTTGGCTTCGGGCTGCGGGCACCGCGGGTGCCGTTGAGCGAAATCGCGGGCGAAGAGGTGTGCGCCCGGATTCTTGCCAGCTCCCTTTCCCTCGTTTTGCGCGCCTCCATTTTTGCCGGCAATATCCGGAGCTGGTGTTCGAGATCCAGCTCTTTGCGGCGGAGCTCTTCGGTCTCCCTTTGGAGTCTTCGCTCTTCCGCGCTCAGCTTGTTCGATCGGGCGGGGAACTGTCGTGACATGGCTTACTTCGCGAGGGAAAACCAGATCCAGATCACGAGCCCTGCGACCGCCAGCAACTGGATCGGCAGCGTGAACGCAAACCCGCTCTTGAGCCAATAGGCGAACCCCCGTTCCTCATACTCGTAATCGCCATCCATCGCGAGGGACACGGGGGAATCGGCGGGGGAATCAGGGGAAATTTTCGCCTGGGCCTTGATGAATTCCGCCCGCGCATCCTCGACCGAGCTGATCGCCTTGCTGAGCTCCCTGGGGAGATCGTTGTTGCTCCAACCCCTCGCGTTGATCGCCTCGAGATGCCGCAGGTGCTGGGTGAACGAGTTGTAGATCGCGTGAAGCTGCTCGAGGCGCTTCTGGGTTTCCTCGACCTCGCGCTGAACGACAACCAGCGAGCGGGTGAGCTTGTCCAGCATCTCGGCGCGGCCGGCATCCAGTTCGTCCTGGCGCCGCTTGAGTTCCTCCAGTCGGAGCTTCTCACGCTCGATCTCCTCCTGCTTTTGTTTCAGGCTCTCAAGCTCCGCACGCACCTGCTGGACTTTTTCCCCAAGCTGTCCGGAGGGATCGTCATCAAGGTCGAGATACTGGTCGGGGTCATTGCTGTGGTCGGATGGCATTTTATTAATCGTTTACCGAGTTGTAGCCCGCGCGGCGCGGAATTCCAGAGAAAACAAATTTCCCTCCCTCATTTGTTTTTCATCAGACATCCTGACCTGGGAGGGAAACTTGTGAGACGCGAAATCCCAGGGGGCATGGGCGTCCCGCCCGTGTGGGAGCTGGCTTTGCAAGAGCGGCGCGAGCGTCTTTCAAAGGCGGGACGCCTGCGCCCCCGGTTTTGCGCTATCGCGGTGGTTTTTCCTATCGCACGTGCACCGGGCGGATGCGTGCGTTCAGGCGGGCAGGCCCTCGAGGATCCGGAGGGTTTCCCGGGCGTTCCGTTCGATGGAAAATTCTGCGGCGCGGGCCAGGCAGGCCGGACGGGCGGCAGCGCGGGACTGCGGGTCGCGCCATTTTTCGATTTCCTCCGCGAGCGAGCGGGCATCGCCTTCCGGGATGATCCCCCCATGGATGCCCGGCCCGATGATTTCCGAGAACCCGTTGGACGGGGTGGTGATCACCGGCAGACCGGCGGCCATCGCCTCGAGGCAGGCGTTCGAGAACGGGTCGTAATACGTCGGAAGCACAAAGACATCGGCGGCCGCGAAGAGCGATCCGAGCTCATTCGTCGGGCCGGTGAACCGGACGCGGTCGGATCGGAAGGCGTCGGACGGCCCGCGCCCGGCGACGACCAGCGCGGCATCCTCCATTATTTCAACGGCCTGGATCGCCGTTCGCAGGCCTTTGCGCTCCCAACCGGAGCCGACAAAAAGCGCGCAGAGCTCCCGGTTTTCCAGGCCGAGCTTCGCGCGCGAGGCGGCCCGGTCGGCCGGCTTCGCAGGCGAGGACAGTCCGTTGTAAACCACATGGATCCTGTCCGCGGGAAATGCCGAGCAGGCGAGGATCTCGTCGCGGACGAGGCGGGAGTTCGCGATGATCGCCTGCGTGTTTTGCGGATCGAACACCTGTTTTTCCAGATCGAGAAGCTGCCTGTGTTTCGGGTTGATCCAGCGTGCGGCCCGCCTCCAGAGCGGCTCGAATGCCGCCCGTCGCCGGAGCCACGCCGCATGGACTCCGTCGCCGGCCCGGAAAACTTCGCACCCCGGAACACGGTCGAGGGCGAGGTGGACGCCGCATCCGGTGCGGGCGGCGCGGAATGCCGCCGCAAAGTCGCCGGGAGATTTTGCCGCAAGCCGGACGATCCCGGCGTGAGGCCAGCGCGCATCCGGCCAGTCGGACGTCGTCACCAGCACCGGCTCGTGGCCGAGGTTTTCCAGCGCGGCAGCAAGGCGGAGGAGATAAGCCTCGGCGCCGCCCGTCGAGGAATACCCGCGCCGGACGAGGCCGATTTTCATCACGCGTGCGAATCCCGCTCGGCTTTTGGAGGACGCCCGAGCAGCTCCCACATCGCCTCGTGCGGGGCCTTGCCCTCGTAGAGCACGGCGTGGATCCGGCTGGTGATCGGGGCCTCGATGCCGAGGCGCTGCGCGCACTGCCAAGCGCCCAGCGCGGTCGGGATCCCCTCGGCGACCATCTTCATCGAGGACTGGATCTCCCCGGGCGATTCGCCGCAGCCAAGGCGCTCGCCGACCTTGCGGTTCCGGCTGTGCCGGCTGAAGCAGGTCACCATCAGGTCGCCGACTCCGCTGAGCCCGAAGAACGTATCCTGGCGGCCGCCGAGGGCAACCCCGAGACGCATCATTTCGGCCAGCGCGCGCGTCACAAGCCCGGCCTTCGCATTGTCGCCCATGTTGAATCCGTCGGAAACTCCCGCAGCGATCGCAAAAACATTTTTGAGCGCCCCCCCGAGCTGGATGCCGGTGACATCGTCGCTCGTGTACGCACGGAAGCTTGGGAGCGAAAACGTCCGCAGGAGCGGCTCGAGAAGATCGGCGTGGCGCGAGCCGATGACGCTGGCCGCAGGGATCTTCTGCGCGACCTCCTCCGCGTGGTTCGGGCCGGAAAGCACGGCGACCCGGCAGCCCGGCATCGCCTCGCCGATGACGTCGCTCATGAGCATTCCGGTGTCGTGCTCGATGCCCTTCGTGCACGAAACGACGGGCAGCCCGTCTTTCGGGCCGTGCGAGGCCAGGCGCGCGGCCACCTCGCGGGCGGCTTTGGACGGCGTGACAAAAAGCAGGAGCTCCGCGTCGAGGGTCTCCGCGAGTTCCCCGGTGGCATAAACGTTCGGCGGCATCCGCACGCCGGGCAGATACGCGGAGTTTGTGCGCTTCGCGACCAACTCCTCGACGACCTGCGGGTTGTGGCCCCACAGAAGGATCTGCCCGCGCCGCTCGGCCAAAAGAACCGCCAGCGCCGTCCCCCATCCGCCGGCTCCGATAATGCTGATTTTTTTGAACATTTATTTGTGTGGCTTCCGCTCGAAGCGTTTCTCCGTGCCCGCAAGCAGGCGCTTGATATTGTCCTTATGCCGCCAGATCGCAAGCCCTCCCATCAGCCCGGAGATCACCACCAGCACGGGATCGCACTTTGCAAAAAGCATCGCCCCCGGCTTCCCGAAGAACATCAGGAGCAGCGCCGTGGACGGCAGGGCGACCGCCGAGCCCAGCGAGGCGACCGACACGAACCGCGTGGAAAAAAACAGGCCGAGCCAGACGAGGAGCCCGACGAGAAACACGGGCAGAGGAAAAAGCGCGATCATGATGCCGGCGGAGGTCGCGATCCCTTTTCCCCCCTTGAACCCCAGCCAGACCGGAAAACTGTGGCCGATGATCACGAAGAACGCCGCCAGCACCGCCACATGCACCGGGTCGGCGCCCCGCCACTGCGGGACGGACGCGAGGGCGAATCCCGCGCGCACCGCCAGAATCCCCTTCAAGATATCGGCCGCAAAAACCGCGTAGCCCCACTTTTTCCCCAGCACCCGCATCGCGTTCGTCGCCCCGATGTTCCCGCTCCCTGCCATCCGCAAATCCACCCCGCACGCCCGCCCGGCAATATATCCGCTCGGAAACGAGCCGATCAAATACGCGATGACCGAGGTGACAAAATAGATGGACACACCCCAAATTCTCCCGCCCACGTTCTCTCCTCAAGCAAATTTTTCGGGGAGCATACGCCCCGGGCGCATGCCCGATGCCTTTGATGAGATGATCCTTTTTCTCCATCAGGCTGAGCGCCATCTAACAGCAAAATTTCATTAGCTGAGAGTGCGAAGCACGCGATTTGGCGTCCAGTTTGATTTCCGACCCTTGTGTGCGTTCGGAAACCGGCGGATCGGGCAGCCGACCAACTCCGTGCCTCACTGCGTGATTCCACCAGGAACACGCTTTGGGAATCTGCGGAAATCCTGATCATCCGCGCTGATTTAGGGGGGCTGCTTGCGGTGCGGGATCAGGCTTCGGCGGCGAGGCGGCGGGCGGTCTCGGCGGCGAGGGAGGAAATGTTTTCGAGCATTTCGCGGGTGAGAGGCCCGTCGAGAAGTCTCAGGCCGAATTGGTTTTCGATGAGGACAAAAATCCCGAAGAGGCGCAGCGAGTCGAGCCCGAGCTGCTGGAGGGGCGTGGCGGCGGTGATGTCGGTCACCTCCGGGAACATGCCGGAGATTTCGGTGAGGAGTGCGCGTTCGATTTCACTGGCGGCGGGAGCGGTCGGCATGATGGTGGTCAATTGGGTTGGGTGAGTTGGATGTGTGCCGCCGAGCCGTTGCAGTGGAGGCGGGTGAGATGGATCGAGGCGAGCGGCTGGGGCGCGGTGGCGAGGCAGAGGGGGAGCCCGGAGTCCCCGGCGACTGGCGTCGCGAAGCAGACCTGCTCCTGGAGCATGAGCGCGGCGGCGGCCAATTGGAGCGGAGTGCCGCAGGGCATGCTGCCAAAAACCGGCGCGTAGGCGGCGAGGCGCGCGGCGGATGCCGCCGGGACCGCGTAGCCGGATTCGTCGCCGAGCGTCCCGTCGGCTTCCAGGATGTGCAGCCCGGGCGGCGTGGCGGGCGGGACCCACGAAGCGATCCGGATCAGTTCCAACCTGGCGCAGGGGCAGAGCCCGGGCTTGGCAGAGAGCAGAAAAAATGCGCTTCCCTCGCCGGGAATTGCCGCGGGTTCCTTTGCGAACGCAAACGGGCGGAGCCGTCCGTCGGCCGGCGCACGAAGGAGCGACCGCCAGATGAACCGCATGACGCCGCCGAGTTCGTCAGCGCCTCCGACGAGCACGTGGTCGCATTGCCCGGAAGCCAGCCATTGGCGGGCGAGGACGAGCGCGTGGTGAAACGCGAAATGGACTTGCGTGAGCGTCAACACCGGACCCTGGATATCAAGGACGGACGCCACATAGGCGGCGGCGGCGTTCTGGACGGAATGGGAAAAGACGGTGGGCGAAACCTCCGCGTCGCCGTAGGTGAGGATCTCGTCGAGGAATTCAAACGTCGTGGCGTGGGAGCCGAACGCGCTGGAAACAACGAGCCCGATGCGGCGCGGGTCTGGCGCGAGCCGCGCCTCGCGGAGGGCGTCGGCAGCGGCCAGCACGGCCATCTTGGCGAGGCGGTCGGCGCGGCGGATTTTGCGCCCGAACGATTTGTCGTCGAGGGCACCGGGCGGCAGCGGGTAAACCGGCAGGTCGCGTCCGTCGGGCAGCGTGATCGTGTCGGGCGGCCGCCAGCCCTGCTGCAGAGCCGATCGGAGGGCGTCCGCGCCCCGTCCGGTGGAGGCGACGATCCCCATGCCGTTGAGGAACGCGGTCATGGTGCGCCCCCTTCGGCGAGCCCGATCAAAAGGGCGGTGTTGTTGCCTCCGAAGGCGAGCGAGGTCGAGATCGCAAACCGCCCGCAAATTTCCGTGCGCTCGCTGAGCGGGGTGATCGGGATGCGCTCGTCCTGCTCCGCAAAGCCGGCGCTGGGCGGGAGCCAGCGTTCGCGGAGGGCGAGCCCGGTGAAGACGGCTTCCAATCCGCCCGCCGCCCCGAGCGTGTGGCCGGTGAAGCCTTTGGTCGAGAGCACGGGCAACGAGGCGCCGAAGACGGCGGCGAGCGCGCGTCCCTCGATGATATCGTTGTCCTGCGTCCCGGTGCCATGCGCGTTGACGAACGCGATGTCGCCGGGTCGCAGCCCGGCGAGATCCAGCGCCCGCTCGAGCGCGGCGCGCAGTCCCCGCCCCTCGGGATGAGGGGCGGTGAGATGGTGCGCGTCGCACGCGGTGCCGTGCCCGCAGAGCGCGAGGCGGGGAGCATGCCTGCGGGCACCGGCATGTGCGGGGGATTCCATGACGAGGACGCCCGCACCTTCCCCGAGGTTGAGCCCGCTCCGGCGCCTGTCGAACGGCCTGCAGGGAAGCGGGCTGCTCAGGCCGAGCGCATGAAATCCGCTCATCGGCACCCGGTTCAATTCATCAGCGCCTCCCGCGAGCACGATGTCGCAGAGTCCGGCCTCGATCCATTGCGCGCCGATGGCAATGGCATCGGCGCCCGAGGAGCAGGCGTTTGTGACGGTGGCGGTGATCGCCCGAACGCCCAGACCTGCGGCAACCGCTTCGGCAAGATTGCCCTTGAGATAGCGGCGCACGGGATCCAGGGATGCGGTGCCGGTGGTTTTGTAGCTGCGGTAAAACGCGAGGTCGTTGAGCTGGCTGGCGACCGTTGTGCCGAGGCAGACGCCGACCCGCGCGGCGTCGAGAGCGGGCCGGTCGAGTGCGGCGTCCGCCAGCGCCTCGCGCGCCGCATGCAGCGCCATCTCCCGCGTGCGGTGGCCGTCGGAGTATGGGTGCTCCGCAGGAAACCGCGCGGCCTCGAAGACCGGAAGATCAAGCGGCGATTCGAACAGCGTCAGCCTGCCCGGCCGGGTTCGCCCAACGCGAAACGATTCCAGCGTCTCGGGGATCGTGTTGCCGAGCGAAGAAACCGCCCCCAGCCCCGAGATGCCAATCGCCGCCACAAAGCTACTTTTCGTCTTCGGAGGCGGCGGCGGGAACCCCGAGCGGATGCGGGGAATTTTCGACGATGTATTTCGCCAGCGTATTGATCGAGCGGAAGAGGTCGTTCCCCTTTTCGGTCTCCTTGATGTTCACGCCGAACTGCCGCTGGAGCAGCACCACGATTTCCACGCCGTCAAGCGAATCGAGCCCGAGTCCCTCGCCGAAAATGGCCTCGTCGTCGCCGATCTCCTCGGGAGTGATGTCCTCCAGCGCGAGGTGCGAAACAAGGAGCTCCTTGAGCCTGGCCCGGACTTTCGGCAACAGTTCTTCGCTGGAGAAATCGGTGTGGTTCATCGCGGATCGATTGTCTGCGGCACGCTAATGGGAGACGCCACGCCCGTCCAGACATCCTTGAACAAAAAACTCTGGAGCGGATACCGCCGGAGATGTTCCTCCAGAAGCGCGGCGTATTCCTGCACCCCGCGGCGCAGGAACGCAGCCTTGGGCTCCCCGGCAAGCGGCTCGATGATCCCGGCGATCCGCACCTCATATTCGTAGGTTCCTGTCTTGGCGGTAAAAAGCACGGCGAGCGGAACACGTGCGGCATGGGCGAAAAGGAACCCGCTGCACGGAAACTCTGCGGGCGCCCCAAAAAATTCGGCGGCCGATTTGCGGCGCGTGTTGTAATCCCGGTCGCCCATCACAGAGACGATCTCCCCCGCATCCAGCGCGGCCATCACGCCGATCACGCCGCCGAGGTAGCCGGCGGGATTGATCGTCCGAATGCGGCCGGATTCCCGGTAGAGGCCGAATTTTTTTGTGCTGAGGTCGTCGTCGTCCGGGCGTATCAGGAGGTGGACGGTTTTGTTCCACCCCTCGAGCGAGATCATGGCGGACTGCCAGTTGCCGACGTGTGCGGTGAGCAGGATGAAGCCGCGCTCGTCGGCGAGAAGCGGGTCGACTTTTTCAAAATCACTCCGGTGAAAGCGGAGGCGGTCGCCGCCGTGCACGAGGTAGTATCGGTCGATGAGGCACCGGCCCTGCGCGATGAAAAGCTGATAGACGTTCCAGCGCTGGCGCAGCAGACCATCGGCTGGGAACCGGCGCCTCAGATAGGCCAGCGCGGCCAGCACGATGGCGGAGTCGAACACCACATACCATGCGCAGACAAAAAACAGAAGCCCGTAGGCTCCGCGCAGACCGGTGAGCCGGACGGCAGTGATGAAAAACCAGAAGCCGAGCGCGTTGCCACGCTTCCTGCGAGCCGGATCCGCAGGGCCCGCGACAAGCTTCCGGTGCGGGAGCGGAAGAATGCGACGCAGCACGATGAGCACATGGCGGTGCGTGAGCAGCAGGTTGTCCAAGAACGGCCGGAAGCTCGTGATGCGCTCGTGAGGAGGCGGATACCAGACCCGGATCGGAACGTTGCGGATCGTGAGTCCGGCCCAGGCGGCGAGCGCGAGAACTTCCACTTCGAAATCAAATTTGCGTCCCGCGGCCGGCAGCGCGAGCAGATGGCGCACGGGATAGGCGCGGAATCCGCTCTGCGTGTCGCGGAGCGGCAGACCCGTTTCGAGCCGGAGCCAGAAATCCGAAAACCTCCGCCCGAACCGGCTTCTGCCGGGGACATTCGGTCCGCTCATGTCGCGCTCGCCGATGATGATCGCTTCGGGATCCTCTTGGATGGCCTGAAGAAATGCCGGGAGATCCTGCGGGTCATGCTGCCCGTCGCCATCGATCGCGATCATGGTCGCCCCGCCGCGTTTCGCGACCTCGCGGGCACCGGTGAGAAGCGCCGCCCCCTTGCCGCGGTTCGCCTCGTGCCGGATCACGGGGATGCCGGTGCCGGACATCAACTCGCGCAGATCGGCGTCCCGGCTGCCGTCATCCACGATCAGCACATTGCCAACGATCCCGCGGCAGCCGAGCGCCACATCCCGGATTGTCCCCGCGTTGTTGTGCACGGGGATGACGACCCAGACGGCGGAGTTTGGCGGATAAGAAGTCAAATCTATTGGCTGAATTTATCTGCTCAACTCGGACAAACCCGGGAACGGTATTTCAGTTCAAGAGATCACAGAGGACAGGGAAACCCCTGCAAGCAAGATGCTCCCGGAGAAATCCGCGTCTCCGAGCGCGACATTTTTCAAGCCAGCGCTTCGAGCTGGCGGACGATATCCGCCTTGCTTGAGACCCCGACCGACTGCTCTTTTTTTTCGCCGCCCTTGAAGTAGATCAGCGTGGGGATGCTGCGGATTCCGAACTGCGAGGCCGCTCCGGGGCATTCGTCCACATTGACTTTCGCCACCGCAAATTTCCCGACATTCTCGGCCGCGATCTGCTCGACGACCGGGGTCAGCATCCGGCAGGGCGCGCACCAGGTGGCCCAAAAATCCAGAAGCACGGGCGTGGTTGCGTCCTTGATGAACGCTTCAAAATCGGTGTCTTTCAGTTCGGTGACGTGCGGGCTGGACATGGGTTTTTTTTTGGAATTTGAGACCGGCGGATCCGGCGATCAGGCGAGCATCATCCAGAGCTGAACGCCGAGCGAAAGCACCGCAACGACCAGCGCCGCAATGCCCAGCACCGGGCTCAGTTCGGAAGAGGAGCCACCCGGCGGCACCACAATGACACCGCTGGTGGAAAGCGACTTCGAGGTGGGCGCCGGCCTCTGCAGTTGAACGGTGGCCTGGGGTAGGCTTGCCTTGGTTCCCGGCGCGGACGCCGGAACCTTCGCCGTCTCTTTCTTGGTTTCCGCTTGGAGAGGAGCCGGGGCGACAGGCTTGACCGGAGATCCTCCACCCAAGGGCGGCTTCGGCGCAAGCGGCGCAATCGACGCGCCGGGCAAAACCGACGGAGGCTTGGGAGCTGCGGGCGAAACGGCCGGTGCCGGAGGTGCCGAAGGCGGCACCGGACGCATGGCTGGCGGCGCAACCGGTGCAACCGGCGGAACCCCGATGCCCGCGCTCGACGGCGGCTTCGGAATGGACGGCATCGCCGGCACCGAGGGAGGCTTCGGAATGGACGTCGCCGGTGGCACCGAGGGCGGCGTCATCGTCGAGGGAGGCTTCGGAATGGACGTCGCCGGTGGCACCGAGGGCGGCGTCATCGTCGAGGGAGGCTTCGGAATGGACGTCGCCGGTGGCACCGAGGGCGGCGTCATCGTCGATGGCGGCTTCGGAATGGACGTCATGGGTGCCATCGACGGCGGAGCAGACGGCGGCGTGGGAGCGGCCGTCATCGGCGGCGGCGGCATCGAGGGAGGCCTCGGAATCGCCGGAGGGGGAGGGGTCAGGCCGGACGGGGCCGGCGGCCGGACGCCGAAGGGAGCAGCCGGGGCAGATCCTCCGGAAATCGGGGTCGGCTTGGCCGGAAGATTAATCATTGCCGTTTCGCGCGGGGTGGAGGCCACAGGCAGGCCGTCGCGGCGCGCGGGAAGAACAATTCTAACGGTTTCCTTTTTCGGTTCAGCCATATTAATACGGTGTAGGTTACGGGGAATTTTTTGCGGAGGGCGGTTATATTTGCAAAATTCCCCGCATGTGTCAACACCGCCGCGAACAATTGTTGCGCGAAGGGAATTTCTCTTGTCAGCACCGGGCCGCGGAAACAGAATTCCTGTTTTGCCCGTTCTCCAAATTATGTCCAACACGATACTGACCGGTGCCCAGTGGGGCGACGAAGGAAAAGGTAAGATCATTGATTTTCTCACCGACGAGGCTGACATCGTCGTGCGCAGCCAGGGGGGGAACAACGCCGGGCACACGATCGTCATCGGCGGAGAAAAATACGTCCTCCACCTGATCCCCTCGGGCATCCTCCGCAAATCGAAAACCTGCGTGATCGGCAACGGGGTCGTCATCGACCCGGTCTCGCTGGTCGCCGAAATCGAAGGCCTCCGCAAACGCGGCGTGTCGATCGGAAAAAATCTTCTCATCAGCGACGCGGCGCACCTCGTCCTGCCCTACCATCGCGCGCTCGACGGCCTGCGCGAGGCGGGAAAGGGGAAAAATAAAATCGGCACGACCGGTCGCGGGATCGGGCCGGCGTATGGCGACAAGGTGGCGCGCACCGGGCTCCGGATGTGCGATCTGGTCCGCCCGGAGGTCTTCACAAAAAAGCTTGCCGTGCGGATGCGTGAAAACAACGCCCTTTTGAAGAGCCACGGCGTGCCCCCCTTGAACGGCCGGGACGTCCTGAAGGACTGCCTGGCCGCGGCCGACGTCCTCCGCCCGTTCGTTACGAATACCGTGGTTTATCTCCACAAGGCGCTGCAGGGCGGAAAGCGGCTTCTTTTCGAGGGCGCGCAGGGGACGTTTCTCGACATCGACCACGGGACATATCCGTTCGTCACCAGCTCGAACACCACGGCCGGCGGTGCCTGCACGGGCAGCGGCGTCCCGCCCCACCGTGTCGATCGCGTGATGGGGGTGATGAAGGCCTACACCACCCGCGTGGGCGGGGGGCCGTTGCCGACCGAGGACGCTGGCCTCTCGGATGCCCTGCACGCGATGGGCCGCGAGTTCGGCGCGACGACCGGACGCGCGCGGCGCTGCGGCTGGTTCGATGCCGTCGCCACGCGCTACGCTGCCATGGTCAACGGGATCGACGACATCGCGATCACCAACCTCGACGGACTCGATGCCGTCTCCACGATCCGGGTCTGCACGGCTTACAAACTCGACGGAAAAAACCTCTCCTTCCCGCCCGCCGACCCGGACGATCTCGCCCGCTGCAAGCCGGTTTATGCCGAGTTCCCCGGCTGGAAAACGCCGACGCACCACGCGCGGAAATTCTCCGACCTCCCGCACCGCGCCCGCGAGTATGTCAAAAAACTCGCCGAGCTCACCGGGGCGAAACTTTCGATCGTGAGCATCGGCCCCGCCCGGGACCAGACGATCCGCCTCTGACCCCGTGAAAAGCATCCCGCGCCATGTGGCCGTCATTATGGATGGCAACGGACGTTGGGCGCAGCAGCGCGGCCTGCCCCGGCTGGCGGGCCACGAGCAGGGATCGAAATCCATCCGCCAGTGCGTGGAAGCCTGCATGGAGACCGGCATCGAGTTCCTCACCCTCTACGCGTTCTCCTCGGAAAACTGGAAGCGCCCGGCGCTCGAGGTCAACGGCCTGATGCTTCTGCTCGAGCGGTTCCTCAACGAAAAAAAGGAGGAGATGCTGCGCGAGGGCGTTCGCCTGCGTGCGATCGGGAGGCTCGACGACCTGCCGAAACCCTGCCGCAAAAAGCTCGACGAGGTCATCGCGGCGACCGCCCACAACTCCCGCCTGAATGTCATCCTCGCCCTGAGCTACAGCGGCCGGGGCGAGATCCAGGATGCCATCCGCTCGATCGCTCGCGACGCGGCAGCGGGCACGCTCGATCCCGACAGCATCACCCCCGAGCTCATCTCCTCCCGCCTCTACACCGTCGGCATCCCCGACCCCGACCTCCTCATCCGCACCTCCGGCGAAATGCGCATCTCGAACTTCCTCCTCTGGCAGCTCAGCTACACGGAAATCCATGTCACAAAAAAACTCTGGCCGGATTTCATGAAGGCCGACTTCCTCGAAGCCGTGGACGAATTCCAAAACCGGGATCGCCGGTTCGGAAGAGTCCGGGAGCCCTGACCCCCGGCTTGGCTTTTTCGGAGAATCTCAGGGGAGGTCGTTCGGGCGGCCGACCATGATCCCCGCGTAGAGGAAATACCGGTTGAGGTAATCGCTCAGGCGGCGGTCAACGATGACCGCGCGCGAGTTTTTCGAGGCGTGCAGGAAGCGGAGCGTCCCCTTGGCGTCGCGCACGGCGAGCCCGACATGCGAGGTGTAGTCGCCGTGCCATGCGGTGACGATGCAGATGATCAGACATCCTGATGTGTCATCCAGGAAAATGAGGGAGCGAGGAAAACGGATGACCCCAACCCGCGATGGATCGGGACGCATCGCCGAGGCGTCCGTCGAGAGAAGTCGGACGGCTCGGCGAGCCATCCCTACCAATGATCGGCTCACCAGCTTTCCCTACACGTCAGGATGTCTGATGATGTCGCCGTCGCGCAGGAATTTTTCCGCGGCGGGGACGAAGGATTTATCTCGAAGAGCGTCCAGCAATCCATCCCCTTCATGTTCACGCACGGGGTCTCGATCCGCGGGTCGAGCTCGAGCGTGTAATTCAAATACGGGGTGCCAACGAGCGCGCGGCCGACCGTGGCAACCCGCTCGCTGATCGGCAGAGCCGCCCAGTTTTCCGCGGCCCCGCGGGCGGCCAGGCGCTGGAAACGATCCCGCCCGACGAAAACCACAGAGTCCGGCAGGCCGGCAGCCATCGCGGCGCCGGCCGTGAGAAGAAAAATGGTGACGAGGCGTTTCATGTCGGCGAACTTACGCGCCGGTGCCCCCATTCGCAAGGGCTTGGGAGGAAAGAAACCGGTTCTTGGTTGGACGAACCGGCCCCGGTCTGAATGGCTGAGGTTTCACGCGAAGGTCTCACGCGAAGACTTGCCCTCGCATCGATCTTTGTCCCGCGAACCTCGATGACCGGGCGCGCCGGTGCGGCTCCGCTTTGCAGAACCGGCTTCCCGTTTCGTTCGACCGAAAAAACCGTGCGGCCGCCGTCGGCTAAGGCTGATTTTTCTAATTTTTCCATGCGGGTGGGGCCTTGGAGGTGACGAGGTCGAACGCGCGGCGGTGGTTTTCGGCGTTGAGATGCTCCAGGAAGTTGCGGGTCGCAGTGCGTTTGTTCGTCTTCTTTTTTTCCAGGCTCCACGGAATGGCAAAGCTGACGACAACGCGGCGAAACATTCCCAGAACCAGGGCGGCGTTGGGGTTTCTTACCCGCGAGCGATCCTCGTCCAGGACGTTGTCCAGGCGGCAAGCCAACGC
>Ga0194063_10000692_pt1 | contig 23832 bp, 22 predicted proteins | sample SepL3720m_MetaG_FD_155459 | JGI IMG/M metagenome (GOLD analysis project Ga0194063, IMG submission 155459) | Anoxic zone freshwater microbial communities from boreal shield lake in IISD Experimental Lakes Area, Ontario, Canada - Sep2016-L373-20m | ecosystem: Environmental > Aquatic > Freshwater...
TCTGGAAAACATCCCGATCGTGCCCCTGTACTACGCCGCCGGGCGTCCGGTCGTCGAGCGCGACGGGACGCTCATCATGGTGGATGATGACCGGATGCCGCTTCACCACGGCGAGTCGCCAGTGATGAAAGTCGTCCGGTTCCGGACGCTCGGCTGCTATCCGCTCACCGGGGCGATCGAGTCTGCCGCCGCCACCCTCCCGGAAATCATCCAAGAAATGCTTCTCACGAAAACCTCCGAGCGGCAGGGACGCGTGATCGACCACGATGCGGCGGCCTCGATGGAAAAGAAAAAGCAGGAAGGGTATTTCTGATGTCCCACATTTCCGACCTCATCGCGACCGATATCGGGCAGTATCTGCACGCTCACGAGCACAAGCAGCTTCTGCGCTTCATCACATGCGGCAGCGTGGATGACGGCAAAAGCACGCTCATTGGGCGCCTCCTCTTCGAGTCAAAAATGATCTTTGATGACCAGCTCGCCGCCGTCGAGGCGGACTCTAAGAAATTCGGGACCCAGGGGAACGAGATGGATCTGGCCCTGCTTGTGGACGGGCTAGCGGCCGAGCGCGAGCAAGGCATCACGATCGACGTCGCCTACCGGTTTTTCTCGACCGACAAGCGGAAGTTCATCGTGGCCGACACGCCCGGCCACGAGCAATACACGCGCAACATGGTTACCGGGGCCTCGACCGCCGACGTGGCGGTGCTCACGGTAGATGCCCGCAAGGGGAATTTGACGCAAACCCGGCGGCACAGCTATCTGGTCTCGCTCCTCGGGATCCGCCATTTCGTCGTGGCGATCAACAAAATGGACCTCGTGGATTACAGCGAAGACGTTTTCCGCAGGATTTCCGAAGAGTATCGGGAATTTGCGGTGCGCATCGGGATTGAGGACATCACGTTCATTCCGGTGTCTGCCTTGAAAGGGGAAAACATCGTGGCCGCAAGCGACTGCATGCCGTGGTATCACGGGCCGACACTGATGGGATGCCTGGAGACCGTCGAAATCGACGACGAGCGGATGCGGAGGGCGCCGTTCCGGCTCCCCATCCAGTGGGTGAACCGTCCGAACCTTGATTTCCGCGGGTTCGCCGGCACGATCGCGGGCGGTTCGATTGCCGCGGGGGACAGGATCAGGGTCCAGCCCTCCGGGAAGGAAAGCCGGGTGGCTCGGATCGTTTTGCGCGACGGGGATCTTCCCGAAGCCGTGGCCGGGCAGTCGGTCACCCTGACCCTTGAGGACGAAATTGATATTTCGCGCGGGGATGTCATCTCCGCCGCCGATGCGCCGGCCGAGGTGGCCGACCAGTTCGAGGTCGCCTTGGTTTGGATGCACGACGAGCCGATGCTACCGGGGCGGCCGTATCTGCTCAAGACCGGCGCCACCACCGCTACCGCCTCGATCACCGAAATCAAATACCAGGTGAACGTGAACACCCTCGAGCACACCGCCGCGAAGAAGCTCGAACTCAACGCCATCGGCATGTGCAACATCATGCTCGACCGCCCGGTCGCATTCGATCCCTACGCGACGAACCGCCATACGGGCGGGTTCATCCTCATCGACCGTTACACCAACAATACGGTCGGCGCGGGAATGATCCACTTCGCCCTGCGCCGCTCGCACAACATCCACATCCAGCACCTCGATGTGGACAAGGCCGCCCGTGCCGCCATCAAGGGCCAGAAGCCATGCGTCCTGTGGTTCACCGGCCTCTCCGGATCCGGAAAATCCACCGTTGCCAATCTCGTCGAAAAGAAGCTCCACGCGCTCGGGCTGCACACCTATCTGCTCGACGGCGACAACGTCCGCCACGGGCTCAATAAGGATCTCGGTTTCACGAGTGAAGACCGCGTCGAGAACATCCGTCGCATCGCCGAGGTCGCCAAACTCATGGCTGACGCAGGCTTGATCGTGCTCACGGCGTTCATCTCGCCATTCCGATCCGAGCGCCAAATGGCCCGCTCCCTGATGCCAGAAGGGGAGTTCATCGAGATCTTCATGGACACACCGCTCGACATCGCTGAACAGCGCGACCCGAAGGGCCTTTACAAGAAAGCCCGCCGCGGGGAACTCAAGAATTTCACCGGCATTGACTCGCCTTACGAAATACCCGAGGCGCCCGAGATCCGCCTCGACACCGGATCGCACACCCCGGAGGAGCTCGCCGCCGAAATCTTGGATTTTCTGGGGTCGGTTTCTCTTCCCTCATTCCCATGAGACTCTCTCCTTCGCCTCCCACCTCCTTTTTGTGACTTTTTGTGCCTCTTCGTGGCCGATCCTTCTGAATTCTTCCCGGCCGCTGGCCGGATGGCATTAACCGATTCCATTGCCACAAAAAGGAACAAGGAATCGCAAAAATAATCCCCAACCAAGAACGCAGAACCAGGAACAACGAACGCGCCTGCAGCGCCCCCTTCTTTCCTCACCTTTCAGCCTTCACATTTCACCTTTCCAGTTTCAGCTTTCATCCTTCTCCTCCACCCATGCCTGACTCCTTAGCGACTCCAACCAGTCCCGTCCCGCCGCAGGAACCGGCTGATATGAAACAGTGGACGACGGTCATTACCTCTCGTGCGAACATCCTTCACATACCGTTCCGTGAGATCTGGGAATACCGGGAGCTTGTCATGCGTCTTGTTCACCGCGACTTCGTGTCGCGTTACAAGCAGACCATTCTCGGGTCGGCTTGGTATGTGATCCAGCCGCTGTTCACGAGCATGATGTTCACGCTCGTTTTCAACAGGATCGCAAAGATCTCCACGGGAGAAATTCCCCCCATGCTCTTCTTCATGGCCGGGACCGTCTGCTGGGGGTATTTTTCGTCTTGCGTCACCAACACGGCCTCAACATTCAGTTCGAATGCCGGGCTGTTCGATAAAGTTTACTTTCCCCGGCTGGTTGTCCCGATCTCCCAACTCATCGTCAATCTGATCGGCTTCGGAATGCAGATGGGCATGTTTCTGATTTTCTATGCATATTACTACTGGCAAGGAGCACCCATTGGAATGGGATGGCGCATCATCGTCCTCCCGGTTCTCCTGTTTCAAATGGCTGCCTTGGGACTTGGGGTCGGGTGCATGGTTTCCGCCGTCACCACCCGTTTCCGCGACCTGCAGATCATGCTCGGTTTCTTCATACAGCTTTGGATGTATGCCAGTTGTGTTGTTTATCCGTTGAGCCTTGTGCCAGAAGAGTGGAGGTGGATCTACTCGCTCAACCCGATGGTCTTTGTCATCGAAGCCTTTCGCTATGCGTTTATGGGCCAGGGGACTGTTTACCTGATCCAGCTGATCGTCAGCATGGCGGTTGGCATCGTCGTGGTATTTCTTGGATTGATCCTTTTCAACAAGATGGAACGCACGTGCGTTGACTTGGTCTGAGAATGAAACTTTTCGCAACAATGTCGAAACAAGCCGAAAGAAACCGCTCGAAGTAACCGCCGCCGTTCGCTTTCAGATCGCATCCCTCTCTTCCATGCCAGACGTCGTTATCAAAGCAGAAAACCTCTCGAAAAAATACCGGTTGGGAGTGATCAACCGCCGCATGCTGGTGGATCAGATCGAAAGTTGGACATGCCGGAAGCTCGGGAGGCCGGACCCCCATGCCTCGGTATTCGAACACGCGACCGACCGGATGCCGACCCCATACGATTTCTGGGCGCTGCACGATGTGAGTTTCGAAATCAGGCGGGGCGACATCGTGGGCATCATGGGGCGGAACGGTTCCGGCAAATCCACGCTTTTGAAACTCCTCTCCCGGATCACCGCGCCGACAACGGGAAAAGCCTTCCTGCGCGGAAGGCTTGCCAGTCTTCTGGAAGTCGGGACCGGGTTTAACTACGAGCTGACCGGGAAAGAGAACGTCTTCCTGAACGGAAGCATTCTCGGGCTAAAGGACCACGAAATCCGGCGCCGCTATGACAAAATTCTCGAGTTCGCCGAAATTCCGGATTTCATGGATACGCCTGTCAAAAGATACTCGAGTGGAATGCGGGTCCGCCTGGCTTTTGCGGTCGCCGCGCATCTGGATCCTGAGATCTTGATACTCGACGAGGTTCTGGCCGTGGGAGACGCCAAATTTCAGGAGAAGTGTCTGAACCGGATTCACGAGATCAAAGACTCCGGTGCGACGGTGCTTTTCGTCAGCCATTCCGCGCAGAGTGTTCTACAACTCTGCACCAAGGGGATCCTTCTTAAGGACGGTCGCGTCGCCGCCGTCGGCACGGCCAAGGAGGTCGCCGGAAAATACCTGGAATCCCTCCATCTCACCCGCGTCGAGAACTTCCTGCCAGGGATCCCGGAAAGCCGCGTCGGCCGTTTTGGCGGGCTGGTGGCGCAGGAGCTGCTCAAGCTCCTGAGCGGGGGGCAGCTTGTTCTCAATTGCCCTGTGGAGACACCGACCGGCATCTGTGTCATCGATGTCGGGTGGATCTCCGATTCCCGCCTGAAGACGATGCGGACTGAACCGACCTGGAGCGCCGCCCCGGACATCAGCGTGGTCATTGTTTCCGTGGCCAAATCCCATCAGGAAGCGGAGAAGGAACACGGCGAAATTCTCCGGATGGGAGCCCGTGAAATTTGGATCGTTTATCCGGACGGAGCAGTCGTCCGCCACAAAACCAAGGAGTCGACTTTTCTGTTGACCTCGATTCCCACCGCCTTTTCGCTGACAGAATGACCATGCCGACACACCTCCAAACAGCCAGCCCCGAACGCCCCATGAAGACCGGAAAAAGCGAGCCGTTTTTCATACTGGGTCTGCCGAATACAGCCACTTCAACTCTGGTTGGGATCGTCAACTCGCATCCGGAGATCCTGGTCTGCTACGAAACCTGGTCATTGCCTCCCCGCTTGACGAATTACTCGTCGAAGCTCTGCGCGGCGTTTCCGGAAGTGCGCCGGATGTTTTCAGGTTCCCTGAATCTTCCTGACTCATATGCGGCCATGGGAGGGGTTTTGGCTGCTCAAGGTCATTCCTACAGGTATATCGGAGACAAGGTCGTTTCGTTTACCTTTGATGAAATGACGAGTTTGGCGGAAACCCGTGCAGTCTATATCACAAGACCGCTTACAGAATGGTTGATCAAGCGCGAGGTGCGACGGGCTTATGGCACCGATCTGGATGCCGTGACCCCTGCCCTCCACTACCTTCGTTGCCTGGCCTTCGCCAACACCCGCCCCCGCTGGCTTCGCGTCTCAATGCAAAATTTGATGTCAAACCCCAGGGGGTTTATTTCCAAGCTTGCGGCCGCCTTGGACCTCCTTCCGGGAGATTTCGATCACAGTTGGTGGAACTCCTTGCAAAACTACAAGGACCCGGTGAAAAATTCGATGAAATGGGCTGACGCGCATCCCTCCAGCCTGATGCCGCCCCAGCATATTCCGGATATCAAATACCGGCTGACCAGCCACCCGTTTTGGAGTGATGTGGCGGATACGGCGGAGGATTTGCTGAACCGGATGGAAGGCGGTATTTCCGACAACGAAGCGGCAGAATTGGAAATGAAATTCCAGGCCATCGCGGACAGGTATCCCTCGATTCCGCTTCAGGCACTCTATTCCGAGTTCAGTGAGAAACGGCACACCCCCTACGTCCAACCCAAAAGCCTGAAACATCGAATTTTGGACCGGGTGTCGGGCTGGCCGCTGAATAAAATTCTGCGGCGCCCGGCGTGATGCAAAAATCCGGCATATTTTCCAAAGAGATTTCAGAACACCGTATGACTGGTCGAATCCTTTTTGCTGTTCCCTGTTTCAACGAGGCAGAAAACATCCCCTCTCTCGTTGCTGGTTTTCGGAGACTGGCGGCTCTGAGCCGTGCCTCTTTCGTCACGGAGCTGGTGTTCATCGATGACGCGAGTTCCGATGCAACCCAAGCCGCGGTTCAGCGGGAGATGGAAGCTGAAGGAAACGGACTGGAAATCGGACTCCTCTGCCACGAAAAGAACCTTGGCCTCGCCGGGGGTCTCCGCACGTCCTTCGAGTATTTTTCAAAACGGACGTCGGAAGACCCCGGGATCCTGGCATGCGGTCTCATGGACGGGGATAATTCCCACAACCCCGGGCATATTCCCGAGATGGCTTCGCAGATTCTGAAAGGGTTCGATGTGGTGATCTGCTCGCGGTTCCAAAAGGGAAGCCGGACTCTGGGTGTTGTGTGGTGGCGGCAAATCCTTTCCCTGGGCATGTCGTTCCTCTTCCGGTCCGTCCGGAACATTCCGGGGGCCCGGGACTACAGCTGCGGCTACCGGCTTTACTCCGCCGGGCTGTGCGCCAAGGTTTGGGCCGACCACGGAGCGAAGCTCGTCATCGAGGAAAGCTTTGCCTGCATGGTCGAACTCCTTCTCAGGTGTCACAACGCAGGTGCTCTCATCACGGAAACCCCCATGCTTCTGCGATATGACCTGAAAAAAGGTGCCAGCAAAATGAGGTTTGCACGGACGATATCGGGAACTTTGAAGATCCTCCTCCGTCGATGACACGAAGTTCCAAAAAACAGAAGACGGGAAAGCATGCGTCAAGGGCTCCCCGGAAGCGCATTGCTGTCATTCTTGGGACAAGGCCGGAAGCCATCAAGCTGGCGCCGGTGATCCTTGCCCTCCGCAACGAGCCGTGGGCGGATTGCCGTGTCGTGGTGACCGGCCAGCACCGCGAAATGCTCGACCAGGTTCTCTCGCTTTTCAAAATCAAGCCCCACGAGGATCTCCACGTGATGCGTCGGGCCCAATCGCTCGGGCAGCTCAGCGTGCGCTTGATGGCCGGTCTGGACAAACTGCTCCGCGAGCAACCACCGGATCTTATTATTGTGCAGGGTGACACCACGACGGTTGCCGTGACTTCTTATTTGGGGTTCTGCCACAGGATACCGGTTGCCCATGTCGAGGCGGGGTTGCGAACCAATGATCGATGGAGCCCGTTCCCCGAGGAAATCAACCGGAGGATCACCAGCCTGCTGGCCACGATACACTTTTGTCCAAGCGAACAGGCAAGGGAAGTGCTTCTCGCTGAGAACCTGAGTGCGGGATCGATCCATCTGGTGCGCAACACGGTCATAGACGCCCTTTTCCTGGCGAGGTCCGCGTTGAGGGCAAAACCCAGAGCCCTCGCCGGCGTCGATTTTTCCAAGCGCACCATTTTGGTCACCATGCACCGGCGCGAAAGCTTCGGGGCTCCCATGGCAGCAATCTGCCGCGCCATAGCTGCTGTGGTCGCCGCGCACCCCGAGGTCCGGATCCTTCTACCTGTCCACAAGAGCCCGGTTGTCCGGCAGACGGTCCTGCCGCTTCTAGCGCCCATCAGCGGCGTTCATTTGGTCGAGCCGTTGGACTACCAGGCATTCGTCTATGCCATGAAGGAATGCCATTTTATCATGACGGATTCCGGAGGCGTTCAAGAAGAGGCGCCGGCATTGGGAAAACCCGTGCTGGTTCTTCGCGAGAATACGGAGCGCCCGGAAGCGGTTCGGGCCGGTGCGGCGTTGCTGGTGGGCACGAACGAACAGGCGATCGTTTCAGCGGCGGAAGAGCTTCTGTCCGGGGGCGCCCTTTACCGCCGCATGGCCCGACCCCGGAATATTTATGGGGACGGCAAAGCGGCCGCGAGAATTGTCGATGTCCTACGCGAGGAATTGACGGGGGCGGGAAAATGACGAGTTCAACCGGCATCAGAGTGTTTCATTGGTGGGCGCTTGTTGCCATAGCCGGCTTTGGCGTCTGGCTGCGCGCATCAAACCTGGCAACCTACCCGACCTGGTGGGACGAATATGCCTCTGTGTTTTCCGCTTCCGGCCAGATCGCGTCGCAAGGCACAAAATATGGCGGCAGGGTCAGCCAGGCGGAGAGCGGAGATGTGAAGATTCTTGCATTTGGCAAAGGGGGATCTTTTCAGGCGGCGGAGGTGCTTGCGCGGAACAGGATCGTGAACGTGCCGGCCGCATCGCTCTTCTGGGACCGGGGCAACGGTTTGGCTTTCAGTCTTCTTCTGCATGCATGGGTTTTGATCTTCGGGTTTTCAGATGCGGCGTTGCGGGCGTTGCCATGCGTGTTGGGGGCACTGGCCATACCGGCCGTCTTTGCCGTTGGAACCCGGGCCACGAAGCTTCCGGGCGTGGGGCTGATTGCCGCGCTCCTTGTCGCCTGCAATGCGCTGCTTGTGCAGTTTTCCCAGGAGGTCAGGCCTTACAGTCTGGCGGTGTTGCTTGGGTTGCTGGCCACATGGGTTTTTCTCGGGTTCTTTCAGGACAACCTCCGCCGCCCCGCTCTGTGGGGCATCCTGTATGCGGCGCTGCTGATCGCGCTCGGGCTCACACATTATCTGGCGATCCCGACGCTGGTGGGCGCACACTTCATCGGGGCATTGATTGCACTCCCGCGGCTGAGAACGCTGGGGTTGTGGACCGGCGGGGTCGCCGCCTTGTCCATGGCCCTGGCTGTCTGGATGGTTTGGGGGGGATACCTGGGACTCCAGACCATGGGGGAGCATGACCAGGTCTGGATGCAGCGCGCGACGTCGGGAATGTTCTGGTGGCTGACCCCGTTCGATTGGAGGACCGGCATCCGCCTGTGCATTGAGAGGACGGTCCAGTTCAACCTGCCACTTTTTGTTTTTTGGCCTCCGCAGGGATTGGTCAGCTGCGGGCTTCTTGGCGTCTTCCTGTTGGCGGTGCTCGCGGGTTTATTGGCCATGTGTCGGGCTTCCGGCCGGGTGATCCTCGCTGGCACGGCAATTTTTTGCGCGCTTTCCGCAGGCGGTCTGTTCTCTGTTTACCTCTCCTGGAAAAGCGGGCATACTCTGCCCTTCATTGACCGCTATTTCACGTTCTATATTCCCTTCCAAAGCCTGCTGATTTCCCTGGCCGTTTCCGGTGTCACAATGCTCCGCGCCCGCTGGGCGAAGATTCTCGTGTCCCTGATTCTTCTTTCCGGTTCGGCAGACCTGATTTTCGCGAATGTCTCGGAGGCCCGGAACGCCAAGGAGAAAGAAAAGTTTTCGTTCGACGTGGTCGTCGCGGGCCTCGGATCAAAGCTCCCGCCGGAAGCGCGGGCGCGGTGCGACTCGCTCGATTCCGCCCTTGTTCTCGCACTCAAGGCCGCGGGAAAATTTCCGGACCTCCGCCTCGTAATCGACCCGAAGGCGGGATCCAAAGCCCTCATTGAAATGAACAACCCAAAGATCGAATCCCCAAAACCGTGAACAGCATTCTCATCACCGGCGGCACCGGATCCTTCGGAAAAAAATTTGTCGAGACGGTCTTCGCCCGTCATCCCGGCATCCGCCGGGTCGTTGTTTTTTCCCGCGACGAACTCAAGCAGTTTGAGATGGCGCAGTTATACCCGCCGGAGAAATACCCGAACCTCCGGTTCTTTATCGGCGATGTGCGCGATGCCGACCGCCTTCGATTGGCCATGGAGGGCATCGAAATCGTCATCCATGCGGCGGCTCTCAAGCAGGTGCCCACGGCGGAATACAACCCGTTTGAATGCATCAAGACCAACGTTCTTGGGGCACAAAATGTGATCGACGCGGCGATGGCTCAAGGGGTGAAGAAAGTGGTCGCGCTCAGCACGGACAAAGCCGCGGCTCCCATCAATCTCTACGGGGCCACGAAACTCTGTTCGGACAAGCTTTTCATTGCAGCCAACAACATCAAGGGCGCCAGGGATTTGTGCTTCAGCGTGGTACGTTACGGCAACGTCATGGGTTCGCGCGGATCGGTGATTCCATTCTTTCTTGAAAAGCGGGGGTCCGGTGTCCTTCCCATCACCGATCCTGAAATGACCCGGTTCAACATCTCGTTGGAGGAGGGGGTGAAAATGGCGTTTTTTGCATTGGAGCATGCCATCGGTGGAGAGATCTTCGTTCCCAAGATTTCTTCCTACCGGATTACGGAACTGGCCAAGGCGATCGGTCCGGATTGCAGGCATCCGGTCGTGGGAATCCGCTCGGGTGAAAAAGTTCATGAGGAAATGATCACGACGTCGGACTCCCCGAGCACGATTGAAACGGACAACTACTATGTCATTGTTCCCGGCTTGCAGGGAGTGGAAAGCAAAACCACCATGAATAAATTCCTGGCGCACTACTCCGCCAAGCCGGTGCCGGCAGGATTCCGCTACTCCTCGGGGGAGAATAACGTCTGGCTCAGTGCAGGGGAGCTTCGGGAGCTTATTAAAACCCATGTGGATCCCGCCTTTGTGCCCTGAAGAACTTTCTGCCGCAACAGCATCCGGATCATGATCCCATACGGGCGACAATCTATTACCGAGGAGGATATCGAAGCCGTTGTTCGTGTTCTTCGTTCGGATTTTTTGACCTGTGGTCCCGAGGTCGAAGCCTTTGAAAGGGAATTTGCCACGACGGTCGGGGCCCGGCATGCCGTTTCTGTCTGCAATGCAACGGCTGCTCTTCATCTGGCCATGCGGGTCATTGGTGTCGGAGACGGCGACCGGGTCGTGACCAGCCCGAATACCTTTCTGGCCTCGGCGAATTGTGCCGCCTACGTGAACGCCATTCCGGACTTCAGCGACATCGATCCCATTTCCCACAATCTGGATCCCGATGTGCTCGAAGCCAATTGGCGGGAGGATACGAAGGCGGTCGTCGCCGTGGATTATGCCGGCCAGCCCTGCAACATGCCTGGGATCGCTCGGGTCGCTCGCAGCAGGGGGGCGTATGTGATTGAAGATGCCTGCCACGGAGTTGGCGGAGGATTTTCCGCGGAGGGGAAAGCCTGGAAACTCGGCGGCCACCCCTGGGCCGACGTCACTGTTTTTTCGTTCCATCCGGTGAAGAGCATGACCACCGGCGAAGGCGGCATGCTGGTCACGGACAACGATGAATGGGCCGCAAAAGCCCGTTTGCTGCGATCCCACGGCGTCACCCGCAACCCGGCTGACTTCGTTGGCTTCGCAGATCCTCAGGGCTCAGGTTCCATATCTCAGGTTTCCGATGTCGGCCCCTGGCATTACGAAATGCAGGAACTCGGCTACAACTATCGTATGACGGACTTACAGTGCGCACTCGGCCGCAGCCAGCTCCGCCAGCTTCCCTCATTTGTCCAACGCCGCCAGGAGATCGTCGCCCAATACAACGAATCCTTCGCCGACCTCGACTGGCTCAAGACGCCAGCCCTCGACTCTCGACCCTCGACCCTCGACCCCTCTTCAAGTTTCCGCTTTCAGCTTTCAGACCTCTCCCTTCACCTCTACACGGTGGAAATGGATTTCGGGCGGATTGGAAAATCGCGCCGGGGGGTCATGAGCGGACTTAAGAACAAAGGCGTCGGCTCCCAAGTGCTTTACATCCCGGTGTATCTGCAGCCCTGGTATCGCCGGACCTGCGGCTACGGTCCCGGCAAGTGCCCGTTCGCCGAGAAATTTTACGAGAGCGCTCTCAGTCTCCCTTTGTTTCCGGCCATGACAGATGCCGATGTGGAGCAAGTCATCTCTGCCGTGAAAGCCATCGTGATTCCCGCTGCCTCATGAGTGCGCTTGCCATCATCCTTGGCAGAGGGGGATCGAAACGGATCCCGCGTAAAAATATCCGCCCATTTCACGGCCGGCCCATCATCTCTTATCCGATTGCTGCCGCGAAGGAATCCGGATGTTTCGACGAGATCATGGTCTCTACCGACGATGAGGAGATCGCCAGCCTCGCCCGGACTTCCGGAGCCGCGGTGCCTTTCTTGAGATCCCGGCAGAACGCCACGGATTTTGCCGCCAGCCAGCACGTGATGTCCGAGGTCATTCTGGAATACCGCGCGCGGGGACGCGAATTCTCCCATGTGTGTGCGATCTATGCCACGGCTGCTCTCCTGACCGCCGATCATCTGCGGCGCGGTTACGCGACGTTGCTGGCGGATGACGCCCTGACCACTGTGCTGCCCGTTCAGCAGTTTCCTTTCCCTATCCAGCGCGCGCTCGTCCTCCGGAACGGCCGCTCCCCCATGCTTCATCCGGAACATTATGACTCCCGCAGCCAGGATCTCGAACCGGCCTACCATGACGCCGGCCAGTGGTATTGGTTTCGAACAGAGAGGTTCCTCGGTTCTTTGGAACTGATGGGCCCCGACTGTAATGCTCTCGTGCTTTCCGAGATGGATGCGCAGGATATCGACACCGAGGACGATTGGGCCATCGCCGAGCTAAAATACGAGCTTCGACGAGCAAATGCCTCCCCATGACTTGGGCTCTCCTCATTCGCGCCGACGCCGACAGCCGGATTGGTGTCGGGCACGTCATGCGTTGTCTGGCTTTGGCGCAAGCATGGCAGGACTCCGGAGGACGGGCGATCTTTGTTTCCTCCGTTCTGCCGACAGGTTTGGAGGAAAGGTTAAGCCGCGAGGGATTTCCTCTCGTTAGAATCAATGGTCCGATCGGAAGTCGGGAAGACGCCGCCGCCACGTTGGCAATTGCCGGCGACAATGACGTTGCATGGGTTGTGGTGGATGGATACGCGTTTTCAACTCCTTACTTCGCCATGCTGCACGAGGCCGGCTTGAGGGTTCTCGCCATCGATGACCTGGCCCTCCTCGAACGCTACCCGGTGGAGGCTTTGCTGAATCAAAATCTCAGTGCCACGGCCGGAGCATATCGCGGTTGCCTCCAGCCCTCGACCACGCTTTTGCTCGGCCCACGGTTCGGCCTGCTGCGACGGGAATTTCGCGATGCTCTGCCGGACGCAACCGGCCAACTCCACGAGCCCCGACGGGTTTTGATGACTTTCGGCGGCGGCGACAGGGAGAACCTCACCGGTGCCTTGATGCGCAATCTTCAACATTCCTCGCGCCGGGATCTTCTTCATGTGATCGTGCTGGCAGGCGCCGCCAATCCCCACATCGCCAGGCTTCGTGAAATCGCGGCGGATTTGACGTTTGCATGTGAGGTGCGGGTTGATGTCTCCAACGTGGCCGAACTCATGGTCTGGGCTGATGCAGCCATTACGGCAGCCGGGTCAACCGTATGGGAACTCGCCAGCCTCGGCGTTCCGGCCCTGATCGGGGCCGTCGAGCCGAACCAGTTGGCCGGACTGTCGGCACTGGCGGCCGTGCCATTTTTCCGTGCCATGCGCTCGGAGGAGCTCGTTGCTTGCGACCTCGGCGACGCGCTCGAACAGCTTTGGACCGAAACCAGAGACAAGACATCGAATCATTTTGATGCGCTGGGGGCCGAGCGGGTCGTAGACTTTTTGCGCACCGTGATGCAGGCCGGAAGTTGTTCACCCCGGAACCTTGGGATCCCTGCCGCATGAACTTCTCCCGCTCCCTTCTCATCGCCGAAATCGGCATCAATCACAACGGCGACATGGACCTCGCCGAGAGGATGATTCGTGCGGCCCAAACGGCCGGGGCCGACGCGGTGAAATTCCAGAACTACCACACGGAAGATTTCCTTTCCGATCACGAGCTCACCTACACGTATCGAAGCGAAGGGCGCGAGGTGACGGAATCCCAGTTTGAAATGTTCAAGCGGAACGAACTCAGCGAAGCCGACCTCGTTCGTCTCAAGCACTGCTGCGACTCAGAGGGGGTCGTCTTTTTTAGCACGCCCACCAGCACTGAGGGCGTTGATGTGCTTGCGAGGATCGGCACGGCGTATCTGAAGAACGGATCCGACTACCTCGGACATCTGCCGCTCATCCGTCACATGGCCCGGACCGGTATCCCGACGATTCTCTCAACCGGGATGGCCACTGCGGATGAGATATCCGAAGCTGTCGAGGCGTTTCGGAGTGCCGGCGGGAGCGAACTGGTTTTGCTGGCCTGCACGTCGGCCTATCCCACGCCTCCCGACTGTGCGAACCTACGCCGGATTCCCGAATTGGCCCGGAGATTTTCCTGCGAGGCGGGATTCAGCGACCACACCGCCGGATGGGAAGCGGCGGTTGCGGCGGTATGTCTTGGAGCCTGCATGGTCGAGAAGCATTTTACCATTGATCGGAACCTGCCCGGCCCGGACCAGTGGTTTTCCTCGGATCCGACTGAATTTGCGGAGCTGGTCCGACGGGTGCGGGAAACCGAGATCCTTCTCGGACGGCCCGATCTGCAGCCGACGACCGCCGAATCCAGCGCCAGAGATGGGTTCCGGCTCTCATGCGTCGCCGTCCGGGATCTGCCAACCGGTCATAACGTGCAGCGGGAGGATATCGCCTTCCGCCGGCCGGCCACCGGCCTTCCGCCGGCTCAGTTTGATTTTCTGCTCGGCAAGCCGCTGTGCAAAGCTGTTCGCGCAGGCGAGCCGATCACCCATCAACACATCACGTCATGAAAAAGGAACGCATCGATTCGTATTGGGAGCAGGAAATCTACTCCAAGGGTCAGCATCTCAACCGCTATCCATTCGACGTCGTGGTAAGTTTTGTTTACCGGCATTTTCCGCGTCACAAACCTCGTGCCGAGGTGGACATCCTTGAACTCGGGTCGGGGGCGGGAAACAATCTCTGGTTTGCAGCACGCGAGGGCTTGCGGGTGGCCGGAATCGACGGCAGCAAATCCGCGATTGAGTTTGCCAGATCGCGCTTTGCAGAGGAGGGGCTGGAGGGAGACTTCCGCGTGGGGAATTTTCAGGAATTGCCCTGGCCGGATGAATCCTTCGATCTGGCGATTGACCGCTGCTCTCTGACCTGCGGCAGCCTGTCAGACCAGCGCCGGACGGTTAAAGAAGTGAATCGCGTCCTGCGCCCCGGAGGCATTTTCTTCTACAATGGTTACAGCGACCGCCATACAAGCGCACATTCCGGCACACAAATGCCTGATGGTCGGATCACAGAAATCCAAGGCGGCACATTGGCAGGGGTCGAAGGCCTCTGTTTCAATTCCCGAAACGATGTGGAATCCCTTTTCGCAAAGGGTTGGGAAGTGCTGAAAAAAGAGCATTTGCTTGTGGAGGATTTGGCTTCCGGGGGGGTGCACGCGGAGTGGCGAGTCATCGTTCGGAAGATTTGAAATGGCTGCGAACGCGATCAATTTGAGGGCTGTTCGACTGGATGATTCGGAGCGCATCTTCGCGTGGCGAAATCGCCCGGAGATCGTGGCGTTGGGCAGCCTCCAGAGATCCGTTTCCTGGGAAGAACATGCCTCCTGGTTCCAGGATACGTTGATTGGAGAACTACGCGCCCTCTATATCGTTGAAGAGGACGGTCAGGCAATCGGTCAGATCCGGTTTGATTGGCAGGGGAAACGGCAGGGGGAGGTTTCCATCTACCTGCTCCCCGAATTTATGGGCCGGGGCCTTGGCGTTGCGGCCTTGTGGAAGGGATGCCAACTTGCTTTTGCATCCGGACGGGCGGGCAGAATATCCGCACACATACGCAAAGAGAATCCGCGCAGCCTCGCAACATTTATCAAAGTGGGATTTTTCCCGAGCAGGTTGGAAGAAGCGCGTCCCGGACACGATTGTCTGTGTTTATATCCACGAGATCAGGTCGTCCCTCACAACCGACTGACATACGGGGAGGAGGAGGTGGAAGCCGTTGCGTCGGTTGTGCGCTCGGGAAATTGGACGAGCGGCACAGTAAGTGCCCGATTGGAAACCCGTCTTGCGACGTGCGCGGGAGCTGCCGGAGCGGTGGCAGTCGGATCCGGATTGGGTGCTCTTCGCCTGGCCCTCCTTGCTCTTGGCATTAAGGTTGGTGACGCGGTTGCCGTCCCGGCCTATTCGTGCGTGGCTTTGGCAAACGCTGCGCTCGCATGTGGTGCGCAACCGGTGCCGGTCGATGTCGAACCGGATACATGGAACATTTCTCCAACGGCCCTGCGCGCTGCAAGGAATCTTCATCCCAACATGAAGGCGATTATTGCCGTTCATACCTTCGGAGTGCCTGCACGCGTTTCAGAGCTGGCATCAACTGGCCTCCCTGTGGTGGAAGACTGTTCGCATGCCTTCGGCGTGGAACCCTTCGGGAGATTGGGGGAAATTGCCATCCTTTCCCTCTATGCCACAAAATTGATGGGCTCAGGGCAGGGGGGGGCTTTGCTCAGTAAGAATCCGGACATCCTGGTCTATGGACGGAGCGGGCGGGATTATGTGGACAAAGCCCCCTCGCCGCTCAACTTGAACGACCGCAACACGGACATTGAGGCCTCACTGGCCCTGTGTCAGCTGGATCGGTTGCCGGTGATGCTCAAACGCCGTCGGGAGCTCGCGGAGTGTTATAGGAAGGGCTTGAAGAGCCGTCAAACCGGAAAGGATGTCCTCCGTCTCCCGCTTGTGACACCCGAACGGATCTGGTACCGTTTTGCGGTTTCCGTTCCGGATGCCGCCAAAATCGTTGACCGCATGAAATCGAATGGCGTTGATGCAGCTCAACCGGTAGACAATTGGCTTGGAGATAAAATCCGCGACCACCCCGTGAGCGAACAGGCCTATCGCACCCTTGTTTCCCTGCCCCTGTATCCTTCGCTCACGGAGTTTGAACAGCAGCGTGCCATGGAAACTTTCCTGAATGCCGTCTCGGATAATTAATCCTCATGAATAATCCATTCAGCAGAATATCGGCTTTTTATAATGATCGTGTTTCGGAATTTGGATATGATCCCCGGGCCTGTGACTACGGTCGCACCGCATCGCAGCAAAAAAAATTCCGGGTGTTGGCCGAGGCGCTCGACTACAGCGGGCTCACTGTTTTGGACGTCGGGTGCGGTTTTGCGGATTACGCCTCCCTCCTGCATTCCCGATTTCCAAAGGTCAAATATTCAGGAATAGATCTTTCGGAAGCGATGATCGCCCAAGCCTCCCATTTGCATCCTGACTTGGAGTTGAGGGCAGGCAACCTTCTCGACGAGCCGGAGGATCGGAAATACGACGTGGTTTCCGCGAACGGAATATTTTATCTTCTCGGGACGCAGGCCGAGACGCTCATGCGCCAACTTGTCGCCGCCATGTTCGAGCGGTGCCGGAAAGGGATTGCTTTTAATTCCCTGAGCACGTGGGCCAGCCACCATGAACCCGGCGAGTATTATGCCGATCCATTGGAGATTGTCCGGTGGTGCCGATCGCTCTCTCCTCGTGTCGTCCTGCGCCATGACTATCTCGCGCACGATTTCACGATTTACCTCTACCGGGAGGAAGCGCTGCAGTGATTGTCTCAATCAATCAGCCCTCCTACCTTCCTTGGCTCGGATACTTCGAGCGGATTGGCAAATCTGATCTGCACATTGTTCTCGACCATGTGCAGTTCGAAAAAAACAGCTTCACCAACCGCAACAAGGTGCGCACCAAAGAAGGATGGACGTGGCTGACCGTGCCGCTGATGACGAAGGGGCGGTTTGGGGAACTTGCGATCAACTCGATCGAGATCGTCCCCAATGACCCGTGGCCCCGCAAACACTGGGCGACACTGAAAATGAGCTACGCCAAAGCCCCGTTTTTCCGTGACTATGCCCCCGCCTATGAGGAGCTTTATTCTAGGAGTTGGGGTGGTTTCATGCCGATGGTTCGCGCCTTTCTGGCCCAGCACCTGCGCGACCTCGGGGTCGAGACGCCCTTGCTCTACAGCTCCGAGATGGGCGTCGGTGGCAGCAAAAGCGAACTCGTTCTCAACCTCTGCCGGGCGGCTGGAGCAGACTCTTATCTGTCCGGGGCCATGGGGCGTGACTATCTCGACGAGCCAGCCTTCACAACCTCGAACATTGCCGTGCATTATCAGGATTACGCGCACCCCACATACACCCAGTCTCAACCGGGCTTCGTGCCGTTCATGGGAATTGTCGACCTGATATTCAACCACGGCCCTGCCAGCCGTGATATCCTTCTCAACCGAACACCTGTGCAATCATGAATATTCTCGTTATAGCCGCTCACCCGGATGATGAAGTCCTCGGCTGCGGGGGGACCATTGCCCGCTTTGCGGACGAAGGAGCTTCCATCTCCATCCTGATCTTGGCCAACGGCCTCACATCGAGATCGGATTTCGATGCGGCCAAAGAGCAGGAGCAACTTGGAGTCCACCATGGGAGAGCGCGTCTGGCCACCAAGCTCCTCGGAGCCAAAGAAGTCAACATCGCCGGATTTCCCGACCAGAAGATGGATGCGCTGCCGCTGCTCGATATCACACAGGCCATTGAGCGCGAGGTCGCGCGCGTGAGGCCCGAGATCGTCTTTACCCAGCACGGTGGAGACCTGAACATGGATCATGTCATCACGTTCCGCGCAACCATGACTGCGACGCGTCCTGTGGCCGGAAACTCCATTAGAAAGCTTTACGCCTATGAAATTCCCTCATCAACAGAATGGGCATTCAAGCAATTCAGTCCTCCCTTTGAACCGAATGTGTTCATGGAAATTGAAGGGTCGTTGGAGAAAAAAATCCAGGCTATGCAGATTTACGAGAGTGAAGCGCGTGCGTTTCCCCATCCCCGGTCGCCTGAAATCCTGCGGGCAACCGCCCAGCGCTGGGGCAGCCATGTCGGGTTGCGGGCAGCAGAGGCGTTCGAGTGCGTCTGGGAAATCCGGTAGCCGCAGGGATTGGCGCCGTTCCTTTTAGACATGGACACCACTCCCCAGGCCGGCACAACACGTCTGCACCACTTGGACTCTCTCAGGGGGGTGGCTGCAGTCGCTGTCGCACTGGACCACTCGCTGTTTAGTTTTCCGGACGTCCCGTGCGCCGGGTTTCTGAGCAGCCTGCTGGCTGGGGCTCCCGTGGATTTCTTTTTTTTGCTGAGCGGATTTGTTCTGGGGCGTTCGCTGGACAAGAGCCGGGGGCTCACACCCGTTGAGATTTCCGGATTCTACCTGCGAAGAGTTTTCCGGCTTTATCCGGCACTTCTTGCGGCGCTGATTTTCTCCGCTCTGGCCGCGAAATTTTATATCATCCCGGCGGAATGGTCGCCCGCCAGCGCCTTCCTGAGGCGGGTGATGACCGAAGCCCACTATGATATCGCGACAATTCACGACTATGTGAATTCGTTGACATTGAAGAATATCAAGCTGGACCCGCCGCTTTGGACAATCCGGGTGGAGTTCCTCTGTTCGTTTCTGCTTCCTTTCCTGGTCCTGCTGACCAAGCGGATCCACCGGCTCACCGTGCCATTGTTATTGGGTCTTGCGCTCTTCAAAATCCTCGGCCGCGGCGATCCAACAAACCTTTTGGCGTTTTATCTGGGTGCCCTGATTCACTACGCTGCCCCGGCGTTGGCCGCGCTGTCAGTCCGCCAAACCAAATGGCTTTTGTATCTTGGCGTCGTTGTTTTGCTCTTTGGCATGTCCACCACATTGAATCCGGTTTCAGAGAACCTCCTTCTGGCCGGATTGCTTGCGGTCCTTGTCCCCTGCCATTGGCCAGGATTGAAAAAATTTCTGGTATCCCGGCCCTTGTTGTTTCTCGGCAGAATATCCTACAGTTTTTATCTGCTCCACCTTCCCGTGCTGTTGCTCACATGGACGCTTCTGGGGCGCTTTTCTCCCGGGCTGCTCTGCTACAGCCCCCGGATTGTTCCAGTTCTTGCGCTTTTCCTCATATCCCTGGCGATCACTTTTCCCCTGGCTCATTTTTGCCAGCGCTTTGTTGAGGTTCCCTTCAACAACCTCGGCCACCGTGTCGTTGTGCCGTTTTGGTCGCTGCACCTGGGGAAAATCCTTTTCCGGCAGGGCGTATGCAAAAAGGATGTGTTGGAAAGATGAAGGCGTGACAATGAATGTTCTCTTCACAGGACTCTTCCCCAAGTGGCAGTGCCATTTTATTGCAGAGTGCAACTTCATCGAGGAACATTTGTCCGCGGGGGACAAGATCACCGTTCTCAACTGTGACGCCTCTCTCGAGGCTTGCGATGCCAACCCCGGGCGGGCATTGCCGCATTGTTTGGTTTGCATGGGAATGCGACAGAGCGCTGTGGGCCTGCTCTCCTCGCCGGTCCAGGCCCTCCCATTGGTCCACCCGGATGTGGAATCCCGGCTGAAATCATTCGCTTATCCCGAGTTTGCTTCCTTGAAGCAGTTGCGTGAATTTTCGTGGGAAGGTGTGCAGGTCGGCGAGGATGTCATCTCCTCCCTGGTCAATGCGACGGGGAGCCCGTTCTTCGATCCGTCGCAGCACCGTGAGCTCGTGCGTCTGGCGATTCAAGATTTCGCGGCAACTTACCTGACGGCTTTGCACCACCTCAAAGAATCCGGATTTGACCTTGTCTATGTGTTCAATGGCCGGTTCGTCCCCGCGCGCGCGTGGATTCGTGCCTGCGAACAAACGCGGACTGACTACATCACCCAGGAACGCATCGGCATGCCGGACCGCGTCCTTCGTATCAGGAATGGATCGGTTCATGAAACCTTGCGCTACGGTCCCCTGATCAATGAGTTCTGGGAGAAAGGCCGGAACGATCCCGATGTCCTCCGTGAAGCGCGCGACTTTTTTGAGGAACGTCCCCAGGGTCGCCTGACCGGCTGGCATTCATATATCAAGAGCCAGGATTCCAGCTCTCTCCCGGAGAACTGGGATTCCAACAAAAGAAACATCGTCATTTACAGCAGCACCGAGAGCGAATTTGCGGGGGTGTCGGAATACTTCGAGGGGGCGGTGTTCAAAGATCAGAAAGAGGCGTATGCGAAGCTTGCGGCAGCCGTGGGAAAGGTCACCCCGGACATCCATTTTTACCTGAGAGTTCATCCGAATTCCTGCCAGGAAAAAATCCGATGGTGGGAGGATCCGGATCTCCAATCGATCCGCAACCTCACCGTCATCAGCCCCGAGTCGCCGGTGTCGAGCTACGAGCTTCTCGCCCGGTGTGAGAAAGCCATCGTCTTTATGACCACGATGGGCGTTGAGGCCACCTACTGGGGAAAGCCGTGCATCGTGCTCGCCAATGCCATGTATTGCGGAACCGGTGCCGCGTATGAACCATCAACACCGGAGGAACTCCTCGATCTTGTCATGGCCTCCGGCCTGACCGCCAAACCGCGTGAGAAAGCGCTCGCCCTTGGTGCCTTCATGCGGCGTGGATTACCCAAGCTGCCATTCTCCGAGGCTCTCGATCATTGCAAACTCCTGTTCAAAGGAAGCCGCCCCGACGCGGATCCCGAAATCCTGAAATCGTTGTGGAACTGGGATCATGTCGTTTCCAAGGCCGGACTTCCATCCTGGGGAAAGCGCCTCTGGCAGAATTGGGAATGGCATCGGTTGCATTTCCGGCTGAAGGGCCGGTTTGCCGGCCCGAAAGGCAAAACAGGTGGGTAAAAAGCCGATTGCTCTCATGACATGCGCCCATGTGGGTTTGCTGGAACTTGCGGTGAATTTCCGCAACCCGGTGATGAGGTCGATTTACAAAGCCCGCGAGGTTCGCCGGGCGCATTACTTGGAATCCGTGGAGCGGATCGTTTCCTACGGTTCGTTCTTCGAGAAGATTTACCTTGTGGAGTGCGTCGGCGGCCGGCTCCCGCGTTATCTTGCAAACAGCCCCGGTTACCTTCATGGCGTATCGAGAAACTCGCTTGATTGTTCCAACAAAGGCATTCAGGAGTTCGTCAATATCGCGAACTTCCTGGAAAAAACCACCTTGGATGATGAGGATCTGGTCTTGAAAATCACCGGGCGATACCTGTTAAACCGGGCGGACTTCCTTGAGTTCTGCCGGACTTCCCCGGCGGATGCCGTGGTCAAGAGGGACTCGGACATCTGGGGGGAAAAAGGCAAAGGGGTGCACACGTTTCTCTTCGCGGCGCGCAAGCGTGTGATTGTCGGTTTTTCAAAGTGGCTACTTGAGGGTGAGCGATTCAGGGCGTTCGGGACAATTCCCGTCGAGTGGTTTTTTTACGACTATCTCGTCAACTCCGCCTGGGACATCACCCTGTATCCCGATAAGCTGCATGTGACGGCCCGGTATGCACCTCCTTTGACAGCATTCGAAGCATGAGCCAAATGAACAAATACCTATCACCGGCGACATTCACACAGCCAAGAATCATCACCTCAACGAGCGCCTTTGGTCATGTGCCATTCTTCTTCTGGCTCATATCCATATTGAAGCCCCGGTCCATCGTCGAACTGGGGACCATGTACGGCTATTCGTTTTTTGCGTTCTGTCAGGCCGCCGAAGCCCTGCAGCCTCCGGCTGACTGCTATGCTGTCGACACTTGGGAGGGCGACTTGAATACGGGGAAATACGGGGAGCAGGTTTACGCAAATGTTCAAAATTACCTCAGTGAAAATTTCAATTTGGAACACGCGCACCTCCTGCGCATGAGGTTTGACGAAGCGGCGGAGAAATTCGCTCCGGGATCCGTTGATTTGATTTTCATCGACGGATGCCATACCTATGAGGCTGTTAAAGAGGATTTTCTGACATGGAAAGACAAGATGTCAGACCGGGGGGTGATGATGTTTCATGACACGAGGGTCGAGGCGGAGGGGTTCGGCGTGAAGCAGTTCTGGAACGAGGTCCGTGTTGGAAAACCGCATATCGAATTCCATCATGATCACGGTCTGGGGATCCTGTTTATGGGCTCCGAAGTTCCAGGGATTTTGCTCGATCTCGCGCGGGAACCGGAGCCGGTTTCTGCGGGAATTCGGAATGCATATGCGACTATTGGAGAGAAATACCAGCACCAGTGGGACATCCGCGTGCTGAACCGCAAGTTGCAACAGCGGGATTACGAGATCGAGCTTCTTCGCGGCAGCCTGAGTTGGAAGCTGACCTCACCGCTGCGTCTGATTCATTCTCTCATTGGAGGAGGCCGATAACCATCATGCTTCCGTTGCTTAACAAATTCAAAAACGGTCTCTTCTGTCCGCAAACGGATATCCACGAGAGGCTCGGGGTCCATCTCACCCCTCATATCGTCTGCTCTGGAATTGCAACAGCTTTGGCCGCGAAGAAGCCGTTACTGGTGTCCCGATTGGGATGGTTCGAGACCTGTTCGATTGGTTATCGCGACGAGAACGGAAGGATTTCCGATACCCTCCGGAAAAAGATGTGGAACACGCCCGGAATTTTTCCCGCGACAGGCGAGCAATTTGAAAAGTTCCACGCGGAATACACCGCCGCCATGAAAGGCGTGGACATCCTTGGGCTGATGAGGTGTCCGTATGAAAAGGCGGTTGTTAGCAAATATGCTCCGCAGGCGCTGCTGTGCGAGCTTCAGGATCTGGAACCTTATTATAGCCCCGTGCCTTGGTCCAAATTTCTGGAAGGCCTTCAAGTGCTTGTTGTCCACCCGTTCGCTTCTTCCATCGAACGCCAATATGCCACTGTCAAAAAGGAGCTCTTTGTTGACAAGAACGTGCTTCCGGATTTTGAACTTCAGACGCTCAAGCCGCCGCAAACTTTGTGCGGCAACACGGATGGCCATCACTCTTGGAGCGACGCCTTGGACGCCCTGCGGGAAAAAATTTCCGCCCTGACATTTGATGTCGCGATTATCGGGTGCGGGGCATACGGCTTGCCAGCAGGGGCGTTCATACGAACGCTTGGGAAGACTTGCCTTCACCTTGGAGGGGCCACTCAGGCGCTTTTCGGAATACGAGGGAGCCGGTGGGACTCGATGGGGGTTTTTCGACTCTATACGAACGACCATTGGTGCAGGCCTTCTCCAGACGAGCGGCCTCCCAATTGGGAATCGGCCGAAAAAGGATGCTACTGGTGACCTGGTCCGCGTGCGGCCTGGCATCTGGAAGCCATGGAAGAACCGCGCAAAATGGAAAACCGGCCACGCGACCGGCCGCCACATGAAATCTCTGTTTGAACTCAGGGAGGGTTTCGCCCGGCTTTTTCGGAAAGGCGGCACCAGGATCGAACCACGCGGAAAAAGCAGGGGAACCGTTGTGATTTCCTATATCACCTGGCCGTTTCGCGAGGGGTGGGATTCCCTCCGGGGGCGGGGGCACACGAATGCATATGAGG
>Ga0194063_10000693_pt1 | contig 23796 bp, 13 predicted proteins | sample SepL3720m_MetaG_FD_155459 | JGI IMG/M metagenome (GOLD analysis project Ga0194063, IMG submission 155459) | Anoxic zone freshwater microbial communities from boreal shield lake in IISD Experimental Lakes Area, Ontario, Canada - Sep2016-L373-20m | ecosystem: Environmental > Aquatic > Freshwater...
GAACGATAAATACTTCGATGGAGACCAGCTCGATCTCCATTGGAACTGACGACAAGTCAGTAGCATGCTTTGCTTAGCCCCTTCTAGGGGCTTTTCCCATGCTACCGGCTCTGCCGGTAGTACTGACCCTTTCTGGCTTCTCTAACCCCTGCCCCGCGAAGCTCGAAGAGCGAAGTGGGGTCTTTCCTTACCTCTCAAACCTCGTCGTCTCATCCACGCGAAACTCGCAGCTCCGCCCATGGCGAGGAGGCTGAGAGCCGAAGGACCGGAGCTATTGAGAGGAAAGCGAAAGTTACTCTGCGTCAAGGATGATGCAGCGGGCTTCAGTAATGTTGCGCTAAGGCCTGTGATGGGATTGGTACTGTTGGGAGGAAGGATCTTTGCCACCGTCGTCGCCTGAGCAGTGGAGCGTGGAATAATCTGAGGTTGCTGCAGACTGCTCATTGTCCGTGGGAAAATGAATGTACGCGCAGTCGACTTTGGGGTTATCTGACAGAAAGAGCTGCATCCATCACCATCGAGGAGATTACCGTCGTCGCACTGTTCGCCAAGCTGCAGTTTGCCATCTCCGCAGAAGGCGCTCCTGCAATTCAATCTGCAGATGGTGCCAAGTTTGCCATTGTCCGGGCCAAGGTCACATTGTTCACCGCTGTCTCGGATCCCATCGCCGCAACGAGGGAAGCGGCAGTTGCTTCTGCAGAAGTCAGGCTGGTTGAGATTGGCCTTGTGGGCATCACACTCTTCTCCGGGATCGATGATACCGTCACCGCACTTGTTGATGAGCGACAGGGAAAGATCCACTGTGCAAGTGATCGAACAGCGCGAATTCTGTGTCCCATTGCGTGTTCCATCGTCGCATTCTTCCATGGAATCCTGAATACCGTCGCCGCAATGGGGAAGAACACACGATTCTCTGCAGTGATCCGGAGAATTGGCATTGAGCGTTGCATCATCGCATTGTTCCCCAAGATCGATGATACCATCCCCGCAGCGAGGAACGCGTTCGATGGTGCATTGGCTGGTGCATCCGGATTCCGGTATACCGTTCTGGAGACCGGCATCGCACTCTTCACCGGTGTCAATGATATTGTCGCCGCAGCGCGGGCGCAGGCAATTCATCCGGCAATCTGCATTGGGTTGCGTATCGGAATTGTCGAGACCGGCATCACACTGTTCGGCGTCATCGACTGTTCCATCGCCACAGTGCGCTGACATACAATTGGTTCGGCAGGCATTGGTGATAGTATCCGAATTCCGCGATCCGCCATCGCATTGTTCCCCTGGATCCGTCACGCCGTCCCCACATTCCGGCTTCGTACAATTTGTCCGGCAGGCACCACTGCGCGTGTCGGAATTGAGCGGGCCGGTATCGCACGCTTCTCCCTCCTCGATCACGCTATTTCCACAGAAGTGCGCATTCTGGCAGACATTGCAGGAAATTTGTCTACCGCAGACACTGGGCCACTTGTACTTGCGATGGATGGCGCTGTCGTAGGGCGCTTCGAAGAGTGGTTTGGCATCGCTCGCTCTCATTTTCTGAAGGGTATTCAAGTAGGTGACGAATTTGCTGTACTCCTCTGGAGTCGCTTCGTTGCTGTAGGTGAAAAGTTCATCAAGGCAACAGTAGACTAATCTCTCTCCGGTGAGCGGATCGGGAGTGACGGATGCGCAGTACCCCTGCGGGACTTCGATGACTCCTTGAGTCGCCCCTCCATTGGCTACAACGATCATCTGAGATGAGGAGATCGCAGATACCGTACCACTGGAGGATGGGAGCTGAGGAGGAGTGACAGAGGGAGGAGAGGAGGGAAGAGGAATGACGGTCGGCGATAAGGAAGCGGTTGCCGCAGAGCGTGAGGCTCCTGCAGAGGATGATTGTGTTTTGGGAGGGCACGGACAGGCTATGTTTGGAAAGCCCTTCGGGCCTGATGCTTCACAGGTACCAACCATGCCATCACCGCTGCCATCGGCTACACAGACTTCCTGCGGGAGACACAGTGAACAGATGGTCTTATTGCAAGCCATACAGGGATCTAGAGCTATCATTGCAGCTGAAGAAGCAATGCTTATAGAAGCTGCAGTGCTCATCGCAGAAGAAGATCCGCCTGTCACCTGCGCAGCCTGATGGATGCTCTGCGACATTCGCAGCGAGAAAAATGTAAAAAAACCGATGGTCAGGCCGAAGACAATGGGCAGCCGAAGGTTTCGGAAGGACGGAGAGGTCACTTGTCGAAGTATAGCAGAAGAAGTTGGTGAGATTATAGAAGCGAGTACGTTTCCGCTATTGACGGGTTGGTAGTGGGCCTGCTCTGAGAGGGGTTGAAGAGTAGAGAGTAGTGAGAAGATTTCAGCATACAGTGAACCTTTCTACTCACTACAAATACCCACTAGCCCGAAGATAGGATAATACGTAGAAACCCTATTACCTTTTCAAGCCTTTCCGCCTCATCCAAGCAAACCCGAAAGCCGCTCCTGCAGCCATCACAGAGGCGGTGACGGGGCCGGTGGAACCGGCTGGCGCATGGGAGGTTGCGATGGGGGTAAGCGTTGCGAGGGTAGAGCCACCCTGTTGACCGGGGGTTCCGGGAAGGCTCGGGCGTACTGACGGCAGTGGGTTCGTTCCAGGTTGTACACCTGGGCGAGGAGAGGAAGACGATGGAGAGATCGCAGCTCCGGATTCGCGGAAGCAGAAGCGATCACAGCCATCACCATTCACCAGATTGCCATCATCGCACTCTTCTCCACGATCGAGAATGCGGTCGCCGCAGCGGGTGATGGTGCAATGGACGCGGCAGGTGGCATTGGGAGCATCCGAGTTCCTGAGGCCTTCGTCACACTCTTCCCCAGGATCCAGGATGCCGTTTCCGCAGAATTGGAGAACGAAATGACACTGGGTGTCGCAGGTGTAGAAGGGAGAATCGAGCGGGAGCGTGGGCTCACACTGCTCACCCAGCGCATGCTGCACGATGCCGTCTCCACAGGCTCCTCTTTCGAGGAAGCAATTGGCGGAGCAGCCGTCCAGATCGCGGCGATTCGCATCATCGCATTCTTCTCCGGCATCGAGCCTGCCGTTGCCGCAGAAGGCATTGCCCGTCGTCATCGTCGTCTCCCTCTTGCAGGAGTCGGAGCAGCCGTCTCCACTGATGGCGTTACCATCGTCGCACTGTTCTCCCACATTGAGGACAGCATTGCCGCAGAAGGCGGGATTTCCCGTTGTCGAGGGAAGACTGGGGGTTGTGGTAGTTGTGGAAATGGAGGTCGTTGTCGTAGAGGGACCGGTCGGGAAAGAGTAGGAATAGCCGTAGGAGGTCGTCGTGCCGGACGTGATAAGTGTGCAGGAGCCGCTGCAGGAGTATCCGGCCTTTCCATTGTTCGATCCGATGTCGCACTGTTCGGGGGCTTCGATGATGCCGTTGCCGCAGAGTGCTTTGGCCACTTCCTTTGTGCACACAGATGAGCACCCATCATTATTCACGCGATTGCCATCGTCACACTGCTCGCTACCATCGATGACGCGATTGCCACAGAGCGGAATCGTGAGATTGAGCTTGCAGGTGGGGAGGCAGTGCGCGCCGGGGACCCACGAATTCTGGGAGCCGTCGTCGCACTCTTCTCCGGTATTGATGACTCCGTTACCGCAAATGCCCGTTGCCGAGGAAGACGAGCTGCTGGATCGTGATGAGCTGGAGCTGGTGCGCTTGCACAGTGCCGAGCAGGTGAGGTCCTTGGCGGTGTTGTAAGCACACTCATACTGGTCCACGCAATCGGCATTCTGCGAACACGGAGCGCCATCACTGCAAATACCCAGAGTGCAGCTCCCCTTCGGGACGAAGCAGTCGCTGTCCTGGTAACAGATCTTTCCATTGAGTGTGCCCAGACAAGCGCCTCCGTTGTCACACTGCTCCCCGAGGTCGATTCTCCCGTTACCGCAGACTTTGGTGCGCGATGCCGTGGAGCTGCGTGAGGAAATGGCAGAGGACCTCAAAGATATCGATGATGAGATTTTCGAGGAACTTTGCGATGAGATTCTGGAGCTGGAAAATGCGCTCTTGAGAGAAGAGGGAACGGAGGCAACGGATCCTTTGGAAATGAGCGAAGCCCCCTTGGAGGAAGTGCTCTGTATGGAAGCAGTGGAACCTCCCGACCGTGATGAGCTGACGCCCGTGATTTTGCATTGCGCAGAGCACGTGAGGTCCTTTCCGACGTTGTACAGACAGTCGTACTGATCGATACAATCCACATCTTGGTTGCAGGGAACGCCATCCGAGCAGGTACCAGCGGAGCACTTTCCGCGGGCAACGAAGCAGTCACTATCTTTGTAGCAAATGCGCATCTTGCCGTCATTGCCTATCGCTTCGCCGGTGCAAATGCCCCCATTATCGCAGCTCTCCCCCAGATCGATCCGGCCATTTCCGCATACAGCGACGCGCGGGATGGAAGAAGTGCTTGAGGAGGATCCACCGCATGGGCAGGTGATGAAGCCAGTCTTGCTACCGCTCGCGCAGTCGAATCCTGCAGCCTGGCCGCCGCCATTGAGCAGCTGCGCCGTGGCGGTACTCACCGGGAGCTTGCTCATATCCGGAATGATGCATTGCTGGTTTTTCGATGTGCAGAGGAAGCAGGATCTCGCAGAGCAGAGGATGGAACATGCGGGATGAACGCTGCTCGCAGACGCTCTAGAGGAAAGTGATGATCGTGAGGAGCTGCTGGCACGCTTGCAGGACGCATTGCAGGAAGGATCCTTGAGGAGATTATATCCACAGGGATAGGTGTCTGCGCAATCAATGCCCGACATGCACGGCGTTACGCCATCGTCACAAATGCCGCGAATGGGGTGGGACTCCATATCCATTTTGCAGAAATGAGCAGCGGATATGGACTTGCATTGATTATCCGAAGTGCAGACGGTACCTTGCCTTGCTCCGCTCGTACAAGCCAATCCATTGTCACAATCCTCGCCGGAATCCACCTTCCCGTTTCCACATTTGGGGACAGAGGCACTCGATGAATGTGATGCACTAGAAGCGACACAGCTGTAGGCGCAGTTCTTCTGGGGGCCCGGAGTCGTGAGCGGACAGGGACCACTGGGGCAGTTGACCGGGCATGTGTACGGCGCGGGGATCGTTTCCTTGCAGGGCGGATAGCATTGTCCGTCGATCATGCCATTGGGCGAAGGGCAGGAATCGCCCGAAGGGTTGGAGGGGTTGGCAGTGGTGTCCTTAGGAGGGTTCGGAACATTTTGATTCCCTCCGTTTCCCGGGTTACCGCCACCACCGCCGGGGGGCATGCCGCCTCCGCCTGGAGGGGGAGCTTGGTTCTTTCCGTTGTTGTCTTTTTTGTCTTTGGGCATGACGCCGCGTTTCCCCTTAAAATTCTTGCAATCAAATGTGCACGCATCTTTTTCATTGATGAGCTTGAGCCAGTCCTTATGGAGAACTTCTCCCGCTTTGTAGGCGGCAATAATGTTCGCTGGAATATTGGGGCCGTTTTTTCCGCAAGTCATGGCCCGATCATCACATCCTCCTGGCTCAACATCAGCCTTATCATTCTTATACCATCCATGGTCACACTCTTCTTCAGGCTGGTCTACTTCATTGGCGTCCAAGCCTTTCTTATCTAATATTCCGTCTCCACAGTACACAGGCTTCGTGACTTTCTCACATTTTTCATTGCATGCGTCAGCATCGATGATTGCCTGCTTCCATAATTTCTTCGTCGTAACGACATCGTAATTTTTAATCACGTTTGCGGGAATATTGACAGCGAGAGTCTTTGCCGCTGTTTTCCCACAAGCATTGGGGTCCTTGCAAACGGGATCTTTTGCAGGATCTAGCTCCGAGGATTTACCGTTGTCACATTTCTCCCCTTCATCCGGCTTGCCATTCCCACAGGGATTGGGGCAGGCAGCATCGCAGGCGATAATCGTTGGGAAGAGCCTTCCTTCGGTATTGTCATCCTTACCCGCAGTGGCGCCGAGATCTTGGCAAATTTCAAGAGAGACTTTATCCTCCTCACACGTCCCCTTCGCAGCAACCGCAGCAGCAGCGAGAAGCGAGATATTGGATAATGCAGTAGTTTTTGTTGTTATCTTGCAGCAGTAACCTGGCTCCGCCCCTCCCTTCGCCGCGACGTATTTCTTCGTGTCGTTTGATGAGGTGGAAGAGGAGGAACTTATTGGATTACTTTTCGATGAAGATGATTGAGGAGAGGCGCTCGCAGAGAAAGGTGAAAGGGGAGCGGAAGAAGATTCTTGACTCACGTTACATGCCTTGCATTCATCCAGATTCACCCAACGAGAATCACTCCACGTAAATTCTCCACTCGTGAAATCCACACAAGTTTGAGGGGTCTTCTCGATGCCGCAAGTCGGTTCTTTTGGATCCTTGCCATGTTGGACATTGGAACAGCAATACTGACTAGGTTGGGAAGAGGAGGAGGTGGCAGTGGCAGAAGATTGTGGAGTGGTTAAACAAGTCGCTCCAATCTTTGCTGAGTCTGGGCACACTGGATACCAGTTTGCTGCTGTAGCCAATCTCCCCCAGACAGTTTTGCAGCTTGCCTGATCATAATCAGTATAGACGGCATCATAACCAAGACCCTGTTTATAGCAGCAGCATCCTTGCCCTGATAAATTTCGAGTAGTAGAACAACTAGTGCAATCTTTCGCATCGGAGTACAAATGCGATTGGAATGTAGTATTTTCTCCCAAAATATCGCAACTCTTTTTTGTCTTCAAATTATCGATTGAGCAAGTGTAGTTTCCTCTTTTATAATAGCAACAATACCCTTCACCTGTGCTGGCAGAAGAAGCGGAGGTTGAAGCAGCACTGGAGGACTGTGGTGGCGCACTGCTCTTGCTACTAGGATTGGGGATGCAGCTATTTGGACCTGCACTGTAGCCACTTTGTTCTGTCTTATTATTACTCAAGGGTGTTTTCCATGTTGTTCCTAATGGACATTTGCAATAGCTATTTTTACTACCACCTTCGGCTCCTGTGAAACGATCACTACAAGAAACACATTTATTTTTATTAACCCATGTGAATCCTATTTCGCACGCGCATTGAACTGTTCCATCAGAATTATCCTTTGTTTTGATTGCGTATATTCCATATTTTGCGCAGGGATTCTCGGATGAGGACTGGTTGCCGCTGCTGCTAAATTTTGAACACTCTAGATATTTAACTTTTGAACATGGATTACCCCAAATCCCGTTATTACCACCGGGACAATCATCCATATTAATGATTTGCGACAGATTTGTTAAGGCGGTATCTTTACACGGAGTTGTCGCATTTCCACAACAAAAATCTTTCTCGCTCGCCGCGCTGCTAGCGACTCTGGATAAACATTGATTTTTTAGTTCAGAAAATTTCTGGGATGAATCAATGGATTTCTCAGGAGTAAAAACACCTAGTGGTGATATGTCACAAAAGTTGGGATCACTGAAAGTATTTCGCGCGGGGGGATAGTTTCCAGGATACAATTTAAATGAAGTTTTAAATAACTCCTGATAACAGCAATATCCTAATTCTTCGGTTCCTACATCTTCACTACTTGCAGCGGCTGGATGAGTTCCAGCTGAGGAGGCTTGATTTGGCTTTGGTCTGGCCATACATTCTGCTTTATAGCTCGCAATAAAAAGAGCGTTCTTTGGTGGCTTTTCGGGCGGGTAGTATATTCCTTCTAGTCCTGAGCCAACGATGGAAGTATCGCAAGTTGTTTTAGAAGTTGTCCTCCATTTCCAGATATTGTCCGTAGTGGAAAAAGAGCAGCAATATCCGAGGCATTCTTTGCAGCATTTTGGATCTCCTTTCGCTATCAGCTGAGCGGGCAATGGTGATGTTTCCCCTTCACAGATATCACACGTTTCGGCGCTGTAGTACCCCTCCGCACAATCGGATGAAGAAGTACTGAACGATTCCGAATTTTGGTCACCGCTATCGGTCGTGGTTGGCGAAGAGGATGGATACGTGATTTTGGATTTAGGTACCATCGAGAGGATCAAATCGATATCTGTATTACATTGCTTACAGCTGATTTCTAAGCCGCATACGCGCTTGATCCATTTATCTTTTTGATCAGGAGTGGCAGCGTTGCTCGTGGCAACACTCTGGTCAGCGAGAAAATTACTCATTTTTGTCTGTGCCTCCTTCATCTTTAAGAATTGATCATTTCCCTGTGTAGCGAGTGCGGTGTAGTACTCTGCGATAGCAGACGTGAGCTCCTTCTGGCAGCAATAGACCAGATCAGTATCGGAGGCAACACAATGAGAAACCGTAACTGTGGAGTCACCAACGGCAATATCTACGTCCCTACCAACATTTTCATAGCTTGTCTCAGCCTTGTAGCTCGTGGGATTTCCCCGCAGAGAAAAATTATTGATGACGCCCACAGCCAGAATCGCGACCAAAACTGTACCGATGGCGACTCTCGCAATGAGCTTTCTCATAATTACGAAGAGAGTAGCAATTGTTATCCTCTAGTGCAGAAGGGAAGGCTTGATTGATATTGAGGATTGTATTGTGGTGAGCGTGATTTTCACTCCAGGGAATCCGTATCAGGTATGCGGTATTACGTATCGCGTATTCATCAGCCGAAGGTATACGCAATTCCTTATACGTCATACGCAATACGTTCGTTCTTAACAATTGCATGCTCAGACACGTTGCCATAAGCTCTCCTTCATGGATCGCAACCGCAAACACGTTTTGGTCTTCCTCATCGTCTGCTTCGTGGCTCTCGTGGGCGGATACTTCTTCGCTACGTGGCTCATCACGCCGTCTGTGCCTCCATTGGTTCCTCTGGATACCAGCGCTTTCCCTGTGCAGCCCAGTGGCCCGGTCGTGGATCCCACGCTTAATTCTATTGATGACATTGCCAAGTATACCAACGGGAAGCCGCTGCCCTCTGCGTCATCTCCCTTAGTATTTATCAGTGGCGGCAGTCCTTCGAAAGCTGGTGCCCACATTCGTGGTCGGCAGAGTGCTGTCGTATCCATGATCGAATACTCGAGCATGACCAATGACTTCGCCGTTCTCCTCCATCCCATGCTCACGGATCTCGTGCAGCGCAATGATGGCATCCTTAACTGGGTCTACCGTCCGTATACAACGCTGGATACCGATATCGGATTCCGGGCGATGCTGGGAGGTGAGTGTGTGGCTCGGGACAAGGGGAACGATGCCTATTGGAAGTACTTCGATCTCGTGATGGGAGCGCAGGCGCTGAAGGATGCGGATCTTGCGGCATTCGCTGCACAGGCAGGAGCGGACGCTGTGTCATTCAAAGCCTGCCTGGATGGCAATCAACTCTACGACTACATCATCAGCTCCACGTACAATGCTCAGGTGGATTCCAAAATCTTCATCACGCCTACTTTTATCTTCTATAATAACGATACGCACAAGCTACGCATCGTAGAGGGCGCGAACACCGCGGACTATCTGCAGAAGGTGGTGGAGGAGATGCAGCGGGAGTAGAGGAAAGTGGAACGTAATAATCTCATGCCAAACTACTTGTCAGGGTCGCTGCCAAAGGGCTATACTGTGTACGTATCAATACGAAGAGGGATCCGAACGGTCTCGTGCCTAAGGAGCCCTTTTCTTTAAGTTGTATGAAATTTTGGATTGTATGTCAGGGTTCTCCAAATAGTCGAAGAATTCTGCACCGAGTTTGTTGTAGAGAGAGGAGGCAAACTGCTTGTTGGGAAAGAGTATTTTTCCGAAAACATTTCGTTTGATGAGATAATCTACAAGTTTCTTATAATCACCATCACCGGAAACGATCATAATCTTGCCGAAGTCTTGTCTCTCCAACAGTACTTTCATCGCCTCGAAAACAATATCGGAATCGACATTGCCTTTTTTCGTTCCTTTGAGAGCGGAACTGTGTTCACGGAACAATACGATGAAGCCGGATTTCTGCAGATTGTTGTAAAGATCTTGTTGTTCCTCTGTGACATATCCTAGAAAATAATACGCTTCATCAACATGGTACTTATCTTTCAGATAAATTCTGAATTTCTTGAGATCGATTTTCCAGCCATTCTGGGTAGTTCCAAGGTGGAGATTTTGTCCATCGATGAAGGCAAGGTTGGATTCTTCAGGCATGCTGTCATTCTATCACTTTCATCTTCCCTCTTTCCACCCATCCCTCTACCCTTTCCCTATGCTCTCCCGCCTCAAGCCTCTCCTCAATCAGGAACGCATCCTCGGCGGCGCCCTAGTGGTGGCGGTCACGCAGATGCTCGGCTCCATCGTGGGGCTCATTCGAGATAATCTGCTCAACCGGACATTCCCGGGGCTTGGGGTGATCGATGTGTACTACGCGGCGTTCCGGCCGAGTGATTTGCTGTTTCAGATCTTCATCATGGCGGGGTTCTCGGTGGCGCTGGTACCGCTCCTCGCGAAATATCATGTAGACAAAGATCGCACCCAGATGTCGCAGCTCATGAACGGTGCAGTGACGGTAGCCGCTCTGGTGTTCGGCAGCATTGCGCTGGTGCTTGGGATTGCCTTCCGTCCGCTCGCGCCGCTCCTCACGGAATTCACCGGACCGCGTTTGGATCTCTATATTTCCTTCGGCCGTATCGCGCTCCTCACCAACTTCCTCTTCGTCTTCGGCAATGCGTACGGCCAGTACCTCAATACCATCCAGCGCTTCTGGGTCTATGGCCTTACGCCGGTTCTCTACACCATCGGGACGATCCTGGGGACACTGTTCCTCACGCCGTACATCGGCCCCCATGGCCCCATTGTAGGAACATTCGTCGGTGCGGTTTTGTTCGTGCTGTGGCGTTTAGTATCCGTTATCCATCATGGATACCGTCCAAAAATTCACTGGTGGCATCCGGAATTGAAGTCGCTGGGGATTCTCATGATTCCGCGAATGATTGCGCTTGGGATGATTCAGTTGGAATTATTGCTCTTCGACCGCATCGCTTCGGGGCTGCCCGCCGGGTCGATCTCGATCAATGCTTTTGCCCGGAATTTCCAGTCCGTCATCATGGGGATCACGGGGACAGCTTTGGCTCTTTCTCTGTTCTCCCCATTGAGCCAGGCAGCGGCGAAGCAGGACTGGCCGCGGTTCTGGGGTTACCTGCGCAAAGGAATGCTCTTCATGCTGGCATTCACCATCCCCGGTTCCATCGGGCTCGTCATCACCGTGCCTATCGCAGCATGGCTCATTCATCTGGAACCGATGTTCGTCCCGCTCTTCTTCATTTGCATCGTGCTCTATGCTTTCTCCGTCCTCTTCGAGGGCATGAATAACCTCTTCACGCGGGCATTCTTCGCCTCGAGAAATACCACAGTTCCTGCCATCTTCACCGTCATCAACGGGGCCGTGGCTATTGCAATTTCGTGGCTTCTTGCACCGAAATACGGCGTTGCAAGTATTGCGCTGGGGTACACCATCGGGCATGTAGTGGAGATGATGGGATTGATCCTGTATTTGCCGAAGGAGGGGAGGGGAGTGAAGGCGGAATTTTGACCGTGATTCAGAGGATTGTAAGGATGAAAGGATTATCCATTTCTGCAGAGAGGGTCTTCGACCCGCGGGTAGCACCATGAACATTGTCTTGATGAAAAATTCTGAAGGTCGATCCTTCGGTCCGGCTCAGGAAAGGCCATGCCCTTTCATAGAAAAACCTTATCGTGCCGACCGCAGGTCGAAGACCTGCTCTGTGTTAGGTGGGTAATAATGATTTCGGATCCCTACTTCTTCTTCACCTGCGTGAAGTCCATAGTTCGACACGGCTCACCATGACACCGTTCATACAAAATTCATCTGCCTATTTTTTCTTTACCTGTGTGAAGTCCAATTCCACCGGCGTCTCGCGATCGAAGATCAGCACCATCACCGTGAGCTTGCCCTTGTTGATATCCACAGCGGAGACGGTGGCTTCGTAGTTCTTGAATGGTCCGTCCACGATGACGATGAGGTCGCCGATCTGGAAGTCGCTCTTGAACTTGGCTTCCTGCTCACCGACTCTGCGCTCGATCACGCCGAATTCTTCGAGCGTCACCGGAACGGGAATATTACCGGAGCCCACGAAGCCTGTGACGTTGGGGGTGTTGCGTACGAGGTACCAGCTCTCGTCCGTGACGATCATGTCCACGAGGACGTATCCGGGGAACAACTTGCGTTCCTCTTCCACCGGCTCGCCTTTCTTGAAAGTAAGCTGCTTCTCTTTGGGGACGCGGACATCGAAGATGTAGTCGCGCATGCCCAAGGAATCCACACGCTGGAGAACCGCCTGACGAACGGAATCTTCATAGCCGGCGTAGGTGTGTACCACGTACCAGTTGCGTCCGGCATTGGGATCCTGCTTGACCATAGAGGGTTAGGGTTAGGGTTACGCGAAGGACAGCATGAATTTCACGAGGGCGGAGAGAGCGGCATCCACAATGCCGAAAGCCGCCGCAGAGACAGCGACGAAGACAATGACGATGAGCGACAAACGGACGGCCTGCTGGCGGGTGGGCCAGCGGACTTGATGGAGCTCCTCGACGGATCCGCGGAGATAATTGGCAATGGCAGTAAACATAGGATTCTTCAGAAAAAAGCCCCGAAGGACTATATGTAGTTTAGCGGGAACAGAGGGGGATGCAAGGGATGAAGAGCGAATTTTCAATATTTATTGGTGTCATGCTGAGGAGTCCTGAGCGAGCGAAGCGAAGGACGTCTCGAAGCATGGCCCGTGTCGCCCTTCGATCCCTCGACGGAGCCTGCACTGAGCGCCGCCGAAGTGCTCGGGATGACAATTACGTCGCGCTGCGGCGCTCCTCCTCAGGGTGACATTAATACTATCAAAATGGTTTATATCCCGTACTCCGCCGTGGTAAGCGTATGGAATTTGCTCAGCGGAAGCAGGACCATCCACACTTGTCCTTTGATATCGTATTCCGTGACGAAGGGTGTGAAATTGTTGTGCGTATCGCGAAAAGAGCGGGAGTCCAGGCTTCCAGTCCTATTGTCGCCGAGGACGAAGTATTCTCCGGCAGGCACATCGTAGCGCTTTTCGTCACTGCCACCGTTGACTGCGGAGAATGTGTGACTCAGATTGCGGTTGTTCAAATACGGTTCAGGAAGTTTTTGCTCTGGCCCTTTTCCTCCGGGAATGACATACACCGATCCATCACGCAGAATAACCGCATCTCCGGGGAGACCGATGATGCGCTTCACGTAGAATTTCGTGTGGTCCACATTGGGCGGACGGAAGACGACCACATCACCGCGCTTGGGATGCCCGATGAAGTAGGTGAGCTTATTGATGATGATGTACTGACGATCTTCGAGCGTATCCATCATGGAACTTCCCTCCACCTGGAAGGGAGAAACGAGAAATGTCCGGATAGCACCAACCACTGCCACAATGATGACGATATTCAGCAGAACGTCGAAGAATTGATACCAGAGAGTGGTGGGGCGTTTTTCCATCCCGCGCAGTATAGGGAGATGAATGGAGGAGGGATAGCGAAAACGAATGGCGATTTGAAATTTGCGAGTTGCGATTGACTCTAGATAATCGCAATTCGCAAATCGTACAATCGCAATTTCGTTTCAGTGTTTCCCCTTCATATCCTCCAAGCTCAATTCCCGGGAAATGACATTCGCTAAAATGTCCTGCACTCTTTTGGCATCCTTGAGATTCTTTGAGTGGAGATAATTCTCCATATTCTTCAGAATCTCTGCTTCTATTGCACGGGGGTGCGGCACTTTCTCGAGGGAGACGGCACTGCCGGTGGAGATCTTCTCTACGGCGATCGTTCCGTAGCGCAGAAATGTTGCGGCTATTCCTTTGATCTCGTAGCTCACCCCCTGCACATCACTGTAGAGGATGCGGGTGGAGGAGCGGTGGAACCAGCCGAACCACTGCACATCGATGATGCCATGATCGGTGATGAGCCAGGCATCGAGATAATAATCGAGGAAGTTGCGAATCCACCAGACGATCGAGCCGATACTCCAGAGCGTGCAGATCAAAAGCACGGGACGGATCGGAGCGGCGTAGAGGAAGAACCATCCCGCGAGGAAGGCGAAGGTCGGCCAGAAGAGGACTTTGACACCAAGGAGCCAGTGCTTGTGCACATACAGAGTGATGCGCTCGTCATCATCCAGATGCCTGTTGAAGAGCCAGTTATTGAATCTCTGCATGAGGGGAGTATACGCTTTCATTCAATACTCCGCTTCCCTACAATTCCTGTATGTGGTTGATCGTGATTCTCGCAGTTCTGGCTCTGGTAACCGTCATTGCGATTCCTGTACTGCTCAAGCGCAAAAGGCGGATTGCACCAGAGATGCGCAGGCGCCTGGCCCTCGGCTGGAAGAATGCACTATCGCTGCAGGATGCTTCCCGTCGTGTTTTGGAAGCGGAGAAAGTCTGCGATCAATTGTTTCTGTCTCTGGGGTACCAGGGTTCATTCGGTGAGAAGCTGAAGAAAGCCGGGCCGATGTTGCCGAATAGGGAATCAGTCTGGCAGGCACATAAACTCCGTAACCGCATTGCACATGAAACGGGATTTATTCCATCGGATGGAGAAGCGAAGAGAGCATGTGAGGCGTTTGGGGCTGTCATCGGAAAGTTTCTTTGACAGAGCGAAAAGGCGAGCGAAAATATTCGTAGGACAGGAACGTTCCTGTCCTACGAATATTTTCGCGGTCTCTTCGGTAATCGGTTACACTTCCAGCTATGAAACCCGACCTCATCATTGTTGGCCTCGGAAATCCCGGTAAGCAGTACGAACACACGCGCCATAATGCTGGATTTCAAGCTGTGAATATTCTCGCCGGGGAAGGGGAATGGGGGATGAAACCCAAGCTGCTTGCGGAAGTGTGTGAAATTGATCTGGGCGGGAAAATCATTCTTCTCGTTCGTCCGCAGACGTTCATGAACCGCTCCGGTGAGTGCATCGCGAAGATCCTGGGGTTCTACAAACTCAATCCGGCAACGCAACTACTGGTCATGTGCGATGATATCGATGTGAAGCTTGGAGAAATTCGGTATCGTGCCTCGGGAGGCCCGGGGACGCACAACGGACTTAAATCGATCGTCGAACACATTGGTGAGGGATTTCCCCGTTTACGCATAGGTTTAGGGACACCCTCCACGGGAACGGATTTGGCTGTCTGGGTTCTCAGTGCGCCTCCACCGGAGGAAGGGAAGATTCTGGAGGAGGTGATTCAAAAGATCCTGCCTTTGGAGGTGGCGAAGCTCATGAAATCGTAGGACAGGAACGTTCCTGTCACGTTCGTTAACCGGCGGTTTAAACCGCCGGTTAATGAACTGACGATGAATTAAATTGCGAAGAGGAATTTCTTCCCGAGCAGTCCTCCACCCATCAATCCGAATGATCCGATGAGCGTCCAGATGGTCAGGGGGAATGTGGCATCGGCGTTCTGTTCCTCCGTGACGCGCTTCTTGGGAGCGACAGGCTGGAGATACTGCTCCTTCTGCACGGGGGCATTCATGAATGCCGTGAGCAGCCCCGTCTGGGGGAAGTTCTTGATAATGCGGACATCGGCACTAGCAGAGGCGGACGAACCGTCGATCCGCACGGAGTTGCTGACGGTGTACCCCTGCTGGAGGGAGCTATTGAGGCGAACCGTGTAGTGGAGTAATCGCGTGACGTTTCCATTGAGCGTTCCGAGATTCCACTGAATACTGCCGCCACCGGGCGTTCCACCACCACTGTCTACGACGCTCTGAATATCACTGGCGTTGAATGTGTCCGTGACGTTTACAGGACCGGTGGCGATATCACTCGCGTTCTTCACGATGACCGTGTAGGAGAGGACGCTTCCTGGTTGTGCTTCTGCCCGGTCTGCCTGCTTTACGATACTGAGACCATTCGTATTGCCGGCGGGAGGAGGAGGGGCGACGGGTGGAATCGTATCATTGCGGTTATATCGATCGTAGGAGTTGTAGGCGTAATAGTTATTGTTGTCACCATTCACCCGTGCCGACTGGCTCGACTGTCCGTTGCAACCGTAGACGCTGCTGGAGATCAGCGCGCCCTGGGTGTTGCTCTTCACACGCACTGTGGTCGTGAGAGTCATCGAGCTATTTGCTCCCAGAGAGAGCCCTGTCCAGCGAACGGTATTCCCTCCGTAGTCATTGGTACCGTTGTTGGACGCATTCTGGAACGTCGTATTGCTGTCGAGCGACTGCGTGATGGTGAAGTTGGAAAGGACGGTAGAGGAATTATTCGTCACATTCATCGTATATGTCACCAGATCGTTGATATTCAACCAGCTCTGCGGATATTGGCTCATGGTGATGCCCACATTGCAGGTAGTGCTGGATGATCCGACGGTATCGATATCGGTCACATAGGAGGAACCCACTGTGGCAACGTTCGTAATTACCGTTCCGTCAGAGAGTCCGCTCGGGACTGTCATAACGACTGTAAGCGGTGAGGACGTCGTCCCTGCAGCCAAGGAAGCGAGTGTCCAAGTCACCTGATTGCCACTGCGCGTGCCATCGGAATTCACGAAGGTCACATTGCTCGGGAGCACATCCGTCACCACAACATTCGTCGCATTCACCGATGAGGTGTTCGTAACGGTGATTTGATAGACGAGAACATCACCGATTTGCACAGTCGTTTTGCCATCCGTCTTTGTGATCGTGAAGGTGGGTGTGCCGCTGATGACCTGCTTGTTCTTGACGACCAGCACTCCGCACTGGTTTCCGCCGCCGACGTACACCGTTCCACTGGCGGGTGTCACAGAGAGCTGCGTCCATGTTGCGGGGATGACTTCTTGAACGTTGTGCCATCCGATAGCCACATTCGCGAAGAGCGCATGACCGGTTGCATCGGTGAGGCCCTGTGTCTGATTATCGACCGTAAAGGTGAACTGGGGAACGGGAGTGATCGGAGCACCTGTTGTGGTATACGCTTCCTTGATCACTTCGATACAGCCAACTGTGGGAGTGACAGAAGAGCTCGATGAGCTGCTGCTGGAGGTAACCGACGAAGAGGAGGAGGTGGAAGAGGTGATAACCTGCCTGTTCTTCACCACGACAACACCACACTGATTACCACCACCAACGAACACCGTTCCATTAGAGGGTGTCACGGAGAGCTGCGTCCAGGTTGCAGGAACAACTTCCTGAACTGTATGCCATCCGACGGGAATATTCACGAAGAATGCATGACCGGTTCCATCTGTATATCCCTGCGTCTGGCCATTCACCGAGAAGGTAAACTGGGGAACAGGGTTGATCGGTGCACCGGCTGTGTTGTACGCCTCCTTGATCACTTCGATGCAGCCAAGTGTGGGTGTGACAGAAGAGCTCGAAGAACTGCTACTTGAGGTGATCGATGAAGTCGAAGAGCTGGAAGAGGTGATGATCTGCTTGTTCTTGAAGACGACGCGCGCGCACTGGTTACTGCCAACGACCACAGCATTCGTGTGAATACCTGAGAAGACGACGTGATCCACTGTGACCGTTCCTCCTGTGGGTGTTACGGAGAGCTGCTGCCAGGCGCTTTCAGAAGCTTCTGTTACCGTATGTGATCCAAGTGGAACATACACAAATCGGGCGAGACCTGAGCTGTCATTCACATCCTGAGTCTTTCCATCGAGGGTGAAGGTAAATTGGGGGACAGGAGCGAGTACGTTGTTATTGGTGTCGTACGTTTCCTTCACGACATCGATACAGCCGAGTTGGGGGACAGGACATACGAGGGAAGTCGTTAGCATCACCGGTTGGTTATCGGCCGGGTTGGAATCTGCGAGTGCTCCGTTGACCGTAATCCTCGTTTGGACATCAGTATTGAGGCACGCCGGGATCGTCGGTGCGACGAAGTTGAGATCAATCTCGATTGGCGCATTCCTGTTTGGTGAGAGTGCTGGGATGGTGCACGCTAGCTGAGTATTGCTGATACTCACCATGCAGGGACTGTACGATGTCGTCGCATCGAAATCTGTTCCAGCAGGGATCGCTGCCGTCACCGTGACATTGGTCGAAGCCGGGCCATTATTCGTCACGAAGATACGGACATGGTTTGTTCCGGGTCGTTCGACGATGGAATCGGCAATCGCGAAGAATGCAATGTCCGCTGTCTGGGTGGTCGGTCCAGAACACGTCGCATTGCAGTGTCCTGCCGTTCCATTGATTCCATCGCTCTCGTCACAGACTTCACTGCCGAACCGCAGTCCATCACCACAGCGTGGTGTGTACGGATTCTCTGGTCCATTGAGATTGCACGTCAGATTCACATTTCCCGGATGGACGATGCCATCTGTGTGACAGGCAGGATCGGCGCAGTCGGAGACACCATTTTGATTATTGTCCGCTGTATCACGACACGTCGGTGTTGTCTGTCCTGAGCACGTCGTATTGCAGTGTCCTGCTGTTCCATTGATTCCATCACTTTCATCACAGATTTCACTTCCATATCTCAGTCCGTCTCCGCATCGGGGAGTGTACGGATTCTCCGGACCATTCGGATTGCACGTCAGATTTACATTTTCGGGATGAATAATTCCATCAAAGTGACAGGCGGGATCAGCACAATCAGCGACGCCATTGTTATTATTATCCACTTGGTCAGCGCAGGTGCTGGTGGTCTCCACAATCTTTTCGGACATGGCTGTGCGTCCCTGAGCATCTCTGATGGTGAAACGAACCCGGTAAAATTTGGCCTGGTCATTTGCCGTTGCATTTATCGGCGTGAAAACAAGGCTCTTATTCGTTCCTGATGCCACAGTCTGGACCACGCTGCCGTTTTCGTACGTGACCGTCCAGTCGAAGGAAACGCTGTGTGCGGTGCCACCATTGAGAAGACTGTTGACTTCCTGTATGTCCTGCTCCGTTACGAAGCCGTTTCCATTGACGTCCATGTATGGCGCGGCGGGGATACGATCAGAGGGATTGGGATCACTAAGCTCAATAGGCTGACCACCGATATTATTGATGGCATTGATGATCGTGAGGGAATCTATAGGCGATACCAATCCACTATTATTCACATCGGCAATGTGCCCGTTGTTGTTCTGCCAGGGCGAACCGATTGCGGTCACCGTGGTCCCTACGGGAATCAGTGTTGGCACGACGAAGATGGCTTTGGGATTGGGGTCACTGAATCCCGTACACGTCGCATTGCAGTGTCCTGCCGTTCCATTCACTCCATCACTCTCGTCACAGACTTCACTGCCGAACCGCAGTCCATCACCGCAGCGGGGCGAATACGGATTCTCCGGTCCATTCGGGTTACACGTTAGATTCACATTTCCCGGATGGACGATGCCATCGGTGTGACAGGCAGGATCGGCGCAGTCGGCGACACCGTTATTGTTGTTATCTTGCTGATCATTGCAGGTAGAGGTGGTCGGTCCAGAACACGTCGCATTGCAATGCCCTGCCGTTCCATTGATTCCATCACTCTCGTCACAGACTTCACTGCCGAACCGCAGTCCATCACCACAACGAGGGGAATACGGATTCTCCGGTCCATTCGGGTTACAGGTTAGATTCACATTTCCCGGATGGACGATGCCATCGGTGTGACAGGCAGGATCGGCGCAGTCGGCGACACCGTTATTGTTGTTATCTTGCTGATCATTGCAGGTAGAGGTGCAACTACTTAGAGAAACCTGTACCGTACATTTGTATGCTCCATTGTTATCGAAATAGTCGTTGGATCCGTCTCGTACATATCCGTACAATGCGTTTGCTCCCTCTGGAATGAGAATCCCATTATTAAAAGAGCCTATGGGGAATTCGGCAATCAGTCCTGATGTTCCAAAGAATCCGAGTTTCGAGAACGAAGTATCAGTCGCGCATGAGAGCAGAGCATTCCCATTTTCATTTTGGCAACCATAGGCTTCACTATCAAGGCATGATTGTGAACGAGGAAACACACGAGGACATACGTTTCCACTTACAGAATTCAGCGTTACTATGTCCCCTGCAATTAAATTGGATGAAATAAGAATTGGTCCTAAAGAGCATGTATTTCCGTAATTCGGAGGGGAGTTGAATCCACCGAACATGACTGGGTTCAGTCGTATAATTGTTGCTGTTCCGCCCCCCGGACAAGCATTTTGAGCTAATATGTTCTGGGCGCCAGCTTCCGGTGCATACGGCTTGATTAATTCACTGATACCCGGTTGAGTGATGAGAACGCAAAGAATCGCGGAAGTGGCGAAGGCTTTCTTTGCAGTTTGGAGAGCTACCATATGAACATGGGGTAATGGGCTGGCAAGTAGACAGAGAGTAAAAGGAACAGATTGTAGTCTCTATCTTATTAATGTCAATATATTCGATGATATGTCAAAATCAGCTTAAGGCTCGTATACATTTGAGAAGAATGACTATGAATACTCGAATTAGCATCAATTCTAAATTATCTCATATTCGGCGAATAGTGGAGTAAATCTTGCATATTGAAATTTGCGTTGAAATCTTAATAAATATTCAGCTCTCCTTACTGTAGGCGATATTTGTGATATTGTTCCTGTGCGTTGGGGAGTCGCCAAGTGGTAAGGCAGCGGCCTTTGAAGCCGCCATTCGAAGGTTCGAATCCTTCCTCCCCAGCCATCCGTCTCCGCTCCTGCGGGAGCTACGCCGGGATTGGCTTTTTCTATGCACCAGAGAGGATGCCACGGCGTAGTCCGCAGACGAAGCTAGGTGCTTAATACAAAAAAATGACTCTTAAGCTAAGGCACAAACATCGATAGAATCGCACTATGACCTACAGGTATCGTAGCATGACGATCATGCAACTTTTCCAGTTCAGCACCGAAGATGCTTGCGAGGATTATCTCATTCGCATCCGTTGGCCCGAAGGATTGAGTTGCCCGCACTGCCAGAGCAAAGACTTTGGAAAGCGAAAGGGAAAGACTCGGGCCTATCGCTGCCTTCACTGTCATCGTTTCCTTTCGCCAACGGCAGGAACGATTTTTCATCGAACGCGTACGTCTCTGCAACAATGGTTTATTGCCTTGTTCCTCGTCGCAACGGATAAGCGTGGTCTTTCGGCGTTGTTCCTCGCTGAGCAGATCGGTGTCAGTTATCCGACGGCGTGGGCCATGATTCAACGCATGCGTCATGCGATGCTCAAACGAGATCTGCAGTACAAATTATCAGGACATGTGGAAATGGGTGAGATGTTCATCGGAGCGCCAACAGAAGGCAAAAAGCGGGGACGAGGTACGGAACAAATTCCAGTTCTTGTCGCAGTCTCTTTCTCTCCTGCAAAAGATGGGAAGGAGTACGTAGGATTCGCAAAACTACGGGCAGTGGACACCATCGATGCCCCAACTATTGTGAAGTTTGCGAATGATGTGGTTGAGAAGGGCAGTACGGTACGCAGCGATGGATACTCGGTGTATCCACCGTTGGAAGACCACGGATTCATCCACGATCGTCATCCCGTCGGCAAGCAGAAGGCACATGTGATCCTGCCTCATGTGCATACGTTCATCAGCAACCTTCGTTCATTCGTGATGGGGACATACCATGGTCTCGATGAAACGCATCTGCAGCAATATTTGGATGAGTTTTGTTGGAGATTCAACAGGCGAAAGAGGCATCAGGAGATGTTCGACCGTTTGCTATTGGCGTGTCTGGAGAAGGAGGAAACACCCTTTAGCGCCTTAACTTAAGAGTCATTTACAAAAAATGGCCCGATGCCGCAGCCGAGGACCATGAGCGAGCGCTCTTGCTCAAGCAATAGCGCGAGTCGAATGGTGATATGATACGGAAAAGTTGGAACCGAATTCTGCAAACCATTGAAACCTGTTTGGCTTGCTGCGCGAAGCGTGGTGGAGCTGAGGGGATTCGAACCCCTGATCTCCGCAATGCGAATGCGGCGCTCTACCAACTGAGCTACAGCCCCAAGGAATATTTGGAACAGGTGACGCAATGAACGGAACGAGGCGCATTCTACGGAAAATCAATAAAAAATCTACTTCTCTTCTCATTATTCCAAAGAACTGATACATTTCTCTTCGTGGCCCGGTAGCTCAGTTGGTAGAGCACTCGCCTGAAGAGCGAGGTGTCACCAGTTCGAACCTGGTCTGGGCCACCATGTATAGTGCCTGCGGCGCACGTGGCACAGCCGATGACATAAAAAAAGTAAATCCTCGAATCGCTATACGTGCCGCGTGAAAGCGCAGCGTTCTATACGCGGCATTCGACTCGCATCATCGCTATGCTCAAAATGCTCACTCATGGTCCTCGGCCCTTTGGGTCTTGGGTCATTTTTCATTTCAAGCGAGGCGAATGATTCTGAGCGAGCCGCAGCGAAGTCGAACTGCCTAGGCCTCGACAAAATGTTTCGAGTAAGAAAATTAGACTGACATTCAATGAATGAATTTGGTACTATGTCAGAACATTCCTTCATAATTCACCATGTCCACACCCCAATTAGACGAACGCTCCTTCCAGGGACTCACAGCCGCAGAGGCCGCTAGCAGGCTTCAGGCCGAAGGGTTCAATGAGCTTCCATCTTCACGGAAGAGAACATTTCTTCGCATTGCCTTCGATGTCGCCAAAGAGCCCATGCTTCTTCTGCTTTTGGGATGTGGAAGTGCATATCTGCTTTTGGGAGACCGGCAGGAAGGGTTTCTCCTCTTGGGATCCATTTTTCTTGTCATCGGTATTACGCTTTACCAAGAGCGCAAAACAATGCGTGCTCTGGAGGCACTGCGCGATCTCTCCAGCCCTCGTGCGCTCGTCATTCGTGATGGTCAGACACTCAGAATTCCCGGTCGTGAAGTGGTGCGTGGAGACTATTTCATCGTGTCTGAGGGTGACCGTATTCCCGCTGACGGGACGGTGCTGTCGTGCATGAGTCTTTCGGTGAATGAATCACTTCTCACAGGAGAAGCTGTGCCCGTACGTAAAGTGCAGCGCAGAGAAGCCATACCGGAAGCGGCACAGCCCGGCGGTGATGATCATCCTTTTGTCTTCTCCGGGACGCTCGTGGTGAGCGGCCGTGGAGTCTGTAAGGCGACTTCTACCGGAATGCAAACGGCGATGGGCGCTATTGGCAAAACTCTTCAGTCACTCGAAAATCAGAATGAGCTCTCCCTCGTACAGAAGGAAGGGATGCGGATCGTTCGTGTCATCTCGATCCTCGGTGCCATCCTCTGCGCCATTATTATTGGAGTGTATGGTTGGACAGAAGGAAAATGGATAGAAGGATTTCTCGTTGGCATCAGTGTCGCGATATCGCTCCTGCCGGAAGAAATCACGGTTGTTCTGACCATCTTCTTTGCCATCGGAGCGTGGAGGATATCCAAACGCGGTGTGCTCACGAGACGCATTCCCGCAGTCGAGCTCCTCGGTGCGACGACCGTTCTCTGCACAGACAAAACCGGAACGATCACCTTCAATCGTATGGCAGTGCAGGAAATCGCTTCAGGAAATGAGAGTTTTACCGTTGCACCCGATGCGACCAACGTCCCGTTTCCGGAAACCTTTCATGAGGCCATGGAGTATGCGATCCTCGCCAGTCATCGTGACCCTTTCGATCCGATGGAGCAGGCGATTCAATCCTGTGGTGAGAAGCTGCTCTCTGGGACAGAGCATATCCATTCCACCTGGATGCCGATCAAGGAGTATCCGCTTTCTCCTGCACTCCTCGCGATGTCGGTTGTCTGGCGATCTCCGGATGAATCAGAATACATCATTGCTTCCAAGGGCTCGCCGGAAGCCGCTGCAGATCTTTGTCATCTCGAGCCCGAAGCTTGGGAGAAGATTCGTCTCGCGGTCGACCGTATGACCACAGAGGGTTTGCGTGTTCTCGGTATCGCCACTGCCCGATACTCAGGCAC